>ERZ833963.1974-NODE-1974-length-21568-cov-28.886859_pt1 | contig 21568 bp, 19 predicted proteins | sample MGYA00519693_ERZ833963 | MGnify/ENA primary metagenome ERZ833963 (study PRJEB31850, sample SAMEA3708748) | human gut metagenome | biome: human gut; feature: human-associated habitat; material: faeces | place: China | collected 2014 ... | reverse complement strand
TTCGGCATCTACTACCTGATCGTCTGCTTCGTCGGTATCGTCTGCGCGATCGTGTGCCCGTACCTCTACCCCCTGCGCAAAAAGCCAAACACGTACTTAGTGGAAGGCAAGGCGGCTCCCGACACCCTCCCCGAGGGCTACAAGAGCAACGTCGAGTACGGCATGGACCTCGCCATGAAGCGCGTTGCCGAGCACAAGGGCATCGGTGAATTCTTCAAGAGCGGCGCCAAGAACGCCTGCAGCATGTGGTTCGGCGTTCTGCCCTCCGTCATGGCCATCGGCACCGTCGCCCTCATCCTTGCCAACTACACCCCCATCTTTGAGTGGCTCGGCATCCCGTTCCGCCCGCTGCTCCAGCTTCTTCAGGTGCCCGAAGCGGACGCTGTTGCCTCCACGATGATCGTCGGCTTCACCGACATGCTCACCCCCGCCATCCTGATCGCGGAGTGCACCAGCGAGATGGCCAGATTCATCGTCGCTGTCGTCTCTGTCACGCAGGTCCTCTACCTCTCCGAGGTCGGCGGTCTGATCCTCGGCTCCAAGCTTCCTCTCAACATCTGGGAGCTGTTCGTCATCTTCCTGGAGCGCACCATCATCAGCCTGCTGATCGTCTGCCCCATCGCGCATCTGCTGTTCTAAAAAGGAAAAGCTTCTTTTCCCTTACTCAGGTTGCTGACCTGAAAGAGTCGAGGCATCTCATCGGGATGCCTTGGCTCTTTCTTTTTGAATTTTATGTCATATGCACAAAAATGACTGTACAACGCACACGGTTATGTGGTAAAATGCGAACAGAGAGACCTCTGCGAGACCAACGCAAATTCCGACGGCTGCGGGTGAGAGCGCGGCCTGCCGGCGAGAGGGAGAAGAGAAGTACATGAAAGTCAGCATCGACAAGTTTTCGAAGGTGCCGGTCTATCTGCAGATCGCCGACCAGATCAAGTCGCAGATCATCAGCGGCGCGCTGCCCCGCGGGAGCGCGCTGCCGAGCGAGCGCGCGCTCGCGCAGATCTTGGATGTGCACCGCAACACCGTGGTCAAGGCCTACAGCGAGCTCAAGAGCGACGCGTGGATCGAGTCGCGCCAGGGCGTGGGCTACATCGTGGCCGCGGCAAACGACGAAAATGACGCGCAGGACGAAAGGGGCGGCGAGGGCGCGCAGCCCGGCCGCGTCAACTGGGTCAGCGAGGTGGCGGAAAAGTACCTCGACATGGAAAAGACATTTGACGACCTGTTCCAGCGCTTTACGGACGAGAGCCACTATTCCCTCGGCAGCGGCGTCGCCTCGCGCGAGGTGTACACGTCCGAGCGCGTTGCGGGCGATATCGCGGCGCTGCTCACGGGCAGCGGCCCGTGCCAGTATTTTTTCAGCCCCTATAAGGGCGATAAATTCCTGCGGCAGAAGCTCGTGGCCTTTCTCGGCACGAAGGGCGTGAAGGCGTCCTCGGGCGAAATTCAGATCCTCTCGGAGACGAATCAGGCGCTCGACTTTATCGTGACGCTGCTCGTCAAGCCCGGCGACAGCGTGGTGATGGAAGAGCCGGTGCACCCGGACATGTACCGCGTGATGGAGCTTGCGGGCGCGAAGATACTGACCGTTCCCGTCGACGGGAACGGCATGAACTGCGAGGTGCTCGAAAGCTTACTCACGCAGACGCGCCCGCGGCTCATCTTCGTCAATTCGAGCTACCACGACCCGACGGGAAACATTTTGTCGATCGAGCGGCGCAAGAAGATCGTTGCGCTCTCGAACCGCTACCGCGTGCCGATCGTGGAGGAGGACGCGGCGAGCGAACTCGTCTACGACGGCGATAAGCTCCCGCCGATCAAGGCCTTCGACACGACGGGAAATGTTATTTACATCTATTCGTTCTCGCTCACGTTCATCCCGGGGCTGAGCCTTGCCTTTGTCACGGGCAACCGCGATCTGATCCGCGCACTGAGCTACCTCGTCTCCGTGCGGCTGATGGCCTCGGACTGGATGACGCAAAAGCTCCTCGGCATGTACCTTGACGACGGCATTTACTACACGTCGCTTTTAAAATTTCGCGACGTCTACCGCACGAATCGAGATTTGGTATGCCAAAAGCTCGACGAGCTTGCGCCGCTCGGCGTGAGTTATACAAAGCCGAGAGGCGGCGTATATGTCTGGTGCAGACTGCCGGACGGGGTGGACAGCAAGCGCTTTATCCGCAGGGCCTACAACATGGGCGTCACGCTGATCCCCGGACACGTTTTTTACCCCTGCAAGAACGGCGGGCGCGACCATATCCGCATCAACTACTCCTACGAGCCGCGCGAGCGGCTGGAGCGCGGCATGGAGGTATTGCGCAAAGCGCTGGAAGAAGAGCTGGAGGAATGACTGGCACACGAAATGGCAAAAGCACTGATACATCACAAGCGCCTTTTGAAAGTGTATACTTTACTGCGTAATAACGGTAAAACGATCCGCGGACCGTCGGGGAGCTCCGGCGGCACGGACAGGGAAAACAGGTCGGGGTGTACGGGCGGTCGATGAGAGAGCCGCCGGCATCCCGGGAAAGGGAGCACGACTTATGTATTCAGGCATCCATAACTTTTCCGAGATCGGAAAGCTCAACAAGGTGCTGCTGCACCGCCCCGGCGAGGAGCTGGAATCGCTGACGCCCGCGACGCTCGAGCGCCTGCTGTTTGACGACATCCCGTACTTAAAGGTCGCCCAGGAGGAGCACGACCGCTTTGCCGAGGTCCTGCGCGAAAACGGCATCGAGGTCATCTACTATGTCGACGAGGTCGCCAAGGCCATCGCCGACCCCGCGCGCCAGATCCAGCTCGTCAACGACTTTTTGAACATCAGTAAGATCCACGCCAAGGGCCTGCGCGCGAGCATGACGAGCTTACTTCTCGACATGCCGCCCAAGCAGATGGTGACGAAGATGATCGCGGGCATCAAGCGCTGCGAGGTTGCCACCAAGCAGCCGACGTCGCTGATGGACTTAGTCGACGACGACTATCCGTTCGTCTCCGACCCGATGCCGAACCTGTACTTCACCCGCGACCCCGGCGCCTGCGTGGGCGAGGGCATCAACATCCACCGCATGCATACCCCTGCGCGCAAACGCGAGAGTCTGCTCTTAAAGTACATGTTCCTCTACAACCGCGACTTTGCCACGCAGGACAACAAGATGTGGTACGACCTGTCCGACAGCTATTCCATCGAGGGCGGCGACGTGCTCGTGCTGTCGAAGGACATCGTGGCCGTCGGCCTGTCCGAGCGCACGACGGTCTCCGGCGCGGAGACGTTTGCGCGCAATCTTCTGCAAAATTCCGACTTTAAGAAGGTGCTCGCCTTCGACATTCCCGAGACGCGCGCGTTCATGCACCTCGACACGGTTTTCACGATGGTCGACTACGACAAGTTCACCATCCATCCCGAGATCGAGGGCCCGCTGAGCGTTTATGAGATGACGCTCGACGAGCACGGCGAGCTCCGCTTCGGCGCGATCAAGGAAGAGCTCAAGGACATTCTGGCCCTCGAGCTCAAGCTGCCCGCGGTCGACCTGATCCGCTGCGGCGGCGGCGACCTGATGGCCGCGCAGCGCGAGCAGTGGAACGACGGCTCGAACACGCTGTGTATCGCGCCGGGCCGCGTCATCACCTATGAGCGCAACTATGTGACGAACGACTTGCTCGCAAAGCACGGCCTCGACGTGCTGACCGTGCCGTCTGCCGAGCTGTCGCGCGGCCGCGGCGGCCCGCGCTGCATGTCCTGCCCCGTCAACCGCGACGACCTGTAAAAAATTCCACCGCAGAACGAGAGAAGAGAGAAGAGCTCATCCGCGTCGGCAGCTGGCCGGGCGGAGGAAAATGGGAGAGAGCCATGAAGAGCAAGCGACAAGAGAAGATCCTGGAGCTGATCGAAAAGTACAATATCGAGACGCAGGAGGAGCTCATTGCGCGTCTCGCCGAGTGCGGCATCGAGAGCAAGCAGACGACCGTCTCGCGCGATATCAAGGAGCTGTACCTTTATAAGGAGCCGATCGGCGGCGGCCGCAGCCGCTACGCCGTGTCCGGCAAGGCCGGCCACATCGACAACACGAAGCGCCTGAAGCTCATTTTGAACGAGTGCAGCGTGGGCGTGGACTATGCGGGGATCGTCGTGCTGCTCAAGACGCTGCCGGGGCTCGCCGACGCGGCGGGCGCGGCCATCGACGCGATGAAGCTGCCCGATATGCTCGGCTGCATCTCCGGCAACGACGCCGTGGCGATCGTCGCCCGCGGCGAGCAGGAGGCCGAGCGCCTGTGCTATGATCTGCGCCAGTACTGCAAGTGAACGAGAGAGACGAGATTGAGAGAGGACAGGGGGCGGAGCCATCCGCCCCTCCTGTTCTGTCATAAAACCGATTAAACTGCAAGGTATTTCTGAAATGTGACAAAACTCAACAGGTATTAAAAGTTTTACTGCCGACAAAATTCGACGGGATTCCGTTTGAAGATTATTTTTTGAGTGTTATCATAAATTGATCAATCGAATGATCTGTGCGGCTCGCGAAAGTGGGGCAAAGCGTACAGACAAAGGCACAGCCGGTGAAAGCCGGTGCCGCAAAGACACGGGTCTGCCAATAAGTCTATCGGCGGCATTTATATGAATGCGTCCGGTGCTGCCGTTGCCAAGGGAAGTGCTCTGTACAACAATAAGGCAGCTTACGGCGGCGATGATCTCTTTGCTTTCGGCGATAGGAAACTGACCGGTGACGGCAAGGAGATCACCGGCTGGTACTATGATGGCTATAAGGAAAATGGTCGGACAACTCGTTGGTCGGAGGAGAAAGATGGCGTTGCTTACTATGATAAGTATGACGCTGAAACGGGTACTGCCAACTATGCGCTCAAGGCTGCGCACGGCCTGATGTGCACCGTCACCTACACTGACGGCGTGGAGAACGAAGAAATCTTTGCCGACAAGGTCTGCGTCGTCGAACAGGACAGCGCCACACCTGCTTTTGACGGCAACCCCACTCGCAGCGGTTACACGTTTATGGGCTGGCCTCCAGCGGTTACTGAAACCGTGACTGCTGACGTAACTTATACCGCGCAGTGGAAACGCATTTACCGTCCCACTCCCTCCACGCCCACCGTTTAGATTCCTGATGACGATGCCCTCGGTCTGAACCCGGGCGACTGGTTCTATCTTGCGATGCAGGAGGCGACCAACAGCCATGACTACGAGCGCAATGCCAAGTGGGCCGCTGCCGACGAGCAGTGGACGGCGCTGCGCGAAACGCGCGACTGGAAGGCGCTGGAACAGCAAACAAAGCGGAAAAAAGAACGGGAGCACGAAGTGCTCCCGTTCTTTTATGCTTTTTTGAAAGCGGCCTGAACAGATCAGACGTTGCCGATCGTCGCGACCATGACGGCCTTGATCGTGTGCATGCGGTTCTCGGCCTCGTCGAAGACCTTGGAGTTCGGGGAGAGGAAGACCTCGTCCGTGACCTCGCGGATGTCGTAGCCGAGCTCCTTCTGGGAAGCGGCCATGGTGGTGTCGAAGTCGTGGAAGGAGGGCAGGCAGTGCAGGAAAATGCAGTCGGGATTCTCGGTGGCCTTGAGCACCTCGCCCGTGACCTTGTAGGGGGTGAGCAGCTTGACGCGCTCGGGGATCTTGTCCTCTTCGCCCATGGAGGCCCAGATGTCGGTGTAGAGGGCGTCCGCGCCCTTGATGAGTTCTCTGTCCTCACCGTACTCGACGACGGCGCCAGTCTCCTTGCCGACCTCGCGGCAGTACTCGACGATGTCAGCGGCGGGCGCGAGCTCCTTCGGACCCCAGCCGACATAGTGGATGCCGAGCTTGGCGCAGATGTACATCAGGCAGTAGGCGACATTGTTGCGCGTGTCGCCGCAGAAGACGAGCTTGCACTTGCTCAGAGGCTTTTTGGTGTTCTCCATCAGCGTGAGGATGTCGGCGAGTGCCTGTGTCGGGTGGTCAACGTCGGTCAGGCCGTTCCACACGGGCACGCCCGCGTTGGCGGCGAGACCCTCGACGACCTTCTGGTCGTAGCCGCGGTACTCGATGCCGTCGTAGAAGCGGCCGAGGACCTTGGCGGTGTCGACCATCGTTTCCTTCTTGCCCATCTGGGAGGACTTGGAATCGAGGAAGGTGACGTTCGCGCCCTCGTCGTAAGCGGCGACTTCGAACGCGCAGCGGGTGCGGGTAGAGGTCTTTTCGAACAGCAGCACGATGTTCTTGCCGGCGAGCAGGTTGCCGCGGATGCCGGCGCGCTTTTTGGCCTTGAGGTCAGCGGCGAGATTGAGCATGTAGCGGATCTCGTCGGGGGTGAAGTCTTTCAGCGTCAGGAACGAACGGCCTTTCAGATTAACGGGCATTGGGATAGTCCTCCTTTTATCGTTTTACTCTCAAAATCTCTCAAAAGCATCTAAATAATGCTATCGTTATTATATTATTTTTGGTTAAAAAAGCAAGAGAGGCGCGATTTTGCGGCGCTCACTGGCACACGGAGAGAAATGCATACTGGCCTGCGATAAAACGCTGACAGGCGGCACAGTGGCCGTGCAAGACGGGCGCGCTGCGCCGTCAAAACGCCTCTGCCGCGCCCAACTGGACACGAAAATATTCTCTTTCTGGACCAGCGATTTTTATCGCGGGAAAGGCCTTGCCGCGCCTGCGTTTAACGGCAAGCGCGCCGCGGCAGATTTCTTACCGGATTCCCTTGTTTTCTGCCATTAAATATAGTATAATTGCAAAAAAGTATCCCCATGGGGCGATTTCGGGCGAATGTGCCGCGCCGTTTGGGTAAAACCGCAAAGGATAGAGGAGAAATTGCTATGAATATGATCCGCAGCGCAAAGAACCAGATCGCCGAGCTGACGGCGGCGGCTTATCGCGCGGCTGTGCAGGAGGGGTTGCTGCCCGAGGGCGTGCAGACCATCCCCGCCGTGGAGATCCCCAAGGATACCGCCAACGGCGACTATACGACGACGTTCTGCCTGGCCGCATCCAAGGCCATGCGCAAGAATCCCCGCGGGGTCGCGAAAATTCTGACCGAGCACATGGACCTGAGCGACACGTACTTTACGAGCGTCGAGATCGCGGGCCCCGGCTTTCTGAACTTCCGCCTCGGCGACAAGTGGTACGCCGACGTTCTGACCGCCGTTGAGGAGGAGAAGGGCGACTACGGCCGCGACAACTGGCTGGGCGGCAAGAAGTACATGGTCGAGTTCGTCTCTGCGAACCCCACGGGCCCCATGCACATGGGCAACGCCCGCGGCGGCGTGCTGGGCGATACGCTCGCCGAGGTGCTCGACTGGTCGGGCGCGGACGTGTGGCGCGAGTTCTACGTCAACGACTTTGGCAACCAGATCGAAAAGTTCGCCAAGAGCATCGAAGCACGCTACATCCAGCTCATCAAGGGCGAGGATGCGATCGAGTTCCCCGAGGACGGCTACCACGGCGACGACATCCGCGAGCTCGCCAAGGCCTTCTACGATATCCACGGCGACAGCTATCTGGAAAAGTCCGTCGAGGAGCGCCACGCCGACATGGCGGCGTTCGGCCTGGAGCGCAACATTCCGAAAATGAAGAGCGACCTCGAGCGCTACGGCATCAAGTTCGACGAGTGGTTCTTCGAGTCCTCGCTGCACAACAGCGGCTATGTCAAAGACACCGTCGAGGAGCTTCATAAGCTCGGCTGGACGTATGAAAAGGAAGGCGCGCTCTGGCTCAAGACCGCCGACATCATGCGCGAGCAGTACCGCAAGCAGGGCAAGAAGGACGAGGACATCGACAAGCTCGACTTAAAGGACGACGTTCTGCGCCGCGCCAACGGCTTCTACACCTACTTTGCCGGCGACATTGCCTATCACCGCAACAAGTTCGCCGTGCGTCACTTCGACAAGGTCATTAACATCTGGGGCGCTGACCACCACGGTCACGTGGCCCGCATGAAGGGCGCGATGGACGCGCTGGGCCTCGACGGCACGAACCGTCTCGACATCGTGCTGATGCAGCTCGTTAAGCTTGTGCGCGACGGCGAGGTCGTGCGTATGTCCAAGCGCACGGGTAAGACCATCTCGCTCTCTGACCTGCTCGATGAAATTCCTGTCGACGCCTGCCGCTACTTCTTCAATGCCAAGCCCGACACGCAGATGGAATTCGACCTCGGCCTCGCCGTGCGCGAGGACAGCGAGAACCCCATCTACTACATCCAGTACGCGCACGCGCGAATTTGCAGCCTGCTCAAAGCGCTGGAGGAAGAGGGCCACAGCGTCAAGCCCGGCGCGGTCGACCTGTCCATCCTTTCGAGCGATGCTGAGCACGCGCTCATCAAGGAACTCTCCTCCTTTGCCGAGGAAATTCGCATGGCAGCGCGCGACTACGACCCGAGCTACATCAACCGCTACCTCATGCGTCTTGCCGCGGCGTTCCACAAGTTCTACAACGCCTGCCGCATCAAGGGCGAGGACGAGGCCGTCATCGACGCGCGCCTCAAGCTCGCGAGCGCGACCCGTCAGGTGCTCGCCAACGGCCTCAAGGTCATCGGCTGCTCCGCACCGGAGAAGATGTAAAAAAGTCATACCGACAACAAAAAGGCGTCCGACCACTGGCCGGACGCCTTTTCTTATATAATTTACAGGACCTTTGCGAGGAACGATTGCAGTCTTTCGCTCTGCGGGTAGTCGAAGAGATCGGCGGGGGAGCCCTCTTCGATGATCGCGCCCTCGGACATGAAGACGACGCGGTCGGCGACCTCGCGGGCGAAGCCCATCTCGTGCGTGACGACGACCATCGTCATGCCGTCCTTGGCAAGGTCGCGCATCAAATCGAGCACCTCGCCGACCATCTCGGGGTCGAGCGCGGAGGTCGGCTCGTCGAAGAGCATGACCTCGGGCGCCATGGCGAGCGCGCGCACGATGGCGATACGCTGCTTCTGGCCGCCGGAGAGCATCGCGGGATACTCGTTTGCCTTGTCGGCAAGGCCGATGCGCTCAAGCAGCGCCATGGCCTGCTCGTCGGCCTCCGCCTGAGATTTGAGGCCCAGCTTGACGGGGGCGAGGGTGATGTTCTTCTTGACCGTCATATGCGGGAAGAGGTTGAAGTGCTGGAACACCATGCCCATCTCGCGGCGGTGGAGGTCCAAGTTGACCTTCTTGCCGTTGAGGGCGACGTCCTTGAAGTAAATGGTGCCGGAGGTCGGCTGCTCCAGGAGGTTCAGGCAGCGCAGCAGCGTCGATTTGCCGCTGCCGGAGGGGCCGATGATGGCCACGACCTCGCCCTTTTTCACGCTTAAATTGCAGTGAGAGAGCGCGTGGACGCTGCCGCCGTTGTACTCCTTGCAGACGTCCGTCACGCGGATGAGAGAATTAGTGCTTGTCGCCACGACGCATCCTCCTTTCGAGCGCTTCGATCGCCTTGCCGGCGGGGTAGGTGATGCAGAAATACATCAGCGCCGCCAGCACGTAAGGCGCGAGGGAAATGTAGGTAGAGGTCGCCACGGTCTTCGCAGCGAACATCAGCTCGACCATGCCGAGCGTGGAGCAGATGGACGATTCCTTGACCATGGTGACGACCTCGTTGCCGAGCGCGGGCAGGACATTCTTGATGGCCTGCGGCAGCACGACGAGCTTCATCGCCTGCGTGGCGGAAAGACCCAGCGAGCGCGCGGCCTCGGTCTGGCCCGCGTCGACGGCAAGGATGCCCGCACGGAAGATCTCGGCAACGTAGGCCGAGCTGTTGAGCGCGAGGGCCACAACGCCGGGGATGAAGCGGGAAATGTCGATAAAGCCGAAGATGTACAGGCGCGGGATGGAGATCGCGCCAAAAAAGCCGAAGTAAATGATCGAGAGCTGCACGAGCAGCGGCGTAGAGCGGAAGATCGCGATGTACGCGCCGGAAATGCCGCGCACAAACTTATTCTTGCTCAGGCGCATGAACGCGAGCAGCAGCGCCGGAATGACCGCCAGCAGGACCGAGATGACGGCCAGCAGCAGCGTGTAGCCGAGCGCCTGCAAAAAGTAGACGCCGTATTTCGGCAAAAAGGAAAAGTTAAAGAACGACGCCGGCGACATGCCGACAAAGAGGTTGCTCCACCGCGTGGCAAGATCCATGGGAGAGATCTCCTTTCAGATGTGTGATTTAGTTGGGATAAGCCTCGCAGAGTTTCGCGCTGCCAGCGCGAAAAAATCTTGCTCGTTTTTTGCCACGACATGCGCGTGGCAAAAAACACTTTGCGCGGAGCGAGTGTCGAAGCACCCGCTTGCGGGGGCGAGGCACAGAGTGGAGTGAGGATTTAATGAAAAGAGGCTCGCCTCTTTTCATTAAGAGACGCCAATGAGCAAAGCCATTTGGGGCTTTGCTCATTGGCTATGAGAGATAATGAGAAGAGAGCGTAGTTAAAGGGGAGAACTTAGGCCGCAGGAGCGTCCGGGGTGACCTCGACGGCCTTGCCGCTCAACTCATCGGCAGCCGCGATGAACTCTTCCATCTTGTTCTCGGAAGTCATCTTGGCGATGGCCTCGTTGATGCCGGGCAGCAGGCCCTTGGGGTCGCCCTTGGCAACAGCGATGCAGTAGGGCTGCGCTTCACCGAGCTCGGAGGAGGCGGGAGCGATGGCCAGATCGGGGTTGGCTTCGGCGTACTGCTCGGCGACAGCGCCGTCGACGACGATCGCATCGACCTTGCCGTAGACAAGCTCGTTGACAAGGTCAGTCACGAGGGAGAGGGAGACGAGGTTCGCGCCTTCCATCTGGTCGGTGACGATGGCTTCCTTGGTGGTGGCGGTCTGTGCGCCGACGCTCTTGCCGGCGAAGTCGGCGAGGGTGTTGTACTGATCGGCGGCGTCAGCCTTGACAAGGATCATGGCCGGCAGGTCGGTGTAGTAGGGATCGGAGAAGTCAGCGGACTGGAGACGCTCGGGCGTGACCTCGATGGCTGCCATGACGATATCAAAATCGCCCTTGGCAAGGGAGGTGAGCAGGTAGTCGAAGCTCATGTTCTCGACCTGAAGCTCCATGCCCAGCTCATCGGCGATGTACTGGCCGGCGGAAATGTCGATACCGGCGTACTGCATCGTGCCGCTGTCATCGGCATACATGAATTCGTACGGGGCGTAGTCAGCGGAGGTGCCGAGCACCAGCGTGCCGCCGGTCTGCTCGGTGTTGTTGTCGGTGTTGGCATCATCGGCGTTGTTGCTGTCGTCGGCCTTATTGCCGCAGGCGACCAGCGAAAGGCTCATCATCAGAGCCAGCATCAGTGCAGTAAACTTTTTCATGGTTGATAGCTCCTTTTTCAATTTCTTTCCATCTTGTATAATGTTTGATCGTTGAACGAATTTTCATACGCTTCAGAAACGATAGCGTTAGTATAAATGTTTACTTATTCATTGTCAACGATTAAAAACTCAAAAAACGCCAGAACTTTCGACGCCTTTCTATGCAAGGTGCACAAATATGCATGCGAAAAGCCAAAAATTCACAAAAGTATGCAATTATGCGCGAATATATGCAAAAGAAAAGGGAAAAAGAGCCGTATAAAAGAAGCATCCGCAGAAGCGATCGGAGCTTCTGCGGATGAAGTTTCTTATCGGGTGACATCCGGCACGGCGCTGCGGGATTTTTTCGGCGTTCTGACGTAGGCAAAATAATAGCCGATCGCGCACAGCGGGATGGCTGCGGCGACATCCAGAATGGAGTGCTGCTTCATAAAGACGGTGGAAATGCTGATAAAAAATGCTGCAACGGTCGATGCAATGCGCCAGCCGCGCTTGGAGAAGATGGGCGCATACCAGAAAGCGAAAAATGCCGCCATCGAGCCGATGACATGCAGCGACGGGCAGACGTTCGTGTTCGTGTCGAACACGTAGAACCCCGCGATGAAGCGCGTGAGGGCATTGTCGCGTGGGAAGACCTCAGGCCGGAGCATTTGACAGGTGGGAAAGAGGAAATAGATAATGAGCGTCACCGAGTAGGTGATCATCACGAAGCGCATCATGCGGCGAAAGCCCGGCACGTCGAAAAAGAACGTGTAGGCCACCGCGCCGATGAGGTAGACGAACCAGAACAGGTAGGGGATCAGAAACCATTCATTAAAAGGAATCAGATCGTCGAGCGCGCAGTGCATGTTGATGTAGTGCGCCACGGGGTAGAAGCGCTCGACATACGAAAAGCCGAGGCCGAAAAGCGGCCAGTAGAGCAGCAGCCACACGTGGGAGAACTCCGGCGTGTTCAGTCTGCTGAAGCGGAACTGGCGGTAGTCAACGCTGGGTTTGATCATGCGAGGTCTTCCTCCTTCTCCTCCTCGGCTTCGCTCATCTCGGAGAGGATGTTGGCCGCGGCGTTGTGCGGCACGGCGGCGTCGAGCGCGTCGCCCATCTTTTCAAGCGCGTCCTTGTCGCTGAGCAGGCGCAGGCTCGTGCGCGCGATCTCCTTGGGCGTCTGTCCTGTGACCGCGCCGCCCGTGCGCAGGAAGAAGTCTTTGTTGTACTCCTCGCAGCCCGCGACCGCGTCGATAAAGACCATCGGCAGGCGCATCGAGGCCGCCTCGGTCACGCTGATGCCGCCGGGCTTTGTGAGGTAGAGGTCAGCGGAGTCCATCAAAAGCGCCATGTCCTTCACATACGAACGGACGTGGACGTTTTTCGCATCATAGAAGCGGCGCTGAAGCCGGCGGTAGAGCTGCTTGTTTGTGCCGCAGACGATGGTCAGGTCCTGATCGTCCGGCAGGTCGCGCCCGATGCGGCGCGCGATGCTCATGATGGGGCCGCAGCCCATGCTGCCGCACATCATCACAAGATGTTTGTGGTCAGCGGGGATGCCGAACGCGCGCTTGGCGTCCTCCTTGCGCACGCTGGAGCGGAACATCTGGCGCACGGGGATGCCGCAGGCACGCAGGCGCTCGCTCGTCACGCCGCCGCCGAGAAAATCGCCCGAGAGCGATGAGGCAGGGATAAAGTAGCGGTCGAGCGAGCTGTCCTTCACGCTGGGCGAACAGGTGTAGTCCGTGGCGATGAAGCAGGTCTTGAGATTCGGCAGGTGCGTCTTCACGACCTCGCTGACCATCAGCGCCGCGAACGTGTGGGTGCAGATGACCGTGTCGTACCCGCCGCCGGCGATGAAGCCGCAGAGCTTTTCCGCACCCTGCGTCAGATAGCGGTAGAGCGCGGAACCCTCGTGGAACTGGGCGGGATGATCCTCTGCCGCGCGGTAGCCCACGCGGAAAAGACCCGGCGCGTGGCGGTAGATGCGCACGTGCCAGTTGGAGATAAAGCGCGAGACCTCGGGCGAGATGAAGCGCAGCGCGTCCTCGGTGTCGCAGGGAATGTTCTGGTTGCGGCACTCCTCCTCGAGCGCCGCGGCGCAGGAGTTGTGCCCCTCGCCGGTGTTGCAGCTTAAAATCAAAACTTTCATGAAAAGATCCGATCCTTTACTGTTGTACTTCTTGGTTGCGTCTGCTCCGGCGCTGCTGCGCGGCGAGAAGCTTTTGCAGCCGCGGCCGGTTGTAGCGCTGAATGATGAGAAACGGCAGGTTGCCGAATAGAATATAGATGGCGGTGACGACCGCGCCGCCCGTCCCGGGCCAGAGGCGCAGCGCGTAAAAGCCGAGCAGAATGAGCACAAAGTGCGTGAACTCGGCGACGCAGGTCTCTTCGATCATGCGCGGAAGCTGCGCGCGAAAGTCCGTGCCCAGCTTTTTGGCGGGGATGAGCTTGGGGACGATCTTGCTCATGTCGGGCACCTTGTCCTGCCACTCGTGCACGCGCAGAAAGCGGAAGAGCTTTGCTTCCCAGCTCGCGCAGCGGTAGGGGAATTTGTCGCCGTGGAACCAGGATTTTGGCAGCAGCCGCCCGATGAAAAACGACACGACGGCTAAAATTCCGTAATAAACGCAGCAGCGCAGAAAGCCCATCGTCACCTCTCCTTATCCCGTGATAAAAGCCCGACACAGGGGTACTGCGCCGGGGAAAAGCCGCCTCTGCGACTGTTAAGATTTAATATAGCATAGAGTTTCGAACAAATGATGAAGAGAATCTCAATTTTTGTTGAAAAATGGTGGTCATTTTTCCGTCGGAAGGCGCACGGCGAAGCGGCAGCCGCCGTTCACCGGGTCTTCGACCCAGACCTCGCCGCCGTGGATGGCGACGATCTTGCGCACAAGCGCAAGGCCGAGGCCGTTGCCCTCGGATTCGTGCGAGCTGTCCCCCTGATAGAATTTGTTAAAAATGCGGGACTTATCCTCGTCGGAGATGCTTTTGCCCTCGTTGTCGATGGTGAAGAGCACACTGCCGTCTTCCTCGATGAGCCGCATGCGGATCAGGCCGCCGCGCGGGCCGAACTTGACGGCGTTGTCGATGAGATTCGTCCACACGTGCTGGAGTAGTCCTTCGTAGCCTGTGAAATCGACGGAGTCGAGGTCGACGTCGAAGTCGACGTCCTTTTCCGTCCACTTGCGCTCAAGGGCCAGAATGCACTGCCTTACCTGTTCGTCGAGGCGGAAGCGCGAGCGCTGGGGGTGGATGGACTGGCTGTCGAGCTTAGAAAGCAGCAGAATGTTGCCCGCGAGGGCGGAAAGCCTGCGCGTATTGAAGAGGATCTTGTCGATGTACTCCGCCTGCTCCTCGGGGGATTGCTGGTGCTCCTGCAAAAGCGAGGCGTAGCCCTCGATCGCGCTGATGGGCGTTTTGAACTCGTGCGAGACGTTCGAGATGAAGTCGGTCTGCAAGGTCTCGGTCGCGTTCAGCTCGCTGACCATGAGGTTGAAGCTGTCAAAGCTGTCGCGGATATCGCGAAAGACGCTCTTCGTCTCCACATGCACGCGGAAGTTGCCGCCCGCGACCTCCTTCATCGCGCGCGACAGGCGCGAGATGGGCGCGAAGAACGCGATGGAAAAGCCCGCCGCCGTCGCGCTGCCGAGCAGCAGCGTGAAGATGAGCAGCCACACGAACATCGGCACGTTGACGCCGAGGTGCTCAAGTCCCCAGGCCGCGAGCGCGGCGAGCAGCGCCACGCCGATAAAGCCCGCCATGCAGATGAAGAAGAACTGCACGCGGATATCGAAGAATTTGTTGCGCCGCTTTTTCATGTGCGCACCACCTTATATCCCACGCCGCGCATCGTGACGATCTTGAAGTCGGGATTGTCGCGGAAGCGCTCGCGCAGGCGCGCGATGTGGACATCGACGGTGTGGGTGTCGGTGCTGGAATCATAGCCCCAGATGTCGTCCATGAGCTGCTGGCGCGTGAAGATGCGGCCGGGGAACGACGCCATCTTGTAGAGCAGCATGAATTCCTTCTGCGGCAGCACCATGCTCTCGCCGTCGACGGTGACGCTGAGCGAGTCGCACTCCATCACCGTGCCGCCGATGACCTGACGGCGCTCGCTCGCCATCTGGGCGCGGCGCAGCAGCGCGCTCACGCGCAGTACCATTTCCCCGATGTTGATGGGCTTGACCATATAGTCGTCGCTGCCGGAGAGAAAGCCGAGGCGCATGTCGTCAAAGGCGTCCTTGGCGGTGATCATCATAATGGGGATGGACGAACCGCTCTCGCGGATCGAGCGCACAAGCTCGTAGCCGTCCATCTTCGGCATCATGATGTCGGAGATGATGAGATCGTAATAGCTCTGCTCGAGCGCGGCAAGCGCCTCTTCGCCGTTGGAGACGCCGAGGACAGTGTAACCGTTTTTGGTGAGCACGTGGGCGAAGAGCTGGCGCAGCTCGCGGTCGTCCTCCGCAATGAGAATTTTGAACAATCCGATCCCTCCGATTCTGTGTCGGCGCGCCGCGGTTTCGCGGCGCTTGTCCCGTCAGTATACCATATCTTTTGCAAATGTGCAGCAGGTTGGGCGGAAATTTTGCACGGCGGCGAAACTGCACAAAAAAAGAGCCATCCTTTCGGATGGCTCTTTGCATTTGCGGGAGATTTAACCGCCGAGGTAGGCCTTGCGGACGGCGTCGCTCGCCATGAGCTCCTTACCGGTGCCGGAGAGCGTGATGCGGCCCGTTTCAAGCACGTACGCGCGGTCGGCGACGGAGAGCGCGGCCTGCGCGTTCTGCTCGACGAGCAGGATCGTCGTGCCCGCAGTGTGCAGCTCGCGGATGATGTCAAAGATCTGCTCAACGAGGATCGGAGCGAGGCCCATAGACGGCTCGTCGAGCATCAGAAGCTTCGGCTTCGACATGAGCGCTCTGCCCATGGCGAGCATCTGCTGCTCACCGCCGGAGAGCGTACCGGCGATCTGCTTGCGGCGCTCTTTGAGGCGCGGGAAGCGCTCGTAGACGTCCGCAATGCCCGCTTCAATGGTGGAGTTCGGCTGGGTGTAAGCGCCCATTTCGAGGTTATCCTCGACCGTCATCTGCAAAAAGACGTGGCGGCCTTCCGGAACCTGCGCAAGACCGTGCTCGACGATCTTGTGCGCGGGGACGCCCTTTAAGTCCTTGCCTTCAAAAACAACGCTGCCGTGCTTGGGGTGCAGAAGGCCGGAGACCGTGTTCAGAACGGTCGACTTACCCGCGCCGTTCGCGCCAATCAGCGTGACGATCTCACCCTCGTTGACCTCGAAGGAAACGCCCTTGACGGCGTGGATGCTGCCGTAGTAAACGTGAAGATCGTTCACCTGTAAGATCTGTCCCATCGTTAGGCCTCCTTCTGCTTGCCGAGGTAAGCTTCAATGACCTCGGGATTGTTCTGAATGTCTTCGGGTGTGCCCTTGGCGATGACATGGCCGAAGTTCAAAACGGCAATGCCCTCGCAGATGTTCATGACGAGGTTCATGTCGTGCTCGATGAGCAGCACCGCGATCTTGAACGTATCGCGGATGGAGCGGATGTTTTCCATCAGCTCAGCCGTCTCGCTCGGGTTCATGCCGGCGGCGGGCTCGTCAAGAAGCAGCAGACTCGGGTTCGTGGCCAGCGCACGGAGAATTTCCAGTCTGCGCTGCGCGCCGTAAGGCAGGGAGTTCGCCTTGGCGTTTGCAAGGTCTTCCATGTGGAAGATGGACAGAAGCTCCATCGCGCGCTCATGCATGACGCGCTCTTCCTTCCAGAAGCGGGGCAGGCGGAAAATGCCCTCGGGCATCGTGTAGTGCATCTGCGTGTCCATCGCGACGGTGATGTTTTCTTCCACGCTCAGCTCGCCAAACAGGCGGATATTCTGGAACGTACGTGCGATGCCCGCGCGGTTGACCTGCGCGGTGTTGAGGTCGTGGATGTCTTTGCCGTTTAAGAGGATCGTGCCGTGGGTAGGCTGATAGACCTTGGTGAGCAGGTTGAAGACCGTCGTCTTACCGGCACCGTTCGGGCCGATGAGGCCGGTGATCTCGGTGCGGCCGATGGTCACATTGAAGTTGTCGACCGCTTTCAGACCGCCGAACGTGATGCCGAGGTCGATGCACTCGAGCACGGGGGACTTGTCCGCGTCGCGCTCGGTGAGCAGCGCCGGTTCACGGGAGACGGGAACGAGCTTGGCTTTTTCTTTCTGTGTCATGGTCAATCCTCCTTTTCAGCACTGGCGCGGTGATGGGGCAGAAGTTTCTGGAAGAACGCCTTGGCCTGCGGATTGTTGGTCGCGAGCATGACGAAGATCAGCACGATCGCGTAGATGAGCATACGGAAGTCGGCAAACTGACGCAGCGCCTCGGGCAGGATCGTCAGCGCCGCAGCGGCGACGAGCGAGCCCCAGATGTTGCCAAGGCCGCCGAGCACCACGAACACCAGCACGAGGATGGAGAGGTTGAAGTTGAACTTCGTCGCCTGAAGGGAAGAGTAGTTCAGGCCGTAGAGCGCGCCTGCCGCGCCCGCGAGGGCGGCGGAGGTGACGAATGCCATGAGCTTGTACTTCGTCAGGTTCAGGCCGATGGCCTGCGCGGCGATGCGGTTATCACGGATGGCCATGATCGCGCGGCCCGCACGCGAACGAGTCAGGTTCAGCACGACGATGAGCGTGATCATCACGAGGATGAAGCCCGCGGTGAACGTTGCGATCGTGGCGGTGCCGGTCGCACCCTGCGCGCCCTTGATGATAGCGGTGCCCGAGGCACTCAGGCCGAGGTCGTCGACCGTCTTGTTGCCGGCGGGGTTGAAGATGAAGTGCAGGCCGTTTTCATCGTAGCCGATGATGAGGCAGTTGATGAGCTCTTTGATGATCTCGCCGAAGGCCAGCGTGACGATGGCGAGGTAGTCGCCCTGCAAGCGGAGCACCGGCGTGCCGATGAGAAGGCCGACGATGGCGGCGAAGATCGCGCCGACGACCATCGAGATGGCGAGACGCACGGGAGCGTTCGGGATCGCGCCCATCAGGCTCTGCGAGACGACGATGCCGGAAAATGCGCCGACACTCATAAAGCCCGCGTGGCCGAGGCTCAGCTCACCGAGGATACCGACCGTCAGGTTCAGCGACACGGCCATGGACATGTAGCAGCAGATGGGGACGAGCAGACCGATGGCGGAGCGCTTGAGCGAACCGTTGTTCTGCAGGATCGTCGTGATGATAAAGACGACGATCACGCCGAGATAGGTCGCAAAGTCGACCTTTGTGGTCTTCTTGAGCGAGTTGAATTTGTTCATTTTCTGTGTCATTCCGGCCACCTCACACTTTCTCCGTCGCGGACTTGCCGAGAAGGCCCGCGGGTTTGACGAGCAGCACGACGATCAGCACGGCGAACACGATGGAGTTGGCAAGGTTCGTCGAGATGTACGCCTTGGCCATGGCCTCGATGATGCCGAGGAGCAGGCCGCCGAGGAACGCGCCGGGGATGGAGCCGATGCCGCCGAACACCGCCGCGGTGAAGGCCTTGATGCCGGGCATGGAGCCGGTCGTCGGCATGAGCGACGTATTGAACGAGCAGAGCAGCACGCCGGCGATGGCGGCGAGCGCCGAGCCGATGGCGAACGTTGCGGAAATGGTGGCGTTGACGTTGATGCCCATGAGCTGGGCCGCCGCCTTATCCTCCGAGCAGGCACGCATGGCCTTGCCCATCTTGCTCTTGTTGACGAACGTGGTGAGGCCGATCATGATGACGACGCAGGCCGCGATCGTGAGAAGCGACACATAGGAGACGGTCAGCTTGCCGCCGAACAGCTGCATCGAACCCTCAACCACCGGGGGATAGACACGCGCGGCTGCCTTCCAGATGAGAAGCGCGGAGTTCTGGAGAAAATAGCTCACGCCGATGGCGGTGATCAGGACCGCGAGGCTGGGCGCCGAGCGCAGGGGCTTATAGGCGAGCCGCTCAATGACGACGCCAAGCACCGTGCAGACGATGACGGCCAGCAGCACCGCCACGATGTTGGGCAGTCCCAGATAGAACATCGCGCAGAAGGAAACGTAGCCGCCGATCATGATGACGTCGCCGTGGGCAAAGTTCAGCATCTTGGCAATGCCGTAAACCATCGTATAGCCGAGGGCGATGATGGCGTACACACTGCCGAGGCTGATGCCGCTGATGAGATAGGATAAAAATTCCATTAGGATGGCACCTCTCTTTTCTCTTTCGGAATTATGGTTCGTCTGTGGCAGAAACAAGGGCAGAGGCGGGAAAACACCTGCCTTCGTTTCCGCCATAGAAACAGGGCATAGGCCGCCGGAAGCTTTTGCTTCCGGCGACCCGCCGCTGAGAAAGGCGAATGTCGGTCTTTCCTGTGCTGGGATTTAGCCCTCGACGTACTGGCCGTCCTTGACGACGTAGGCGGTCGGGGCCTTGGAGACCTGACCCTCGGCGTTCCAGGACATGTCGGTACCGGTGAGGCCGGTGAACTTGAGGGAGGTGATGGCGGAAACGAGCGCGTCGCAGATCTCTTCATTGCTCATATCGGCGGTGCAGCCGGCCTGTTCGAGCGCGGCCTTGACGATGTACACACCGTCATAGGCGTCGGCGGCGAACTGGTTGGGCGTGGTGCCGTAAGCGGCAACGTAAGCGTCGACGAAGCTCTTGCTGGATTCAACGGTGGCGCAGAACGGGGTCATCAGCACGAGGCCCTCGGCGAGAGTGGTGTCAAAGCCGGGCATATCGAGGATGCCGTCCATGCCGTCCACACCGAAGAAGGTGGGGGCATAGCCCATGGCCTTGGCCTGCGCGAAGATCACGGAAGCGGGCTGATAGTAGATGGGGAGGAAGACGAGGTCGGCGCCGGCAGTCTGCGCGGCGGCGAGCTGGACGGAGAAGTCAGAGGAGGTATCGAGTGTAAAGGTGCCCTGATAGACGATGGAGAGGCCCTTGTCGCCCGCTTCCTTCACGAAAGCATCGCGGATGCCCTGAGAGTAGGCGTCGTCGTTACGGTAGATGATGGCGACTTTGGCACCAGCGAAGTTCTCAGCCATGTAGTCGGCAGCGCCAACGCCCTGGTTGGGGTCGGTGAAGCAGACCTGGAAGACATTGTCCTTGCCTGCGGTGACGTCGGTGGAGGAAGCGGACGGGGTCAGCATAAAGGTGCGGTCATTGTAGCAGACATCGGCAACCGCGATGGAAGCGCCGGTGGTCGTGGGGCCGACGAGGACCTGCATGCCGTTGTCCATCATGGTGTTGTAGGCGTTGACGGCCTTTTCACCGTCGCCCTCATCGTCCTGAGAGAGGAACTCAAACTTGATCTTGCTGTCGCTCGCGTTGATCTCGTTGACGGCGAGCTCCACGCCTTGCTTGACGGCCATACCGTAGATCGCGTTGTCGCCGGTCAGCGGGCCGGAGGTGCCGACCGTAAAGGTCTGGACGCCGTCCGCGTCGGTGTTGGCGTCGTTGTTCGCATCGTCGCCCTTGGAGCCGCAGGCGGCCATCGAGAGCGTCATGGCCGCAGCCATGAGCATGCACATAAACTTCTTTTTCATCGTTTCAAATCTCCTTTGATTAAATAATGAACAGATTTATCATACAAAAAAGCGGTTCCGCCATTCCCGGCGGAACCGCTTTGCTGTATCGCGTTTTTTACTCGCTCAGCAATCGCGTTTCATCCCGGGAACGCCCATCAGGACGACCAGAAGTACCAGTACCAGCAGGGAAATGCCGATAATGCTAATCAGGCGGGAAATAATAATGGACGCCATAATCATGGCGCCCAGAGCGATGCAGTTGAAGCGGGAGGACTGAGAGGTGCAGGAGGAAGCAGCCTCTGCGCACATGGCAGAAGCGGCGGCGTTATTCTGATTTGCATAAGCAAAACGGAACATAACATTAAATCCTTTCATGTATCCCTCATGTTTGATGGGCTAATTTTAGCCTCTAAAACGCCAGAAGTCAATACAGCATATTATCCAAAGAAAAAAGAGGGGAAATGGGGATAAGTATCCCATATTGACAATTTGGACAACTTTCGCGCCTCGGGCGCGGGAGGAAAGCAGCCCGCGAGGGCTGTTTCTTTTTGCGCCCGTAGGGCGCAGGGAGGGTGCAGCGCGGCAGCGCTGCTTCTGGCCCCACAGCGTGTGGGGACGCGGCAAAGGGGGATATTCTCTTTCTCAGAAAGAGAATATCCCCCTTACACCCCCAAGAGAAAGAACGAGGGGAGGACCCCTCGACCTCCGGCATTGCCAGTTTGTAGCTCGAATAACTGCACGCGCTGCGCAGTGTGGGTGCGGTGTACATGGCTTCGCCATGAATCTTC
>ERZ833963.1972-NODE-1972-length-21578-cov-6.508665_pt1 | contig 21578 bp, 21 predicted proteins | sample MGYA00519693_ERZ833963 | MGnify/ENA primary metagenome ERZ833963 (study PRJEB31850, sample SAMEA3708748) | human gut metagenome | biome: human gut; feature: human-associated habitat; material: faeces | place: China | collected 2014 ... | reverse complement strand
AAAGCATAATAAAAATAATCTCTAGATATCTAGAGATTATTTTTATTATGCTTTACAACATCCATTTTATATACACGCCGTATCCTATTTTAGGATTGTTTTCTAAGGCATGAGATACTGCACCAATTATTTTATTATTTTGAATTATTGGAGTACCACTCATACCTTGCACAATTCCTCCAGTCTCCTTAAGTAAATCTTCATCAACAATTCTTATTTTAAAAGTTTTAGGTTCTGGAGTACATTGATTTTCAATTTTTAATATTTCAATATCATACTTAACACATTGATTTTGTTTATTTTGTAATATTATTTGCGCTTTACCAAGTTGAACTTCATCTAAATTAGCTACCTTATATTTTCTTTGATTTGAAAAATCTATATTTCTAGTTTTACCTTTTATACCATATTGCGTATTTTCTTTAAAATCACCAATTAAATAATTTTTACTTGCATTTATATATCCAACATTTCCACGAGATGATTTTTCTATCTCTAAATTGCTTGTTGTAGAGATAGTACCTGATTTAATAGGTATTTGTTTTGCATCACCGACATTAATTGCATGTCCCACTGCACCAAATTGATGAGTTTCAGGATTTATATATGTCAGTGTAGCAAAACCTGATATTGCATTATTAAAACTAACTCTTTTTAACGGTTCTTTATAACATATTAAATTTTTAATTACATTTCCTCTTTTAACAGTAACGCTAATTTGATTACCAGTAGAAGAATAAAACACATCTGATAAATGATTAAAATCTTTTATTAGATTACCTTCTACTCTCAAAATTAAATCACCGCTTTTTAGTGGACAGCCATTAACTTCATTGCGAACAATTAGATTTTCTAGCTGGCCATCAACTTGAATTACTTTTCCGATTGGAATTAAATACATATCATTATTTTTTTCCAAAGAATATGCATAATTTGCATTATTCATGAAAAAATATAATAAGAAGAAAAAACAAACAAAAAAGAAACTATTAAATTTTAATGACTTTAAATTGAGTTTTTTATTAAAATTTAGCAATGTTATAAACACCTTCTTTCTTGAGTTTGGTTGGTGCCTAATATTATATTTTGCAGAAGTAATTTTTTAATGCTTGGAAATGAGATTCAACAAAACCGTAGATTGCATAAATAAACAAAGCATAAAAGAAAAACGTTGAAATGAAATAAAACAAAAAATAAAAAAGAAATAAAATTTAAATTATATAGATTTTATTTCTTTTTAACCTTTCTTTTTACTATTTTTTTTGAATGTTTTTTAGAATTAGATGAAGATGATCTTTTTGAACTAGATCTTCCACCAGCAGTTGTCGGAACAGCAGGAATAGGAGGAACAAATATAGCATCCTCGCCGTCCGTAGAGCAAGCATTTACACTAGCTATTAATGCTATTTGGTCAGACAAAACAGCAAGAAATGTAGAAAGTATACTTAAATCTACATCAGATAATTCTTCTCCTAATGCAATAGCTAAGGTAGAAGCTAAAACTATGTAATCAAGCGATGAAAAATAACACAACTTCGATTGTTTTCCAGTTGAAGAGCTTGAACCACTTTCAGAATTACAATTTGAATTTTGATTATCATCATTATTTTGGTTTGTATTATCATCACAATTTTGATTGTTATCATTTTCAGAACAATTACTATTACACGAATTAGACGAGTTTGTATTATTTTGCGAAGTTGAATTAGAATCTCTAACAGGGCGTTTACTTTTGCTACTATATTTTCTTTTTTTTCTCTTCAAGAGTTATCACCTCTAAAAAATTTTATGTATATAAATATATATGAAAGACTACAGATTTAAATGAAAATAAAAATGTTGAGGAGGATAGTATGAAAAAATATAAATTTTTAACTACTACTATACTAATAATTGGACTTATAATGATTTTTACATCGAGTGAAACAAAAAATTTAACAAAATTAGTTTCAAATTTTTCAGCTTTAAAACTAAATCCTAACACTAAAACTGAACAATACATAATATGTATAGACCCAGGTCATCAGGCAAAAGGAAATTCAGAGACAGAACAAGTAGGACCAAATTCAGGCTCATATAAAGCAAAAGTATCTTCTGGAACAGCTGGTGTAGCGACTAAAAAGCCAGAATATGAATTAAATTTAGAGGCATCTTTAAAGTTAAAACATATATTAGAAAGTAGAGGATATAAAGTCTATATGACAAGGGAAAGTCATGATGTGGATATAAGCAATAAAGAAAGAGCTATATTTGCAAATGAAAAGAAAGTAGATATGGTAGTTAGGATACATGCCGACGGTTCTGACAATGAAGGAATTACAGGAGCATCTATTTTAATTCCATCAAAATACGGTGAATATACATCAGCTATTTATGAAGACAGCTCAAATTGTGCAAAATTTATAAATGAAAATATGCAAAATAATGGTTTCAAAGTAAATGGTATATTCGAACGTAGCGACTTAACAGGATTTAACTGGTCACAAGTCCCAGCAGTACTATTAGAAATGGGATTTATGAGTAACTATACAGAAGATCAAAATATGTCTAGTCCAAAATATCAAGAAAAAATGATGACTTCAGTAGCAGATGGATTAGATAATTATTTTAAAAATAAAAAATAAGGTGATATTATGACAAATATATTGGGGGAAAGAAGGAATAATAGCGTCTTAGAAAAGACATTAAATATTATAAGTCCGATTAAAAATAAATTTTCAAAACCAGACTGTAGAGTTCATATATTTATACAGGAAAATGCAATGAATAGCTTATGGTTAAATGGATACTATGAAGTCTATGAATTTTTTTATAGATACAAAAAAACAATAAATCAAGGAGTTGTATGGGCAGACCAAGATTTAAAATGCTATTGTCATTTTTTTAATACTTTTACAAATAAGGGTCTACCAGGTGTAGACGATAATGCACTAACACTAGCTATAAAATATTATGACTATGCTATAGATTTTTTTTATGAAGATGATATATACCAATCCATGTTTTATTTAGGTGCAGCTTGCCATCTAGTTCAAGATGTAACCGTCCCGCAACACGCCACAGGAGACTTACTAAACAATCACATGCAGTTTGAAAATTACGCAAAAGCCAATTATCTAAAAATAAAGCGATTTAGAACATACTCTGAACCGATTTTATTTAACTCTGTAGAAGAGTATATACGATTTAATTCTTATAATGCGATAAAGAACCAACATATGTATAAACACGTTCAAAATTTAAGCACTAGATTTTACTTAATTGCCGAAAAAGCATTGGAATTCTCACAACAGACAACAGCAGGAATCCTAATTCTGTATTTTAAAAATACGTATATGCAAAATTACAAAAATCAAATATAATAGTATAGATGTAAACAAATAAAATTTATAAGAGGTGGATAAATGCTAGTAGTAGAAAATGTTAGTCATGGTTTTGGAGCGAGAACAATACTAGAAAATGTATCTTTTAGACTTAAAAAGGGAGAACATATAGCTCTTGTAGGTGCTAATGGAGAAGGAAAATCTAGTTTCTTAAATATAATAACAAAAAAATTAATGCCAGATGCAGGTAATATAAAATGGTCATCAAGAGCAACAGTTGGATACTTAGACCAACATGCTGTTTTAGAAAAAGGAATGACTATAAGAGACGTATTAAGAGATGCATTCAAAAACATGTTCGAGTTAGAACAAGAAATGTTAAAAATGTATGACCTAATGGGTGAAGCAGACGAAGAACAAATGAATAAACTTCTTGAGGAAACTGCTGAAATACAAACTATATTAGAAAACAGTGGATTCTATACAATAGATGCAAAAATCCAAGAGGTTGCTAATGGTTTAGGATTAGGGGAAATAGGTCTTGATAGAGACGTAACTGATTTAAGTGGAGGTCAAAGAACAAAAGTACTTCTTACTAAATTATTATTAGAAAGTCCAACAATATTAATCCTTGACGAGCCTACAAACCACTTAGATGAAGAGCATATAGTATGGCTTACAAGATATTTACAAGAGTATGAAAACAGCTTTATTCTTGTATCACACGACACAGACTTTATAAACAATACATGTAATGTAATTTATCATATAGAAAATGCTGAGCTTACAAGATACAAAGGTAACTACGACGAATTTGTAAGACTTAGAGATATTAAGAAAAGACAAGAAGAAAGTGCTTATGAAAAACAAGTTGAAGAAAGAAAGAAACTTGAAGATTTCGTAGCTAGAAATAAAGCGAGAGTTGCAACTAGAGGTATGGCAAACTCAAGACAAAAAATACTTGATAAGATGGAAATCTTAGAAAGACCAAAAGAAAAATTAAAACCAACATTTAATTTCAGAAATGCTAGAGCAGCAGCGAGAATAATATTCGAAACTAAAGATTTAGTATTAGGATATAATGAACCATTAACTAAACCATTAAACTTCCAATTAGAAAGAGGACAAAAAATAGCTCTTAAAGGGATGAATGGTATAGGTAAATCAACACTTCTAAGAACTTTACTTGGAATGACAAAACCATTTGATGGTCAAGTTGAATTAGGTGATTACTTAGAAGTTGGATATTTCGAACAAGAAAGTTCAATGGATAACTACAATACTGCATTAGATGATGTATGGCAAGAATACCCTGTATTAACAAACTACGAAGTTAGACAAGCTCTTGCTAAATGTGGTCTTACTACTGAACATATAACAAGTCAAGTTAGAGTTTTAAGTGGGGGAGAAGCAGCAAAAGTTAGATTATGTAAGTTAATGTTAAAAGACATAAACTTCTTAGTTCTTGACGAGCCTACAAACCACTTAGACGTAGAAGCTAAAGATGAGCTTAAAAAAGCAATAAAAGAATTTAAAGGAACAGTTCTTTTAGTTTGCCATGAGCCAGAATTCTACAGTGATGTAGTTGATGATGTTTGGAATATAGAAGATTTCACTACAAAAATAGTTTAATACTTAAATTAGAGGGGGCTTTCAATTGAGAAAGTTATTAAATGTAGTTGTATCTATATGTTTAGCTTTATTTGTGATTGGTTCATCAGTTATTATAACTATGAATATAAAAAGCATCTACTATAATGATATAGATAAACTAAACATAGAGTCTATGATTAATCTATCAAGGGAAGATATAATAGAGAATTACGATTATTTAATTGATTATAACTTAAGCTGGAATGCAGAAGAATTTGAGTTGCCATCTCTACCTTCATCACAAAATGGTAAAATCCATTTTGAAGAAGTGAGAGATATATTCCAAAATGTAAAAATACTTACTATAATCTGTGGAGTTATCTCTGTTGTAGGAGGTATTTTACAAATTAGAAAGAAAGACTTCAAATTTTTAAGAAATGCATCCATCTTAATTGTGATAATGCCAGTTTTATTGGCTATTCCAATTGCGATAAATTTCAATGCATGTTTTATTATGTTTCATAAGATAATGTTTAGTAACAATTATTGGATTTTTAACCCTGTGTTAGATCCTGTTATAAATATGTTGCCGGAAGCATTCTTTATGCATATGGGTATTGCAATTTTGGGAATTATGGTATGTGCAAGTGTAATTTTACAATTGATATATCATAAGGTTAAAAAGTTAAATCATGGCAATATTAAAATAAAAAATTAAATTACAAAAATTATAATATTGAAAGAATGTCGAATAAATGGTATGATGGATATATTGAAATAAGACTGAAATAAAAACGAGACGAAAAAATACGAGTTAGATGATGTAAATCAATTCTAACTCGTATTTTTTTGCTATAAATAATGCATCATAATTTTAAAAAATATATAATATCTTATTCAGAGTCTAATTTTGTAATTTCAACAATTTCTTTAAACTTTCCAATTATATAATCATAATTTTTCCTTTGGTGGGGAAGAGTACAATTTGTACAATCCTTTATACCTTTTTCTGTATATCTAAAATTTCCACCACATTTATCTTTTAAAGCATATAAAGGGCAATAACAGAATAAGCAGTTGAAATTTTCTGGGTCATTTGTTTTATGACAGGGAAAGTATTCACATTTAGTATTACTAAAAAATTTATAATTCAATTTATATATACCTCCAAAGATTATAATATGAGATAATTTTATTATACTATTTTAATTTAATTTATTATACTTATAATATAGAATCAATATATAAAAATTTATTGGGAGAAGACTTATGAAGGATTTTAGGGAAGTTTCTACGATGGAGTTGCTTTATAATGTGACTACTAAAATGGAAATTAAAATGAAAAAGTTTGAAGAATTATTTAAAAGCAATATGTTGAAATTCACACTAAAGAGGAAGGATAAAGAAGGAGATGAAATAGAAGAAGATGATAGAATAATAGAAAAAGAAAAAATAAAGAAATTATCATATGAGCAGTTGAGAAATGAAGCTGATGAAGGAGATGAAGATGCCCAGTACAACATGGGAAATTATTATCTAACCTTTGAAAGAGATAAGCTCGAGGGTATATCCAAGGCATTTGGCTGGTACAAAAAAGCATCTCAAAATGGCTCGAAAGAGGCACAGTATAACCTCGCATGTTTGTATATCGATGGGGTAGATATAGATTTAGATGAGGAAGAAGACGAAAAAGAGGAACAAGCCTTTATATGGTTTGAAAAATCAGCAGAACAAGGATTTATAAAATCAAAATTTTGTTTAGCGCTTTGTTATGAACATGGGATAGGAGTAGAAGAAGATAAACAAAAGGCATTTGAAATAGTAAAGTCACTTGAAAATGAAAAAAATAATTATCCAATTCAATATTGCTTGGGAGTATATTATGAAAATGGAATTGGAGTAGATAAAGACAAGAAAAAAGCATTTGAATACTATAAGTTTTGTGCTAATGGAGGGTATGATATAGCTCAGCTTAGGACTGCAATTTGTTTTGAATATGGAATAGGTGTAAAACAGGATTATAAAAAAGCATTTAATCGATATAAAAAAGCTGTGAGCAATGGAAATGAAGATGCAAAATATCTTATGGGACATTGTTATGAATTTGGAATTGGAACTAATGTAGATTATAAAAAGGCATTTTCAATATATGAGGAATTAAAAGAAATAGATTATGAAGATGGCATTTATAGACTAGCATATTGTTATGAACATGGAATAGGGATAGATATAGATAAAGAAAAAGCGTTTAAATTATATAATGACTTGGCACGAATGGGAAATGAAGACGCAATGTTTTATCTAGCACAGTGTTATGAATTAGATAGAAAAAATGTATTAAGTAATGAAATTACTAATGAAGAAATTGTAGCAGATTTAGAACACGATACAAATTTAGAAAAAGATATAAATATAGTTATAGAAGAAAATAGTATAAATCAACTACAACCAAAAGATTTAGACTTGACTCTGCAAAGCAGCATAGATGAGGAAATAACATTTAGCAAAGACTTAGGTATTAATGTATTTCTAGAGCAGACTATATTTAAACAGATAAAAGACAATAACCTAGAAAGTGACTTAAAAAGATTAATTATAAAGATTGATAAATGCATGAAATCATCAAATAAGTCGTTAAATTTAAATAGTCTAGGTTTTAAAAAGTATGAGGGGATAAAAGATAATAGTATTTATGGGTTTGATTTCAATAACAAGATAAATGATAGTGATAGAATAATAGCATGTTTTATGAAAGATTATGTTAAAAAGAATGAATTTGACTTTGATAGATATAAAGGCAATAAAAACGACAAAAAGGGGATTATATTATTTTCAATAGCTAAGCACAACGATCAAGAAAAAGAAGCATTAAAAGTATCTAAAAGGATAAATAGCCACTTCTTTGATAATGAAAACTTCAAAAATTTAAATAGAAAAAAAGAAATGACATATAAAGATATGTTGGAAATAAGGGATAACGTAAAAAGAAACCAAGAAACTAATATGACATTTAGAGCTATTGATTTTAACGATAATGAAATAATATATCAAGAAGTACTGACAAAAGAACAAGCCAAATATATAGATACATTTATTCAAAAATCAGAACCATTCATATTATCAGGTATAGCTGGTAGTGGAAAAACACTATCTACAATCAATTTAATACCAGATATGGTTGAAAAAATCAAAAATATGAACTCAAACAAAAAAATTCTCTACATTACATTTTCAAACAACTTAAAAGAATATGTGAAATCAAAAGTAATGGAAAATTACTATGAATATAACGAATATATAGATATAAGAACTTTTGTAGATATATGCACAGAGATAAATTATAAGCATAACAACAAAAAAATAGATAGATCTAAAATTATAACGCAAAATTCTTATAATAAGAGTTTTACAAAGTTTTTAGAATGGTTACAACAGACATCTAGGGACGGAAATATTATAAAGTTTATTAAGAAATATGAAAATGAAAAAAATATTATTTATAGCGAAATTTTTGGAATACTAAAAGGTTCTATGTACGTCGATTGGGACAGGAAAGAGCCATACATAGTAAACTCTGAATACTATATCAACAATAGTAAACAAATAGTAGAAGATTATAAAATTTTTGTAGAAGAAGATAGGCAAATTTTATATTCTATAACGGAAAAATACAACCAGTGGTTGTGCGAAAATGACTATCACGACATAAATGATATAGCATTTGAATTACAAAGTTTAATAAAAGAAAAATCTATAAACTATGAATATGTCGTAGTTGATGAGGTTCAAGATTTTACAGAGGTTCAAATATATATGTTGTTCTTATTAGCTAAAGAACAAGAAATTTACGCAAAGAATAAAACAAGAAAAATATTATTAGCAGGGGACCCCAACCAAATAATAAATCCAACATTTTTCAAAATAGGAAGGCTTACAAAATTATTTTATTTATACGGATATCATTATGAAATTGAGCGACTTAATGAGAATTTCAGAAACTCTATAAATATAATGAAGATGAATAATATAGTAAATGAAATAATAAATGATAAACTTCCGGCAAGAAAAGAAGAAGACAGACAGTTTGAAATAACAAAAAACAATAAAACAGGTATAATAGAGCAAGTCGAAGCGACAGAAGACAACTTAAAAATTATATTTAGTGAGCTTGATGCATCTGCAAAAGTTGCGCTTATAGTATCTGATGATGAGAAAAAACAACATCTAAAACAAAAGTACAACTGTAAAAATGCATTTACAATATCTGAATTTAAAGGGAAGGAATTCGATAATATAATAGCTTACAATATATTATCCGACTATGCAGATATTTATGAAGAAGTTTATAAAAAGGAAATTTTAAAAGAAGGTCATTACAGTTATTACTTTAATCGATTTTATGTTTCTATAACTAGAGCAAATTATAATTTAGTCTTAATAGAAGAAAAAGAAACAGAAGTATTAAAAGAAATCAAAGCAAAACTAGGCGACGATATAAAATATATAAAAACTTTAACCCAGTTTAAAGATTTAAACTTAGGAGAAGTAGTAGGAGATAGTATAGAGCTGTTTAAATTAGGAATGAAGTTTTTCTATGATGAGAGATATTCAGTAGCGAAAAACTACTTTATTAGAAGTGTGGAGCCAAATTCAAACAGTTTAGCAAGGTTGTGTGATTTGTTTGAAGAGGATGGAAAATACGAAGAAAAAGGAGACAAGCTATTTGAAATAGGTGAGTATAAGTTGGCACAGAGCTATTATGAAAAATCATATCAGTTTTCAAAAATTGCGATTATGTACTTGTATATAGAAGATTTATCTTATGAAAAACAGTTGAGAGAGTTTTATAATAGCTTAGAAAAAGAGGGAATAAAATTTAGCGATTTATTTGATAAATATGGAAAACAGTTTGATAAACTAAACGATATATTGCGAAATAAAATAATAAAAACGGAAAAATTAAAATCTAATATTCAACTGAAAATGGGGAATATAAACAAACTATTTGAAAATATAAATACAAAGGTGAATGGGAGATAGGTGAATAATATGACGAATAACGAATTAAACACAAGGGGTATAGTAGAATCAATTGATAAGTTTAATGAAAATAGTGAGCAAATATGTATAACGTTAAATGGATTAGAGGGGAGTATAAATGAATTTAATAAATCGATAACCAAGCTTGATTCTTTAAAACAAATCGATATAACCAAAAAGAAGATGGACGAGTTAAATACATATAAAAACAAAGTAGTGCAGATGGTAAGCGGGTTAAAAAATATAGATAAAGATTTGAGCGAATTAGATGAACTGATTAAAACTATTGCAAAGTTTGGAGATGAGATACACTCTGTAATGAAAAATAGCAATATGATAAGTTTTACTACAGTATCAAAAAACGTTAGAGACTTAGATAAAAAAATTACGGCTTTTAATAAGAGAATCGATACATTTATAGAAAGTGAATTATTAAAAAAGATGGACACTCAATATGAAGGTATAATGGAGCATATTGATTCTGTACTAGAAAGACAACAAAAAATGATAGATGAAATAGACAATAAATTAGATCAAATAGCGCCAGAAACTATCAACAATAAATCGACTTCTAGCAATATTGTAATTGATTCAAAATTTGAAGGAAATATCGAAAATATGATGAGAAGTGTTATAGAAGATGTGATTTGTAAAAATGACGGAAAGAAAAACTCAAAATCTTCAATTTACGCTGGATTTAGTACAAAAGTACTACAAGTTTTATCAGAAGAAGGGGAATTAGAGGCTAGTTATATTCTTGGAAATAGATATTATGATGAAGGTGAAATTGATAAAGCTGTTTTAGAATATGAAAAGTTGGTTGATAATAATGACAATAGATGTGAAGAGAGATTAATTAAAATATATAAACAAAAATCAAAAGAAGAAAATCCACTATATCAAGAAAAACTAGGATTTGAACTATATAGAGGTAAAATAATTAAAAAAGATATAGATAAAGCTATAAAATTATTAGAAAAAGCAGAGAAAAACGGAAGTAAAAATAGTAAAAAATATCTAGAGCTTATAAATTTAAAATAAAAAATTTAATAAATTTGTGGAGGGGGTGAAAGATTTATTCACCCTCTTTTTGATTTTAAATTATAATATTAATAAAATACTTATTATCAAAAAAATCCATAAAAAACTTATAGTTTAATGATATAATTATTAAGAATATTTATCTAAAATGAGTTATTTGCAGTAAAAATAGAAAATGACATATATAAAAGAATGAAATTTATTATAAAAGTCAAAATATATAATAAGGCAAAAATACTGGCAAATAAATGAATTGACAAGAAGTAAAATAAAGAGGTGATTTTGTGGAAGAAAAACTACAAGAAAAGGCCGTTTTAGTGGGCTTAAATATAACAACTAATGTAAAAAAAATCGACGATATTGATATAAATGAATCTATGGAAGAACTTAAAGAATTAGTAAAGGCTGCTGGAGCAGAAGTTTTAGCATCTGTAATTCAAAATAAACCAGCGAGAGATGCTGCTTATTTCATAGGAAAAGGTAAAGTTGAAGAAATAAGAGATTACTGTCAAATGCTTGGTGCTACAATGATAGTATTTAATGATGAATTATCAGGAGCACATATGAGAAATATAGAAGATGTTACAGGACTAAAAGTAATCGACAGAACAGCTTTAATATTAGACATATTCGCACAAAGAGCATTAAGTAAAGAAGGTAAACTACAAGTTGAGCTTGCTCAATTAAAATACAGATTACCAAGACTTTATGGAATGGGTGGACAAATGAGTAGAACTGGTGCTGGTATAGGTACTAGAGGTCCTGGTGAACAAAAGCTTGAAATAGATAAAAGACATATCTTAAATAGAGCTGCTGACATAAGAAAAGAGCTTAGAGAAGTAAAACAAAACAGAGAAACTCAAAGAGTTCAACGTCTAAAATCAAATATACCAATTGTTGCACTTGTTGGTTATACAAATGCAGGAAAATCGACTTTATTGAACGAATTAATAAAGACACACAAAGATTACGAAACTGAAAAAGAAGTTTTCGTAAAAGATATGCTATTTGCAACACTTGATGTAACTTTAAGAAAAGCTACTTTACCAAATAAAAGAGATTTTCTAGTAGTAGATACAGTTGGATTTGTAAGTAAACTACCTCATGATTTAGTAGAAGCATTCAAAGCGACACTAGAAGAAGTTAAATATGCAGACTTAATACTACATGTAATCGACGCTACAAACAGCAGTTTTGAATTACAAAAACAAACTACTGAATCAGTATTAAAAGAATTAGGTGCAGAGGATAAGAAAACTATAATAGTTTACAACAAAATAGACAGACTAGAGCTAGATATTTATCCAAGAAATAGAGAAGATAGAATTTATATTTCTGCTAAAAAAGGTATCAATATGGATATCCTTCTAAAAATGATAGAAAATGCTTTAATGGAAGACACTTATCAAGTTAAATTATTACTTCCATACGATAAAGGTAATATATTCAGTAAAATAAAAGAAAAATACAACGTAGATTACTTTGAATATGTTGAAAATGGAACACAACTTGAAGTAAGTTTAGATGAAGAAGATTATAATATATATAAAGAATATATAGTTGAGGAATAAAAATGGACATAAGTTGGAGCAATATCGATAACTTAGATGACTACTTTATTACATATCTTCTTTATAACGAATCAAAAACAGTGTCCCAAATTAGCAAAATCAGAAATATACCAGTTGCAGATGTAAATGATCATTTAATCAAAGCAAAATTAGAAATAAAATCTGCAAACAAACAAAAAGTAGAATCTTCAAAAGATATATTGGATAAATTTTTAGAATTAGGCAAAGACTCAAGACTTGAATTTATAGAAGAGCTGAGTCTAGATGAAGAAAAAGAATTAAACTTCAAAAGAGAATTATACAAAAGAATACTTAGAGAACAAAATGCAGATGATTTAATTGTCTTAATTTGGGCAACGGGAGAGTTTAGAGATGAAAGATTTTTAAAAATACTTCATCCTCTTACAAACCATAGACATTCAGACATAAGAAGAATAACTTATTCAGCTATTAGAAAAATATCTTCTCCAAAGAGCAAGTTAGTCTTGGAAAAGGGGCTATATGACCCAAATCCACAGACAAGACAATATTGTGCCAAAGCATTGGCAAAGGTGGGAGATGATAAGACAGTCGAGATTTTGCAACGACTTATAGACAGAAAAAAAATCAACGAAAAAGAATATGTCATCAGGGCATATAATGAAGCAATTTTGGCTTTGAAATATCTAACGGCAGGGGGAGAGGCACTATGAAGACATATAAAACATTACACAGTTTTGGAACAGATGAATACATAGTAGAAAAGTCTACTTTTATAGGATATGCAAAACCTATAAAGTCTGAAGAAGAAGCAGTAGAATTCATAAACGAAATAAAAAAGAAGCATAAAGATGCTACTCATAATGTTTGGGCATATACTGTTGGTGAAACTATGAACATCCAACGTTATAGCGACGATGGAGAGCCACAAGGAACAGCAGGAATCCCAACATTAGAAGTTATAAAAAAGGAAGACTTAAGAGATGTAGTAGTTGTTGTAACTAGATATTTCGGAGGAATAAAATTAGGAGCAGGCGGACTTGTTAGAGCATATACAAAAGGTGCAAAAGTTGGTATTGAAGCAGCTCAAATTATACAAAAGGTAAAATACAAAGAAATAAGTGTAACTATAGACTATAACCAAATAGGAAAAGTCCAAAATGAAATAATGAATATGGGGTACAAAATAAAAGACACTTTATATACTGACAAAGTAGAAATAATAGTTTACTCGAGAGAAGAAGAAGCAGAATCACTAAAATCTAAAATGATAGATATAACTAGTGGAACTGCAGAAATAGGTGAAAGTGAAGGGTTTTATCTATCTGAAAAAGAAGGGGAAATTATTTTTTAGATAGGGTTTATTTAACAATAGATATATCGAGGGGGACGTCATAATGGAAAGTGAAAAAAACAAAATAACAAGACAAATAGGAATCTCTCTAGCTATAATAGGAATTTTATTCTTAGCTATAGCAATTTTGAATTTATCAAAAAATGAAGAGATAATCATATTCTGCTTTATGTATGGATTTATGATTTTCATGGTATTTAATTTATTTAAATTATCTAAATCAGGAAATGTGGATATGAACAATACTATAGAAAATTTAAATAAATTACAAAAGGACTTAGAAAGACAAAATTTCATACAAGATATGTTGAATCACGCCAATATGGAATTTGAAATAAATGAAAAAATGGCTTATATAAATAAAATTATTGAAAAATACTCAGACAGTGCAGATGGTTATTACTATCGTGGCGAGTTTTATATAAAATTCGATAAATTTTATTCAGCTATAAAAGATTTTGAAAAAACATTAGAACTAGACAAAAACTATAAAGAAGCATATAGGGGTAAAGGTGTTTGTTATAGTAGACTAGGGGATAATGAACTAGCAATAAAAAATTATAAAAAATCATTGGAAATAGATCCAAGATATGAAGTGGCTTACTATAACTTAGGCGTATCTTATAGTAACTTAAAAGAATACGATAAGGCTATGGAAAGCTACACAAAAGCACTAGAAATAGACGAAAATGATGTTAGTGCCTATTATAATAGAGGAAGAATTCTAGCTTATTTAGGCAGATATCAAGAAGCATTAAAAGATTTTACAAATGCTATAAATCTTGAAAAATACGACGAGAGAATAGTCTACGAAAGAGCAGGACTATATTATTTAATGAAACAATATAAAAACTCACTACTAGACTACAAGACATTTGTAACTTTGGCTCCACATATGAAAGAAGGTTATTTGGGAATGGCGGATTGTTATTGTCAAATGAACCAAATTAATAACGCAATCGAATACTACAATAAATCCATAGAACTAGACCCAGAGTACGAAGAAAGCTACTTTAATCGTTCAGTAGCTTACTTAAAACAAGATAATTTACGCAAGGCCATAAAAGACTTGGACAGAGTTATAATATTAAATCCTAAAAATGGTGAAGCATATTACAACAGAGCACTTGCTTATGGTCAAATGGAAAATCACACAAAAGTAATACGTGATTTCTCAAAAGCGATAAAAATGGGATATAAAGTAGGAAAATCTTACTGCAATAGAGGAAAAGAGTACTCTATCACAGGAAACTTCAAAAAGGCAAAAGATGACTATACTCGCTCTATAGAACATGGTTACGAAAGTTATATTGTTTATATGGGAAGAGGAGCTGCAAACTTAGACTTAGAAGAATATAACGAAGCAATACTTGATTTTAATAAAGCAATTGAGCTTGATAAGAGCCAATTTAAAAATTATTATTATAGAGGATTGGCTTATTATAAACTTCAACAATATAAAGAAGCGATAGACGATTTTTCTGTTGCAATAGAAGGAGACCCATCTGACATAAGAGCTTATGAAAAACGTGGGGATGCATATTGCCAAACAGGTGATTATGATAATGCAATAAAGGACTTCTTTATGATAAGTAGATTAGAAGAAAAAAATTAACATAAAAAGCCTAAAACTATATTGTTTAATAGTTTTAGGCTTTATTTTTTTTGTTTGTCTTTGTGCATATAACCTTTTTGAATTTCAAAGATTCCTATAATCAATAAAAATACTCCAAAACATTTTCTTAAGATATCAGATGATAGATATTCTGCTAATGTAGAGCCAAAAAAAGCACCAACTATACCGAATAATACTATCGGAAGAACTAATTCAAAGTCGACGTTTTTCTTTTTAATATGTATGTATAGTGCTGCTATTGTCATAGGAATTGATGATAGTAAGTTGGTACTTTGGGCAATTTTAGGGTCAATACTTGCAAATAATATAAGAGCAGGGATTAGTATTGTTCCTCCACCCATTCCCATTCCGCCGATTATTCCAGCAAAAAATCCTATTATTGCTATTAACATAAATTCCTCCTATTAATAAAAAATCATTCTAATTGCAGATATTATCATAACTATTCCGAAAGCAATTCTCAAAAACTTACCGGTTACTTTGCTCAATAATTTTGCTCCCACGATACCTCCTATTATACTTCCTATGGCGGCTTTACATGTAAGACCAATGTCATATGTGCCTTTGGAGATATATATTATGGAGCTTGTTGTTGTTAAAAATATTATTACAGCTAAGGCTGTAGCATGTGATTTGTGTTCTTCTACTTTTAAAATGTTGTTTAAAATAGGGACTAAAAGAGTACCACCGCCGGAACCGAATAGCCCATTAATAAAACCAGTAAAAGCTCCAATTATAGAATTTTTAATACTAAATGGATTGTTCATATCTTCACCTACCTTGTATTATTATTTGTGATTTTGATAAAACTATGTATAGATGTAAAAATAATAAATTAATTTTGAAATAAATATGGTATTATAAGTATAGATTTTTATAAGAAAGGGGTAAAATAAATGGGAATAAATCAAAAAATAGAAAAAACAGTAGATTGGCTTAGGGAAAAAGTTAAAGAAGCAGGATGCAAAGGATTAGTTGTTGGGGTTTCTGGTGGAATAGACTCAGCTGTAGTTTGTTACCTTATAAAAAAAGCATTTCCAGACAACTCTATAGGGGTAATTATGAGCATCAACAGTAACCCAAAAGACAGAGAAGATGCACTTAAAGTTATAAACGGTTGTGGAATAGATTATATCGATTTAGATTTAACAACTCCACAAGAAATGATATTAAACTCTGTAACTTCAGCTCTTAAAGAAAAGAATTTATATAATGAAGATGGGCTTAGAGCATCAGATTCAAACTTAAGAGCTAGAGTAAGAATGTGTTCTGTTTATACAGTTGCAAACAACCTAGGGTATTTAGTTGTGGGAACAGACAACGCAGCAGAAATACATACTGGATATTTCACAAAATACGGCGATGGAGGAGTAGACTTAGTTCCAATAGCAAACCTTACAAAGGCAGAAGTTTATGAATGGGCTAAGGCACTAGGAGTACACGAAGATGTAATTAATAGAGCTCCATCAGCAGGTTTATGGGAAGGTCAAACAGACGAAAATGAAATGGGAACAACATACAACATGATAGACAAGGTTGTATTAGGCAAAAGAGATGAAGTTCCTCAAAAGGACTTAGACATCATAGATAGATTACATAAAATCAGTGAACATAAAAGAAACACAGCACCAAAACCTCCAAGATTCTAATTTACTAAATGGAAGTTTTGTGCTAAAATTTACTTTGCAATAGATTTTGAATAAATCTATAAATGAACGAAATTAAAATTAAGGAGTGAAATTATGGGTCGTATAGGCAATATTATCAATAGAAAAGGTAAACAAGATGCTAAAAGAGCATCAGTATTCACTAAACATGCAAGAGCTATAACTGTTGCAGCTAAAGAAGGTGGAGCTGATCCAGAATACAATGCAGCTTTAAAAACAGCTATAGATAAAGCTAAAGCTGACAATATGCCAAATGATAATATCAAAAGAGCAATAGACAAAGGTGCTGGAGCTGGCGGTGGAGAAGATTACTTCTCAAATACTTACGAAGGATATGGACCAGGTGGAGTTGCTGTTATAGTTGAAACTTTAACTGACAACAAAAACAGAACTGCTGGTAACATAAGATATTACTTCGACAAAAACGGTGGTAACTTAGGAACTACTGGATGCGTTGGTTTCATGTTCGATAGAAAAGGACAAATATTAATAGCTGCTGAAAATGTAAGCGAAGAACAATTAATGGACGACGCTTTAGAAGCTGGAGCAGACGATATAATAACAGAAGAAGATGGATTCGAAGTTGTAACAGCTCCAGAAGATTTCAACGCAGTTAGAGATGCTTTAGTTGAAAAAGGATATGAATTCGTATCTGCTGATATAAAATTAATACCACAAACTACTACAGTTTTAGACAACGAAGGTCAAGTAAAATCTATGGAAAAATTAATAGACTTACTTGAAGAAGATGACGATGTTCAAAATGTTTACCATAACTGGGAAATAACTGAATAGTAGTTACTTCAACGGTTTCATAAAAATACAATGATGATATACGTTGAAAAAGAGGTCTAATTAAGATATACGTTAAAAAATTAGTGTATTTTGATAAAGATATACAACAGTCTAATTACGATATACAAAAACACCTTTTAATTATGATGTACAAGTCTTTAATAATGACATACATGATATTAGGAGGTGTTTATTTTGTTGTTAAAAAACATAATAAAAGAATATATTTACGATATTCAATGCAGAAATTACACTAAAAGAACAATCAAAGGTTATACTAATAACTTACTTAAATGGTGTAAATATTGCCAAGAGGAATTGAACTTAAATGAATTAGAGGAAATCAATCACTTGCATATTAAAAAATATCTTACACTATTGAAAAATAAAGGATTGAGCGAAAGTTATATTAATACTATATTGAAGAATATTAGGTCATTCTATAAATATTGTTACAAAGAGGAATATTGTATAAATGTATCATTAAAGGTAAACTGGTTGAAAGAACCAAAGACAGTAATTCAAACGTTTACAGATAATGAAGTAAAGAAAATGGTTAATTATTATGATAACAAGACATATTTAAGTTGTAGAAATAAAACAATAATGTATATGTTATTAGATACTGGCATTAGAAATTTAGAATTATGTAGTTTAAAATTAACAGATGTAAGAGAAACTACAATTTATATTTATGGTAAAGGTAGAAAAGAGAGAATAGTTCCAATAAGTCCATTACTAAAGAAACAATTAATAAAATATGAGCGAATAAGAAGTAACTATCTAATAGATAATATTTTAGATTATGATAATTATTTCTTGAGCTTTAGATATAAACCTCTTACAACAGAAGCTGTTGAGAGGATAGTCAAAGAGTGTGGAAAGCATATAGTAAGAGATTATATAAGAGTTTCCCCTCATACTTGTAGGCATTATTTTGCACAGGCTCAATTAAGAAATGGATTAGATATATATTCATTAAGTAGATTATTAGGGCATGAAACAGTCAATGTAACTAAAAGATATTTAGAAGGATTACATGACGAGAAAATAATTGAAATGGGTGTTAAATCAAGTCCATTGATGAATTTATAGTATTATTAAAAGGCTATTAGATTAAGTTCTAGTATTTTTTTTACAAATATGATAATATTATTAAGGAATAAATTTACAAAATATAATATGTATACATTGAAGTTGAGAAAATAAATAAAAAATAATTTATACACTTTAGTGAGGGAGTATAAGTTTTTTATAATATTTTGAAAGGGATATATAAAAATATGAGTTTAAAAATGGAACAAATAAAAAGCAAAAATAATGTAGTAACATGTAGTGAATGCAATAGTAAAGAACTTTTAGTAGCATCAAAGGTTAAAGCTTTTGCATCAAGTGGTTTAATTATGTTTATAATATCATCAGTATGTATATGGATTCCTATATTAGGTTGGATAATAGCACCGTTTACTTTTATAATAACTTTTATATCATTTGTAGTAAGTATATTAAACATATTTATAGAAAAAGAATATGTAATTAGTTGCAAAGAGTGTGGAGCTACATTTAAGGTAAATAAAAGAGAGTACAATGAATATGTAAAATAAGAGTATGTGTTTATAGAAGAAATTTAATAATAATGATATTAATGAGGTTTATTTATAGAAAGAAAGTGTATAGAATACAGCTTTCTTTTTTTGTTATCTAAAAGACATGGGGTAGGTGTAAAACTACACTATAGTGTAAAGTTACATATTAGGATAGGTGTAAAATTATACTATAGGGTAAGTGTACTTTTACACCACTACAATTACTATTATTACAATTACTACTATACAATTACTATTTAATTAATTAAAAAAGAGAACCTTCAAAAGTTCCCTTATAATACTAATGCTTATTATCTTCCTGTTTGTGTTTAGTTAGTAAGTCTTTAATAGCTTCATCTAATAGTTTAGAGATATTTATTCTACTTTGTTCAGATAGCTTCTTTAAATCTTCGTGTAGTTGAGTATCTAATGTGCTAGAAAATCTAACTCTATTTTTTAATGCCATATAATCACCACCTTTATTGTTAGATTATATCAAAACAATAAAATTATGTATAGTTAAGTAATATTATTGAAAGTTAATTAATTTTATGATATATTTAAAACAAGAAAGGTTAATTAACTTTAAGTAATCAAGTTGGACTGGGGGAAAATAATATGGAGAAATCAAGTTATACATTAATTGACAATAGAATATTTGATGATAATGCTTTAAGTCATTCAGAATTTAGAGTATTAAGCTATCTAATTAGTAAATACAATGTTAACTATGGTTATTCATTTCCTACTAGAGCTCAATTAGAGCATGATTGTAATATATCTAATAAGACATTGAGTAAAGTATTAAATAGTCTTGAAACCAATGGGTATATTACAAGAAAAAAGCATAAAACAAAAAATGGTGTTAATAATATTTATTACATACATAAATATTTAGTTGTAAAAACCTTAAATCAAGAGCCTACTTCTAAAGATATTAAAAACAAGCCAACTAATATATCTAATGATAACAAAGAAACTACTACAGAGCCAATAGAATTGACAACAAATGAATTATTAATAAAAGAAAAATCAAATTCTAAAGGGAAATTAACAAATGTAGATAAAGAGAAAATAAATAGTTTTGATACAGAACTATTAATTAAAGCTATAGAGAGAGCAAATAGTTATAAAAAAACTTATGCAATAGGTTATCTATTTAGTGTATATGAAACTATTAAATCAGAGGTAACTAATACGTCTAGTAGTAATAATAAAAAGAATACAGGGGCAAATGTAAAGCCTGTTGTAACTAAATTTCATAATACATTTAATGAACATCACAAGAATTATACTGAAACAGAATTGGAGAGCAAATTACATGAAAGTAAGAAAACTACGCTATCTTATATAGATAAAATAGTTTCAAGTGTTAGAAATGGAGAAATTCAATTAGAAAATATTAATATTGCACTAAGAAATGAAATAGCAAATAGATTGAAAAATTAAATATAAGCTTCTAACTATAACTAATAAATATATTGCTAGAACTAAAGTTCTAGCTTTCTTGTCGCTTACGCTCCAAGATAAAAATATATAAATTTTAGATAAAAAGACCCCCTTTAGGAGTTACTTAAATAATAATATTAATAACATATAAATAACCCCTAAATGGGGTCTTTTTGCATATAAAACATATAAAAATTGTCCTGTGAGTTTACGAACAGGAAACTTAGCCGAAAGGCTAAGTATATATTAATTAAAAGTTGTCACTTAAAAATCATATATAAGTAATATTGATAATATATATATACGAATTTTAAGTATACTTTTTTATTTATATCATTATAAACATAGATAGACATCATAACTATAGTCACGTTTAAAAGCATAAGGCTATAACCTATGATAATAATTGCATCAACTTATAGAGATAATAAATTATTAAAGATTAAAGCTATATGAGATTGTTAATTTTTTTTGAATATGACATTTAGTACTTGATTTTTTCGTTGGAAAGTTTTACAATATATTTAGCACTCAAGAACAGAGA
>ERZ833963.1965-NODE-1965-length-21653-cov-39.823271_pt1 | contig 21653 bp, 18 predicted proteins | sample MGYA00519693_ERZ833963 | MGnify/ENA primary metagenome ERZ833963 (study PRJEB31850, sample SAMEA3708748) | human gut metagenome | biome: human gut; feature: human-associated habitat; material: faeces | place: China | collected 2014 ... | reverse complement strand
TTCGGGCGTTTGTATAGGCTTTTTTGAGAAACTCCGAACTTTCTTGCCATTTTGTTACCTGAAATGTGGTCTGTGCAACCGCAAAAATGGGCTTTTGGGGGTCAGAAGGGCCTTTCCAGGCCTTCAGCTCGTCCAGATCGCTGAACACAAATACCTCTCCCCGGGTATGGCCCACGATGCCCTGCACCTCGGGGTGGGCAGCATCACCGGCCACCAGAAGCACCGCGCCCTCGGCCTCGGCCCGGGCGGCAATGCTCTGGATCTTCTTCACAAAGGGGCAGGTGGCATCGTGGTAAACAAGGCCGCGCTGCTCCAAAGTATCATAGATGGTGCGGGGCACGCCGTGGCTGCGGATGATGACCTCGTAGCCGGTGGGGATATCGTCCACGGTATCAGCCACCAGCGCACCGCGCCTTTCCATATCGGCCACCGCCTGCGGGTTATGGATCAGCGGGCCCAGCGTTGCCACCTTATGGCCCTCGTTCAGCAGATTGTAGGTCAGCTCCACCGCACGGTTCACGCCAAAGCAGAAGCCGGCGGTCTTGGCAAGACGAATTTCCATAGCGTTTCTCCTTCTCTAAACCTCTCAGCCTCACATTCGCTCGGCAGCTCCCCTACCAGGGGAGGTGTCACCGAAGGTGACGGAGAGGTTCTCACTTCAGCTGTTCCCAGGCATCCAGCAGTGCCTGCTTATTGGCCCGGAGCACCTTCATATCTCGGCGGCTCTCCATGGCGAACTGGGCGGCGGGCATCGGCTCGCCGTAGATGACGTTCACCCGGCAGAACAGCCGCATCTTCCCGTCCGGCGTATCGTAGCGGATGCGCACCGGCACCACATCCACCCCGGCCTGCGCCGCAATGACGAACAGGCCGCTCTTGGGGGGCAGGAGCCTGCCCTCTTTTTCGCGGGTACCCTCCGGGAAGATGAGCAAAGTCTCCCCTGCCCGGCAGGCCTCCACGGTCCGGTCAATGATCTCCAGCTCCTCCTTGGTGCCGCGCACGCAGAGCGCGCCGCAGCAGCGGAAGAACCAGGTGAGCAGGGCGTTGATCTCAAACAGCTCCTTTTTGGCAAAAACGAGCATCCGCCTGCCCCAGAACCGGCTGATGACGATGAACACCGGGTCAATGGCTGAAACGTGGTTGGGGGCAATGATGCAGCCTTTGGTCTGCACCTTGCGCAGGTTCTCGCGGCCAACGGTATGGACCCGGAATCCGATGTGGAACACCAGCCAGGCCAGCGGCAGCAGTATGTAATATAGTACCATTTAATTAACCTTTTCTGCAATAATCTTTTTCATCGCCGCAAGGCTCTGCTCAAAGTTGAGGTCAGAGGTATCCAGCAGCACCGCATCCTCGGCCTGCTTCAGGGGGGCGGCGGCACGGTGGGTATCCTGATAGTCCCGCTGCTTCACATCGGCCAGCACATCCTCAAAGGCGACCTCCATGCCCTTCTGCTGGTATTCCAGCCAGCGCCGTCTGGCCCGGGCTTCGGGGGCGGCGGTCAGGAAGATCTTGACCGTGGCATCCGGCAGCACCACAGTGCCGATATCCCGGCCATCCATCAGTACGTTCTGGGTCTTGGTCATGCCGCGCTGCAGCTCCAGCAGGAAGGCGCGGACTTCCGGGTTGGCACCCACGGCAGAGGCGGCCATGCCGGCCTCCTCCGTGCGGATGGCGGTGCTCACGTCCTCACCGTTCAGATAGATATGCTGCTCCCCGTCAATGCAGTCCACCCGCAGGCCGATCTCCGGCAGCAGGGTGTTGACCGCCGCATTGTCCTTCGGGTCCACGCCCTTGCGCAGGGCATACAGGCCGATGGTGCGGAACATGGCACCGGTATCCACATAAATGTAGCCCATCTCTGCGGCCAGCCGCCGCGCCAGGGTGGATTTGCCTGCCCCTGCAGGGCCGTCGATTGCAACTGAAACCATTTGATACGCTCCTTTTATAATATAAGCTTTTCTTTCATCGGTCAGTATAAACTTTACGTAATGCCAAGGGCTCCCCTACTAGGGGAGCTGGCATCAAGCGAAGCGCAGATGACTGAGAGGTTTAGTCCAGATTCCTCGCAAAGCTCTGCGCCGTACAGAAAGCGATCTGCAGGTTGTAGCCGCCGGTATAGGCATCCACATCCAGCACCTCACCTGCAAAGTAAAGGCCCAGCGCCTTCTTGCTCTGCATGGTCCTGGGGTCCACCTCCCGCACGGACACGCCGCCGGAAGTGATGACCGCATGGGCCAGGTCGCCCCGGGCATCGATGGGCACGTTCCAGTGCTTCATCAGGCGCACCAGCTCCCGCTTCTGCTCCCGGGTGATCTGGTTGGCCTTTGTGGCGGGGTCAATGCCCCAGCGTGCCACCATGACCGGCTGCATACTGGCAGGCAGCAGCTTGACCAGCGCCCCCTGGGCGGCATGGTTGGCCAACAGGGCAAAATCCCGGGTGATGCGGTCATAAAGCTGCTCCTCGCTCAGGGCGGGCTTCAGGTCGATTTCGGCGTGGTACTTATGTTTTTTCATGTCGCCCAGATGGCTGGACGCGCTCAGGGTCAGCGGGCCGCTGATGCCAAAGTGGGTGAACAGCATCTCGCCCTGCTCCTCAAAGATGTCCTTGCCGTCCTCAAAAAGGGTCAGGGTCACATTTTTCAGGGCAAGCCCCATCATCTTTTTGCAGTCCGGGTCATGGCTGACCAGACTGACCAGACTGGGCACCGGCTCCACAAGGGTGTGCCCGGCCTGCTGGGCCAGCCGGTAACCGTCACCGGTGGAGCCGGTGGTGGGGTAGCTCACACCGCCGGTGGCCACCAGCACGGCATCGGCCCGGTATTCTTTCCCGGAAGTCCCCCGCACACCGACACACCGCAGGGCAGGCCCGGCCTTTTTCTTTTTGGGATGGCGCGGGTTTTCCGGCACGGCAGGGGCGGCTTCCGGCTCCGGGGGCAGCTCTTCCAGAAGCAGCTTTTTTGCCCCGTCATAGACGATCTCCGCGTCCTGTGCGTAGCGGAGCAGTGCCTGCCGGATCTCTTCGGCTTTGTCGGACACCGGGAACACCCGGCGGCCGCGCTCCACCTTCAGCTCCACGCCTAGGCTCTCGAACAGCTCCATGGTCCTGGCGGGCGGGAACGCCCCCAGCGAGGAGAACAGAAAGCGCGGATTGGTGCGGACATGGTGCAGAAACTCCTCCGCAGTGCAGTCGTTGGTCACATTGCAGCGCCCCTTGCCCGTGACCAGGATCTTCTGACCGGGCTTGTCGGTATGCTCCAGCACCGTTACCTGATGCCCCTGCCGCACAGCGGCCCCCGCCGCCATCAGCCCGGCCGCACCGGCCCCCACGATCAACACCTTTGCCATTCTGGTTCCTCCCGCAATTCACTGCCTGTCGAAATTTGTTCTAGTTTATCATACCAGAATCGGCCCGCAATTGCAATCTGCATTCCTTTGGAAAAGCACAGAAAAGCGGCAGACAGTCGTGTCTGCCGCTTGGGGTCACTGCATCAGTTTTGCGGGGTCAAGATAACTGTCGTCCTGCTTCACTTCCAGGTGGATATGGCTTTCCTCGGCGCATTCACAGCTGACGCTGCCCACTTTGCCCAATGTCTGCCCGGCACTGACCGTCTCACCCTCCTTCACCGCCGGGCTGGCCACGCCGCAGAGCCGCCAGACACGGCCCGCACTGTCCTTGATCGCCACAGTGGGGCCCCAGCTGCCATCGGAACCGGCCAGCACCACCGTGCCCGCCGTGGGGCTTTGGACGGCAGCATCCTTTGCGCAGGCATAGTCGATGCCGTTGTGGGTACGCCAGTCGCCCAGGGTCTTGTTGTAGACCAGCTCATCGCCGCTGTATCCATTGAGCACCCTGCCAGAGATCGGCTGCGTGGAAGCAGGCGCTGCCGAACTGCTGGCAGGCGAGGATGCACCTTGCAGCGCGGATGGTTCGCGCACCGAGCCAGAGCCAGCCTGCGGCACAGAGGAGGCCGAAGACGCACTCCGCGATGCCGAGGAGGCTGCCTTGGGCACATTGCTTACACTGTTTGCGGCGGGTTCGGTCGGCCATTCCCATGTTGTTTCGTCCTCCTGTGGCGTGGTGGTGGAAAGCCCCTCATCGATGCCGGGGGCCGTGGATGTGCTGTCCGGTGTCTTCAGGCCCGAAAGGTTCTTGTCCAGCTCGTCGCGCACGGTGCGCACCGCCCAGACCCCCGCTGCCGCTGCCGCCACCAGACAGGCCAGCAGTGCCAGTGCAAACCCTTTGTCCCGCAGAAATTTCCTGATCTGTTCCATGTTCGTTACTCCAATCCGTCATGGTTTCGCTTGATTTTCTGATTGCAGTATGCGATTCCGGAACCGGGTTTATACACATTTTATAAAAAGAAAACCCTCTCCGTCAAAGCCTGAGGCCTTGACGGAGAGGGCTGAAATACACAGATCAGCTGCGGCGGCGGTTGTTGCCCATCAGGCGGACAACATACAGGAAGATGTTGATGAAGTCCAGATACAGGGTCAGCGCGCCATAGATGGAAGCCTTTTCGGCCATCTCAGCATCAGCGGAGTAGTAGCTGTACATCTGCTGCAGCTTCTGGGTATCGTAAGCGGTCAGCAGCATAAACACCACCAGACCGATGCCGCAGTAGAGCACCGAGCCGCCAAAGCCGAAGCCGAACAGCATCCCCACAAAGCCGGTGATGATCATGGCAACCAGAGCCATCATCAGGCGGGGGCCCCAGCCGGTCAGGTCCTTATGGGTGGTGGTGCCGTAAACAGCCATCAGCCCGAAGTAAAGGGACGTTGCCAGCAGCGCCATGATCAGGGTGCTTGCCGAGAAAACAAGGAAATAGTAGCTCAGCACCATGCCGTTGAGCAGTGCATAGCCAAAAAAGGCCGCGCGGGCAGCTCCCACCGACATGGTCTGCACCCGGGAACTCAGCACGAATACCAGCGCCAGCTCCGCAATGGTCAGCACAAGATAGAGCGAATCGACCAGATAGATGAGCGAGGTCGTCGCAGTGAGATAGGCCATGGCGAAGGTGATGAGCAGGCCGCAGGCCATCCAGCGGTAGGTGCGGGTCATATAGTCCGATGCGCTCATCGTGGGCTCCGCATAGCCGCGGTCATAATTTCTGTAATCCATTGTGGAACTCCTCCAGTCTTTTTGCCGGGGCGTGCATTCCGCCTTGCTCCGGTCTACGTTTTATAGTATACTGCATAGAAATGAACGTTTCGTGAAAAAGGCTGTGATATTGTATGTCTCTTGGACTTTATCTGCATATTCCCTACTGCTTTTCCAAATGCCGGTACTGTGATTTCTATTCTGCCCCCGGCCAGCGCGGTGTGCCCACCCAGTATGTGGATGCCCTTCTGCGGGAGCTTGCCCGCTTTGCGCCGGAAGCGCCTCTTCACCCGGACACGATCTATTTTGGCGGCGGCACCCCCAGCCTGCTCTCCCCTGCTGATGCCGCCCGGCTCATTGCGGCGGCAGCTCCGGCACCCGGGGCGGAGATCACGCTGGAGGCCAACCCCGAGACCGTAACCGAACAGACCCTGTGCGGTTTCCGGGAAGCCGGGGTGAACCGCATCTCTTTCGGGGTACAGTCGGCCCGGGACAGCCAGCTGAAAACGCTGGGCCGCCCCCACACCGCCCGGCAGGCCCGGGCAGCTTTTGCGGCGGCACGGCGGGCAGGCTTTACCAACATCAGCGGCGACATCATGCTGGCCCTGCCCCATTATACGCAGGCCGAATTCGACGAGACACTGGAGCTCATTGCGGAGGGCGGGGCAACGCACATCTCCGCTTACCTCTTAAAGATCGAACCGGATTCCGCCTTTGGCAGGCACCCGCCCGAGGGCCTGCCCTCCCCCGACGAAGCGGCAGACTTTTACCTCTACGCCGTGGAACACCTGGAGCACCACGGATACCGGCAGTATGAGATCTCGAACTTTGCAAAGCCCGGCTATGAGGGCAGGCACAACCTCATCTACTGGGACTGTGGGGATTACCTCGGCCTTGGCCCGGCGGCGCACTCCTGCATGGGCGGCAGACGGTTCTATTACCCCTCCGACACCGAGGCCTTCCTGAATGACAAAGCAGCCCCCGTCATGGACGGAGGCTGCGGCGCAGAGGACTATCTCATTTTACAGCTGCGGCTGCGCAAGGGGCTGGATCTTGCCGCCTATAAGGCCCGCTACGGGAAGGAGTTTTCCACCGCCCAGCTCGCCTTTGTGAAAAACTGTGTGAAGTCCGGCTATGCCACCTTCGATGGCAGCACCCTTGCCCTCACCCCCGCCGGTCTCATTGTGCAGAACAGCATTCTGGCGGAGCTGCTGTGACTTTTGCTTGACAATTTACGTTGAAACGTATATACTGAAATTACAAATGGTGCTGCCCTCCAAACGGCTAGCTCCTTACGTTACTCGTATCAAAAAAGATTGACCGATTTGCTTGGGGAAGCATAGATGGCGGTCAGTCTTTTTTGTTTTTATATCTTTTGTCGTCATGGCTGATTTTCCATGTGATGTCAAAAACACCATATGCTACGCTGGAAACAAATGTCAACAGCAGCAGCACTTCTGACAAAATACAATCACTTACGTCAGGTCAATGACCTTCCACCCCAGCTCCCGGATGGCTTCCCGGTCATGGGTGGCCAACAGAACAGCCCGTTCGCCGCGGCGCTCTTTCAGGAGCGCTGCGGCTTTTTTCATGGTCTCCGGGTCCATGCCGGTGAAGGGTTCGTCCAGCAGCAGGGTATCGCACCCGGCCCAGAGAGCGCGGAGCAGGGCCGCACGGCGCTTCTGCCCGCCGGAAAGCTTCCGGGCAGGCAGGGCAAGCGCCTGCTCATCATATCCAAATCGTTGAAAATCCGACACGATTTGCGTTTTGTATTGTGTTTTTCCCTCCGGGAGCGCCAGTTCCACGTTCTGCACGGCGGTCAGCTGCGGGCAGAGCCGATCCTCCTGAAAGACAGCGCCGACCCGGCCCACGCCCTGCACCGTGCCGGAATCCGGTACTTCCAGCCCCATCAGGATGCGGAGCAGGGTGGTCTTGCCCCAGCCGCTGGGGGCCCAGAGGATGGCAGGCTCCGCAAGGGTCAAATCCAGGTCTTCAAAGAGTATTTTCTCTCCAAAGTGTTTTGTTAATCCGCAAATTTCCAGTTTGTTAATCATTTTCTGCCACATCCTCTCCCAACACGCGGGCCACCGCCTTGTCCAGCAGGGCCAGGAACAGCTTCTCAAAACCTGCGCTCAGCAGGATGATGACGAACGTCCAGGCGAACAACTCCCCGGTGGAGAGTGTGATCTTTGCCCGGTAGAGGGCATCTCCGATGCTGCCATCGGGCAGGCCGATGACCTCGGCGGCCACACCGCTCTTCCAGCAGATGCCCAGCGCCACGCTGCACCCCTGCCGGAAGGCCGGCAGAATGGCGGGCAGCCAGATGGCTTTGACCCGCCGGGCCAGCGACAGACGGAACACCTGTGCCATTTCCAGCAGCTGCGCGTCCGCGCTCTCGATGCCGGTGCGCACGGCACTGTACAGCACGGGCAGGACCATCAGAAAGCTGATGAGGATGGAGAGCGACCGCCCGCTGACCCACACCAGCGCCAGAATGATGAAGCTGGCCACCGGCGTGGCCTTGACCAGCTGGATGACCGGGGCCAGCAGCGTGTCCACCCAGGTCCAGCGCTCGGCGGCAGCCGCCAGCAGAACGCTGACCACCACGCCCAGCGCAAACCCCAGCAGGATATGCCCGGCGCTGAACCCCACCCGCTGCCAGAAATCGGCCTGCGGCAGCAGCTCCATCAGGGTGCCCGCCGCCTGAATGGGTGACACCAGAAAGACCTCCTGCCCGATGGCCATGGCCGCCGCCTGCCAGACGGCCAGCCACAACACCACCGCTGCCAGCAGCCCTGTGCGGCGTTTTTTTGTCTGTTTCATTTTACCTGCTCCGTTCTCACTCAAAAAGAGCCGTGCGGCTGCACGGCTCTCCTTTTTCCCGGTTTACTGAAAACTGCGCTGGACGCTTTTCCAGAACACCTGGCCGGGCGTGGCCTTGGTGTAGTAGAAGTTTGTATCCGGCAGCTTGCCGCCCACTGCAGCGGGGGAAGCATCATACAGCACCTTGAGGTAGGCGTTGACATCGGCCTTCATCTCGTCCCCCACACGGTAAACGATGTTGCACTGGGGCAGCGCCTTCTGGGCAATGGCCTTTTTGGCCACCACGCCGGTCTCCTCGCAGAGAGCCGCCGTACCGGCAATATCTGTCTGGGCGGCCTTGATGCTCTTCTCATAATCCCGCAGGAAATTTGCCACAATGTCCGGGTTCTCTTTGGCGTACTCGGTGCGGACAACGGTGACCCCCGTGATGAGCTGGGTGTCACAGACCTTGTTCCACTCCTTGGTCAGGTCCAGCACCACCCGCAGGCTGCTGTCCTTCAGCTGGGCGGCGGTCACATAGGGCTGGGGCAGAACGGCAATGGCATCCTTTTTGGAGGCGGCCATCTGGGCGGTCACCTCAGATGCCTCGCTGTAATACTCGATCTTCACATCCTTATCGGGGTCCAGGCCATTCTTGGTGAGCAGATAGCGCAGAACATACTCCGGCGTGGTTCCCTTGCCGGTGGACAGGATGGTGCGGCCCTTCAGGTCGGCAAAGCTGTGGATGCTGTCACCTTTTTCCACCACATACAGCACGCCCAGCGTGTTCACTGCCATCACCTGGATGCCGCCATTGGTCTTCTGGTAAAGGGTCGCGGCCAGATTGGCAGGGATGGCGGCCATATCCAGCTCACCCTTGATGAGCTTGGGCACGATCTCGTCCGCCGCACCATAAAGCTGCAAGTCGTAGTGCTGGCTGGCCTTGCCGCTGCGCTCCATATCCAGCAGATTGACCAGGCCCATGGTGGTGGGGCCCTTCAGGCCCGCAATCCGCACGCCGCTTTCTGTTTTGGCAGCAAAAGCCCCGCAGGCCAGCAGGCTGATCATCAGCGCCGCCGACAGCAGCAGGGAAGTCAGTTTTTTCATCATGGTTCAGATTCCTTCCTCTCTTTGTTGTTCCAACCAGAAACAAAATTTGTAAATTTTGCAAAATCATTTGCTTTACGCGCTCAAGTTTACTATAATGGAGCTAAAAATACCGTTGCCCATGCAACGGAATTGCAGAAGGGCGGTGAGGGCCCGGGGAAAACCTCACGGAACTGACATGGAAAACTATCTGCCGCTGTTACAATCCACCTCTCTTTTTGCCGGGATCTCTGCCGGGGAACTGCGCCCCCTGCTCAGTGAGCTGGGGGCCTGCGTCCGCAGTTATGGCCGGGGCGAGGCGCTGGTGCAGGCCGGGGCCCCCAGCCGCCGGGTCGGCGTTGTGCTGACCGGAAACATCGAGGCCTACCGCCCGGCACCGGGCGGGGCACGGACCCCCATCACCCACATGGGGCCGGGGGGCGTGTTTGGTGACGTGCTGGGCGGTTCCAGCCTGGACAGCCCGGTCACGGTGGTGGCATCCGCCCCCTGCGAGGTCCTGCTTTTCCCCTACGAGAAGCTGCTCCAGCCGGACGGCTCCACCGCCCGCCAGCGCCTGCTGCAGAATCTGGTGCGGACCATCAGCGATAAATATTTCCTGCTCTCCCACCGGGTGGACCTGCTGGTGATGAAGACCCTGCGGGCCAAGGTCTGCGCCTACCTGCTCAGCGAGGCCGAGCAGCAGGGCAGCATGACCTTTACCATCTCCTTCTCCCGCATCCAGCTGGCCGATTACCTCAACTGTGACCGCAGTGCCCTTTCCCGGGAGCTGAGCCTGATGCAGCGGGATGGCCTGCTGGATACCTACCGTTCCAGCTTCAAGCTGCTGGAGCCGGAGGCTCTGCGGCAGATGATTCTATAAAAGGAAAGTGATCTGTAACTATGTCTAAACCAATTCTCTGGATCGTGATCCCCTGCTACAACGAGGAGCAGGTGCTGCCCATTACAGCGCCGATGTTCCTGCAAAAGATCACCACCCTCACCGAAAAAGGCATGATCAGCGACAAGAGCCGGGTGCTGTTCGTCAACGATGGCTCCAAGGACAAGACCTGGGAGCTCATCTGCGGCTTTGCAAAGCAGGATGCGCATTTCATCGGCATTTCCCAGAGCCGGAACCGGGGCCATCAGAACGCCGTGCTGGCGGGCCTGATGGAGGCCCGCGCCAATAACTGCGACATCACCATCTCCATCGACTGTGATGGTCAGGATGACATCAACGCCATGGACGAGATGGTACAGAAATATCTGGACGGTGCCGAGGTGGTCTACGGCGTGCGCAGCCGCCGGGACACCGATACCTTTTTCAAGCGGTTCACCGCCGAGGGCTTCTACCACCTGATGAATGCCCTTGGCGCGGATATCGTGTTCAACCACGCCGACTACCGGCTCATCAGCGCCCGTGTGCTGGACAGCTTTGCCGACTACAAGGAGGTCAACATCTTCCTGCGCGGCATGGTGCCGCTGGTGGGCTTCCAGAGCGAGCAGGTGTTCTACGAGCGGCACGAGCGGCTGGCCGGTGAGAGCCACTATCCCCTGCGCAAAATGCTGGCGCTGGCCTTTGATGGCATCACCAGCCTTTCCAACAAGCCCATCCGTCTCATCACCGGGGCAGGCATCGTGGTCAGCCTCATCAGCTTCATCGGCGTGATCTGGGCCATCGTGCAGGCGGCCATGGGCAGCGTGGTGGCCGGCTGGGCCTCCACCATCTGCATCGTCTGCTTTGTGGGCGGCGTGCAGCTGGTCTGCCTTGGTGTCATCGGCGAATACATCGGCAAGATCTATATGGAAACAAAGGCCCGCCCGCGCTACATCATCTCGGAGCGCACCTGGGCCCCCTATGAAAGGAAGTATCACGGATGAGCAAACAGAGCTGGCGGGGCAGCACCCTGCTGAACCCGGAGCCGCCGGTGCTGGTCTCCTGCGGCGGGCTGGAGCAGCCCAACCTCATCACCATCGGCTGGACAGGCACCATCTGCACCCAGCCCAGCATGGTATCCATCAGCGTCCGCCCCGAGCGGTACAGCCACCACCTCATCAAGGAGAGCGGACAATTTGCCATCAACCTGCCCACTGAACAGCTGGTGCGTGCGGTGGACTGGTGCGGCGTGAAGAGCGGCCGCGACAACGACAAGTTTGCCGCCTGCAAGCTCCATGCCGCCCCGGGCAGCGTTCTGACCGACTGCCCCATCCTGGAGGAGAGCCCGGTCAATCTGGAATGCAGGGTCACGCAGGTCATCCCGCTGGGCAGCCATGACCTGTTCCTGGCCGAAGTCGTGGCCTGCGATGTGGATGAGAGCCTGCTGGACGAGAACGGCAAGCTCTGCCTGGACAAGGCAAAGCTGATCGTGTACAGCCACGGTGAGTACCTGAGCCTGGGCAAAAAGCTGGGCACCTTCGGGTACAGCGTGCGGAAAAAGAAACCCGGAAAACGGAAAAAATGATCTGACCTGCAAAGGGCGGGGCATCAGTGCAGTAATCTGATGCCCCGCCTTTTTCTGTTTTGTTCCCTTCCCCCAACAACAAAAGCCCCGCCGGCAGAGGGAATTGCCAGCAGGGCTCCGGAAATGTCAATATGAACTTAACTTGGCTCTCCTATCAGGAGAGCTGTCGAGCGGATACGAGACGGAGTGGTTTAATCCTCCGCGCCCTCATCCAGGTTGCCCAGCTTCTTGGCCTGCTCCACCACAGCGGGCACCAGCATCTCGGGCAGGATCTCGTAGCGGGCAAACTCGGTGGTGAACCAGCCGCGGCCCTGGGTGATCTGCCGGATAAAGGTGGTAAAGTTGCTCAGCTCAGCCAGCGGGACCTCGGCAATGACGGTCTGCATGCCGTCCTCATCGGGTTCCATGCCCAGCACGCGGCCGCGGCGCTTGGTCACATCGCCCATGATATCGCCGGTGTTGTCGTTGGGGACATGAGCCTTCAGGGTATGGATGGGCTCCAGAATGACGGGGCCTGCCTCGGGCATTGCAGCCTTATAGGCCAGCTTTGCAGCCATGATAAAGGCCATCTCGGAGCTGTCCACGGGGTGGTAGCTGCCATCCAGCAGGGTAGCCTTCAGGCCGACCACAGGATAACCGGCCAGCACGCCCTTTTCGGCGGCAAGGCGGACACCCTTTTCTACAGCCGGGAAGAAGTTCTTGGGCACGCTGCCGCCGAACACCTTTTCCTCAAACACCACCTGCTCGCTGTCACAGGGCTCGAAGTTGATGACGACATCGCCGAACTGGCCGTGGCCGCCGGTCTGCTTCTTATGGCGGCCCTGCTTCTGGCAGGCCTTGCGGATGGACTCACGGTAGGCAATGCGAGGAGTTTCCAGACCGATCTCCACGCCGAACTTATTCTTCAGCTTGGCCTTGACCACATCCAGATGCTGCTCACCCAGGCCACCAATGATCTGCTGGTGGGTCTCGGCATTATTGATGTAACTCAGGGTCGGATCTTCTTCCATCAGGCGGGCCAGCGCGCTGGAGATCTTGCCCTCATCGCCCTTTTTGGCCACGGTGACCGCCATAAACAGGCTGGGCAGCGGGAAGGCAGCGGCAGGCAGCTTGACCACGCGGGAAGCATCGCACAGGGTATCGCCGGTCTTTGCGCTGACCAGCTTTGCCACAGCGCCGATATCACCAGCACCGATGCCGTCGGTCTCGATCTGCTTCTTGCCGATGACGGTCAGGGGCTTGCCGATCTTCTCGGTCTCGCCGGTGCGGGCGTTGACCAGAGCAGCGCCGCCGGTCACCTTGCCGCTGATCACGCGCAGGTAGCTCAGCTTGCCCACGAACGGGTCAGCCACAGTCTTAAAGACATAGGCTGCGGTGGGCTCGTTCTCATCACAATGCAGCTCCACAGGCTCGCCGCTGGCATTCTCGGCCAGGATGGCGGCATCGTGCTGCGGGCTGGGCAGGAGCTTGTGCATATTGAACAGCAGCATATCCAATGCCTGCTGGTTGACGGCGCTGCCGCAGAACACGGGGGTGATCAGGCCGTCCTTAACGCCCTTGCGCATTCCCTCAACGATCTCCTCGGTGGTAAAGGGCTCACCGCCGAAGAACTTTTCCATCAGCTCATCGTCGGTCTCGGCAATGGCCTCGCTCATGGCCTCGATCAGGCCCTGGAAGCGGTGGCCGATATCGGGCAGCTCCACCTGGATCTGCTTGCCGCTCTCATACTTGAAGGCCTTCTGGCTGAACAGGTTGATGTAGACAGGGGTGCCGTCGTCCAGCTTGGCGGGCACAACACAGGGGCAGACGGTGGAGCCGAACTTGATCTTCATCTCCTCCAGGATCTTGAAGTAGTTGGCATTTTCCAGGTCACACTTGGAGATGAACACCATGGTGGCCTTGCCGTTCTTGCGGGCCAGCTGGAAGGCTTTCTCCGCGCCCACGGTCACGCCGCTGCGGCCGGAAACACACACCAGCACGCTTTCGGCTGCGCGGATGCCCTCATACTCACCTGCCTCAAAGTCGAACAGGCCCGGCGCATCGATCAGGTTGTACTTGATGCCTTCGTACTCCACCGGCACCACGGATGCCGACAGACTTGCCTTCCGCTTTGCTTCCTCAGGGTCAAAGTCCGAAATCGTGGTGCCGTCCTCAACACGGCCCATACGCTCTGCTGCGCCCGAAAAATAGACCAGTGCCTCAGTCAGCGTCGTTTTGCCGCTGCCGGCATGGCCTGCAATCAAGATATTACGGATGTTGTTGCTTGCGTATTTCATATCGGTTTTTCCCTCATTTCCGCCGCACGGAGCAGTCTCTCCGTTTTTGTGGCATATTTTACAAAGATAATACCACACTCCAAGTGATTTTCAAATAGATTGTCCGAAATTTTCTTTCACCTGCCCGCCAAACTTCCCAGGGTTCTTTTGTGCATTTTGACCGGATGCGCGCAAAATCGATTGCAGGACGTGGGTTGGCATGGTACAATAGACCCAATGAAAGATAGAGGGAGGCACTTTGCCATGAAACGCACCGATTACATCAACTGGGATGAATACTTTATGGGCATCGCCCTGCTCACCGCCATGCGCTCCAAGGACCCCAGCAGCCAGGTGGGAGCCTGCATTGTCAGCCCGGAGAACAAGATCCTCTCCCTGGGCTACAACGGAATGCCCATTGGATGCGATGACGATGCCATGCCGTGGGAGCGCGAGGGCGACCCGCTGGACACGAAATATATGTACGTCTGCCATGCGGAGCTCAACGCCATCCTGAACAGCGCCCACAACAACCTGAAGGGTGCCCGGGTCTATGTGACCCTCTTCCCCTGCAACGAGTGCGCCAAGGCCATCATCCAGTCCGGCATCTCCGAGGTAGTGTACTACGGCGACAAGTACCACGATTCCGATTCCAGCGTGGCAGCGCGGTTCATGTTCAAAAAGGCAGGCGTGCGCCTGACCGCCTACACCCCCAGCGGACGGAAGGAACTGCTGGAGCTGTAAGGGGAGCGAAACCTCTCCCAAAACTTTCCCTTGAAAATACAGTTTATTCGTTATATAATAGAACCGCCTTATCGAATAAATATACATTTTTCATTGCATAGAGAGGAAAGTATACAATGAGTCTGAAAAATCGCAGTTTTCTGAAGCTTCTGGACTACACCCCTGCCGAGATCGAGGAGCTGCTCGATCTGGCCGCTGACCTGAAGGCCAGGAAAAAGGCCGGCATCCGCCACAATGAGCAGCTGGCCGGCAAGAACATCGCCCTGATCTTTGAAAAGACCTCCACCCGCACCCGCTGCAGCTTTGAGGTCGCCGCTCACGATCTGGGCATGGAGGTCACCTACCTTGACCCGTCGGGCAGCCAGATCGGCAAAAAGGAATCCATTGCCGACACCGCCCGGGTGCTGGGCCGGATGTTTGACGGCATCGAGTACCGCGGCTATGGGCAGGAGATCGTGGAAGACCTGGCCCATTACGCCGGTGTTCCGGTCTGGAACGGCCTGACCAACGAGTTCCACCCCACCCAGATCCTTGCCGACTTCCTGACCATCCGGGAGCACTTCGGCAGCCTGAAGGGCATCCATTTCGTCTACTTCGGCGATGCCCGCTACAACATGGGCAACAGCCTGATGGTGGGCTGTGCCAAGATGGGCCTGCACTTCACCGCCTGCGCCCCCAAAAAGTATCAGCCGGATGCCGCCCTGATCGCACAGTGTCAGGCCATTGCCGCCGAGACCGGTGCCACTCTGACCTTTGAGGAGGACCCCGCCAAGGCTGCCCAGGGTGCCGATGTCCTCTACACCGATGTGTGGGTCTCCATGGGCGAGCCCATCGAGGTCTGGGCCGAGCGCATCCACGACCTGGCCCCCTATCAGATCAATCAGGAGCTGATGAATATTGCAGGCTCCAAGGCCGTGTTTATGCACTGCCTGCCCGCCTACCACGACCACAAGACCGCTGTGGGCAAAGAGATGGGCGAGCGCTTTGGCCGCGATGCCATGGAGGTGACCGATGAGGTATTCGAGGGCCCCCAGAGCATCGTCTTTGACGAAGCCGAAAACCGGATGCACACCATCAAAGCCGTGATGGCGGCTACGCTGGGTTATCAGAAGTAACTGCGTCTCTCTCTCAGCACAATATGCACAGGCCCGGTCGTTTCCGAACGATCGGGCTTTTTGTTTCTGTCTCCCGTTCTCGGTCTGCCGGAGGCTCCCCCGCAAAGGGTCCTGACCGCGCGGGAAAATTTTCCATTCTCCGAAAGCGTTGCAATTACAGTTGAAAATCCGTTGCAAAACCCATATACTAAAAGGGCAATGCACTAGAAAAGGAGGGAGACTATGGGCGGAGGACATCTTTCCCGACCGGACTTCGGGATGCCGCAGCCGGACCCGGACCACCCGCTGACCGAATTCTATCTGCTGCTGCAGCACGGGCTGGACAAGGCGGGTGTTTTCCACCTGCCTGCGCTCTATGCCAGCTTCCGGGCACCGGCCCGGCGCATCTATGCCGACGAGGCCGCCGGGTGCCTCACCCTCAGCGAAACGGCGGATGAGGGTGCTGTTCTGCTCTCTGCTCCCCGGAACCTCCAGCTGCTTTACAGCAGCCTGCATGTGGAGCCGGATGGCTCCCCCGCCGCCCTGCTGCTCACCGAGGAGTGTTCCCGCGCTGTCTGCGCGGTGCAGCTGCTGCCTCCCTTTGTCTGGGAGGACCCGCTGCCTCCCCTGCCGGATGTCCCGGCCGCTCTGACCCTGCAATTGACCCTGCAGGATGTGGAGGCCATCGACACCGACCCTGCCGCCCTTGCCCGTCGCCTGTGCCAGACCACCCGGCAGAAGCACTGGCTGGCCCACCCCAAAGCAGATCTGTATCTTGCGGAGAAAATTGCCCTTTTCCAAAGGCTATATCGTTAATGCAATAATCCGTGCGCTTCACCCGTATATGGGGTGAAACGTCCCTTTGAAACAGTTGTTTCCACCAGCCCCGCCCGGGGCCGCAAAGGAGAGAAAGAGACTTATGGGACAGTTGACCAAAGACGAAGTTTTTGCGCTGGCTGTACAGCGATACAGCGACACCGTGTTCCGCGCCGCGATGCACAATTGCAGCTGCACCGCCGATGCGGAGGATGTGGTGCAGGATGTGTTTGAAAAGCTCCTGCGCTACGAAGGCCGCTTTGAGAGTGAGGAGCACCTCAAAGCCTGGCTGCTGCGGGTCGCCATCAATCGCTGCCGGGATATCACCCGGGCCGCGCGCCAGAAGGACACCGAACTGGACGAAAACATTCCTGCCCCGGAATCCGGAAATGACGGCAGTGTGCTCGATGCGGTGCGCACTCTGCCGGAAAACTACCGCAACGCCGTGTACCTCCATTATTATGAGGGCTACACCGCCGCCGAGGTAGGCCGGATGCTGGGTGCGCCCACCAACACGGTGCTCAGCTGGCTGCGGCGGGCACGCGCCCAGTTACATACGCTGCTGAAGGAGGAGATCGAAGATGAGGTGGTATGAATACAAGATGGAAGTGGACGATCTGCACGCTTCCGATGACCTGAAGGCAAAGCTGCTTGCCCTGCAGGCCAATGCCGCCGAGACCCCCGGTGCCAAGAGCATCCCCATGCCCGCGCCTTCCCCGACCCCCCAAAAACAGAAGAAGCCCCTCCGCTTCCCAGCCCGACGCTGGGCCCAGCTGGCCGCCTGCGTGGCAGTCTGCGGGGTCTGCCTGTACGGTGCCGTGTATGCCTATGAATGGAAAGGGGTCACCCTGCTGGGCGGCGGCTCTTCCTCCAACTACTCTGCCGCCAAGGCATCCGCCCCGCAGGCCGCTGTTTACTCCATGGAGGACACCGAAAACGCCGCCTCCGGTTCTGCAGACAACGGCATCTCCACCTTCAGCGCAGAGGACGGCTACCGGTCAGCAGAGACTGCCGCCGGCGGTTCCCTGCTGACCTCCGGCGAAGCGGAGAGCGATGCTTCCACCCGCACCGCCGACAGCGCCAAGATCATCTATACTGCCAACCTCACGCTGGAGACCCGGGATTACGATACCGCCCGCGCGGCACTGGATGCGGCTCTTTCTGACGCGGACGGCTATATGGAATCCAGCAGCGAGTACACCAACACCGACAGCACCCGGAGCGTCAGCCTGACTTTGCGGGTGCCTCAGGACAGCTACAAGAGCTTTCTGGCCGCCGCTGCCCAGTCCGGCAGCGTGACCTACCAGAACCAGCAGGCGGAGGATATTACCACCCGGTATATGGACACCGAGGCCCGGCTGGCCAGCCTGACCGCCCAGCGCACCCGCCTGCAGGAGCTGCAGGCCCAAGCCGACACCCTGGCCGACCTGCTGGAGATCGAGTCCAGCCTGAGCGATGTGCAGTACCAGATCGAGAGCTGGCAGAGCCAGCTGGACTGGTACAGCAATCAGGTCTCCTGTTGCACCGTCTATATCACCCTGAACGAGGTGGAGACCCTGACCCCCACCAGCACCAGCTTCGGCGCAAAGCTGCTGGCCGCCCTGCGCAATGGCTGGACCGGCTTCGTGTCCGGTGCACAGGCCGTGGCGGTGTTTCTTGTGGGCGCATGGCCCGCCATCCTCATCGGCGCGGTCTGCGGCGTGATCTACTACCGTGTCCGCCATCCCAGAAAGAAAAAGTAAAAAACTTTTCCAAAACCCTTGACATCCACCCGCCTCTGTGGTATTATACTTGAGCAGTCAGCGAACAGCTGATGCAGACAAGTAAATATCGCGGGGTGGAGCAGTCTGGTAGCTCGTCGGGCTCATAACCCGAAGGTCGTTGGTTCAAATCCGGCCCCCGCAACCACCAAGCATCTTGAAGTGATTCAAGATGCTTTTCTTTTGTCTCATTTTCTGTATCTCGCTGTTTCGGATATAAAAAAGCTCCCGACGTTCTGCGCGTCGGGAGCTTTTGCTGTTATGCGGTCTTCCGGGTCACTTCAGCACCGCACCCAGGTTTGCACTGGTGACCATGCGGGCATAGCGGCTGAGCCAGCCAGTCTTGATGTTGGGCTCGGGCGCAACGTACTTTGCCTTGCGCTCGGCCAGCACCTCGTCGCTGACCTCCAGTGTGATCTTTGCGTTGGGGATATCGATGTTGATGAGATCGCCCTCCTCGATCAGGCCGATGGGGCCGCCGGAAGCAGCCTCGGGGCTGACGTGGCCGATGGCTGCGCCGCGGCTTGCGCCGGAGAAGCGGCCGTCGGTGATGAGGGCCACGGTCTTATCCAGCTTCATACCGGCCAGAGCAGAGGTGGGGTTGAGCATCTCGCGCATACCGGGGCCGCCCTTGGGGCCCTCGTAGCGGATGACCACCACATCGCCCGGAACGATCTGGCCTGCGTAGATGGCCGCAATGGCGGTCTCCTCGCTGTTGAACACGCGGGCCGGGCCGGAGTGCTGCTGCATCTCGGGTGCCACGGCACTGCGCTTGACCACGCAGCCGTCCGGAGCAATGTTGCCCCACAGAATCTGCAGGCCGCCGGTCTGGGAGTAGGGGTTCTCGATGGGGCGGATGGCCTTTTCGTTCAGGATGTGGGCACCCTTGATGTTCTCCCCCAGGGTCTTGCCGGTCACGGTAGGCACATCCAGATCCAGCAGGCCCTTCTTGGCCAGCTCTGCCTGCACGGCGGGGATTCCGCCTGCGGCATAGAGGTCGGGCATGTGGGTGGGGCCTGCGGGGGCCAGATGGCAGAGGTTGGGGGTCCTGGCGCTGATCTCATTGAAGAGCTTCAGGTCAATGGGCACACCGGCCTCGTAGGCAATGGCCAGCAGATGCAGGACGGTATTGGTGGAGCAGCCCAGCGCCATATCGCAGGTCAGTGCGTTGCGGATGGAGCGCTCATTGATGATCTGGCGGGCGGTGATGCCCTTGTTGACCATGTCCATGATGGCCATACCGGCGTGCTTGGCCAGCTGCAGGCGCTTGGAGTAGACTGCCGGAATGGTGCCGTTGCCGGGCAGGGCAATGCCGATGGCCTCGCACAGGCAGTTCATGCTGTTGGCGGTGTACATGCCGGAGCAGCTGCCGCAGCTGGGGCAGCAGTTGCAGGTGCAGTCTTCCAGCTGCTCGTCGGTGATCATACCGGCCTTGTAAGCGCCCACAGCCTCGAACATCTTGGAAAGGCTGACTTCCTCGCCGCCGTAGCTGCCGGCCAGCATGGGGCCGCCGGAGCAGACCACCGCGGGCACATCCATGCGGACCGCGGCCATGACCATGCCGGGCACGATCTTATCGCAGTTGGGCACCAGCACCAGGCCGTCCAGCTGATGGGCCATCAGCATGGTCTCCACGCTGTCGCAGATCAACTCGCGGGAGGCCAGGGAGTACTTCATGCCCACATGGCCCATGGCGATGCCATCGCAGACACCGATAGCCGGGATCAGGATGGGGGTGCCGCCCGCCATCTCCACACCGGCCTTGACGGCATCGGCGATCTTATCCAGATTCATGTGGCCGGGCACGATCTCACTGTAAGCGCTGACCACGCCGATCAGCGGGCGCTCCAGCTCTTCGGGGGTGTAACCCAGTGCGTAGAATAAGCTTCGGTTGGGGGCCCGCTCCGAACCCTTGGTCACGTTGTCACTTCTCATGGTTTGTTCCTCTTTTCCTTATAACAAAAGACCCCCTCCCAAAGGAGGGAGCCTTTCTTAGTTTTAAAAGCAGCTTTGGGCTGAACTCCTTCCGTCATCGCTTGCGCGATGCCACCTCCCTCACGGAGGGAGGCTTCACGCTGCGGTCAGACAAAAGGCTCCCTCTTTGAGGGGGCTGTCGCCGCAGGCGACTGGGGGAGTTAATTACTTCTTCAGCCAGCTCATCATGCTGCGCAGCTCTGCGCCCACCTTCTCGATGGGGTGCTCGGCCTCCATACGGCGCTGAGCGAGGAAGTGGACCTTGCGGCCGCCGTTGGGGCTCATCTCGGTCAGGAACTCGGAAGCGAAGGTGCCGTCCTGGATCTCGGTCAGGACCTTCTTCATCTCCTTGCGGGTCTCAGCGGTGATGAGGCGCTTGCCGGTGCGGTAGTCGCCGTACTCAGCGGTGTTGGAGATGGAGTAACGCATCTTGGAGAAGCCGCCCTCGTTGATGAGGTCAACGATGAGCTTCATCTCGTGGCAGCATTCAAAATAGGCGATTTCGGGCTGATAGCCGGCAGCGACCAGCGTTTCGAAACCGGCCTTGATCAGTTCGGTCACACCGCCGCACAGGACGGCCTGTTCGCCGAAGAGGTCGGTTTCAGTTTCTTCCTTGAAGGTGGTTTCGATCACGCCGGAACGCGTCCCGCCGATGCCCTTGGCATAGGCCAGCGCCTTCTGGGTGGCTTCGCCGGTGGCGTCCTGATGGACGGCGAACACGCAGGGAACCCCGCCGCCTTCCGTGAAGGTGCGGCGAACCAGATGGCCGGGACCCTTGGGGGCCACCATGAACACATCCACGTCCTTCGGGGGTTCGATCTGGCAGAAATGGATGTTGAAGCCGTGAGCGAACACCAGAGACTTGCCGGGCTTCAGGTTCGGAGCGATGTCTTCGCGGTACACGCGGGCCTGATGCTGGTCGGGCAGCAGGATCATGATCACATCGGCGGCAGCGGCAGCTTCCGCGGCGGACATGGGGGCAAAGCCGTGTTCCTTGGCAAGAGCGTAGTTGGCACCACCGGAACGCTGACCAACAATCACGTTTAGGCCGGAATCACGCAGATTCTGGGCATGCGCATGGCCCTGGCTGCCGTAACCGATAACGGCAATGGTCTTGTTTTTGAGAAAATCCAGGTTCGCGTCCTGTTCATAGAAGGCTTTCATGTTCTCTCCTTAACTGGTAACTCCAAACATTCCGAAAACACGGCCCAACGCGGACCGTCCCAGAATCACCTGCGGGCATGCGCCTAAAAGCGGATTGCTCGAAAGCTCAAAATACACAAGAGCACAGAGACTGGCAATATCCCCCTCTCCATAAAAACATAACGGATATACGGAAAAAGGGGGAAATCCAGTCTGCTGCGGCTGTTTTCGAACCCAGAAACAACATTTCGAAAGATAAACGCCAAAAAAGAAGCGGCCCGCGAAAATTTCTGCGGGCCACTTTCAAAATCGTTTAGATGTCGTCGCTCTGCATAGTACGCCGGACAGCGAGCGTCCCCGTGCGAGCAAGCTCCTTAATGCCGAATTTCTGCAGCAACTGGATAATCGCATGCAACTTG
>ERZ833963.1960-NODE-1960-length-21719-cov-35.072840_pt1 | contig 21719 bp, 14 predicted proteins | sample MGYA00519693_ERZ833963 | MGnify/ENA primary metagenome ERZ833963 (study PRJEB31850, sample SAMEA3708748) | human gut metagenome | biome: human gut; feature: human-associated habitat; material: faeces | place: China | collected 2014 ... | reverse complement strand
TCTGATGAAAGGAGCATAGGATTACAATGGCTGATTTTAACGAATACAAGGGCGTCTGGGTCTTTTGCGAGCAGCGCCAGGGCGCACTGATGTCCACCGATTTCGAGCTGGTGAGCGAGGCCCGTAAGCTGGCTGACGAGCTGGGCTGCGAAGTCACCGGCCTGCTGCTGGGCGACAACGTGGAAGGCATTGCCAAGGAGCTGGGCGGCTATGGTGCCGATAAGGTCATGGTCTGCGACAGCCCCCTGCTGAAGGACTACACCACCGACGCATACGCCAAGGTCGTGTGCGACATGGTCAACGAGTACAAGCCCGAAGTCCTGCTGATCGGCGCTACCAACATCGGCCGCGACCTGGGCCCCCGCTGCGCAGCCCGTCTGCACACCGGCCTGACTGCCGATGCGACCCATCTGGACATCGACACCGCAAAGTATGTCGAGTTCCTGAAGGAGAGCTCCACCATCGACCTGTCCAAGCAGAAGTTTGATTATGAGGACCGCAACCTGAAGATGACCCGTCCTGCATTCGGCGGCCATCTGATGGCTACCATCATCTGCCCCCGCTTCCGTCCGCAGATGTCCACCGTGCGTCCCGGCGTCATGAAGAAGGCTCCCTTCGATCAGGCCAAGGCTGATGCCTGCCAGATCGTGAAGCCCGCCTTCAGCCTGACCGCTGAGGACGTCAAGACCGAGGTCCTGAGCGTCGAGAAGGCCGCTGAGAAGCTGGTCGATCTGATCGGTGCTGACGTCATCGTCTCTGTGGGCCGTGGCATCAGCAAGGATGTCAACAAGGGCATCGAGCTGGCTGAGCAGCTGGCTGCCGCTCTGGGCGGCGGCGTCGTGGGCGCTTCCCGTGCCGTGACCGACGCAGGCTGGATGAGCGCTGACCACCAGGTCGGCCAGACCGGCAAGACCGTGCACCCCAAGATCTATGTGGCTCTGGGCATTTCCGGTGCCATTCAGCACACCGCCGGCATGCAGGATTCTGAGTGCATCATCGCCGTCAACAAGAACGAGAGCGCACCCATCTTCGGCGTGGCCGATTACGGCATCGTGGGCGACCTGTTCAAGGTCGTGCCTGAGCTGATCAAGCAGATCGAAGCAACCAAGGCTGCGGAGTGATCCGTATATCCTTTTGCGAATAGTACAATAGCCTGAATTGTTGGAGGGCGGTTCTTCGGAGCCGTCCTCCTTTTTTGCGCGCCGCACCCGGCAGGCCCGACACAAACCACTGATTTTTTCCGGTGCATCTGGGCTATACTGCTACTGCGATATGATTTGACAGAACAGCAAGGAGCACGCAGATGAGCATTTGGGAAAAACTGGGCTTTGGCGGATACAGAGGGTTCTCGCGGGAGGCGGAGCAGCTGCTGCAGCAAGCAGTAGAGCTGGCCGGCAGTTTTGGCTGCAGTCAGGCAGACACCGGGCATCTGCTGCTTGCCATGCTGCAGCAGGAGCAGGGAGCTGCGGCGCGATTCCTGAACAGCCGACATATCTCAGAGCAGGCTGTGCGCCGTCAGCTGGCCGAGAACCGTCGCGGCCCGGCGCAGCATCTGGATCGGCACGCCATGGCACCGGACCTGCGCCGCACCATGGATTACGCCCTCATCGGGGCGCAGAACGCCCATGTCTCACGGGCGGAGCCGGAACACCTGCTTTGTGCCATGCTGGAGGATGATGGCTGCACGGCGGGGCTGCTGCTGGCTTCCATGGGAGTGCCCCTCACTGAGGCCGTGCGGGAGTGCCGCCAGTTGTCCGGGCAGTTTGTCTTTCCCGCTCAGCCGCGGGTGTCGGCCAGCATGCCGCGGGCGGGCCGTGCCAGCGATAAATATTGCCGCGACCTGACCCGCCGCGCGCTGGACGGAGAACTGGACCCGGTGTTCTGCCGGGATGCCGAGCTGGACCGCATGGTGGAGATCCTGTGCCGCCGCCAGAAGAACAACCCCTGTCTGGTGGGGGAGCCGGGTGTGGGCAAGACTGCGTTGGCCGAGGGACTGGCCCAGCGCATCGCAAAGGGGCAGGTGCCCCGTGCCTTGCAGGGCAGGCGGCTGCTGGCGCTGGATATGGCCAGCCTGGTAGCGGGCACCAAGTACCGGGGCGATTTTGAAGAGCGCTTCAAGAACCTGCTGGAGGAGCTGGTGCGGGACGGCACCGCCATCCTCTTTGTGGACGAATTCCACACCATCGTGGGGGCTGGTGCGGCGGAGGGTGCCATTGATGCGGCCAGCATCCTCAAGCCGGTGCTGGCCCGCGGCGAGATCCAGCTCATCGGTGCCACCACCAATCAGGAATTCCGCACACACATCCAGAAGGATGCCGCGCTGGAGCGCCGCTTTGGCCGGGTGCAGGTGGAGGAGCCTACTCCTGCACAGGCGGTGGAGATCCTCAACGGGCTGGCCCCGCGCTATGAGCGCTACCACCATGTCACCCTGCCGCCGCAGACCCTGCAGGCGGCGGTGGAGCTGTCGGTACGGTATCTGCCGGGGCGCTGCCTACCGGACAAGGCCATTGATCTGGTGGACGAAGCCTGTGCGGCGGCCCGCATCCGGGCCGAGCAGGAGCAGAAGCCTCAGCCGGTGCTCACCCAGGAGGACATTGCCCGGGTGGTAGCACAGGCCAGCGGGGTGCCTGCCGAACGGGTGAGTGAACAGGAGCGGGAGCGGCTTGAAAAACTGGAAGCCCGTCTCAATGAAGAAATCGTGGGCCAGCAGCGGGCTGCAGCAGCGGTGGCGGGGGCCATCCGGCGCAGCCGCACCGGGCTGGGGGAGCCGGGTCGGCCCATCGGGGCCATGCTCTTCCTCGGCCCCACCGGGGTAGGCAAAACAGCGTTGGCCCGTGCACTTGCCGTGAGCTGGTTTGGCAGCGAGAAGGCCCTGCTCAAGTTCGATATGTCGGAGTATCAGGAACAGCACACCACTGCCCGCCTGCTGGGGGCACCTCCGGGCTATCTGGGTCATGACGAAGGCGGCCAGCTCACCGAGGCCGTGCGCCGCCGCCCCTACAGTGTGGTATTGTTTGACGAGATCGAAAAGGCACATCCGGACATCCAGAACATTCTGCTGCAGATCCTGGAGGACGGTCAGCTCACCGACGCCATGGGCCGCAAGGCGGACTTCCGCAACACCATCGTGCTCATCACCTCCAACTTGGGAGCGCGCTTTCTGGCCGGGCAGTCCGCGCCGCTGGGCTTTGCGGCCGGGTCGGAGGCCGTGTTTGAAAAGCAGGCGGCGCAGGCCGTGGAGGAAGCCAAAAAGTGGTTCCGTCCGGAGCTGGTGGGGCGGTTGGATGAGCTCATCGTGTTCCGCCCGCTCAGCGACGAGAGCATGTCTGCCATCGCGGAAAAAATGCTCTGCAGGCTGGAAGTCCGGGCGGCGCGCAGCGGCTATCAGCTCCGGCACACCCCGCAGGTGGGGGCCGTGCTGGCGGCCCGTGCCCGCTCGGCCTATGGAGCGCGGGAATTGCGCCGACAGGTGGACCGAGCGGTGGAACAGGCGCTGGCCGATCAGATCGCTGCCGGGACTGCCTGCACCGGGCAGCACTGGACTGCGGACTGTACGGCAGAGGGCACCATCGTCCTCCGGCAGGACGAGACGGCGACCCTTTGATACCGGGCAGGGAATGACCAAAATGCCTTGCATCCTGCAGAATTTCTGTTATCATAGAAGCAACAGAATCGCAGGAGGCACCACATGCACACCTTGTTTCTTTTGAACCCCACCGCTGGCAAGACCGACTGCACCCAGCAGCTGCCGCAGCAGATCAACGCTGCAGCTGCCCGGGCAGGCCTTGCCCCGGAGGAATATACCATCCGCATCACCACCCACGCCGGACATGCGCGGGAGCTGGCCCGCGCTGCCGCAGCCGGGGCACAGCAGGCAGGGGAGCCGCTGCGCATTTTCACGGCGGGCGGCGACGGCACCTTCAACGAGGCCCTCACCGGGGCCTATGGCTTTGCAGGCACCGCCGTGGGCTGCCTGCCCTATGGCAGCGGCAATGACTTCCTGCGCACCTTTGGGACGCGGGAGGAGTTTCTGGACCTGGATGCCCAACTGGCGGGCGGGGCGGTGCCCATCGACCTGATGCAGACCAACCTCGGCTTGTCGGCCACCATCTGTGCTGCCGGGCTGGACGCGCAGGTGGCCTACGGCATCCCCAAATTCCGGCGCATCCCGCTGTGCGGCGGGGAGGTGTCCTATCTGCTGTCCATTGTGGAGCAGCTGTGCGGGCACATCGGCCGCCGGGTGGAGTACACCATCGACAGTGAGACCTTTGCGGTGGACTGTCTGATGTGTGCCATCTGCAACGGCCGCACCTACGGCGGCGGTTTCTGCGCCGGGCCGGAGGCGCAGCCGGATGATGGCTGGCTGGATGTGTTCATCGTGCGCAAGGTGGGGCGCTTGACCATCGCAAAGCTGCTGAGCATGTACAAGAACGGCCGCCATTTCCAGAACGGGCAGCTGGTGGAAGCGGCAAAGCCCTATTTCATCTACCGCCGGGCCAAGGCTGTGACCCTGCGCGCCGCCGATGGACGCGGGCCCATCATTGCCACAGCGGACGGCGAATGTGCCCCCTGCGAGCAGGTGCGCGTGGAGGTGCAGCCGCTGGCCGGACGCGTACTGCTGCCGCAGCCCGCCTATCAGCGCTTTACCGCCAAAAAAGCGGCTGTGAAGTAAAAAATGAACCATCAGACCCAAACAAGGCCGCTGCACATTGTTCCGTGCAGCGGCCTTGTGTTTTACTGTTATGCGCCGGTTTGGGTATGGCGCTGCCGCACCCGGCGCTCCAGCGCCTTGTAAAAGCTGCTCAGGCAGAGCGTGAGCAGATATACGGTCAAGGTCCAGACCACAGGATGTACCGTAAGGCTGAACTTGTCTGCTGCCCACTCCATATAGCGGATCAGAACCTGATGGATCAGAAAACCGTAAGGGGACAGCCCCGCCAGCCACAAAAACGGCTTTGTGGAAAGCAGCCGGGAAATGCCCCCCTTGCCCATGGCAAGCAGCCAGACCAGCAGCACCGCAGAGGGGGTAAACAGCACATTGTACCGGAAGGCCACCGCGCCCAGAACCCCCATCTGCGTGGCGGCGATGAAAAGGCAGCCGCCCGCAAGCAGCACAGCGGCAAGCTCCAGCAGGGAGAAAGCACCGCCCGGCAGAGAACGCTCCTGTTTGCGGCTGTGGTAAAGGCAGCCCATGCAGCAGCTGATGGTAAAATCTCCCGCCCGGAACAGCGGGCACAGATAGGTCAGGTAAAAGGCCGCCTTTCCGGTGAGCCCGGCTTTCCAGACCGCAAGGGAGAAAAGACACTGCGAACAGAAGATCACGGCAGCGATGCAGCGTAGCCTGCGGGCATCCGCCTTTTTCAGTACGGCGAGAAGCGGGGGGAAGATGGCATATAGAAAAGCCTGTACCGAAAGATACCACGCCACTCCGTTCAGGCAGAACCAGAAACGGCTGGACGGGATCCATGTTTGCAGCAGAAAAATGCTCACAACAAGCTGCGCCGCACAGGAGAGCACCCCGCGGGCAGAGGGCTGCGCCAGAAGCCCCTTCAGCACCAATAACAGGGCAGCAGCCATCATAATAAGGTGCAGCGGATACAGCTTGCGTATTTTTTGCAGAGAAAAGACCATGGCAGACCGCAGCCCCTGCAAAGATGAGATCAGCTTTTTGTCTGTCAAAGTATCCTCCGTTCTGCCGCAAAGCGCGTCAGCCGTGTTTTTTGTAATGCGTTATAAGTATAAAAAAGGCGGCGCGTCCTGTCAAGAACGCAATGCTTTTTTGCGTGGCAGGGTGCGATTTTTGAACGTCATAAATTCTTAACAAAGAAAAATTGCAAAACCCCTTGATTTTTCAGAGCAAGATGAGTACAATACACTTAGCACTCAGAGAAAAGGAGTGCTAAACCACTGCGGAGCACACACGAAGCCCCCGCAGGATGTAACAAAGTTTCAAATAAATTCAATATAATTGGAGGGCAAGAATTATGAAGATCATTCCTCTTGCAGACCGTGTTGTCATTAAGACTGTTGAAGTTGAGGAGACCACCAAGGGTGGCCTGATCCTGACCGGCAGTGCCAAGGAGAAGCCCCAGGTGGCTCAGGTCATCGCTGTGGGCCCCGGCGGCGTTGTGGATGGCAAGGAAGTCAAAATGACCGTCAAGGTCGGCGACAAGGTGCTCACCAGCAAGTATTCCGGCACCGAGGTCAAGGTGGATGGCGAGGAGTGCACCATCGTGCGCCAGAGCGACATCTTGGCCGTCGTGGAAGACTGAGCGGTTCCCCCTATTTCTGGAAAAATGCAGCTTTAAAAGGAGCGATAGATTATGGCAAAGCAGATCAAGCAGGGCGAGGACGCCCGCAAGGCACTGTGTGCCGGTATTGATACCCTGGCAAATACCGTCAAGATCACCCTGGGCCCCAAGGGCCGCAATGTGGTGCTGGGCAAAAAGTTTGGTGCCCCTGTCATCACCAACGATGGCGTGACCATTGCCAAGGAAATCGAGCTGAAGGACGAGTTCGAGAACATGGGTGCACAGCTGGTGCGTGAAGTGGCCACTAAGACCAACGACGCCGCAGGCGACGGCACCACCACCGCAACCGTGCTGGCACAGGCCATGGTCACCGAGGGCATGAAGAATGTCACCGCCGGTGCCAACCCCATGGACATCCGCCGCGGCATGAGCAAGGCCGTTGCCAAGGCTGTTGAGACCATCAAGGCTCACAGCCAGAAGGTGAAGGACAGCAACGATATCGCCCGCGTCGGCACCATTTCTGCCGGCGACCCGGAGATCGGCCGTCTGATCGCCGAGGCTATGGAAAAGGTCACCTCCGATGGCGTCATCACCATTGAGGAGAACAAGACCACCGCTGAGACCTACAACGAGATCGTGGAAGGCATGCAGTTCGACCGCGGTTACCTGACCCCGTATATGGTCACCGATACCGACAAGATGGAGGCTGCTTTGGACAACGCCGCCATCCTGATCACCGATAAGAAGATCAGCGTCATCCAGGATCTGGTCCCCCTGCTGGAGCAGGTCATGCAGAACGGCATGAAGCTGCTGATCGTGGCTGAGGACATCGAGGGCGAGGCTCTGTCCACCCTTATCGTCAACCGTCTGCGTGGCACCCTGAATGTGGTGGCTGTCAAGGCTCCCGGCTTCGGCGACCGCCGCAAGGAGATGCTGCAGGATATCGCCATCCTGACCGGCGGCACTGTGGTGTCCTCTGATCTGGGCTACGAGCTGAAGGACGCTACCGTCCAGATGCTGGGCCATGCCCGTCAGGTCAAGGTCACCAAGGAGAACACCACCATTGTGGGCGGTGCAGGCGACAAGGATGCCATTGCAGCCCGCATTGCACAGATCCGCAGCCAGATCGAGGCCGCTACCAGCGACTTCGACCGCGAGAAGCTGCAGGAGCGTCTGGCCAAGCTGGCCGGCGGTGTGGCTGTCATCAAGGTCGGTGCTGCTACCGAAGTTGAGATGAAGGACAAGAAGCTGCGCATCGAGGATGCCCTGAATGCAACCAAGGCTGCTGTGCAGGAAGGCGTCGTGGCCGGCGGCGGTACCGCTCCCATCAACGCCATCCCCGCTGTGCGTGAGCTGTGCGACAGCCTGGAAGGCGACGAGCGCACCGGTGCCAAGATCGTGCTGAAGGCTCTGGAGGCTCCTCTGCGCCAGATCGCAAAGAACGCCGGCCTGGAGGGCAGCGTCATCATCGACAAGATCATTTCTGCCAACAAGCCCAACTATGGCTTCGACGCGCAGAACGAGGTCTATGTGGATGACATGATCGCCGCCGGTATCGTCGACCCGACCAAGGTCACCCGCTCCGCTCTGGAGAACGCAGCATCCGTTGCTGAGATGGTGCTCACCACCGAGAGCCTGGTAGCAGATCTGCCGGAACCCCCGGCCCCTGCTGCACCTGCCGGTGATATGGGCGGTATGGGCGGCATGTACTAAGCCGCAAAAGCGCTCTTATAAAAGTGCCTTAGGGAGGCAGAACTTCTTCGGAGGTTCTGCCTCCCTTTTTGTATAGCCTGGGTCTCCGTTGCCCACGCTATGCCAAAGGGGGCGTGTCCATGTCCGGGCGGAGGGTGCTGGCGCTGTATGCGGCGTTGTTGTTCGGCTTTGCCGGAGTGCTGTGCAGGCTGTTTTATTTGGCGTCCAGCACGGATTATGCAGCCCGCGCGGCGGCACAGAGCACGGTCACGCTGGAACTGCCAGCCCGGCGCGGCGGCTTTTACGACTGCATGGGCCTGCCACTCACCGGGCTGGAAAAACGCTGGCTGGCTCTCTGCTTCCCGGGGCAGGAAAATTATACCCGCCTGTACGCCTGCACCGACACCGCCGGACAGGAACTGCTGTACCGCAGCCGCAGCCGGGCGGCTCCATTTCTCGTGGAGGTGGACCGGGACATGACGGCGCTGGGCATTCCATGCTATGCGGCGTCCCGGCGGTATGCAGCCGCACCGCTGTGCCCGCAGCTGTTGGGGTATCTGGACGGTGAGGGCCACGGTGCTGCCGGGCTGGAAAAAGCACTGGACGCGCTGCTCACCGGCAGCGGGGCACGGGACACCCTGCTGTGCCCGGTGACCGCGCAGGGCAACCTGCGCACCGGGGAGCAGGTGCAGCATCTGCAGGCGGACAGCGGAGCGGTGGGGGTCCGCCTGACCCTCTCCCGTTCTGTCCAGCGGGCGGCCGAGGCGGTGGCGGCGCAGACCATGACCACCGGCTGCATTCTGGTGCTGGACGTCCGCACGGCAGCCCTGCGGGCCTGCGTCAGTGTGCCGGGTTTTGACCCGGCTGATCCGGCGGCCAGTCTGGAAGCGCCGGACAGCCCCTTCCTGAACCGGGCCTTGCAGGCGTATGCGGTTGGGTCGGTGTTCAAGCCGGTGCTGGCAGCGGCGGCGCTGGAAGCTGGCCTTGCGCCGGAGTACGACTGCAACGGCGCGGTGGTGGTGGACGGGCAGATCTTCCGCTGCGCAGGCGGTGTGCCGCACGGCGAGGTGGACCTTTCGGCCGCATTGGCAAAGAGCTGCAACGGCTATTTTATCCGGTTGGGGCAGCAGCTGGGAGCACAGGCTCTTTTGCAGCAGGCGCAGGCGCTGGGCTTCGGGCGGAGCATCGGGCTGGCGGAGGGCCTTACCGCCCAGAGCGGAGCCCTGCCGGGAGCCGAGGAACTGGCCCAGAGCGGGCAGCTGGCCAATTTCAGCTTCGGGCAGGGCAGCCTGCTGGCAACGCCGCTGCAAGTGGCCGCCATGATGAACACCATCGCAAACGGCGGTGTTTACCGTGCGCCGTGCCTGCTGGACTGTGCGCTGGATGAAACATCCGGGGAAGAGCTGTCGGCCTTTGCCCGCCCGCAGGCAGAACGGGTGCTCACGGAGCAGACCGTCGCGGCTCTGCGCACCATGCTGGAGCAGACGGTGGCCGAGGGCACGGCACAGGATGCTTCCGGCCTGCCCGGCGGGGCGGCGGGCAAGACCGGTACCGCCCAGACCGGGCAGTTCACGGCCGAAGGGAAAGAGCGCAAGAATCTGTGGTTCGCGGGGTTTTACCCGGCCGAGGATCCGCAATACACCATCGTGGTCTTGCAGGACGGACAGACGCAGGCGGCGGTCTCCAGCGCGGCGGTGTTTGCACAGCTGTGCACGGCACTGCACTGGTTGGGATAAATGCGGAATTGTGCTTGCTTTTTTGCAGATGGTATGATACTATATAGTCGTATTTTTGCGTGGTTTTCCCATTCAATTTGAATAAAGGAGCGTTTCAATCCATGTCTGTTATCGAAATCGTTGGCGGCGCGATCCTGCTGGTCGCTTCGCTGGTCATCGTGTTCCTCACCCTCATGCAGCACACCCACGGCCAGGGCCTTTCCGGCGCCATCAACGGCAGTGCAGGCGGTGCCAACAACGCACGCCTGACCCCGGCTGACCAGATGTTGGCCAAGGTGACCCGAATTGCCGGTGTTGTCTTTTTCGTGGTGGCAATTCTGGCTTGCCTGTTCACCGGCCGTCTGGCAGGTTGATGCACCCCATGCAGCCCCGTGCTCTGACGGGGCTGCTTTTCTGTATAAAACCGACATAGTTGAGTGAAAAAAGTGCGGGCAGCTGTCTTTTCGGGCTGCCGCAGCAGGGTGGGCAGCAATGCCCGGAACTGGCAGGGCTGCAGCCCGACGGAGGCCGCAGCCAGGAAGAGCAAGGAGAAAAATATTATGGCAATGCGCGATAAAATTGAGCACGCGATCCAGAATCAGCCGTGCACCGTGAAGGACCTCAAGTCAAAGTTCGGCGGGGACCGTGGCTCGGACCGCAAGGTGATGGAGGCCGTGGACCAGCTGGTGCACGAGGCTGTGATCTGCCAGCGGCAGGGCGTTTTCTTTACGGTGCGTTCCGGCCGCGCCGACAAGGCCCTGCTGTGCAAGGTGGTCAAGCTGGGCAAGAATTTTGCTTTTGTCATGCTGGAGGACGGCACGAGTGATATCTTCATCCCGGGCCGCTTCACCTGCGGCGCCATGCCCGGTGACAAGGTGCTGGTGGAAAAGTTTGAGCATCCCCGTGTGGAGGGCAGCGACGAGGGCGAGATCTTGGCCGTGCTGGAAGAAAAGAACGATCTGGTGGGCACCGTCCGCCGTGTGGAGGGCATGCTGAAGTTCGTGCCCGATGACTGCCCCGCCATCTCCATGCGGATGATGCGCGACTGCGAGGGCGGTGCCAAGGACGGCGACAAGGTGGCTGTGGAGATCCTGCAGCGCGGCAACCGGCAGGAAGATCACCGCGTGGGCGTGGCCATGCGCTTTGGCAGCTCCGACGAGGCCAAGCGCTGCGCCAAGGCTCTGCTCTATGCGCAGGACATCCGCAGCCGTTTCCCGGATAAGGTCCGCGAAGAGGCCAAGAAGCTGGAAAACGCCGAGGTGACCGAGGCCGACTGTGAGGGCCGCATGGATCTGCGCGCTCTGCCCATCTTCACCATCGACAGCGCTGAGACCAAGGACATCGACGACGCCATCAGCCTGACCAAGACGTCGGAGGGCGGCTTTGAGCTGGGCGTGCATATTGCGGATGTGTCTCACTACGTCAAGCCCGGCAGTGAGCTGGACAACGAAGCCTTTCACCGTGCCACCAGCGTGTACTATGCCGACCAGGTGGTGCCCATGCTGCCCAAGCAGCTGTCCAACGGCATCTGCAGCCTGAACGAGGGCGTGCTGCGCCTGGCCTTCTCCTGCCTGATGCGTCTGGACAAGGACGGCAACCTGACCGACTACCGCTTTGTCAAGTCGGTCATCCGCAGCCGTGTCAAGGGCGTGTACTCCGAGATCAACGCCCTGCTGGCCGGCAGTGCCGACGACGAGCTCAAGGGCAAGTACCACGAGGTTCTGGCTCAGCTGCCCGCCATGAAGGAGCTGTACGGCCACCGTGCCCGCCTGCGCAAGGAGCGCGGATGCATGGACATCGAGAGCGGTGAAGTCAAGCTGATCCTCGACGAGAATGGCCACTGCATCGACGTGAAGAAGCGCACCTCCGGCGAGAGCGAAGCCATGATCGAGGAGTTCATGTTGCTGGCCAACCAGTGCGCCGCCCACTTTGCCCGGGTCAAGCAGATCCCCTTTGTGTACCGCGTGCACGAGGAACCCAACGCCGAAAAGCTGGAGCGTCTGCATGCTCTGCTGCAGGCCTGCGGCATTAACGACCACTTTGCCAAGGAGGTGCCCACCCCCAAGGAGCTGAGCGCCATTCTGGAGGGCGTGCGCGGCGGCCCGTATGAGCAGATCATCAACACCGGTATGCTGCGCTGCATGTCCAAGGCTCTGTACGAGGAAAAGCCCAAGGGTCACTACGGTCTGGTGCTGCAGGACTATGCCCACTTTACCAGCCCCATCCGCCGCTATCCGGACCTGGCCATCCACCGCATCATGACCGCGCAGCTCAAGGGCACCGACAAGGACACCATGATCCTGCGCTACACCGATTTTGCGGAGCGGGCCAGCAAGCAGGCCAGCGAGCGCGAAGTCATCGCCATGCAGATCGAGCGCAAGGCCGAGGACTGCTACAAGGCCGAGTATGCCCGCCGCCATCTGGGCGAGAGCTACGAGGGCCGCATTTCCGGCGTGACCCAACGCGGTCTGTTCATTGAACTGGAGAACGGCGTGGAGGGCTTTGTACCGGCTTCCAGCCTGACCCCCTCCGGCACGATGCTCACCGAGGGTGTGCGCCTGTCCGACCCCGTCTCCGGCAGGAACTGGAGCCTGGGCGATACCATGATGATCACCATCGTGCGTTCCGACGTCAATCTGGGCAAGATTGACTTTGAGGTGGCCCAGCCCACCGCAAAATAAAACAAACGCCTGCAAAAGCGGAATGACAGCGGTCATTCCGCTTTTTTTTGTCACAATTTGTACGCATTTCCAACAAAACGGGACAGTTGTCTAAATTTTATACAGGGGGCAGAGTTTGTTTGTTGTTCTGCGGGCCAAGGCAGGGTATACTGTTGCCATAGAGAGCAGCATTGAACTGCTGTAAGAAAGAAAAAAGCGAAGCAAGGAGGCTTTTCCATGTACTATTCCAGTGGCAACTACGAAGCATTTGCACGTCCCAAAAAGCCGGAGGGCGTTGATCATAAATCCGCATATATCGTCGGTTCCGGCCTGGCAGCCCTGACCGCAGCCTGCTATCTGGTGCGTGACGGCCAGATGAAGGGCGAGCATGTCCATGTGTTCGAGAAGGAGGCCCTGCCCGGCGGTGCCTGCGACGGCTACAAGTACAGCATCGGCTACGTCATGCGCGGCGGTCGTGAGATGGACAACCATTTTGAGGTCATGTGGGACCTGCTGCACTCCATCCCTTCGCTGGAGACCGAGGGTGCCAGCGTGCTGGATGAGTATTACTGGCTGAACAAGGAGGACCCCAACTTCTCCCTTTGCCGTGCTACCGTGGAGCAGGGCAAGGACGCCCACACCGACGGCAAGTTCGGCCTGTCCGACAAGGGCGCTATGGAGATCATGAAGCTGTTCTTCACCCCGGACGAGCAGCTGCAGGACAAGAAGATCACCGACTTCTTTGACGATGAGGTGCTGAATTCCAACTTCTGGCTGTACTGGCGCACCATGTTCGCCTTTGAGAACTGGCACAGCGCACTGGAAATGAAGCTGTATATCAAGCGCTATATCCACCACATCGGCGGCCTGCCGGACTTTACCGCCCTGCGCTTCACCCGCTACAACCAGTATGAGTCCATCATCCTGCCCATGATCGAGTACCTGAAGGGCTTTGGCGTGCAGTTCCACTACGACACCAAGGTCACGGACGTCAAGTTCGACATTCAGGGCAGCCGCAAGATGGCAAGCTCGGTCACCGTGGAGCACGCAGGCGAGGTGTCCAACATCGACCTGACCGAGAACGATCTGCTGTTCATCACCAACGGCGGCTGCGTCGAGAGCTGCACCGTGGGTGCCCAGGACAAGGCAGCCGGTTTCGACCCCACCATCAAGCCGGGCAACGGCTGGGATCTGTGGAAGAAGATCGCCGCACAGGACCCGTCCTTCGGCCACCCCGAAAAGTTCTGCTCGGATCCGGAGCTGTCCAACTGGGAGAGCGCCACCATCACCACCCTGGATGACAAGATCCCGCAGTATATCCAGAAGATCTGCAAGCGCGATCCCTTCAGCGGTCACACCGTCACCGGCGGCATCGTTACGGTCAAGGACTCCAGCTGGCTGCTCAGCTGGACGCTGAACCGTCAGCAGCAGTTCCGCGATCAACCCAAGGATCAGCTGTGTGTCTGGGTCTACGGCCTGTTCAGCGACAAGCCCGGCGATTATGTCAAAAAGCCCATGCGCGACTGCACCGGCAAGGAGATCTGCATGGAGTGGCTGTACCACATCGGCGTGCCCACCGACCAGATCGAAGAGCTGGCAGAGCACAGCGCCAACACCGTGCCGGTGATGATGCCCTATATTGACGCTTTCTTCATGCCCCGTGCCATGGGCGACCGCCCCGACATCGTGCCGGAGGGCGCTGTGAACTTTGCCTTCCTGGGCCAGTTTGCGGAGACCAAGCGCGATACCATTTTCACCACCGAGTACTCCATGCGCACCGGTATGGAGGCCGTGTACACCCTGCTGAACGTGGACCGCGGTGTGCCCGAGGTCTGGGGCAGCACCTACGACGTGCGTGACCTGCTGAATGCAACGGTCAAGCTGCGCGACGGCAAGAAGATCACCGACATGGACCTGCCGCTCATCCCGCGTCTGGCCCTGAAGGAAGCTTTGAAGAAAATCGAGGGCACCGACCTTGAGAAGATCCTCAAGGAATACAACGCCATTTAAGACCCCCTTTCTCCGGCCTTTTTAAACGGATGGGAACGCCCCTGCATGCTGAGACGGCTGCAGGGGCGTTCTCTTTTTTGTACGGCGATGATGCACAATGCAAGAAAAACGGCTGATATGGGAAGAAAAATTGAACAAAACGGCATGTTTTGTCTTGCTCTTGGCGCGGTTCTGTGTTATGCTTGAACCAGTCAGGGGCAGGGGAGAGCCTGCCCCATCAAATGCCAGAAAAAGAGGAGGTCGTTTTCCTGTGAAACATCTTATCTCCCGCCGCAATTTCCTGAAGGCCGCCGGTGTCACTACCGCTGCCGCCGCCATGGCCGTCGGGGCCCCGGCTGCGTCTGCCTGCTGGACCGGTGAAAAATCCGAGGTCACCATCCTGTACACCAACGACGTGCACACTTACATCGACAAGCAGGCCCCGGAGCTCACCTATGCGGCCATTGCCGCCCTGAAGCAGAGCTATCAGAACGCAGGCAAAAAGGTCCTGCTGGTGGACGCCGGTGACCATGTGCAGGGCACCGCTTACGGCTCCATGGACCAGGGTGCTTCCATCATTGAGCTGATGAACGCCGCCGGTTACGATGCCGCTACTCCTGGCAACCATGAGTTCGACTATGGCATGGACCGCGCCAAAGAGCTCATGCGGGATGCCGACTTCCCGTACCTGTCCTGCAACTGGGTGGACCTGCGCACCAATCTGCGGGTGCTGCCGGAAATCAAGGTGTTCGTGCGCGGTGGTGTGCGCATTGCCTTTGTGGGCATCACCACGCCCGAGACGTTTACCAAGTCCACCCCGGCCTACTTCATGAACAAGGCCCAGACCAAGTACATCTACGATATCCTGGGCGGCGAGGACGGCCAGAAGCTCTACAGCGCCGTGCAGAAGGCCGTTGACAAGGCGAAGTGCCTGGCCGATGTGGTCATCGGCTTGGGCCACTTGGGCGTGGACCCCTCGTCCTCTCCCTGGACCAGCGAAGAGGTCATTGCCCACACCACTGGTTTTGATGCCTTCATCGACGGCCACTCCCACACGGTGATGGAGAATAAGCAGGTGGCGGACGCTTCCGGCAGACTGGTCACCCTGACCCAGACCGGCTCCTATTTTGCCAATGTGGGCGAGATGACCATTGCCCCGGACGGCACCATCTCCACCCGGTTGGTGTCCACCTACGATCAGGAGGATGTCGCCGTGGCAGCAGAGCAGGCCGCATGGGTCAACACAGTGGATGACATGCTGGGCGAGAAGATCGCCGTGGCCGATACCAAGTTTTACATCACCGACCCTGCTACCGGCAAACGCCGCATCCGCTCCGGCGAGACCAACCTGGGCGACTTTGTGGCCGACGGCATCTACACCTACTTCAATGAGGTGGAGCAGCTGCACTGTGACATCGCCATCATGAACGGCGGCGGCATCCGCTCGGACGAGGACGCCGGGTACTGGACCTTCAAGACCTGCAAGCAGGTCAGCCCCTTTGGCAACGTGGCCTGCCTGATGTCGGTGACCGGCAAGCAGATCCAGGACGCACTGGAGTTTGCAGCCCGCTTTGCAGGTGCAGAGGGCAAGGAGAACGGCGGTTTCCTGCAGGTGGCCGGTGCGACCTATGAGATCCACACCGACATCCCCAACACCGTGCAGACCGACGACAAGAACGTCTGGATCGGCAGTGCCACCGGCACGCCTCGTGTGCAGAACGTGAAGATCTACGATCGTCACACCGGCACCTACGAGCCTCTGGACCCGGCCAAGACTTATGCTCTGGCCGGCATGAACTACACCCTGCGCAATCTGGGCGACGGCTTTGCCATGTTTGACGGGGCCGAGCTCATCAAGGACTATGTGTCGGAGGATTACCTCGTCATGTCCACCTATGCCATGACCTTTGGCGGTGTGGATGCAGAGGGTCTGCCGCACCTTTCCAGCGCCAACAGTGTGCTGGCAGAGTACCCCGGCTACCTGCTGGACTACGAGAATCCCTACGGTGCAGGCCGCATCAGCATCCTTTAAGAGGTGTTGACATGACCTGCAAAAATTGTGGCTATGAAAACCAATCGGGGGTCCGTTACTGCCAACGATGCGGAGAATACCTGAAGCCAAAAGCTACATTGGCACAGGAAATCAAATCGTGGGACTTTCGGAGCCTTGCGGGTTCGGGCCGCAGAGATGTGAATATCGCTCCGCTGTTTACAGCACCTGATAGTGAAGCATCTGTAAAAAAGCATCAGACCCCATCGCCGGTTGACCCGATGCCGGATGGCCGGTGGTACTGCCCGGACTGCGGAACACTCAACGCTGCTTCTGGGCGGTCCTGCAAAAACTGCGGCAAAGTCCGGTAATCAGTTCATGAATTGAAAAAGCACCCGCACTGCATCTCCCAAGAAAGGGGAATGCGGTGCGGGTGTTTGATTTGCCCAAAGACCTTTGGTACAGTGCGGTGTGTTCACTGCGTGAAATCGGCAGAAAACAAAACAAAAAGCCACCCGATTATTCATCGGATGGCTTTGTCCTGGTTGGGGATGAGAGAATCGAACTCCCACAAGTAGAGTCAGAGTCTACCGCACTACCACTATGCAAATCCCCATCATTTGGTTCGTGTCTTGCGGTGTGAGCCGCTCAACGTGTGCTATTATACCCGCAAATGCGGTGCTTGTCAAGCCTGTTTTTGAAAAAAGTTGCACTTTTTTGGCAACCAACGCAGCAGCGCAAAAGTTTCCTGCGCTCAAACGACAACCCCGCCCACAGAAGGACAGAAGAGTTCGGTCCGTGGGCGGGGGGCGTTTATTCGGGCTTACTGCTCCAGAAATCGGCCAGAGCGGTTTCCAGTGCGGCAGGGCCGGGCAGATACTGCAGGTGCTTCCAGTGGAGCGGGAACAGCCGCTGATAGTCCGGCTTTGCAAAGCGGTCATCCAGCAGCAGCACCACGCCCTTGTCCTCCGGGGTGCGGATGACCCGTCCGGCGGCCTGCAGGACCTTGTTCATGCCGGGATAGCGGTAGGCGTAATCGAACCCGGCCCCGTTCTGGGCGTCGTAGTAGCGGCGCAGCATCTCCTGCCGGGGGTTCACCTGCGGCAGCCCCACGCCCACGATGGCACAGCCGATGAGCCGGTCGCCGGCAAGGTCTACGCCCTCGCCGAAGATGCCGCCCATGACTGCAAAGCCCAGCAGGGTGTGGGCCGGGTCTGGCTCAAATCGTGCCAGAAAAGCGGCGCGGGCGGCGTCATCCAACCCGCTCTCCTGCACAAGGGTGGAAATACCCGGATAGCGGGCGGCAAAATCTTCCTGCACCTGCCGCAGATAGGCGTAACTGGGAAAGAACGCCAGATAGTTGCCCACCCGGCTCTGCGCCAGCCGGGCCAGTGCATCCGACACGCTCTGTACGCTGCGCTCCCGGTCACGGTAGCGGGTGGAGATGCCCGGCAGGCAGAACAGCCCAAGGTTCCCGGCGGGGAACGGGCTTTCCAGCGCCACGGCCCGGGCGTCGGCACAGCCCAGCACGCTGCGGTAGTAGGCGGGCGGGGTGAGGGTGGCGCTGAACAGTGCGGCACTGCGCCCGGTGGAAAGGCTGGCATCCACAAAGGGGGCCGGGTCCAGACAGAGCAGCTGCAATTCCAGCTCGCTGCCGCGGGCGGTGAGCTGGGTCACAAAGTGGCTGTCGTACCGTTCGGCAGCCCGCACCAGATCCTGTACCGCAAAATAAAGCTCCAGCATCTGCGGGTGGGCGTCGGCTTCCGGGTTGTCTTCCAGCCAGGCCTGCAAAGGGGCCTGTACCGCCCGCAGGGGTGTCAGCAGTGCGGCGGGCAGCTCCTGCAAAAACACCGTGCCATCCTGCGCATACAACGGCTCCGGCAGGGCAAACGCCGGGGCATCCGGTTCCGGCAGAAGGCTAGTCTGGGCCGGTTCGCCGGGGGCGTCCTCCGCGTGCCTGCGGGGTGCCAGACGCACACAGGCCTGCCGCGCCTCCCGCATGGCCTTGTCGGCCTTGGTCAGGGCGGTTTTCAGGGCACTTTTGCCCTTGCCAAGCGTGCGTTTTGCGTCGGTCAGGCTGCTCTTGCAGAAGCGGGCCGAGTACATGGCGCGGGCGCGGTCGGGCAGATTGTGTGCCTCGTCGATCAGGAACAGCCAGTCGCCGGAGGTGTCGAAGAAACGCTTCAGGTGCACCACCGGGTCAAACAAATAGTTGTAGTCCCCGATCACAACATCGCACCATTCGCTCAGGTCCAGCCCCAGCTCAAAGGGGCACACGGTGAACTGTCGGGCGGTGTCGGCCAGTGCGGCACGGCTGAATTGGCCGCTGCCGTCCAGTAGTGCGGCCAGCGCATTCTTGATGCGGTCGTAGTAGCCGTTTGCATAGGGGCACATCTCCGGCAGGCAGGCCGGATGGCCCTCGGCGTCCGGGTGCAGGCAGGCTTTTTCCTTGGCGGTCAGGGTCACACTGCGCAGGGCAAGGTCGGGCTGTACGGCCCGCAGGCGGGCAATGGCATCCTCGGCGGCGGCCTGTGTGGTGTTGCGGGCGGTGAGGTAAAACAGCTTCTCTCCGCAGCCGCTCCCCATGGCTTTCAGGGCAGGGAAGAGCGCACTCATGGTCTTGCCGATGCCGGTGGGGGCTTGACAGAACAGCCGTGTGCCTTTTTTGGAGGGGGCGGCGGTGCAGGCCCGCCAGACCTCGCCCGCCAGTGCCCGCTGCCCGGGGCGGTAGGCTTCAAACGGGAACCGCATGGCGGTCAGGCTGCCGCTGCGGGTTTCCTGCCATGCAAGCTGACGCTGTGCCCAGGGCAGATACCGGTGCAGGAGTTTGTGCAGGAATTGCTCCAGCTCCTGCCGGGAAAAGTGCCGTACAAAGCGGAGGATCCGGTCGGTGTCGATCTGATAATAGGTCAGCCGCACATCCACGGCGGGCAGGCTTTCCTGTGCACTGTAGATGGCCCCGTACACCATGCCCTGTGCCCAGTGGCAGGGGTTCATGTCCTCGCAGATCTCTTCCTCGGGCACCGCGGTGGTCTTGATCTCGTCAATGGTCACAACGCCGGTTTCATTGGTAAAAATGCCGTCGGCCCGGCCCTCCAGCGTAAAGCGGATGTCGTCGACCGTATAATCGGCGCAGAGGGGTACCTCGGCGGCGTAACCCTCCCCGGCGGCCTTCTGCAGCCTGCGATGGATGCGGGCACCTTCCAGTGCGCGGTCAAAACCGGCAAACCGGCTGTCGATGCTGCCGCTGCGCAGCAGAAACTCCACCAGCTGCCGGATGGGCAGACGGATGTCGGACATGATTTCACTTCCCTTATCATAAAGAACTCAGCAGTCGGGTGACGGCGCTTCCAGCCCGAACAGCTCCGCGCACCGGGCGGCAGCTTCGTCCACCTGGGCAAAGTCCACGGTGGTACGGTAATAAGTCTCCAGTTCGTCGTGGCAGCTCTTGGCCTGTGCCATCAGGGCGGTGGCCTGCTCCAGCAGTTCGGCGGCCGCCCGCTCGTTGAACCGCAGCCGGGCGCGGTAGCCCGCCAGATTTTCCCGGTCAAGGAACCGGGTGCACCGCACGGCCTGCATGCCGGGCAGCTGCACCGGGTGCCACCGGTTGTCGGTGAGGAAGGCCAGCCGCAGCTCCGGGATCAGGATGTGGTCGATCTTATCCTCCGGGTGCATGGCGCAGGGGCAGGTGATGATGTGATAGCCCCGGGCCAGTGCCTCGGCACGGATCAGCTCCAGCAGCAGGCGCGACACGGCACCATATTCGTCCCGGAACACGATGAACCGATCGGCCAGCGCCTGCGCGGTGTGCTGGTAGAACACCTCACCCTTTGGGGTCACAGCCGAGAGCAGCCGCAGCTCTTCGCGGGCGGTGTTCTCGGTGCGGGGCAGCAGCCGGGTACACAATCGCTTGACGTAGCGGCGCACTTTTTCAAAGTTGGCACTGCAGGCCTCGGCCCGGCGGCTGTCCAGCAGCAGGCTCCCGGCAGAAGCGACATACCGCGCAGCCCGCGCCCGCAGTGCAGCGTTGCGGGCAAACAGCGCCTTGACCTCTTCAGCATGGGGGCGCAGGGCGTCGGCCTGAATGGTATGGTACAGGCTCAGCACTACCTCGTCGGCACCGGGCGCATCCGGCTCTATGGTGTGGGGCGCGGTGGCATCTACGATGGCCCGGCGCTGCCGAACAAAGATCACGCCGTCAAAGCTGTCAGGGTCGCTGGCGCAGTGGATGCACTCCACCGGTTCACCCTGCTGGATGGCCCGGCGGGCCAGTTGCTTCATCAGGGTGGACTTGCCGCAGCCCGGCCCGCTTTTGATCAGCACCATCTGCATGCCGGGCTCCCGGCGCAGCGGCTCAAAATAGCCCTTGAACCCGGCGGGGGTGGTGGCCCCCAGAAAGAAATCGACCCGGTCAAACGAAACACGCTGCATAAAAAACACCTCGCTTTTGCTTTAGAGTATGCAAAAAAGAGGCGTGGGGTGAATGAAAATGAAACCCTCTCAGTCATCGCTGCGCGATGCCAGCTCTCCCGAAGAGCGAGCTTTTCGCCATCTGGCTGTTACGCTGCCAAAACCTCCCCCCTTCGGGGGAGGTGGATGCGAACGAAGTGAGCAGACGGAGAGGATGATTCATTCATAGGTATGCTCACACACTTCGTGGATCTTGTCTCGCAGCGCCACAAAGTCGGCAAAGGCATTGGGCTTGTTCTGCGGGCCGCGCAGCAGGGCGGCCGGGTGGAAGGTGCCCATGAACAGGATGCCGTTCTTCTCAATGAACTGCCCGTGCTCCTTGGTCACCGAAAAGTCGGAACGGATCATCCGCTGGGCGGCGATGCGGCCCAGGCACACCACGATCTTGGGCCGCAGCAGGCGGAACTGCTCCCGCAGCCAGGGCATGCAGGCCTCGCTCTCGGCGGGCAGAGGGTCACGGTTCTGGGGCGGGCGGCACTTGACGATGTTGGCAATGTAGCAGTTCTTTTCCCGGTCCAGGTCGATGGCAAACAGATACTTGTCCAGCAGCTGACCGCTGCGGCCCACAAAGGGCAGGCCCTGCTCGTCCTCGCTCTGGCCGGGGCCCTCGCCCACAAACAGCACTTCGGCGTCCGGCACGCCCTGCCCGAACACCACATTCGTGCGGGTCTTGCACAGCTCACAGCGGCTGCAGGCAAGGCAGTCGGCTTTCAGCGTTTCCCAATCCATGGCGGTTCGATCTCCTTCTGAAACAGTATGATATTTTATTCACAATTCGAAACCTGTTTTCTCTTAAATATTAGCACAAAAACACAATTTTGTCTTGAACTTTTTGCCCGGTGTGTTAGAATAAAGAAGAAAGGCATCCTTGTGTCCAACAGACGCGGGGTGTGAATTTTGGAAAGTAAATTCGGAGGTAATCACAATGGCTGATATGTTTGCACCGCTGGTA
>ERZ833963.1954-NODE-1954-length-21794-cov-3.402134_pt1 | contig 21794 bp, 15 predicted proteins | sample MGYA00519693_ERZ833963 | MGnify/ENA primary metagenome ERZ833963 (study PRJEB31850, sample SAMEA3708748) | human gut metagenome | biome: human gut; feature: human-associated habitat; material: faeces | place: China | collected 2014 ... | reverse complement strand
TAGAGGAGGTGGCACGAAGTGACGGAGGAGTTTTTTGAAATCTAATGACTTTTTGGCCAGTCCCTGTTCATTGAATTTATTCTTTAATCCTAATCCCGTCAAGACAGAAATACGGTGGGGTTCTCATCCGACCGGTTCCGGCCTCTATATCCGATGATGCCACATGGAATACAACTTTCGACACTTCTCCCAAGGAACTTAAATCCACCTTATACCAATCGTTAATCACCAAGCTCCAATCCGGATGATTCGGATCACCCTTCCGGGTACACAAATAAAACTCTACCTGACCGGTTTCTGTCTCTCCGTTATATCCCGTAATGATCAATTTGTAGAAATCCTTATCGTCATCCACCATCTTCTTCACACCTCCCGGAACATTCGTGAACCATACCCCTTTTTTATTCGCACTACCCGGAATATTGGGATTAGCAACCGGCTCTTCTTCTGTTCCGTACTGATCCCCATATACTAATGCCAAATAGGTATAAGTCGTATTGGCCACTAAAATATGTTCTACCACGGCCGGAGTTCCCAGCGTAAAATAAGTATCATCGCCCTCAACCCGTCCAACAGCATATACTTCATTCGCATTGGGAAATCTCGTGTACACACTATAAATATTTGAATCCAAAGCCTCTTGAGTAGCCGTCCACGTAAAGGAACGGTTATTCCGGTTCGAATAAGCAAACCCGGCATACGTCCCGTCATTATTTTTCTTTGTATTAAACGTTACGGAATTCCTGTGAGCCGCTTTCGAAGTAAAGCCGCCGTCCGGGATCGCATGAGTAAAACGATCCAACTCCAGTTCATTCAGCGTCACATCATTCGGTACAGGCGCCAGCACATCCTTATCATCGGAACATGCCATAAAAGCTATAATCAGAATGAATATAAACCACAAATTTCTCATAAATCTCATATATTTACTTGTTTTGTCAAACATCAATTACCAAGTTCCGGATTCTGTACTGCCAGAGGATTTTTTAACCGTTCGTTCTCCGGGATCGGCCAACAATACTGATTTTCCGTGAAATTCACATCCGGTTTCAGCGTATATATCCAAGGTTTATTCTGGGCCGCACTGGCATCCGTGTCATTTATAAATCGCAAAGAGGCAAAATACTCGCTTCCATTTTCCAAGAACTGTTCTACCCAGATTTCCCGGAATATCGCTCTCAACAAATCTTTCTTACTTCCGGGAGATAAAGCTGGTAACACAGGGTTTGTCCGGCATGCCCGCATATCATTCAAAGGCTTCAATGCTTCTTCCAAAGAATAATCATCCAAACGGGCTTTCAACTCAGATTCCATAAGATACAACTCGGCATAGCGGAAATAATAGGTCGCGTATGGAGCATCTTTCGCATCATACCGTCCTCCATGATATAATTTCACCGGAGTAAACACCATCTTTGTATCCCAAGTCTCGGGAGCCCGGGCGGAATCCATGACAACCTCGTAACGGGGATCTTCTTCCAGCCACCCGGTTGCAATATCCGAATAGGTATTATTATAACCGATATTATACGAATAGTCAAACTCGTAACTCGTCGTACTGGCAAAATCTCCCAAATACCTTGCCCACAAGACCTCTTTCGAATCCCAACCCACTTCATACATGGCTGCTATATCCGATTCCATCTGCCAACCGGAAGGTGCATCCCGTTTTACAGTCTCCACTAGTGTCAACGCATCCTTCAAATCTTGCGTAGAACCACGCATTGCCCCTCGATAAAGTAAGATTTTTGCCTTCAACACCTGTGCCATCTGACGGGATAAACTACGAGAAGTCGTGAAGTCCGGCATATTGGCGATTGCATCATCCAAATCTTCAAAGATCTTCGTGTACGATTCCCCGACACTACTACGAGGTACCTGCAGATTACTCAAATTTGACATCTTATCCCGATACAAAATTCCATAAGCCGAATCATCCGCATCCCACCATCTCCCGAACAACCAGAACAAATTCGTGTAAGCCCAGCCCCGCATACACCGGGCTTCAGCCAACATTTCCTGCTTACGTTCCGGTGTCGGAAACTTATTCTCTGCCAAGTTTGAGATCGCCTCTATTGCCGCATTTGCAGAGTTCACCAAAGAATACAAGGCCTGCCAAGTTCCATCCATGTCATTAGAACCTTCTTTATAGGCCATATTAAAATTAACCGTGTATGACGAGTAAAATCCTCCCTGTGAAGACAAGCGACACCAAGTCGCACCTCCGAATGCAGAGTTGGAAGCTACAATCGAGTACATCCCGTTCAGAATATTTTTTGCCCCACTATAATCCGTGACGGCATTATCCAGTGTCAAATTATGTTTGGGAACCTGATCCAAAAAATCCTCACATGAAGTAAAGAACACGATCCCCAACAACATGATATAATAACTTAATCTCTTCATCATATCTTATTTTAAAGTTATTTTTATTCCCAAATTGTAGGTTCTTGCTGACGGGTAAGAGCTATAATCAATACCCATATTATAAAATGCACTGTAAGACGTGCTGAAGTTTCCCTGCGGGTCCATTCCCGGATATTTCGTCCAAGTGAACAAATTCGTTGCTTGGAATGTTATATCAATCGCATTCACTATGCTGGAACCGAATAAACGACGAGGCAAACGATAACTAATATTCAAAGCGGATAATCTCATGAAAGATGCATCGTGAACATAGCGATCCGTGATAATGGAATTTGATCCCCAACCATAATACATGGCTCTTGGATAACCCCGATCCACACCCGGATTCATCGTCCAAGACTTCAACACGTTCTTGGATGTATTGTACACGTTCATATCCCCGGCACTATTTTTTTCTTCATCATAGAAACGATCAGCCCCGACCGAATAAGTAAAGGTGGCGTTCACCATCAATCCTTTCCAATAAACCGTAGTACCGAATCCCCCGAAGAAATCGGGATTCGCATTACCTATTTCTGTACGGTCGCCATCAGCCGTGATCTGTCCGTCTCCATCCAAATCCATGATGTACAAGTCTCCCGGACGTTCATAATTATTATTATCCCGGTAATATTGCTGTTGTCCTGTTTCCGGATTCACCGTTTTCAAGGCCACCAACTCCTCATTTGTCCGGATCAATCGACCACCATACTTGTAACCATACAAAATTCCGGTTTTTCCTCCAACATCAATTTTGAAATATTGATATGCACCACCACCAAAATACTCATCCTCACTATTCAATTTTTCCAGTGTCGTAACATTTCTAGCCACGTTGAAATCAAAATCCCAAGTCAAATCCTTCTGAGCATTCTTGATAATATCCACTTTAACGTCAAACTCGAAACCATTATTCTTCAAAGAACCAATATTCTGGGTTACTGAAGAGAAAGAAGATGAATAAGGTACAGGATCACTGTACAACAAGTTATCGACCTTTTTCTGGTAATAACCGATAGATCCCCGGATACGATCATCCCAGAATCCGTAATCCAAACCAATTTCTTTTTGTACCTGAGATTCCCATTGTAAAATATCATTCCCCAGCGAAGAGGGTTTTATTCCCGGTGCGTTATTGTACGTCGCTGATCCCATCAACGTTCTCCAGTCATAATTACCCAAATTCTGTGATCCGGTCTTTCCGATAGAAGCTCTCAATTTCAAGTAAGAAACAATATGAGAATAATCTTTCAAGAAACTCTCGTCGGAAATAATCCAAGCTAAAGCTCCCGACGGGAAATATCCCCAACGTTTATCCGGCCCGAATTTAGAAGAACCATCCGCACGGAAAGTAAACGTCGCAAGATAACGATTTTTGAATTTATACTCCACACGGGCAAAAGTAGAAACCAACGTGTTAGAAGCATAACTTGAAGCTATCGAGTTTTTAGTTGCCGCACTACCCAAATTCGTCAATACCTCATCATCCGGGAAATTCGAACCTGATGCCGACAATCCGTCTGATTCGTACTTCTCAATGGAGAATCCCAACAAACCGACCAGATTATGATCTCCAAACGTGTTAAGATAATTCAACGTGTTATCCCATACATAGGTATATGATTCATTCTTAGAAACCGTTGAAGAACTTGTTCCGTCATCATAATATTTACGGTCGTAAGTCAAATTCTTATTAATACCATACTTCAACGTCCCGTTCGTCCGTAAAGTAAGCCCGGGAATAATATCCCATTCCAACCCCAATGATCCCGTGAAATCTTTTCCTTTCCCTTCTTTCGTATTTTTCAACGAGAAAAGAGGATTCTCCACGTAATAACTGATCATATTGATCGATCCGTCTTCCAGATAAGCCGGGTAATCCGGGCGCATATCCAAAATTGTACTGATCATATCATCCTTGTCATTCGTCACACGGGATGTTGCCCGCAAGCCTAATTTGAAACGAATCACCTCCCGAACAGAGGCATCAAAATTGAAACTACCACCTAACAACTTAGAGCTACCACCTTTCACGATTCCTTTCTGATCTTTATAAAAGAAAGAAGCATTATAAGACGATTCTTTCGATCCCCCGCGGATTCCCAAACTATAATCCTGCGTTGCGGCATTATGTGTCATCAAATCCCACCAATCGGTATCACCATCATAATAAGCATCCTCCAAGAAGAAATCATCCACTAATGTCTCCAAATCAAATTGACTATTATTCGTGGCAGCGTTAAATTTCGCCTCATCAATATACTTCCGGGTAAAATAATCCAAGGTTCCTCTCGTGAAGAAACTAGCTCGCACGGCAGCTTTTGATAAGGCAATATATTCTTCGGCATTCAACACCCCGAAATCATTCGCATTCATCGTCTGAATCCCGTAACGGGCAGAAAATTCCAGTGTCGGAGTCATACCTTTTTTCCCTCGTTTAGTTGTCACCAATACAACCCCGTTTGCAGCTCTCGAACCATAAATTGCCGTGGCGGATGCATCTTTTAGAATATCTATTGTCTCTACATCCGACAAATTCAAATTATACAAGGTGTTGGATATATTACCGGAAGTCCCAGCCGAATATTCGGGAACCCCGTCAATCACCCACAACGGTTGAGAATCTCCGGACAAAGAAGAAGATCCCCGGATAATCACCGATACCGGCGAGGTCGGAGATGCCGAACCAATCATCACGTTCACACCCGGAGCCCGTCCCTGCAACATGGATTGAATAGAAGCCCCCATCGGTGCCGTTTCGATTTCTTTCTTCCCTAAACGAGATACCGCCCCGGTCATATCCTTTGCTTTCGTGGTTCCGTACCCGACGGCCACCACCTCTTCCAAACGATTCACTTCCTCTTCCAGAACCACGTTAATAACCGTGTTGTTACCCACCGTCACGTATTTCGTCTGCATCCCGATAAAAGAAAAACGTAAACGCACATTACTCATTTCCGGATAGGTCAACACGTAATTTCCCTCGATATCCGTTACCACACCCAACGTGGTACTATCAATCAATACGGAAACTCCCGGTATTGGAAGTCCTTCCTTATCCGTAACCCGTCCTTTCACTTGTTTTTCTTTCTTGTTCTCCTTTTGCACCTGTGGTTTCTCTCCCAACGGAACAATCACGACATTCACGCCTACCACGCTAAACGTCAAACCGGACCCTCTTAAACATTCCGTCATCACCTCCCGAATGTCGGAATCCTTGAAGTTCAAGGTCAAATTACCCACAGATTCCACCTGACTGTTTTGGTAGACAAACCTGTAATCCGTGGATTTCTCCAAAATGCTCATTACCTTTTCAAGAGATGCCTTTTCTACCTGCAAAGACACTTTAGCATCCTGACCAAATACCGACGCCGAAACCGGTACAACGCTTAAGAGTAGAAAAAACATTAAAAACCTCATAGCTAACCACATTTTTAACAACCATCTAATCCGAAGATGGACACAATTACCTGTTTTTTTCATACATTTGTAAAGTTTTAAAATATAACAATCCCGGATTTTACCGGATTTAAGGACGAGGTAGTGCAAATACCTCGTTCTTTATTTACGCCTCACGAAAATACTTTTCCCTTTTACCTCAAATTCCGTATCACCTGTCATCTGCAAAAGCCCAACAATCTCTTCAAAACGTTCGAATCGCTGAATATTCCCGGTAAATTCAATATCCTTCCGAGAAACATCTTCATAGAAAATATCTACATCATACCAACGAGCCAATGTGTTCAGTACTTCTTCCAATCGCTGTTTGCGAAATACGAAATTCCCGTCCTTCCAAGCTGTATATAGGGTAATATCAACCGTTTTACGGGACAAAATACCTTCATCGGTCAGAACCGCCTGTTCTCCCGGAGCAAGCACAAGACTTTTATCATCTTTTGAAATAAATTTCACTTTCCCCGAAACAAGCGTGGTCATTTGCTTATTCTCTTCCGGGTAATAACGTGCATTAAATTCGGTTCCAAGTACTTCTATACGATTTTCCCCTATTTCCACGATAAAAGGTCGGTCAGCCTCCCGTTTCACCTTAAAATAAGCCTCCCCTACCAGAAAAACTTTACGCTCCCGCTCCCCAAACTTCACAGGATAACGAAATCTTGTCTCCGAATTAAAATACACTTCCGTCCCGTCCTCCAACGTAATCGGGTACTCCCCACCTCTTGGAACCCTCAATTCATGATACGGGACCTCCCCCTCCAAATCCTCACACTCATAACGGATCCCCTGATTTTCCTTTAATATTTTTACTCCATCCAAATCTGATTCCACTGGATTTTCCTTTTTCGCATCAAGAGCCAAACGTTGCCCATTAGCCAGAATCAATTCTGCCTTTATTTCTCCCGGATGAATTTCCCGATGTTCTTGTTTTACTACCTCCAAATCCACCTCTCCCGATCTATAATAATATAAACAGAATAATAAAATCACCGGTATTGCCACAGCAATCCCCTTATAAAGCCACCCGGATATAAAATGCTGACTTTTTCTTGTTTTACGTTCTACTTCTCGCCAAGCTGCTTGTTTGTTCAATTTCCGGATCACCTCCAATCGCTGATTCCGATTCTCTCGTTCCCGCACTCTTAAATACAACGCTTTATTCTCTTCACTTTCATTAATCCACTCTTTCAGCTCTTGCTTTTCCGATTCTTTAATCTCTCCATTTAAATCTTTGACAATCAAACGAGAAATATCTAATCTTGGTATCAAATCATTCATTATACCTTCGATTGTTGAGAGCAAATTTATGGGAAAAACAAAGGACAAGGTAAAAAAGGAAAGAACTGAATACCAATGGTTAACAAAAAGAAGGTATAAAGTCTTTAGAGGAATTTGTGAATATTATTAAACGAACGTTTAATGATAAAAATATCGCTTCTCATATATAATACAATTCACCCCCGTATCTGGGTGAAAACAAAATTAAAAAAATATTCCAGAATACGAAGAGAGAGAAAGAGAGAAGCCGATTTTGATTAGATATTATTTAACGAGCCGACCTCTCTAAAATGTTCATTCTACCGACTTCAAAATATTAACAACTGGTTATCATTAAATTAACTAAACAAGAAAGTATTTGTAAAAATAAATTATAAAATGCAGGAGATCCGAAAAGTGACTTTTTCAAGTCCCTTTTCGGATCTCCTGCATTTTATAAAAATACTATTTCGAGAAGATTTTTTCTAAACGTTGTTCCAACTCTTTTCCATACAAATTAACAGCCACGATAATTCCTTCCGGACTAATCAAAAATACCCGGGGAACAGAAGAAACACCAAAAGTTTTAGCCACTTCACTCCTCTGATCTAAGACGTGTTTCCACGGAGTCTGATCTTCTTTTATGGCTTGTTTCCATGCATCAGGATTTTGATCAATACTCACACCTAAAACTTCAAATCCATCCTGCTGATATTTTTTGTACAACTCAAGAACATGTTTTCCTTCCCTACGACAAGGCGCACACCAAGATGCCCAAAAATCCAACAATACCCATTTTCCTCTAAAAGAAGACAATGCGAAAAACTTTCCCTCAACATCCGGCAAATTGATCTCAGGCACTCTAGCCCCTACAGCCACCGTTCGCATCAAATCCCGACGTTGAGTTATCAAACGGACATCGTTATTATTTTCCATCCCAACATAACTTTTTACCAAAGAGTCCAACTCTGCATATTGCAATTTTTGCATCAAAGAAGTACGATAAAAACAAGCCGCCACATATTTATGAGCTGAATGATTCAAAAATTCATTCCGGAAAATTTTCCGAGCTTTAGTCGCATCCACAAAAGCTCTCGTGGCCGCACGCACGATCTCCTTATCTTTGGTCGCAAATGCCTTTTGATAAGCTTGGGCGCATCCCGCCTCCACACTCTCCAAACGACGTTCTTCTTTGTTAAAATACTGCCATAACTCATTCGTTGATGTTCCCTCAACATTCCCGTAGTAAATTGAATCTTTCTTTACTGCCACGTGAATTTTTCCCTAGAAATAAGGTCAAACTACCCCGTTGATTGTTAAAAAACAATTGAACAGATTGAATCTCTGCAATTTTTCCTTTAAACTCAAATTGCCCGTTTTTTATGTCTGAAACGCCCAATTCATTATATCCCTCTGCTGTTTTTTGTTTCATCACCACTTGCCCGGACTCCATCCCTTCAATCTTACCATTAACCTTATATTTACCTGTATGTTGTGCATAAACCACACAACATACGAGTAAAAAACAAACACAAAACAATATTTTCCTCATCTTATTTCTCTCTATAAGTTACATCTACCGGAGTTCCGAACCCATCATGCACGGAAGGCGCATCGAATTCATCTCCAAATACCGTTGGGATGTCATAAGTGCGAACAATCCCATTCAACCCGGAACCGGACTTCACAGACCCTACAATCAATTTTTCTTGCATCGTCGAATTAGGATACATTCCCATAAATAAATTGAACTTCAACATCGTGATCGTTTCTCCATCCAAATGAATTGGTTCTGCCTGATGCCCTTCCATATCAAAATGATACACCGTATTGCCGACAGCATAAAACAACCAAGGTAAACTGGGATGTACTGCAAAACAAGTTGCTTTTTCAATCCCCGGATAATCCAATTTCATAAACTTCGTTTGAGTTACCCCTCCATAAGCTGATACTTTCATCACGTACAAATAACGAGAGTTAGGAGCCTCTACATCTTGCAATATTGCATACACACTACCTCCATCATACCGAGAATTCGCCATATAAACAAAATCTTTCCCTGTAACCCAAGAAAATTCAGACTCTTTTGCCGTCATCAACGTACAATTCTTCATGCTATTTGCAATCATCACGAAACGTCTGTTTGAAGTGTCATATAATATTCGATTGGGATTGTAAGCACTATATGACGTGTTCACTCCCACGGACGGAGCAACATTAAAATAATTTCCATCGTCACCTGCAATAAAATTAATAGGAACCCCGAAAAGTACTTGCTGCCCAAAAGTTGTTCCCCCGAATACATATTTATCCGAGATAAGTAACTCCCATCCCATTCCGGCAGTTCTGTTCGAAGCAACAAAATTCTGAGGATATTCCAACATTTCATAACGAATATCATTCCCATCATCCCACTCATAAGTATCAACATCAAGAGTAGCGGTTGTCGTTTCCGTTATAAGATAAAACCTCGGATCTGTTCCCCATTGGAGATAATACATATCAAATACCGTATTTATCCTTTTGGGCCCTTTCAACTGCGGGGCATCCCGAAGTAAATCACGCACGACAAGATCCTCCTTGGCAGACATCGAAATTAAATCTAAACGGGTATACCCATTCACATCCGAAAGCACCAACCATCCCTCATTTAATTGAGTCGTCACCTTCAATTTGAACGATCCTTTCCAAGTTACTCTCGTAATTGTATCCTTTACCAAGCAATTCACATCGTATTCTCCATCCGGAAGCTCCACGAAGTAATTCAAATCACGTTCCTCACCAATCACATACGATGTTGTCTGAATATCCCCCACCTTGGGTTGGGAAACCGCTTCCCATTTAAAACTGTACCGATCTGGCATACTACCGTCATCCGCAGTAGCCTCTATGCCCGGAGTCACCCGCAAAGTATCAACATTTCGATATTTCATCTGCATTTCACCAGGTAACCCTGTCACCTGTAACTCATTTATTTCATGGTAGTCATAATTTCCTTTATCATCGAAACAACCAGAGACCACGACTGCCATAAATATCGTCAACACGAACAATATATTTCTCATCATATAAACTCTTTTAGGATTCTAATTGTAATACACATCACCCATTCTCATCAATGTCACATTATCATCTTCGTAAATTGGATGACCGTTTGCACTATAATCATTTAAAATCTGCACCATTTTCGCTGCAATATATTTCTGTCTGGAATTGATCATATAACTTGCATCATTAAACATTTCCCGTGTCAAATTCATCTCCTCACAGATCACATCCAATTTCTTCACCGAAAATTCACCAAATTCATAAGTACTCCATTTCGTAGGAGGGGTCATAATCTCGGAAAAAACAATCTTATAACGGATTGCGCTATATTCTTCATCGCTCGAAGACACTTTCGTCGGATAATTCAAGGTGAAATATTCATTCTCCTCTAACTCAAGAATTATATAACGTTCCTCCCGTTTTAAAACCTCTGGGCGTAATAATTCAACTAAAATTGTTCCGAAAGTATTACCAGCCGAAATCGTGTACGAATCTGATAAAGTTCTAAAATCCGTCTCAGCCGTAGCATTTGTCTCAGCAATCTTCACTTTCACCTGTCGATCATAATTTTTCACTTCGCCTCCGGTCCTTACCTGAATATAAAGAGAATCCACAGATTTATTTACATCCACATAGGCAAATGAAAAATACGTTGAATCCAATCCGGCCGACGGATTAAAATAAACAAAATCACGGCCGGAATAAAGATCCAAATCTTTCTGGCATCCCCAACCAATCATCACTAAGGCCGAAATTATGAGTACATATTTTTTTATCATGTCATTCATATTTTTAATTTCTATAATCAGTTTCACTATCAGGCAAAGGGAATTTATATTTTGCCTCATTCATCATAACATCTCCACTGTCATCGCCTGCCGGAATAGTAGAAGCATTCAATCGTTTATAATAATAAAACAACTGTCCCTCACCAAAAAACTCTTTCATATACTCCTCCTTCAACACCTGTTGAACATCGATTATTTCCGTATCCTCAAAAGCAATCAATCCCCTATTTCTCCGAATTTGATTCAAACAAGCCCGAGCTTCAGCCTCATCGCTTGTCGTTTCCGCAACAATATAAAACATTTCACTAATACGGATCATCGGGACTAAATAGGAATAGAATGGATCTGTTTCCTCTGTTGCCTCATATTTATGAAAACAACGGAAACTATATTTCCCATTATCCGGTTTAATCCAAAACGGGGTAAACCGCCAGTCACTCGTGTTCTCAGACAAAAAGATATTCAACAAACTTGTATTAGTTGGAGCCAAAATCCCGTTATCTAACTCTGGAGTAAAATAATCCGTAAAAATGTCTCCCCGCTGTTTGTTTTCCAGCCCAAATAATACTTCTGTTGAAAATACCCTATCTTTCTTTTTATTACTACTTTCCATAATTGCATTATAGGATACAAACGGATACCACTTTGGTTGTATTTCAACAAGCTTTCTTGCCATAATTAACGCATCCTCATTACGTCCGGCATACAGATACACCCGTGCCATCAGGGCTTGAACGGCATAATAATTCAATCGGTAAGTCCGTAAACGCAAGTCATTATTTCCATCCGAAGCCGTCGTATTTCTCGGCCCTTCCGTTATCACCGGATCATTAACCAACAACTCTTCCGCTTTTTTCAGATCATCTAATATATTATCAATCACCTCTGATGCCGGGAGAATATTTGATCCTTGATAAGAAAACTTCTTATTATAACAGATGGAAAGCCCCTCGGGATTCGTTTTATAAACAGGACCAAATAATCGTAACAAATCAAAATGCAACATGGCTCTCAAAGCCAATGCCTCTCCATAAATAAGATTATAATTATCACCCGTAAATACATCTTTACGCAAATCGGCATTCTCCATCAACTTATTACAATTCATGATCAAAGAATACATCTTCTGCCATAAAGCATCAATGCTTGCTTTTACATCATCATCACTATAATTATAGGCAATCCATTCTTTGTATGTACCAATAGACGAAAGATTGTAACGTTGAGCTAATATCTCAACCATTCTAAACATCAAATCCCCTCCATATAAAGTTTTTTGATTTAACTCCACGTACACCCCTGTTAAGGACTGTTTAAATCCTTCTTCAGTTTCATATAGCTGATCTTCCAAAACCCGGTCTATCGGTTTCAAATCCAACCAGCTCTCGCACCCGCACAACATTACCATAAGTAATGCGACACTTACGTTTTTTATTGATTTCAATACTTGCATATTAGATCATTTAAAAAGTTACAGAAAGAGACATTGACATCGTACGGGCAAACGGGTAGTCAATACCACGTTCTTCCTTCACGCTGGAAACCCGGAAAATATCATTCATATTCGCTTGCAAACGAATTGCAGACACCCCGAATTTTGCCAGCCCTTTCGGATTAAAATCGTATCCTGCAGAAATAGATTCCCCGCTCAACACATCTTCACGCTGAACAAAACGAGACGAAATTTTCGTGGTCTCCGTCAATGAAATTCCTTTAAATTGAGCGCGATCCCCGGCTTTTTGCCACCGATCATATAACGCTCGTTTATCTTGATTGTATTTTAATGAACTCTCCGATATATTCTCCACTTTCGTGTACATAGCATTATTAAATACATCAGCTCCTAATTTATAACGGAAATAGAACGAGAAGGAAAAGCCTTTATAATACAAGGTACTTCCCAAGACTCCTTCCAACTTGGGTTGACTATTTCCCACGATAACCTCATCCTTTACATCATATTCAAAAGTATAAGTCCCATCCTTCTTCATAAATACCTCCCGCCCTGTAGAGGGATCAATTCCCAAAGAGCGAACAGCCCACAACGAATTCGGATCACCGCCATCATAGTAACGCGTCAAACTGGTATTCTTATCTCGATAAGACCCGTCTCCACTTACATCACCCTCCTCTCGATTCGCCTCATTCAACTTTTCCAAACTATTACCTATATTTTCATAACGAGCTTTCTGCCATCTGAAATTGACACTTAACGTCCAATTGATCCTTTCTGACGGGCGATATATAGGTGAATACTTCACCGTCCCGTTGATCCCTTTTGTAAGCTGACTTCCCATATTCGTACCCACAGACGTGATCCCCACAGAAGAAGGAACAGTAATATAAACCAACAAAGGATCAGTATCTTTGACAAAGTAATCCATATTAAAATTCAAGCGATTACCCAACAATGCAATATCCACTCCTATATTTTTATCCAGCGTCTTCTGCCATTTCAAATTAGGATTACCTATTGCATCTATAAGAACGCTTGTTCCAAAAGAGCTTTGCATCCATGTATTGAATGAATAACTCGTTATAGATTGATACGAACTAAAATTCTGGTTCCCAGGGTTTCCTATGGAAGCCCTGATCTTGAATAAATTCATCCATTTCGCATCACGTAAAAACGGTTCATTGTGTAAATTCCATGCCAAACCCACAGCCCATGTCTCCGTGTAACGTTTGTTACTACCAAAAGCGGAAGAACCATCTAAACGGAAATTCACATCTAACAAATAACGATTGTCGTAAGCATATCCCCCGTTAAAATAAACACTATGTGAACGACTTTCCGTTTCGGAATATGTTGGCTTACTTCCTTCCGTAAACCCATTTGAAAAAGGAGGCTTTGTGAAATTCCCATTAGGAAAACCTGAAACAGAATATCCCTCATTCGTTGACAAACTGGAACGGAGATTTGTTCCGATCACGGCATTTATCTGGTGAACCTCTTTCAATAAAGCACCATAAGTTAGAGTTAAATCGCCATCATAATAGAATTCACTCACCGTTGTTGATGTATAACGTCCCTTTTTATCTTGCGCGTAATTATCAAACGACGAATGTTGAGGGGAAACAAATTTCTCCGTCTTTTTCGCTCCCTTCCCTATTCCCAAACGTCCCCGAAGATACAAGGTAGGCATAATCCTCCATTCCAGATTCAAATTATTCCTAAAACTAAACTGATCTTCCTCGTCTAAATTATTCAAACTGGCATTCCAAAGCGGATTACCCACAGAATAAGTTGTATTCGTATTAGGGATCACAAAATAATCCAAGTAACGTTCGATCTTCCCATTCTCCCCCGTTTTCCGATAATAAGGATTCGCTCTTGAAAATTCTGAAAATGGAACAGTAGGATTCTCTGCTTTGTTATAATCCAAAGAAAATTTATTGGCAAAAGAAATTTTACCTTTCCGGTAACTCAAATCGAAATTTCCCCCGATAACATTACGTCTGGACTGTTTCATTACACCGGAAATATTATTATAATTTATTCCCAAACCATAGCGAACAGCATCGTCACCGCCCTCAGCATACAAATTATGTTTGTGACTAAAACCAACTCTTAACGGTTCATGCAACCAATACGTATTCACCCCACGAGCAACCTCTGCACGACGACTATTGTACAGACTATCTAACACTTGCTGCGTCATTCTTGACCCGGAACTTCCCGAGGAAGAAGCCGTATAATACCCGGCCAATTTCTCGAATTCCAACTTCTCTTCCGCATTCATCAAATTATAATCGGAAAGATCCGGCATCGAGACACTAAAATCACCGACATACGAAATTTTAAATTTACCTTGTTCCGGTTTTTTGGTCTCTATCACAACAACCCCATTGGCAGCTTTTGACCCATAAATTGCGGTAGATGCGGCATCCTTCAAAATAGTCACTGACTCAACCCGTTCCATATTCAAGTCTGTTATTACTTGTAATGTCGTCTCAAATCCATCTAGAATAAACAAAGGTTGATTAGGATCCGTTCCAAATTGTTCCTTTAACCCGATCACACTCGTTTTACCCCGGATCTCAATATCCGGCAAGCGGTTCGGGTCCGAACCGAATTGATTATTTTCCATAATTGCAAAAGAAGGGTCCAAAGTTCTCAAACTCTGGATTAAGTTTTGGGAACCAACCATCTTTAATTCCTCTTTCTTAAATGTAGCTGTTGACCCGGTAAAGCTCTCTTTTTTTCTCTGGTAAATACCCGTAACCACCACTTCATCCATCTCCGTTATATCTTCGTGCATCACGATAGATAGCGGTTTCGTGTCATTACTCTTCACTCTTACCTCTTGTTGCTTGTAACCTATAAACGAGAACACAAGCACAAGACTGTCTTGCTTTGGCAACTCAAAGTTAAACCTACCATCAAAATCCGTAACAGACCCGATCTGTGTACCTTTCAACAGGATGGTCACTCCCGGTAAAGACTCTCCTTTTTCATCCTTAACCGTTCCAGATACTTTAATTTTTGTTACTTCTTTCTTTTCCGGTTCTTCTGGTCGAATAATAATCAATGTCCCGTCAAATTCAAACATCATTCCCGTATTCACCAGCACTTTACGCAAAACACTTTCCACGGTCTCGTTCACGGCCCGCACCGAGATGGCTCCTAATTTTTCTGTTTGTTCCGTGTTGAAAACGAACGACAAATTAGTTTGCTTTTGAATTTCACTAAACAACACCTTAAACGAAACCTTCTGCAAATCCAGATTTACCCGTTCCTGTTGGGCTAAAGTTGAGGCCGACAAACCCAACGTGAAACACAACAGTAATGAAATACATAATCTCATCCTCAATAAGATTTTTCGTTTTCTATGTCCATCTAAAGACAGACATAATCGTTTTTTTTCCATATATTTGCAATATTAAAGATTATTATTAGCGACAGTATGTTTTCCTAGGACTCCTGTCGCTTACGGTTACAACGGGGGATGTACCACCATCCTCCGTTTTTTATTCTGTTACAATTATTGTTTTCTCTTTAATCGTAAAATGTACACCCACCATTTTACTAATCGCATTCAAAATAGTCTCTATATTCTCATACTTTTCCATATGTCCAGTGAAATGATACGTCTTTACCCTTTCATTACTATAAAATATATCCACATCATACCAACGGGATAAACGATTCAAGATACCTTCCAAACCCTCATCTTCAAATACAAAAAAACCCTCTTTCCAAGCCGTATAAGTCTTCACGTCCACGTCCCGAATCCCTTTGAATTCACCGTTATCTCCAAATTCGGCTAATTGAAAAGGTTTCATAATATACTCTTGCACCGAACCCCTTCCCCAAATCCCGACCTTACCCGACACCAAGGTTGTTTGAGTTCCCCCTATTCCATTCGTGTTCACGTTAAACTCGGTCCCGTACACTTTTACCCGAACGGCATCCGTTACCACGTAGAAAGGCCTGTTCATATCTTTCATCACCTCGAAATAAGCCTCCCCCGACAAATATACTTCCCGTCTCTTACTATCAAACTGCACCGGGTACTTCAATTTAGAGGCGGCATTTAGGTACACCCGCGTCCCGTCCGATAAAGTTATCGTGTACTCTCCGCCTCGGGGAGTCTTCAACGTATTATACTGCAATGTAGTCGTTTCTTTTTTCGTATCTTGATAAACAATACCTTTCTGTCCATTTTTCACAACAAAATTTTCTTGTACGCGAATATCCTCCTCTGCAGAAGGTAACAAGGTAATTGCCTTTCCTTGGGCCGTAATCAAAGTCGCTTTGTATCCTCCCGGAACAATTCCCGTTTTATGCATGGTCATCTGGGATTGTTCTTCCATATGCTCCTGTTGCAACCAGTAAATACCTAACAATAACGGCACGACTATAACCGCAGCATATTTCAAAACCTGCCAAACACGGAATTTCCCGCGCTTGGAACGAATATATTTCATGTAACTTTTTAACTCATGTTCCACTCTCTCTTCGGAAGGAATTGGCCCACTCGTCAAATTCCAAGCTTTCTTCAATTGATTAAAATAAACCTCGTTCTCCGGATCCGTTTCCATCCATCGAGCCAAAGCCTGAATTTCGTCCGGTGTTGCTATCCCGTCCAAAACTTTTAAAATCAATTCGTCTTTATCAGATTTTTGCATCATATCTTTATCCGTTATATCCTTATAACGACTAAAGACAAATTTACCCCTAGAGATTTTTCAAAAATTTTGAATAAAAATAAAGCACAACAACCATCCCAACTCTTTCCGTAAACGGACAAAAGCTGTAGTCATTTGTGCTTCAACAGTTTTCATGGATATATTTAATTGTTCGGCAATCTGTTTATTGGAAAGTCCATCCACTTTGCTCAACACGAATATCTCCCGGCATCGTTCCGGCAACTTATTTATAGCATCCTGTATCGCTCCCTTCAAATCCTCATCCAGCAAAGCTTGCTCTGCCTCGGGAGTCTCCACGACTTTCGAAAAATAAAAATCTAACAGTTCTTGATTAATATAGTTATTCTCCACTTTTTGATGCTTGATAGCATCAATACAACTATTATACACGGATCTATAAAGATAAGGTCGCACTTGAAATCCTCTTTTTATCTCCTTGCGACGTTCGTATAACCTACAAAAACATTCTTGCACTACATCATTTGCCAACTCCACATCTTTCAGGATTCGTCCCGCATAATTTAACAGAGGGCCATAATACATACGAAACACTTGGGTAAAAGCCTTTTCTCTCCCTTCCCGTAGTTCTGTAATTAATTGTTCCGAATTACCATCCATATTTATATGCCTCTTTACTAAATATTACTCCAATTCACCTCCTGCAAATATACAATAATCTATAAATAAACACGAGTTTCTTGAAAAAGGTTACCCCATTTTCAAGAAACTCGTGTTCAAATTCTCTCAAATATTCTTAAATACCCTCTAATCCTTTTAAAATCTCTCTTGTTTTGGGATCAGACGGACGCAACATATTAGCATTTATAAAATTACCATCCCGATCTATCAACAAAAAGTGGGGTATTCCATAACAACAAATCTCCTTCATGAATTTCCGATCATTTCCCATATGTAACTGAATACCTCCCAATTTTCTATTTTTTACAAACTTTTCCCAAACCTCCCGGCTCCGATCGCTGGATATACTCACAAAACAAATATTCCGCCCCTCAAACTGTTTTTCCAATTTTTTCAAATGAGGAATTTCCGCATTACACGGTCCACACCACGTAGCCCATATATCAATATACACATATTTTCCTTTAAAATCAGATAAACTCACTTCATCCCCTTTTACATCTCGAAAAGTAAACGGAATCCCCGGTTGCCCCTTACTCAACTTTTTATTTGTATTACATAACTCATCGTAAGCAGCAACAAGATTGGGCTGATGCACCCATTCCCTGAAAATAGGATCTATCTCTTCAATATTCTCCGTTCCAAGCCCCTTCACATATGACATAACATTCTTGTTAACAATATATTCCACCAACCTCCTATCCGTATAAGTCGAAACGGTTCTGTTCAATACATTCAGTAACACATTATGAAACTTATCTGGAGATTCTTCCAGCTTGGCTAAAGCATGCACTATCATGTCGATAGATTCTCTGTACCCGGGAATTTCCCATGAGGCAGAATCCTCTATTATAACCTTCTGCAACTCGCCATAAGAATCATCCAGCACATCCATTTTCCCGTCCTTCACATTTCCGGAAACGACACCAGATGCTAAATGGCGATTCCTCTCGTAACGAAGACGCTTTATTTCCTGTTTGACAAATTCAGGGTCCAAGTTAGCCGCATACAAATCTTCTTTTTGTTTATTTATCACCCGATCCAACTTCTTCCTAAATTCCCGGTTCGCTATCCGATAGTAATCTATGAAATAAATCTGCTCGCCATTCCGTTTGTTCAAATAACTATTCACATCTGCCCCCTTTCCCTCAAAACGCCATTGATTTCCTTGAAACCTTGCAACCCAAGGTTTCCCTGCTTTCAACCAAACTATATACGGAAACTCCCCTACCCATAAACGGGCATATTCCCCTCCTGACAATACAAGTGAAATTGATGCTTTTTGCAAAGAATCTCCAGACACGAACTTCAATGTTATCCGTTCATCTCTAAACTCCAAGTCTACTTTTCTCGTCTCACTCACGGGGTATAAGAATTCAAAAGTTGTCTTCTCTTTCTTATTACAAGCTCCCAGCATCACGATACAAACGAACACTATTAAAATATTCTTCATAATAACCCAATTAAGACATCCTATTTTTAAACAATTCCCTTCAATTCCTTTAAGATTTTCTCGAACTCTGAACTTGAAGGTTTAGGTAGTTTCAGGTTCATCACTCGTCCCTTCTTATCCAACAAAATCAAACGGGGAATCGCCTTTACCCGAAAAGCGATCATAGAAGATTCGTCTCCGGCAATCCACCACTGGTTCCCATTCATTTTCCCCCACCACAATTCATTCCGCCAACGTTGCTCCTCCGTGTCACAAGAAAGACTCACGAAAACAATCTTTTTATCCTTATACCGCTCAACACACCCTCGCAAAGCCAGATACTCTTGCTTGCAGGGATAACACCAAGATGCCCACACATCTATTACCACGTACTTTCCCTCGAACTGTTTCAACGACACCTTTTTCTTTGCTGTATCCTGAAATACAAATTCAGGAACCAAATCTCCCACCTTTAACTCACAGGTATCATGAACCGGCACAGATTCTACCCGAATCTGGCTCCATCCTGCTAACGAGTATAACATTAAAAATATGAACGACCACTTATTCATAACCATCATTTCATCAATACATCTGCTTTCATCTCACTCAAAGAGGCCTTCAATTCCCACATTTTCACCTGTTGAATCAACTGATCTGTTAAAACAATCAATTCCTTCTTCTGCTCCCCGGTCCACTTTTCCTTGAAATACATGATTGGCATAAAATACAAAGATGCGATCTTTTCATCCGGCACAAACGGGAATGCCCTCTTATAGGCTTTTAGCGCCATCCCTGTATCTCCCGTCATTATCCCCTTGATCAAATCGACATAGCCATACAAGTAATCCTGCCCTGTTAGATTATAGGTATCCAAAGTAGATTTCAGCTTATCCACCTCTTTCAATGTTATATTCTTATTCGCCCCCCGCAGGATACTTTCCAGTGGAAGAGCAAACAACGATCCAAGTTTTTTATCTACCTTCTCAACACCAACTCCTTGACGGAATTGCTCCACATGTTTCAAGAAATAAGTCAAATTCCCGGAGCCTACAGGCGATAATTGATAATCTTCATAAATAAACCAGTACGGTTCCATACACTTCTGCCAATCTTCCAAAGATGTCATTACGTCCAATGCTATATCCCTTGCTTTTCCCGCATTCCCAGAATCCATTAACACCTTGATATACTTCAACAAAAAATCCATTTTACGATTCCCCGCCAAATATTCTCCTTCAAAATTTACTACAGAATTATCGGTAAAGCTTGCATCTATTTTCTTAATAAATTCCTTCCCATCCAAAGCCGCTCCTACAATCCTAGCCTTTACCCCTCCATCTGACGTTAGTATCAAAAAAGTCGGATAAGAGGATACCTTGTATCGCTGTTGAATATTAAGGCCTTCACTTTTTTCCATATCAAATTTCACACATATAAACTTCCCGTTTATATATTCCCCTACTTCTTGTAATGGCAATATCTTTTCCGCCATCATTTTACATGGTCCACACCATGAAGTATAGCAATCCACCAAAACACATTTACCTTCAACACCTGCTTGATTTAAAGCCTCTTCAAACGTCAAGTCACGAAAAATAGTCTGGGCAGAAACATACATAAACCCAAATATACACCCCAATAACAATACGAACCCTTTCATAAAAACACACTCTATAAGTAATACTAAATACGCTAACATCATTATAAAAACTTTTCTTCCCTATGTCTAGGGAAGAAAAGTATAAAGCACGCACCAATTCTTAATTTTCTCCTAAATGAGGTATTCCAAAATCAGCAAAATTTTTCAGAGAATGTTTCAATTGCGACATCTCGACCTGATCTATTAATTGTTTTGTAAAAGCAACCAATTCTTTTTTTTGTTTATTATTCCACTTGTATTGCAACATCGTGAGAGGACTAAAATATAAATAAGCAATTTTTTCATCTGGCATTTTTGGGAATATATCCTTGCACAATCGAAGAGTCTCATCAGTATTTTCCTCCTTTATTGCCTTAATCAAAGCTATATAGTCATACAAATACTGTTGCCCTGTCAATTTATAAGTATCTAGCAACTTTCCTGCGGCTTCCACATCTGCCAGAGTTGCATTTTTATTCCGTCCCCGAAGAATATCTTCCAACTGGATGGCAAACAAATTTCCCAAAACAGAATCTACTTTCTCTACCCCCACGCCTTTTCTGAACTGCTCCACGTGTTTCAACAAATACATCATATTACCGGAACCAACCGGGGACAAATCCAAATTTTCATAGATAAACCAATACGGCTCAGAACATTTTTCCTCTTCATCCAGCGCAACTAACACATCTTGAGCGATTTTCCGTGCTTTCTCTAAATCACAAGACTGCACGAGTGCTTTGATATACCTCATCAGGAAATCCATATTCCGATTCCCATTTTCGTACTCCACACCTAACTTCCCGGCTGAATTTTCATCAAAAGCGATTTTAACTTTTGCCAAGAATTCGTCTCCTGTTGCCATACCCCCAACCACTGCATGTACCAAATTCCCATCTGTATCTAAAATTAAAAAAGTTGGATAAGCTGATACTCTGTATTTTTGCTGGATCGCCCGTCCTTCTCCTTTCTC
>ERZ833963.1948-NODE-1948-length-21864-cov-11.136274_pt1 | contig 21864 bp, 25 predicted proteins | sample MGYA00519693_ERZ833963 | MGnify/ENA primary metagenome ERZ833963 (study PRJEB31850, sample SAMEA3708748) | human gut metagenome | biome: human gut; feature: human-associated habitat; material: faeces | place: China | collected 2014 ... | reverse complement strand
TGAGGATGCTCAATGAGCTCAAAATCATTCATCAATACGATTTGACAAAGAGCCAAAAAAATCGTCTTACCAATCAAAATTAGTAAGACGATTTTATCTTTATTTCTTATGACGTTCTGAGCGAGTACTACCTGATCTTGAATCTTTTGACTTGTCAGGTTTCTTAGTACTTCTCATATTGAGTTTGCCACGACCTTTAGTTGGACCATTGCCCTTATTACGTTGTGAGTAGTAGAGATACATCCAAACTACGACGGCAATCAAGACAATAATTCCAATGATGATACCAATCCATTGTTTGTTGTTGGATTCTTGTTTTGGTGAAGCAGCATCATTGACGTTATCAACTTGACGTTGTTTGACAGTGATATTGTAATCAAACGACTTTTCAAAACCAGAATCGTTCTTTAATGTGATGTGTGCTTTGTAAGTTCCCGCGTCCAATTTCTTCACTGGAATAAAGTAGTTGAATTGCGAATTAGGAGCGATTTGCAGGTTATCTGCACTATAGTTGGTCTTCTTACTACCATTAGTAATTTCTGCCTTCAGGGACACTTTATTGATGTTTATCGGTGCTGTATTGTCCAAGGTGTAGGCAATTCCTGTCGATCCGGCTACAGCTTTTGGTGCAGCGGAAGTCAAATGCATATCAGGCATGACACCATCATCTTTGGAGCGCAAAACTACCCCTTTGACGTAGCGAACTTGATTCTTAATATTGATGTTTTTAGACTTCGTTGGACTAACAGAAGCTGTCGTCGTAACACCACCCAAAATAATCCCAGAATATTCAGAATCGGGTGACTTTACTTTGAACTCGACCGTCTTATTTTCACCAGTAGCCAAGTGGACAGTTTGTTTACGTTTGCCTTCGACTAGGGATGTCAAAGATGGCAATTTTGACTTGTACAATTGAGCGTTGTACTTATCATAGCCAATCACACCAGAGTCCGCCGTATAAGCATTATTGACTTCAGCCGTGACTGTGATTGATTTACTACCAGTATTAGCAATCAAAACTTTCAAAGTCTGATCTTTTTTAGGTTCAACTTTGAGATCAAAGAAAGACTCATCTTTGTTAGTTTGATTGTCTGGCAAAATCGCCTGAATCGCATAGGACTTATCAGGCGCAGCTTTGACTGTTGTCGCGAAAGGTAAAAATGTCGCAATTAATAGTAATAATGTGGAAAAAAAGACAATTATTCGTTTCTTCATACTTTTAACTCCTACCTGAATGCCATATTGCCCAGAAAATTAGGAAAATCAACGATACTAAGACGCAGACGATTAAGATGTAAGTCGTTGTCTTATTGTAAATCAGACCCTTACAACGCTTGTTAATGTCGTTAGCCTGATCTTGGGTGATGGTATAAGTTTTGTGGAACGTCCAAGTAGCCTTCCCACTTCGAGCCGCACCTTTGACGACGTACTTCCCCGCTTGAATTGGAGTCGTATTTTGGTCAAAGTCAACTGGAATACGAGAATTTGGGGCTACTTTAGGATATGTGAGATCCGCTGACATAGTTTTTGGACCTAGGTTGAATCTATCAAGCCAACTCTTGCGTTTGACTGTTACGTGGACGATGACTTTTTTCATCATCCCTGGTTCTTTATTTTGGAGGTTTACTATTATATGAGGTTTCTTATTAATTACATCTAAAGATAGATTATGTAATGATAATATTCCCCCAACAGGTTTATTATCATCAGTTATCCATACGGGTACATCCGCAGTTCCTGACACAGCACTATCTAATGAACGGATACTAAAACCTCCAAGAACCAAGCCATTAATTTTTTTTGAAGGTAACTTAACTTTAAATTTTAAATCTTTTGTTTTATTCGGAGCTAATGTTACCTTCTGAGATTTAGTCATATCTGAAAAAGCATACTTTAATCCATACTGACCCGCTTTTACATCATCAGTATAAACTATTTTTCCATCCATTGAAGTCGTGGCATTAGTAGGCACAACTTTCAAATGCAATCTTCTAATGCCAAAATTCGACAGTGAAATTTCCAAAGTTCTTTCTGAATTTGAATCACCAATAATTTGGAAACGATCAGTAACATCCGAATCTCCAATTAAAGGAGTAACGGTTAAGCCATCAATATCAGCTTTTACATAATTATCAAACGAAAAGAAGGACACTAGTGAAAGAAATATTCCAAAAACTAAACATACTACTTTTTTATTCATAATAACCTCTAATTAAAAGCTCTGTATGCTTCTATGATACTAAAAAAGCCGTTCCAATTGTTGGAACAGCTTAATATTTATTTATTAATTAACGACGACGTCTTCTAGTTGTATTTCCAGAATTATTGTTGTTATCTTTATTATTATTTCTCTTACCTAAATAGACTCCTAAGCCCAAAATAATTGCTAGAGCTAGAACACCTAGCAAGATCCATAGCCATAGATAATTAGGTTTAATTCCTGCTAATTTGTTGTATTTAGCAGCATCGTTGTTTGTGATTGTGAAGTCTTTATTGATTACCCAACTCTTGATTCCACCTGCTGTTTTATACGTTAATTTCAAGTGATAATTACCAGCCTGGAGTCTCTTTTTTCCCCAAGAAATTGAATAATTATAAGTAGATGTAGGAGCTAAATTTTGATTATTCTTAACTTCAGTAATTTTGAATTTCTTATCACTTTTACTTGTTACAACTGCCTTTGAACTTAATTGACCAGCATACGCATTATTTGCATTGTGAACTTTTGCAGTCACACCAGCATTTGGTCCCTTTGCAGAACTAACTGTATTTGGTCTGACCGACATAACTGAATATTTAGGTTCTTGATTTTCCTTACCATTTTGATGTATTTGAATAGGTATAGAATAACTAAACTTATTCTTTAATAAAGTACCATTTGATGAAACAGTTCCTTTTGCTTTTTCTTTATAAGGACTGACATTAAATCCTCCCATTATATACCCATTAAAAGATTTCTTAGGTATAACAATGTTTGCAGTTAATGTAGCAGTCTTGCCAGCTGGAACACTTGCATATGATAAAACAAAAGTTTCGGATCCGGTGCTATCTCCGGTATTATCACTATTCAAAACAACGTTGGCATTAGTACCGCCGCCACCTAGAAGTCCAGAAGTGTCATCTGACTTACTGGCGACAACCGCTACCGGTGCTGACCTGTCAGCGCCACCTCCTGTCGTGCTGTTAGATTCGGCAATTACATGTGTAAGACCAAATCCTCCAATCACACCCAACAATATAACGGCAATTGCGAAGAAACCGACTACTCGCTTTTTGACATTGAGACTTTTTCTAGTTCTCATTCTTTTTTTCATATAAAAAACCTCTTCATCAAAAGTCTGTCTGTTTTCTCCTTACGCTTTGTATAGTACCATCTGTCTACCTCATAACTAGTCCGAAATTATTAAGAATTTCTTACAAGAAATGAATCATTTCTTCAAAAGGTAGTATTTAACCAGATTCGACTGCATTGCATATGGAAGCGCTTGATTGACTTCATAAATGTATTTAAATCCCAATAATTCCAATAATTTTTGTGGTGCTTGATTATCTTTTTCACTTGATGCCCAAATCTCAGTCAAATTCAACTCGTTAAATCCATAATCGATTAACAGCTGAACTGACTCTTTGGCGAAACCTTGATTGCGAAACTTCCTATTAATTACGAATCCTATTTCTCGTGTTAGTAGCAAATCGTTACTTGCGCCACGTTTGTTCATTTCGATTATTCCGACCATCTGATCAGTATCTTTTTGAGCAATGACGAAAGCGCCATCCCTTCTTTGATACATCTCCAACAAATTGTGGGCAAAATTTTCATCAGCTGTATATTCCAATCCAGCTAAATCATGATTAGTTTTGTCCTGTACCAATTTAAAGAATTCAGGAAAATCTTCTTTTTGAAAATCTCGAATAATTATTTTCTTTCCTATTAAGTTCATCGCTATATTCCTTGTCTTCTCAGTCTAATTTCTAGGTTTTTGATTCATGGTCATTTATAATAAATTTAGTTCGAATAGAAAGGTGTGATTTGTATGGATTTAGATTTTAAGGGAGAAACGATTACTACTTATGGTGATCCTTTGACTGTAGGTGAAAAGTTCCCTGATTTTACTGTTCTAAATAAAGATAACAATGAGGTCAAGTTGAGCAGTTTCTTAGACAAGCCTCTACTTATCAGTGTTGTTCCAAATATCAATACTAGTGTCTGCAGCGTGCAAACTAAGCATTTCAATGAAGAAATTGATGGACATTCAGAAATCAACTTTGTGACTATTTCAACTAACACTCCGGAAGAACAATCTCACTGGTGTGCTGCTGAAGGGGTTAAGAACATGGTCATGCTATCTGATATCGACCATGACTTCGGTAAGAAATCAAAGATTTGGATCAGAGATCGTAATATTTTAGCTCGTTCCGTTTGGGTCGTTGATAAGAATGGTGAAATTATCTATTCCGAAATCGTACCTGTTCAAACTGATGAACCTAGTTATGATAAGGTCCTCGGTCAACTAAATGAATTAGTAAAGTAAAAAATTAAGGTAGCCGTTTGACTGCCTTTTTTTAATGCCTAAATTAACGCCGACGATGCTTTACAAAAGTTACAAAATGCAAGATACAAGCCAACAAGACGAAGAAAATCACTGTAAAACTGACGTAGTTCAACCAGAAGTTACTGCCGATCCAGCTCTTTAGTGGCACTTGAATCCCCATTGTAATTAATGCCATTACCGCAATCATGAAGAATAATTGAATATATCTTTTCACAGTTGAATCATCCTTTCTCTTTTTGACAGATATCTTTTTCGCATATTTGTGACACAATTCTTTCTTATTATTAGGAATTTCTTTCATCCCAAAAGTATTTGGCAAAACTATCTCGCCGACTTTGATCACGCCAGCAGCTGACATCACTCGATCAATCGTCTTGAAACTTTCGTCAGTGACACCGGTTAAAAAGTTTTCCAAAGTCGAGACGTAACAAGAACTGATACTCAAATAATGCTTATTCTTGAATTGTCCGGGGATCGTATCACCATTTTCCTTGAAATAAACTAGTTTTGGTCGCATACAATCGAAGAAATTCTTCAAGACACCGGATAATTCACGAAAATAAGTTGGTGCCGCAAAGACCCAGACATCGCTATCCATCAATTTTTGCGATAATTCATCCAAAACAGCATTTTTTTCATGATATTTATGCGGAGTTATTTCGTAATTTTCTAAATAGATGGTTTCAGTTTCGACACCAGGATCAACATTATCCAAGACTTCAGCTAGCATTTTAGCATTGAGTCCATGTTCCTGGTGCGAGGCTAATATTCCTAATATCTTCATATATACCCTCCCCTTTTTATTAATTTTAGTATAGACACATATAAGATACAAAAGACTAGCATTATCAAAAAATTGTTGCTACAGTATGGTTAACTAAGGAGGTTTTGAATTTATGAAAGTTCTTATCATTGGTGCTCACGGAAAAGTCGGACACCTATTAATTGGAGAATTACAATCAAGAAACATCGATTTTGTTGCTGGATTGCGTAGTCAAGAACAGATCAAGGCCTACAATGAAAACAACATTGAAACACAATACATTGATTTGACTGCATCTTTAGACGAAATCAGCACATCTATTGAAGAAAGTGGTGCCGATGTCATCGTCTTCTCTGCCGGTGCTGGTGGTGCAAGTGATGCATTAACTATGGAAATCGATCTTGACGGTGCTATTAAAACAATGATGGTTGCCGAAGCAAGTGATATCAAGCGTTATATCATGGTCAGCTCAATGTTCAGTGACAACCGCGAGAAGTGGGACGCTACTGGCATTAGACCTTACATGACCGCTAAACATTACGCTGATGACCATTTGCGTGGTACAAGTCTAGATTACACGATCATCCATCCTGGTGCTTTAACTGATGATGACGGTACGGGCAAGATTCAATTGTTAGGTCCAAATGAATCCGGTTCGATTCCTCGTGCTGACGTTGCTAAAGCTCTAGCTTTGATTATTGAAAATCCCGCTACAATCAAGAAAGAATATACTTTTGCTAGTGGTGACACACCAGCTGAGGAAGTTTTTAGATAGTTTGTCTTTTAGAGAGGTATTTTACAATTTTGTTTGTGAGATACTTTTTTATTGGCTTGAATAAATATAAATCCGAACAATATTTGATATAATTTTATTATTAATCGTCTTTTAGTTGTAATTTCTCATAATATCTGTAATACTTATGAAGTAAACTATAAAACCTTAGGGGGTTAATATCATGGAATCAGATCCAAGTCTCAGTTTCATGGAAAAACTATTTCACCTTAAAGAGGCTAATACAACTGTTCGTCGTGAAGTGTTAGCTGGATTAACAACGTTCGTTTCAATGGCTTATATTTTATTCGTCAACCCACAAGTTTTAGGGACAGCGGGTATGGATAAAGGTGCCGTCTTCACTGCTACTGCTCTTTCCGCAATCTTAGGTTCCGTCTTGATGGCTCTACTTGCCAACTATCCAATCGCCATCGCTCCAGGTTTGGGTGACAATGCCTTCTTTACTTATTCAGTAGTTCTCGCTATGGGTATTCCTTGGCAAACAGCTATGGCCGGAGTATTCATGTCGAGTATTTTATTCTTATTGATCTCTGTATTAAAATTACGTGAATTAGTCATCGATTCTATTCCGCATGACTTAAAATTAGCTATGGCTGCTGGTATCGGTTTGTTCATCGCCTTCGTTGGTCTACAAGGTGGTGGCTTAGTCACAGCAAGTAAATCTACTTTGGTAGAAATGGGTTCTTTGACTGTTCCTACAACTTGGTTAACTATCTTCGGACTAGTCGCAACTGGTTTGTTGATGGCCAAAAAAGTTCCTGGTTCAATTTTCATCGGTATGGTTTTAACAACTATCGTCGGTTTAATTACAAAATTAATTCCACTTCCAAAACAAATCATCTCAACTATTCCTAGTATGAAACCAACCTTTGGTGTCGGGGTTGCTCACATGCCAGATCTAGCTAACCCACAACTTTGGGCGGTCGTCTTAGTCTTCTTATTGGTAGCATTCTTCGATACTGCCGGTACTTTGATTGGTTTGGCTGAACAAGCTGGCTTCATGAAAGACAACAAAATGCCTCGTATTGGTAAAGCTTTGATGGCTGACTCTATTTCAATGCTTGGTGGTGCTGTCATGGGTACTACTCCAACTGCCGCCTTCGTTGAATCTTCTGCTGGTATCGCCGTTGGTGGTCGTACTGGTCTAACTGCTCTAGTTGTCAGCGTGATGTTTGCTATCTCAATGTTCTTCTCGCCACTCTTGTCCATCGTAACTACTAACGTTACTGCACCAGTTTTGATCATCGTTGGTATTTTGATGGCTCAATCAATGAAACAAATCGATTGGACTAAATTTGAAATTGCCATGCCAGCCTTTCTAACAATCGTTGGTATGCCTTTGACTTATAACATCTCTTACGGTTTCGCCTTTGGTATCTTGTTCTACCCTCTAACAATGTGGGCTGCTGGCCGCCGTAAGGAAGTTACACCTATTATGTATATCTTGTTCTTTGTCTTTATCTTGTTGCTTTATATTATTAATATTTTGCCTGGGAAGTAAAAAAATGGCCTTGCTAGAATGTACGTTTATTCTAACAAGGCTTTTTTTATTTCTGAAACCTATGTATATTAATACGTTTACCCGCATTAATATATACTTTACTATCTTCTCTATACCCAATTGCTACTATTTCAATGACATTTATTCTATTATCTTCTTGCATAAAGATAATTCGTAATCCCGTTTTTTTATTTTTTAGTTTTCTACAATTATGAAGGTTTCCATGAAGAGGTTGACCAGCTAACATTCCTTCTTTTTGAATTCTCTTTAAACCTTTCAATACAAAGATTCTTTGATCACCATCTAATTTTTTGAATTCCTTAGCGGCTTTAGGATAAAATACCAATTCATACAAATCTGTAGAATCATTCATGTTAAGTGGCTACTCCCATCCATCTTCATCATCTATTTTAATGTTCTTTAACCCATCTCCTAATACCTCATCTTCACTAATCATTTTTGTATGATTGTTTAAATGATCTTTTATTCTTTTTTCAGATTCGATATTCATTTTCTCATCTAGTAATTTTTCATATGCTTTATCAAGTTTTTCTCGTAATATTCTATTTTCTTTTATTAAATCATCGTAGTGCTTTAAAGAAAGTAGAACTCCTTCTGGCTTATTTCTATTAAATACAAATATGCCTTCATTAGTATTATTAGACTGATCAAAAAGTTTTTGGGGAGATTTTTTTAAATCGGAAATGCTAGTAATTGACTTTCCTAAAAAATCTGTTGTTGTTTTAGAAACTACCATTCAAGTCACTCCTTTTCGCGTCTATTATATATCGTTTAAAAGCTATTTAAAAGTCTTTTAACAGTCTTCTTACTTTTTTAGTCTAAAACTTTCTTTCACTCCGGAAACGTGTTATTTTTAATGTACTAACTTGGTGCGAAAGGTAGTGTAATCATGTCAGTCAAAGTTAAAGCAATCAATGGCGAGCAAGTAATAACCATTCCTAGTACCATCCATCCAATGGCAACAGAATATGATATGTATCAAGGTTACGACGGAACAATCGTCTGCCTTCCTAAAAATAATGACAACAAAAAATCCGAAGCTGAATAATTTTGGCTTCGGATCTTTATTTGATTGATAAAATTAATTCTTTTGGATATAATACCTTTGTAAACGAAAAGAAGCCATGGGAGTTGCGGTCCCATGACTTCAAACATCAGATGGAATAGATTTTTGTGGTAGCTAACCTTCTCGGTTAGCTTTTTTGATTGTCGCGATACCGTTTGCAAAATGCTCGAAAGCAATTGCAAAGATATACGCTACAAAAGCGGTTTGCACCACACACACTCCAAACTTTTCCGATTGACATAGCAGATACCTCCATCTTCTGGAATAAACGAGGGGTACTGCTCTACTCAACATTCTGACTAAGCCAACTTGGGAGCTACCCAAGAGTGCATGACTATACAGTTAGTATATTTAATTTCTGATAGATTTCCTAATTTATATATTTATACAAAAAACTGACTCCATAATATTTGTGGAATCAGTTTTTTTCAATTACTTTTGAGCTAATTTTTTTCATAAGCTTGATACTCCGCAGTTGGCATATCTTTACCCGTGAATAATTTATAAGCAGCAGCTCCTTGCCACAACAACATCCCTTTACCTGGTGCTGTGGTACAACCGATACTTTCTGCGTCAGTAATCAGTTTAGTCTTCAAAGGATTGTAAACTGTATCCGCTACGACTAAATCGGGACGTAAGAACGACTTATCGACTAGGGATTTTCCGTCTAAGGGTTTCATCCCAACTATTGTCGCATTGACTAAAATATCAGCTCGAGCAATTTCTGCTTTCAATTTGTTTTGATCAGCTAAATCGCAAACTTGAACTTTGACCTCAGGTTTAGCTTGTTGAATCTTTTGCTTAGTTTGCTCAGCACGTTGGTAAAATTCATCTTTTTTATTGAAGATAGTAATTTCTGCTGCTCCATCTAAAGCTGATTGAACTTCAATGGCTGTAGCTGCTCCACCAGAACCGAGGACGACTAATTTCTTATTGGCAATGTCGACACCATGCTCTTTCAAATTACGCACAAAACCGATTCCATCAGTAATGTGGCCGGTTAATTTGCCATTATCATTCACAATAACGTTAACAGCTCCGATAATTTTAGCAGCTGGCGATAACTCATCGACTAAACTAGCAGCAACAGTTTTGCAAGGCATGGTAACGTTACTGCCACGAACTTTGAATAACTTCAACGCATCAATAGCTCTAGGCATGTCCTCTTTTTTCACGTCAAAAGCCAAATAGGCATAATCCAAGCCTTGTTTCTTAAAACTGTAATTAAACATAGCTGGAGAACCTGAATGACCAACTGGCGAACCTAACAAAGTGAATAAACCAGTAGTTCCTGAAATATGTCTTTCCATAATGATATCCCCCTATTTCTTAGCAGGTTGATGATGATCGATAGCGTATTGACGACGACCACCTGGCTTTGGAATTTGATCTGACATCATGATTCCGATACCACCATCGACAGTTACTTCACCACCGTTAGTGTAATCAGAACGGTCACTACTCATAAATAGAACGGTATTGGCAATATCATCTAGGGTTCCGATACGACGACTAGCAACTAACTTCTTACGACCATCTTCGACTTTAGGATCACTGTAGAAGTTGGCTGACAAAGGAGTTTTAACCAAACATGGGAGAACACAATTACTACGAACACCGAATTGACCCCATTCAGCAGCCATTTGTTTGGACATCATATCAACGGCAGCTTTAGTTGTACTGTAAGCACCACTGTAAGTTTCTGGTGAATGTGATGCGACAGTTGAAATGTGAACTAAAGTACCATGCTTTTGTTTGATCATGACTTTTCCAAAACGCTGTGACATCAAGAAGTAACCGGTGATATTGACGTTTAGAGCTGTCTTCCATTCATCCAGACGCAAGTCCTCAAGTGGTGAAAATCTCAAAATAGCAGCTGTATTAACTAACACATCAACACGACCAAATTTATCAACGACGGCTTTTACGGCTGCATCGACTTGTTCTTCATTAGTTGTGTCACAAGTTACTGGCAAAGTTTCGACATGATACTTGTCAGTTAATTCTTGTGCATACTTCTCAATCTTATCTTTAAGCAAATCGACTAAAACAATTTTTGAACCTTGCTTAGCAAATTCCTCACAAAATTTCGTACCCATGCCACCAACGGCACCAGTAATAACAACAACTTTATCGTTTAAACCTAACCAACTATCACTCATTTTTCTGCCCCCAAATCACTTATTCTCTTGCAAAATTTCTGGCCAAGCTGCTTGCAAAACCTTCACGGTATTCTTGTAAGTATAATCAGCCACGAAGTCGATTCCTTTAGCCATATAATTATCAGAAATGACTTCCACACCGATAACTTTAGGATCAACACCAGCATTCTTGATCATTTTGACAAAGCCGACAGTATCCAATTCACCAGTTCCCGGAGCCAAACGATCATGCATTGATTCATCACGTAAAACCGATTTAACGTAAGGTCTAGCGTAGGCATCATCTAATTGAATCGAAATAACTTTCTTAGCTTGTTCCTTCGTCAACATATCATAAGATTGATTACTTCTGACCCAGTGCCACATATCCAATAGCATATAAACGTTGTCGCAGTTAGCTTTTTGGATAATCTTCCAAGTTTTATCAAAATTAGTTAAACCACTGTATGGCATTGGTTCCAAAGCGATGATCAAATCACCCGCACGACTGGCCAATGCTTGTAATTTTTTGGCCGTGTAATCAACTGAATAATTTTCCAACAAGCCAGTGTTGATATGCTTAACGCCAAACAATTTGCACATATGGAAACACATTTGTTCTTTATATTTTTGTTCATATGACCGTGGCTCTTCACACCATTGGACGATGTATTCAACCTCGGTGCATCTGAGATGATATTTCGCCAACATGTCCAAAATATCTTGATCAGATAAACCTTCATTTAAGGCATCGACATAAGTTTCAGCTCGCAAACCAATCCCATCATAACCGGCTTGACTGGCAGCTTTACAACGATCCTCGAAGCTACATTTATCACCCAAAGTCCAAGAACTGATGGTAATTGGATGTTCCTTCGTCATAAAAATTCCCCCTTATTGCTCTATAACTTCAATGTAATCGTTTCATTTGGAGGCGTCCAATAGCTTTTATACTTGATGATTCATAGCTAAAAGTTATCGGTTTTGGTATATTGACTATAGAGAGAAGGGGTTAGATGAACTTAGATCATTTAAGATATTTCGTAGCCTTATCAAGAACGCAAAATTACACCCAGACTGCTAAAACTTTGCATATTACCTAACCGAGTTTGACCAAAGCCATCCATTCATTGGAAAAAGAACTCAATTTAGAACTCTTTAGTCATCAAGGACGTAATGTAACTTTAACCCCAGCTGGTCGTGTTTTTGCCAATAGCGTTGAATCGACATTGAATTCACTGGATAAAAGCATCGCTACTGCTAAGAGTTTCAACAAGCAGAAAACAATTATCCGCCTAGCTTCATTACGAACGCTCAGTATCAAGTGGGTTCCCGATATGGCGCAGAATTTTTTGCATAGCAGCGACAACCAAACTATCGATTTCCAATTCAACACCGACACCGGTTTATCCCCGGATATCTTGAATGGTTTGCGTGATAAAAAATACGACGTGGCCTTCTGTTCCAAAATGGACAATTATCCCGATTTGGATTTCTTCCCAGTCGCCGAACAGACAATGGTTTGCATTACCCCAGTCAATCATCCCTTAGCTAATCATTCCAGCATTGATTTGGCTGAAACTTTGAATTATCCGCAAGTTACTTTTGCTAAAAATAGTGGTCTGTATCCAATTATCAAGAAATTATTTGATGACTGCGGTGGTCAACCAATCAGCGCTTACGCAGTTGAAGAAGATCAGGCCATTGCTGGACTAGTAGCGAATAATTTTGGTATTGCTATCGTTCCTAATATGTCGATTTTGCAGACTTTGCCAGTTAAGATTATTCCTATTTCTTATCCTAATTGGCAACGTATACTCTATATGGCAACTTTAAAACAAGTTGAGAATCAACCGGCTATTAAGAGTTTTACTGATTTTGTTAAATCACGTAGTAAACAGCTTTCTGTTAATAATATTTAAGTATTTGGATTGATTGATAAGTCTAAAAAAAATTGTATATAATACCTTTGCAAACAAAAAGAAGCCATGGGAATTGCGGTCCCATGACTTCAACATCAGATGGAATAGATTTTTGTGGTAGCTAACCTTTGTGGTTAGCTTTTTTGATTGTCGTGATACCGTTCGCAAAATGCTCGAAAGCAATTACAAAGATATACACTTTTATTAAAAGATGATAGAAACTCTATGATTTCGGTCATAGGATGGATAATCGTCTTTTTTATTTTTTGCATTTTTTTATTGCTGAAACAACTTATCTTTCATATGCTTACTCTGTGTATTACTCTTTTGTAATTCAATGTAAGGAGAAACCTTTACTATGAAATTATCAGAAAAAATTAAGCGATGCCGAAAGAATCAAAAAATGACTCAGCAACAATTTGGTGATCGGCTACATGTTTCACGAAAAACTGTTTCGGGTTGGGAAAACGACCGGAGCTTTCCAGATATTTCAACACTGATTGAGATAAGTGATTTGTTTGATATTTCTTTGGATTACCTTTTAAAAGATAGTAATACTACTATTGATTATTATCAGACAAGTATCGCAAAGAGCAATCTTCAAAAGTGGAAGGATTTATTTATCTATATTTTTTTAATGGTCTTCACTGTACTTGGCTATTTTCAATTTTTAGGATTATTCAAACTCCCATATCACATAACATCTTTGGGATTAATTACTTGTTTGTTATATTACCTGTTTGATTATCCCTATTGGAGAAAGAGAAATTCATCCAAAACAAAGGCACTCTTGGTAATTATGCTTGTTAGCTTGGTAATTTTAAACGAATTTATGTTTATTCTCATGGTTCACATTAATAGTAAATTTAGTATTTATCGAATATCGGGTTTCTTCTTTGGTTCTACTATTTTAAATTTTCTTTTATGTATTTCTGTTTATTTAATATTTTTTCGAGTAATTGATACGATTAACAAAAGAATGAACAGATAATCGTTATAACGACTGTCTGTTCATTCTTTTCACTGTGCTATATATTCATGTCCTATCTACTAAGACATTCTTTGCTTAGATGAATAGCTTGTCCCTCTTATTGTGTGACCCTATATTGAAATCGTTAGGTGGATTTTGAACGGCCTAATAATACGCATAAAATGTTGGGAGAGCTACTAATGACTAAGGGACATTTGATAGAAGAAATAAAAAATACTGAACAAAATATTGTGATTTCTGGAAATATCATTTTAAAGGAAACACTTGATCATTCAATAGATCAATTAAATAAAGGAGTCTCTGACGATCTAGTTGTGACAAACTTAAATTCATTTATTTGTAACTATATTTTGAAGAACAAGTTTCAAGCACCAATGCCTTTGTTACAGCTATCCGAGTTTTTAGATAAGTACTATACATCAGACTATCCAACAATTTTTTAGAATTTAAAGAAATAAAAACTGATTCCGCAATGAAGTGGAATCAATTTTTTATCTTACTTATCGAAATTTATTAATTGTAGACGAATGGCATTCAATACGGCAATCAAAGTAACACCAACGTCGGCAAAAACAGCTTGCCACATGTCCACCATACCCAAAGCTCCCATTAATAAGAAGAGAACCTTAATTATTAATGCAAAGGAGATATTTTGGATGACGATTTGACGGGTGCGTTTGGCAATTTTCATTGCTCTAGCGACTTTGGATGGTTCATCGCCCATGATGACAATATCTGCAGCTTCAACGGCCGCATCTGATCCTAATCCGCCCATGGCAAAACCGATGTCGGCTGTTGCTAGGACTGGCGTATCATTGATCCCATCACCAACGAAAGCTACTTTATGATTTGTTTGGTGGGACTTCTTCAACAGTTTATTAACGATTGAAACCTTATTTTCTGGTAATAAATTAGTATAAACTCCACTCATCTTGAGCTTCTTAGCAATCGAGTGGCCGACTTTTTCATTATCCCCTGTCAACATGACCGTTTGCTTGATACCACGGTTGTGCAACAATTGAATGGCTTTTTGAGCATCAGTCTTGAGTTCGTCCGCAATCACGATGTGACCCCAGAACTTTTTACCGACTGCCACATAGACAATTGTTCCAATATCAGTTGATTCAACAAAATTGATACCAGATTCACGCATTGATTTGGCATTACCGACAATAACTTTTTGATCATCAACAACCGCAGTCAAACCATGTCCTGCAGATTCAGTGGCGTTTTCGATTGGTAAAACCTTACCTGTATAAGCGCTTTGAATCGAACTAGCGATAGGATGAGTTGAATTCTTCTCAACACTGGCAGCCATTTGTAACAATTGATCTTTAGTGATATCAGTAACTGGAGCAACTTTAACTACGGCAAATTTTCCACGAGTTAAAGTTCCAGTTTTGTCAAAAGCGACGGTATCAACTTTGTTCAAGGCTTCTAGGTAATTACTGCCTTTGACCAAGATTCCTTGCTTAGATGCGGCACCGATTCCGCCGAAGAAGCTCAATGGCACTGAGATAACCAAGGCACATGGACAAGAAATTACTAGGAAAATCAACGAACGGTAAATCCAAGTATTCCAAGCTCCCTGCATAACTAGTGGTGGAATCACAGCCAACATGACAGCCAAAGCCACAACGATTGGTGTGTAGACCTTGGCAAATTTAGTAATGAATTTCTCGGCACCGGCCTTTTTACTGCTGGCGTTTTGTACTAAATCCAAAATCTTAGCAACGGTCGAGTCACTGTAAACTTTAGTAACTTTAATTTGTAGCGTTCCATTCTGGTTGATTGATCCACTCAAGGCCGTGTCACCAACTTGAATATTTTGAGGCATCGATTCCCCGGTTAAAGCTGACGTATCAACTGATGAGCTACCCAAAACGACTGTTCCATCCAAAGGGATTTTTTCTCCAGGACGAACGACAATAATTTGTCCGATTTGAACCGTCTTAGGGTCGACTTTTTTCATTTTATTATCGATTTTTAACATCGCAAAATTAGGTTTAACTTCTAATAGTGCAGAAATTGACTTTTTGGAACGATTGACAGCAATATCTTCGAAAACATTTCCCAATTCGTAAAACAACATGACGGCAATCGCTTCGGGATACTCTCCCAAAATGATGGCACCGATCGTGGCGATACTCATCAGGAAGTTTTCGTCAAAAATTTCACCGTGGAAAATATTGCGAATGGCTTTATAAACAATCCGACTACCGATGACTAAGTACGCGGCGACCAATAAAATAGCATTAATCGGACTCGTTACGAGCGAACTTGAGCCTAATAGTAGTAAGATAAAAGATATTAACAAACGAATAATGGTAAACTTAGTTTCTTTGCTAAACTCATTTTTTATTCGTTTGGCTTTATTTTTTGCTTTGTAATCAGCTTGGACATCGTATGATTTCATCGAGTTATCCTCCTTGAAAAGGTTTACATGTTCATTTGAATATATGAGCAATCATTCATATATAAATTATAATATAATAGGTTCTAATGAATTTCAACCTATTGCAATCAAGAGGACAACTTATGCCAGAACAAAATTTTGAAGTAGAGCACCAAAATGCGCTCCATAATTTAAAACAAAATATCCCTAATGACGACGATCTCGAAGCGATGGTCAACATTTTCAAAGCCTTCGGTGACATGACGAGAGTAAAAATAATTCTTGCCTTGGCTGAAACACCATTAAGCGTTGGTGAGATTGCGGATACCCTTGATATGAGCCAATCTTCCATCTCACATCAATTGAGTATTTTAAAGCAGCTCAATCTTGTTTCTAACGCAAGACGTGGACGTAACATCCATTATCGTTTGAGTGATCAGCATATTATTACTATTTTTAAACAGACTAAAGAACATATTATTGAGGATGAAAACGATTTTTAAGCCACTATTTTTTAGTGGCTTTTTTCTTTGGGCAAAAATTGGCAGTTTTTTATAAAAAAGCGAGATGATAATCCAAATTTTGGAATATATCATCTCGTTTTCTTTAGTCCCTATTATTTTTTAATTTCAATTTTTGATTCTCGATTTCGTAAATTTTTGTTGCCGTAGATTCAACAAAATAACGATCATGGGAAGTAAAAATTACTAATCCTGGATAATCTTTTATCAATTTTTGCAAGGCCGTAATAGTTGGCAAATCTATAAAACTTGTCGGCTCGTCAAGAATTAAAACATTGGCAGGACGTAAGAATACTAATGCCAAAGCAACCTTGGTAGCCTCGCCACCACTTAAATTATTTACAGATTCCGTAATTTGCTCAGGCTTAAAGCCCAAATTGTGCAAAACGCTGCGAATAATTTTTTCTGAAAAATCACTTTTCTTCTCAATAAATTTTAATAGATTACTCGTATCATCTAAATTATAATCATGCTGAGAATATTTTGAGAATTGCACTTTGGGCGATAATACGATGCCCTCTCCTTGAGAAAATATATGATTCAACAAAGTTGTCTTCCCAATTCCATTATCACCAACAATTGCAATTTTTTCTTCGTTTTTAAATTGAAAGTTAGCATTCTTTAATAAAGAATTTTGACCAGCTTTCAAATCTAGGTCAACTCCCATAATTGGAAATTGGTTGTGCAATTCTAAGCTTTTTGGTAGAGAAAAATGGATGGTCTTAGCTTCGATTGGAGAGTGCACTTCTTTTAATCGAGATAACTTGCCTTCAATGACCTTAGCCGTTTTTTGGACATTCTTCTGAATCGTATCTTTTTGTTTGGAAGAAGATAGTCGATCAGGTCGTATATTTCTTTTTTTGCGCTCTGCTGAAACCTTGGACATTCTTGTTGCTTGTCTCTTCTTTTTTATTAAAGACTGTTCTAACTTTTGTTTCTCTCGTTGATAATTTTCAGATTCATGCTTTTTTCGGACAATATCAGCTTTTTTCAAAGCTAAATAATCAGTATAGTTTCCAACATATTCAGTGACCATTCCATCTGCCACTTCCCAGATTTTAGTAGCAAGCTTGTCCAAAAAATAACGATCATGCGAAACAAATATCAAAGTTCCATAGTAGTATTTTAATTCTTCAATCAACAAATCTATACTTTTTTCATCTAAATGTGTCGTTGGCTCATCCAGTATCAATCCTGATTGATAATTAGATAGTGCTTGAGTTAAACGATATTTGGAAGCTTCCCCACCACTCCACTCATTCTCATTACTTTTAGGAATATGAAAACGAGAAAGCAATTCTCCATCTAAAGTGTCAGTAATCTGCTTACTTTCTTCGAATTGCTTATAATATGTGAAATCTATTTCTCTTTGAATATTTCCTTTCTCAGCATTAAGTTCTCCACTTATTAATTTGAGTAACGAAGTTTTTCCAACCCCATTTTTACCAATAATACCGATTCGTTCATTTTCATAAACACTTAATTTGGGAATAGTAAGAATATCTTGTCCACCCAAAGTTAATTCAAGATTTAAAATATTTATTACTAATGTATCCATAAATTAATCCACTCCTTTTGGAGCTGATGAACACAAAAAAAGAACAGCCCATGACTGTCCTTGATAATTCTAATTAGTTTATAAAAGAGTATAGACTACACCCCTGGAAATTATCATAGTTCATCAGACTTTTTAAATATTTATTCAATTATTGATTTAAAAAGTTTAGACGTAATTTCATGGATGCTGTCATAATATACCCTCTCTTTGTATTTTTTATGAATATATCACATATTTTTCAAATCTACAAGTGGTGTCTTCAGGCAAAGCTCGAAACTTATTACTTGAATCAAAACAATTCTACTAAAATCAAAATTATAGTTACGCTACCATGGCGACATTTCTTACTTCACTTAGATGGAACTTCTTGCCATTGTCTAGATAGAACAGGTCTTCATCGTAACCCTGTATTTCTCCAGTTAAATCATCTTTGATATTGTCATTTAGGTCAAAGACATTTAACTGTACTTTAACAATTTGATTGTAGGTATACGACTGCATTAAGAACTTAGTTATTTCTGTGAGTTCTTGTTGTGGTCGTAATTTATTTTGGTGGGACGATTTCTTGGCTTGTTTTTTCAAAGCGGCAGTATGATCTGATAAATAAAAACCTTGCCACTTGATTTTGCCACGGTCGTGGTAGTAATTATCGAAAAAAGTTTGGACCATTTCAGGGTCTGCTTGGTATTTACTATTCATCGTAATGTTTCCTTTTCTGAATTAATTCTTGTTTTATGGGCCACTTCTGACCGGTGAAACCATCATACATAAAGGATAAATGGATATTTTTTTGAATTTCATTAATAATTTTTTCTAAATATGATAAATTATATTGTTCTATCGTATGAAGTGGGATAGAACGGACTCTTTGGCCCTTTGGTTGGATGTTGATGAAGAAATTATACGTTTTGTCATATTGATCATTGACCACTTGCAGCCAATATCTTGTTTGGTAGCAACGAGTAAAATATTGTTCGATTCGTTCTAAGATTAGTCTTAAATCATCATTCATAGGCATTGCCGCCATTGTGGCCGCCAACTAGACTGGAGCGATTGATGGCCGTACCACCTTTTAATAAACTGTTGGCGTAAACGATAGACTTGAAACCGTAACGAGCTCTGATTTGGTCGATGACGGCTAACTTATCTTCATTGGCACATTGAGTTTGAATTGGAGTGAAGAAGTCTAATTGTTGTGCTACTTTGGTGACTAGTTTGGACGAATAAACTGCCAAGTTCCTGACCGGTTGTCCTTGCCAATAATTCTCGAACATGTAAATCAGAGCCTGGTTGATTTCCCAATCCTTATCAGTCACATCAATATTTCGAGCTACACTGAAGCCACCACGTTCACTGTCATCCCCAGAATATGAATAAGTCACGGTCAAAGAAATACATCCGGCTTGTTTGTGATGATGGCGCAATCGAGAAGCAACTTGTTGACCCATTTCCTTGATAACCGTCTCTATCTCCGCTTGGTTAAAGTAATCTCTAGGCAAAACTTGTGAATTGCCAATACTATGATTCTTAGGTCTGAGATTATCAGACAAGTTTGTTCGATCAATCCCCCAACTAATCGCAAATAACTGCTCGCCAATCAGCCCTAATTCCTGCTTTAAGTAAAAAGGATTTGTGTTGGCTAATTCATACATGTTGTGGATTCCAAGGCGATTAAGGCGCTTTTTAGTCCGTTTAGCGATACTCCAGACATCGGTTAATTCACTGATTGTCCAGATTTTCTCCGGAACGGTTTGATAATGGATTTCAGCGATTAACTCAGGATTGTGCTTGGCATAAATATCCAGAGCAATTTTGGCTTGCAAAGGATTATCACCAATTCCAACTGTAGTGTACAATCCTAGTTCCTTTCTAACCTTGATTTGAATCAAACGAGCCACCTGCTTAGGAGAGTCGCCGAACAGCTTCCAAGAATGTGTCATATCAATAATCGATTCATCAATCGAATAAGGCCAAACATCTTTTTCTGCTGCAAATTCACGAAAAATATTGTTAATTTGAAGATTGCGTTTAATGTAGAGATTCATTCGAGGTGGAACAACGATCAAACGTGGATCCTGGGGCAAATCACGTTGACGGGAAACATTAGCTTTCAGATGAAAAATCTTCTTTGCCATTGGAGAAGTCGCCAAAATCAAGCCACTACCTGCATTATCAGCCTCACTCATCACCACCAACAACTCCTTGAGCGGATTCAAACCACGTAAAGTCGCCTCAACACTAGCGTAAAAAGATTTGTTATCAATCAGAAAGTAAACTCCGTGGGGTTCCTTGCGATAATCCATTGTCCACACCTCTTTTTGTTTATATTTTTATTATACGAACATATGTTCTTTTTTGCAAATAAAAATAGACTTCTGATTTAGAAGTCCATTTACATTCATAGTATAGAATCAAACCAATTCCATATTTTTAAATTAGAAATACGATTTATAATCTTTTTATTTAATTTTCCAAATATACCTCTTAGAATCATAGATATTAAGAAACAAACAGCAAAAATACCTATGGAAGATATTACACCATATATCAAAACTATAGGTGAATTTTCAAACCTATATCCACGAACAATATCATTATAAATCCAACCGCTAATTAGAAGATTAGCATGAAGTAAATAAGTCGCAAAAGCAGTAGAAGATACAAGATTTATTTTTTTGCTATAGAAATATGGCATTTTTATAAATAAAATGAATACACATATCGAGGAAAACAATTGTAAGGGACTAAAACCTTTAATAAAAAAGTCGTACACATTATTTTTATTTGCCAGTAAAGAAACATTTTGTTTGAGATAATCAAGCATAAATACTGACGCCATAGATATAGCCAATGAGGTTATAAGAGACAGACAAATAGTTTTATTTGTAATTTTAAGAAAATCATTTCTATATTTTCCAATATAAGCTCCACAACAATAGACAACTAACAACCAAACCACATCATCCCCATTATTTGATCCACTTAAAGATGGATTATGAAATAATGTATTAAATATAGAGAAGAACAATATCAGTATTGCCAACAATCTTCTAAATTCTTTTTTATTCAAATTTAGTAATAATTTATTTACGAATGGTGATAATAAGTACATCAAAAGATATGCTGTTACAAACCAGCTAAGATATCCCGATGAAGATAAAAATATTGTTTTAATTATATCCTTATATGTTATTGATCCAATATTCATAAAAATCGCAAATATTAAAACCAACACCATATAAAAATAAGACGTATACCAAACATTAAAAAAAGATTTTCTTCTAAATTTAGAAGAAATCAGAAAATACCCACTGATCAATACAAATAAATTTACACCTAATTTACCGCCTATCCAAAAGGAATGAATAAAAGATATTAATATTAAATTACTTTTATCAGAAAAATTCCAACTTGTAGAAACAGCAAAATGGCCTAGAATAATCAAAAACATACTTAATATTCTCACTAGCTCTATAGCCGAATTTCTTTTCGTATCCAAAAATGCTTTCCCCCCATTAATAACTAATATTTATAATAGTCATAAAAAAAGGGCAATCCCATCATAGGAATCAGCCCTAAAAAATATGGTTCTAAACTTTCTGGTATTGATGAACAATCAATACCAGTTTTTTTATACTC
>ERZ833963.1941-NODE-1941-length-21935-cov-24.519287_pt1 | contig 21935 bp, 19 predicted proteins | sample MGYA00519693_ERZ833963 | MGnify/ENA primary metagenome ERZ833963 (study PRJEB31850, sample SAMEA3708748) | human gut metagenome | biome: human gut; feature: human-associated habitat; material: faeces | place: China | collected 2014 ... | reverse complement strand
CAAAGGGAGGTTTGGAGGGAATGTCGAAACGAGGATTTCTCCGGCTGTTACTTCGCCCGGAAATACAACTGCATGGGGACGCCGAAAAAAAAGCCTCCCTTTGTCAAAGGGAGGTTTGGAGGGAATGTCGAAACGAGGATTTCTCCGGCTGTTACTTCGCTCGGAAATACAACTGCATGGGGACGCCGGAGAAATCCCACTGCTCGCGGATCTTGTTCTCCAAGAAGCGGCGGTAAGGCTCCTTGATATACTGCGGCAGGTTGACGAAGAAGGCGAACTGCGGCGTGGGCGTAGGCAGCTGCATGGCGTATTTGATACGGATGTATTTGCCTTTGGTCGAGGGCGGCGGCGTCTCCTCGATCACGGGCAGGATGTAGTCGTTGAACTCCGAGGTGGGGATACGGCGCTTGCGCGACTGGAAAACGCGCACGGCCGTCTGCAACACTTCCAGAATACGCTGTTTGTTCAGCACCGAAGTGAAGATGATCGGAATGTCGTTGAACGGGGCCAGTTTCTTCATCAGGAACTCGCGCCACTCCTTCATCGTGTTGTTCCCCTTCTCGATCAGGTCCCATTTGTTGACGACGATCACGCAGCCCTTGCGGTTGCGCACGATCAGGTTGTGGATGTTCAGGTCCTGCGATTCGAGTCCCTGCTCGGCGTCGAGCATCAGGACGCAGACATCGGAGTTCTCGATGGCGCAGATCGATCGCATGACGGAGTAGAATTCGAGGTCCTCGGTCACCTTGCCCTTCTTGCGCATACCGGCCGTGTCGACCAGATAGAAGTCCATGCCGAATTTGTTGTAGCGCGTGTGGATCGAGTCGCGCGTGGTGCCGGCCACAGGGGTCACGATATTGCGCTCGACACCCAGCAGGGCGTTGGTGAGCGACGATTTGCCCACATTGGGGCGGCCGACGATGGTGATGCGCGGCAGATCGTCCTCGTACTGCGCCGAGGTTTCGGCGGGCAGCGCCTCCAGGATGGCGTCCATCAGGTCGCCCGTGCCGCTTCCCGACATCGACGAGATGCAGTAGGGGTCGCCCAGCCCGAGCTTGTAGAACTCGTGCGAGGAGTAGATCTGATCGTAGTTGTCGACTTTGTTGCAGACCAGGATGACCTTCTTCGTGGTGCGGCGCAGGATGTCGGCCATGAGCGTGTCGAGGTCGGTGATGCCCGTCGACACCTCCACCAGAAAGAGGATCACGTCCGCCTCGTCGATGGCGAGCATCACCTGCCGGCGGATGTCGTCTTCGAAAATATCGTCCGAATTGACCGTATAACCGCCCGTGTCGATCACGGAAAACTCCTTGCCGTTCCAATCGGTTTTGCCGTAATGGCGGTCGCGGGTCGTGCCGGCCGTGGAGTCCACGATGGCCTGACGTTGTCCCACCAGACGGTTGAAGAGTGTGCTTTTGCCCACGTTGGGGCGACCGACTATCGCTACCAAACTCATAACGTTGAAGAATTTATCCAAAGGTTGCACAGCATTGCGGGGCATATTCCGTGCCGCATGGCGCGTGCATTTTTTCAGGCGGCAAAGGTACGATAATTCGATGAGGTATGAAAGTTTCGGAAGATTTTTCACGCTTATTTACGAAAAATCCCTATATTTGGCACTATAATATACTTCGCCATGACGTTCGGTCGCGGGGATTGCGCCTGCGACACGGAACGTCTGCGATAAGTGGAAATTCTTTTTTGTGACGATAATGAACAGACGCATTCTCACGGCGATCGCCCTGTTGCTGACGGCCTTTCCGGCCGCGGCGGCCGGGCCCCGGCTGGGCCTGCAAGCGCGGGCCGGTCTCAATGTCGCCGACTTCTCCGCATCGGCCGAGGGGTTGAATCTCTCGACCCGGCTGGGATTCCATGCGGCCGTGGCCGTGCCGCTTTCGTTCGGCGCCATCGGCGTACAGCCCGAACTGATGTACATGCGCAATACGTTGAAGGTGAACGGCCAGAAGGTCAAGATGTCCAATGTCGAACTGCCCGTGCTCTTCACGTTGCGCCTGCTGGGGCCCCTGAGCGTGTTCGTGGGCCCCGCGTTCGCGCTTTCGGACAGCAGTTATTACCGCATCGACGGCGAACGCCGCGAGTTCGGCAATGCGAAACCGACGCTCACCTACATGGCCGGTGCCGCCGTGCGGCTGAACCATCTGGTGCTCGACTGCCGTTTCAACGGTGCCTTCAACAAGACCGAAAACTATTTCGAGGGGGTCTATCCCCGCATCAAGTCCTACCAGCTGCTTTTCAGCGTAGGCTACGCATTCTGACGATGGGGGAGGAGATCAGCAAGGAGATCGCCGTCGACGGCGTCGACGTGCGCGAGTTGTACGGTGCGCAGAATGTCTACCTCGAACAGATCCGGGCGCTGCATCCGGCGCTCAAAATCGTAGCGCGCGGTTCGTCGCTCAAAGTGCTGGGCGCCAAGAGCGCGGCCGAGCGTTTCGAACGCCGCATGCAGGGATTGATCGACTATTACCTCAAATACGGCCATATCTCGCGCGAGGTGGTGGCGCAGGCGTTCGCCGCGTCGGGCCTTGCGGCGGACGAGGTTCCGGCCGATCAGGACGTGATCGTCTACGGCAACAACGGCACGGTGGTGCGGGCGCGCACGGTCAACCAGCAGCGGCTGGTGCGCCTGTACGACGCCGACGACCTGCTTTTCGCCGTCGGGCCGGCCGGCTCGGGCAAGACCTATACGGCCATTGCGCTGGCCGTGCGTGCGTTGCGCGAGAAGGTGGTGCGGCGGGTGATCCTCACGCGGCCGGCCGTCGAGGCGGGCGAGAAACTGGGCTTCCTGCCCGGCGACATGAAGGAGAAGCTCGACCCTTACCTGCAACCGCTCTACGACGCGCTCAACGACATGATTCCGCCCGCCAGGTTGCAGAAGTTCATGGAGGAGGGGACGATCCAGATCGCACCGCTGGCCTACATGCGCGGCCGGACGCTCGACAACGCCTTCGTCATCCTGGACGAGGCGCAGAATACCACGCTGCCGCAGATCAAGATGTTTCTCACGCGCATGGGGCGCAATGCCAAGTTCATCGTCACGGGCGACGTGACGCAGATCGACCTGCCGCGCCGGAGCGACAGCGGCCTTACGCGCGCCATCGGGATTCTGCGTGACGTGAAGGGGATCGGCGTCGTCGAATTCGACCGCCGCGACATCGTGCGGCACGAGCTGGTCAAACACATCGTCGAGGCTTTCGACCGCCACGGCGAGTCGGAGGCGCCGCCCGTTCGGACAGATCGTAAATCTTAAAACAAATATCCGATTATGAATACCGATTTAACCGCTTTGAAACCCGCACTCGTGTGGAAGCACTTCGCGGCGATGACGCAGATTCCGCGTCCGTCGTTCCATGAGGAGAAGATCCGCCGCTACGTGCTGGATGTGGCCCGCTCGCTGGGGTTGGAGTGCCGCGAGGATGCGGCGCACAACGTCTACGTGCGCAAACCCGCCTCGAAGGGCATGGAGAACCGTGCGGGGGTGATCCTGCAAGCGCATCTCGACATGGTGCCGCAGAAGAACAACGACAAGAAGTTCGACTTCCTGAAAGACCCGATCCGCGCCTACGTCGACGGCGACTGGGTGACGGCCGACGGTACGACGCTGGGGGCCGACAACGGTATCGGTGCGGCGGCGATTCTGGCCGTGTTGGAGGACGATACGTTGGAGCACGGTCCGCTGGAAGCGCTCTTTACCGCCACCGAGGAGACCGGCATGGCCGGTGCGTTCGGGCTGAAAAAGGGGTTGCTCAAAGGCGACATCCTGCTCAACCTCGACTCGGAGACCGAGGGCGAACTCTATGTCGGCTGCGCGGGCGGTCTGGATGCCAACATCCGCTTCCGCTCCGTGCCCGAACCGACTCCTGCACGCAACTACACGGCGGCGACCGTCGCGGTCAAGGGGTTGAAGGGCGGCCATTCGGGCATCCAGATCGTCTGCCAGCGCGCCAATGCCAACAAACTGCTCTTCCGCCTGCTGCGCCGCTGGACGGCCGCGCACGACCTGCTGCTCTGTTCGGTCGACGGCGGCGGTCTGCGCAACGCCATTCCGCGCGAGGCGACGGCCACGGTGCTGGTGCGCAGCAAGGAGTTCGAGGCGTTCCGGAAGGAGGTGCGTGCTTTCGAAAAACTCATGCGGGCCGAGTTCGCCGGCGTCGAGGAGGGGATTTCGATCAAAGCGGAGGCGTGCGAGCGTCCCGCCGAGATGATCTCCCGGGAGGTGCAGGACAAGCTGATCCGTGCCGTCGCGGCCTGTCCCGACGGTTTGCAGCGCATGTCGCCGGCGATGCCGGGGCTGGTGCAGACCTCGACCAATCTGGCGCGTGTCGTTTCGGACGGCCGCAGCGTGCAGCTGCAATGCCTGCTGCGCAGTTCGGTCAATTCCGAGAAGGAGGCGCTGGGCGACGCGATCGCCGCGGTGTTCGAACTGGCGGGCGCCAAGGTGGAGCTGACGGGCAGCTACGACGGCTGGAATCCCGACATGGACTCCCCGATCCTCAAAGCGATGACCGCCTCCTACGAGGCGCTCTACGGCAGCCGGCCGGCCGTCATGGCGATCCATGCGGGGCTGGAGTGCGGCGTGATCGGCGGCACCTATCCCAAATTGGACATGATCTCGTTCGGCCCCACGATCTGCTATCCCCATTCGCCCGACGAGCGGGTGGAGATCGCCTCGGTGGGCAAGTTCTATGAATTCCTGCTTCACACGTTGAAGCACATTCCCGTCCGGTAGCCGTGGTCGCTTCGTCGCCTCACGTCGAAGAGCATCAGTGGTTCGCCATCGTCAATCCCGTGGCCGGCAACGGCCGCGGGCTGGACGAGTTTCCGCGCATCTCGAAACTGCTGCGCGAGCAGCAGATCCACTGCGAGGCGGTGTTCAGCGAACACAAGTTCCACGCCGTCGAACTGACGGTCGAAGCCGTGCGGCGCGGCTACCGCCGCATCATCGCCGTCGGCGGCGATGGTACGCTGCACGAGGTGGTCAACGGGCTGTTCATCCAGCAGGTGGTGCCTCCGTCGGAGGTGCTGCTGGCGGTGATCGCCGTCGGGTCGGGCAACGACTGGATCCGCATGTTCGGTATTCCGCAGAACTGCGCCGACGCCATTCGCGCCATCCGCGAGGAGCATTCGTTCTTGCAGGACGTGGGCGTCGTATCGTACGAGGAGGCGAAATACCGCCAGAGCCGCTACATGGTCAACGTGGCGGGCGCAGGCTACGAAGCGCAGGTCGTGCGGTGCTTCAACCACCTCAAAAAGAAGGGGCGTCGCGGCCGCTGGCTCTACACATGGTCGGTCATCCGCTCCTTCTTCCGCTACAAACCCACGGGCACGAAGGTATGGGTCGACGGCAAACGGGTCTACAACGACCTGCTGCTCAGTATCGCGCTCGGTGTGGGCAAGTACAACGGCGGCGGTATCCAGCAATTGCCCGACGCCGTGGCCGACGACGGCATGTTCGACATCTCGCTGGTGCGCCCCATTCACTTCTGGCACATCATCTTCCGCTTCCACAAACTCTTCAACGGCAAAATCTACGAGATCCGCCACATCCTGCGCGAGCGGGGCGGTACGATCCGCATCGAGTCCTCGCCCGAAATCGAGGTCGAGCTCGACGGCGAACTGCTGGGGCATACGCCGCTCGAATTCACGATGCTGCGGCGCGCCATCCGCGTCGTGGTGTCGCGGGAGTTCCTCGAATCCATGGAGTAGCGGATGTCTCGTAAAACGGATACGGGCGACCTTCGAGGCCGCCCGTATCCGTATGAAGCCGCTATGTCCGGCGTCAGTTCGTTTCGATGACTTCGACCTCGGTGATCTCCCAGTCGAACAGATCGTTGGCGCATTGTCCTTCCAGTCGCTGCATGGTCGAGGTGTTGACCGTGTCGGCCATCACGGCGTTGACGAACTGGTCCAGCGTGACGAAGGTGCTGTTCACCTTGCCGGCCAGGCAGTTGTAGAAGGCGTGCAGCTGGTCGTGATCCAATCCTGCCGGAAGCATCTTCCGGGCCACGAGCTGCTCGTAGGGGAAGATGTGGCGCATGTTGCGGGCATCGGCCTGCAACTCCTCGACGACGGTCTCGACGATCACCAGCTGTACGGTGTCCTCCACGCCGGGCATCGTGACGAAGGTCGCATAGACGGGGTAGTCGCCTTCGAGGGCGGTGGCTACGTCGTCCGAGAAGAGGATGAACTCCGCATCGGTCAGGTCGTTGAGGTAGGCCATCTGGCGGTAGTCGCGCAGCATTTCGCGCATCTCCTTGCGCTGCTCGCGGTTCCACTTGCGTTGCTCGGAACAACCGAATCCGGCTGCAAGGATCAGCATTACCGGCAGATAGAGTAGGATTTTTTTCATGACGATTGAATTTTTTACGTTACGACGCGTAAAATCGCAACAGTTGTGCCAAAAAGAGTTATCTTCGCTTCTGCGTAAAAACTTGCGATCATGGATATTCTCGAATACCGCGATTACTGCCTTTCGCTGCCTTTCGTGGAGGAGAGCACGCCCTTCGACGAGACGACGCTCGTCTTCAAGGTCGGCGGACGCATGTTCACCTACGCCGGAATGGAGGATTTCCGGCGCCTGGCCGTCAAGTGCGATCCCGACGAAGCCGTCGGGCTGCGCGAGCGCTACGAGGGGGTCGAGGCGGCGTGGCACGGCAACAAACGCCTCTGGAACGACCTCTACGTCGACCGCGATCTGAGCGACGCTTTCGTGCGCGAACAGATCCGCCGCTCCTATATGCTCGTCCTGCGGCATAACGTCACGCCCCGCACGCTGCGCGACGAGATGCTGGCGCATGTCGCCCGTCACGGCCTTCCCGAATAACCGGATATGGATTTCAACCGCTATATCTCGACCGGCGAGTTCGCCGCACTGGCGGATTGGTTCCGCAGCGACGGAGAGGTCGTGCATTATGCTGCGGGCGATCGTTTCGCGAGACAGGGATGCCGCAATCGCCATTGCGGAGTGGTCGGACGGGGCGCTTTCCGCTATGTGCACCTCGCCCGTTCGGGCGAGCGTCACGTGGTGGGGTATGCCTTTGCCGGAGAGTTCGTGGGCGATTATGTCGCGATGTGCGGCGATCGGCCGTCGCAGGTGAGCATCGAAGCGATGTGCGACTGCACGGTGTGGCGTGCGGACGACGATCGGCTCGAAGCTTTTTACCGGGCCGGTCCGGCGTGCGAACGGCTGGCGCGCCGGCTGGCCGAACGTCTGACCTGCGAACTTTACGAACGGATGTTGCAGCTTTATGCTTGTACGCCGCAGGAGCGTTACGAGACGCTGTTGCGGCGTTGTCCGGAGCTGCTGAACATCGTTGCGTTGAAGGAGCTGGCCTCCTATCTGCGCGTGCGGCCCGAAACGCTGAGTCGCATTCGCGGCCGCGTGCGGTGAGAAATTGATTCGGATCAAGCGTTTTTTCTCTTCGGATAGCTACTTTCGCCCCGATGAAAAGAGCGATCGTTATCGGCGCCACGTCGGGAATCGGACGCGGCCTGGCCGAAGAATTGGCGGCGCGGGGCTACCGCGTCGGACTCGTGGGGCGAAGGGAGGCGCTGTTGCGCGAAATCGCGGCGGCCGATCCGGCGGCGTACAGCTGTGCCGTCGCCGACGTTACGCAGCCGGATGCAGCGCTCGCTGCATTGGACGGTTTGGTCGCGGTGTTGGACGGTTTGGAGTTGTGCATCGTCGCGGCCGGTACGGGAGACCTGAATCCCGATCTCGACTTTACGGTCGAGGCGTCGGCGATCCGTACCAATATCTTGGGCTGGACGGCGGTCGTCGACTGGGCCTGCCGGTTGTTCGAGCGGCAGCGCGGCGGCCATCTGGTCGTCATCTCGTCGGTGGGAGGATTGCGCGGCAGCGGTGCCGCTCCGGCTTACAACGCCTCGAAAGCCTATCAGATCAACTATGCCGAGGGGTTGCGCCAGCGGGTCGCGAAGAGCGGACTGCCGGTCACGATCACCGACATACGGCCGGGGCTGGTCGATACGGCGATGGCCAAAGGCGAGGGGTTGTTCTGGGTGCAGCCGGTGGCGAAGACCGTCCGGCAGATTCTGCGTGCCGTCGAGAGGCGGCGTCACGTGGCTGTCGTCACGCGGCGCTGGCGCATCGCGGCGTGGCTGTTGCGGCATTTGCCCGAAAGCCTCTATCTGAAAATGTAGAAGGGAAAGTCGGGTACGGAGCGCTCCTCCCGATCGCGGAACGGTTTGCGGCGGGGCATGGCGGAAAGAGACGAAAGAGGGGCGTTCGGTAGAACGCCCCTCTTTCGTCATTGCCCGATCCGCCTGAGCCAGCGCCGGTAGCCCGCGACGGCCAGTGCGGAGTAGAGCAGATACAATCCCGCCGTGAGGGGAATATCCTTGTAGAGATAGAGCCCCACCGTCACGACGTCCACGGCCAGCCACACGAGCCATTGCTCGACGTATTTGCGCGAAAGCATCCAATAGGCCATGATGCAGAGCGCCGTGGTGAGGCTGTCCCAGAACGGAACGGTGCTGTCCGTGAAACACACGAGCAACAGGTAGAGCAGCGCGTGGATCGCCGCATAGGCGGCGGCCATGCGGAACCACATGCGGGCCGGCGTGCGGGCGATGCGGCCGGTCTCGCGTTCGGCAGGCTTCGGCTTTTTCGCCCAGACGCAGAGTCCGTACAATCCGGCCAGGATGTAGTAGACCTGCATCGCGCAGTCGGCGTAAAGTCCCGATTTATAGTAGAGCGTGCCGTGCACCAGCGGCATGACGAGCCCCACGATCCAGAGCCGGATGTCGGCGCGGTATTCCAGCCAGAGGTAGAGCAGGCCGAGCACGACGCCCGCGAGTTGCAGCGCGAGTTTCCAGTCCATCCGCTCAGAACTTTACGGTCACGTTAGCCAGCACGTTGAGCGGCGCCTGCGGGAAGTAGAGGGCCGTATGCTGCGAGGGAGAATCGCGGAACCAGGTGCTGTATCCGTAGCCATTGTTCTCGTATTCGGCGTTGAAAAGGTTGTTGACCTGCAAGCCCAGTCGGATGCGCCGGGCGTTTCGCGTGCGGAAAGAGTACGACAGGTTGAGGTTCGTCACGCAGTAGGCGTCGAGCGACAGCGCGTCGTTCTCGTTGTTCGCGAAGTACTGCTCGCCGACGTACTGCGTGTGGAAAGCCGCTTCGAATCCGCCGTAGTGGAAGTCGAGAATGAGGTTGGCGATCGTTTCGGGCGAGTAGGCGAGTTTCGTGGTGCCCAGCGCTACCGGCCCGTCGCTGATGACGTTCCAGTCCTCGTCGTTGTCGTAGACGGTGCGCAGTTCGGTGTAGTTCTCGATGCGGTTCTGCGAGAAGGTAGCGTTGGCCGATGCGGTGAACCATCCGGTGACCTTCCACGACGCCGACAGTTCGACGCCGCGGCGGTAGCTGTCGTCGACGTTGTCGTTGAGCGCATCGTAGCCGTCGTTGATCCGGCCCATCGGCACGAGCTGGTCCTTGTATTTCATGTAGTAGAGGTTCACGCCCAGCGAAAGCCGGGGAGCAGTGTAGGTGTATCCCAGCTCCCAGTCGTAGAGCTTCTCCGACGAGGGGTAGGTGTAGTCGGCCGTGAACATGTAGCGGTCGGTGAAATCGCCGCGGGTCGGCTCCTTCTGTGCCACGGCGAACGAGAAGAAGAAGCTGTTGCGCTCGCCGAGACGGTAGCTCACGCCGGCGCGCGGGTTGAAGAAGTGGTAGGTCTTGTCCACGTCGATAGGCTGCATCGGCATCCCCTCCTGACCGATGTAGTTGTCGTTGGTTCCCCACGCTTCGTAACGGATGTAACGGTACTGGATGTCGGCGAAGAGCCGCAGTCCGTGCGCCGCCTGCCAGTTGGCGCGTGCGAAGAGGTTGGCGTCCTGCTTGTCGACGTCGTTGTCGTACCAGCGGCCGCCGATCGCCCCGGCATCCATGCCGTCCACCCAGTCCAGCTCGCCCCAGTGCGGGCAGGTGTAGTAGCTCCACGAACCGCCGAAGTTGAGGTCGAGCGCACGCGAGGTGTAGGAGGCCGAGGCGTTGAGCCCGCCCAGGTGGTTGCGCATGATCTTCTCGCGGATCAGGTCGGCCTCCTGGATTTCGGTGTCGAGATTGACGTATTCCGCCAGTTCCGCGTCGTCCTTGTACTGCTTGTAGTAGCCGTAGCCGTAGGTATAGAAGGCCGTGGCGTTGAGCGCCCAATGGTCGTTGAAGCGGTGGTTCAGGATGAGCTGGTTGTTGATTTGCAGGTAGTTGTCCGTTTGGTCGTCGTAATAGCCGACGTGCGATCCGTCGGCCAGTACGTGCGGGCCGGCCGAGGTCTGGTACTGGCCGCTGTCGTGGTAGCGGCGGCCGTAGCGCTCCATGTCCTCCATTGTGACGCCGTTGTAGGTGAGGTAGGTTTTGGCCTTGCCGCCGAACGAGAGGAGTTTGACCATCGTCCGTCCGTTGTAGTAGCCGCCCTGGAACAGATAGGATTTCAGATCCGTGGCGCCGCGGTCGATGTAACCGTCCGAGCCGATGTGCGTCAGCCGTGCGTCGACGGCCCAGTGGCCGCCCAGCAGCCCCGACGAGATGCCGATGGCCTGCTTGTTGGTGTTGTACGATCCGTAGCTGAGCGAGGCTTCGCCCGAAAATTCGGTCGAGAGCGCTCCGGTGGTCATGTTGACCGCGCCGCCGAAAGCGCCCGTGCCGTTGGTCGAGAGGCCTGCGCCGCGCTGCACCTGCATCGTTCCTACGGCCGAGATCAGGTCGGGCGTGTCGTACCAGTACATCGAGTGCGAGTCGGGATTGTTCATCGCCACGCCGTTGATCGTGACGTTGAGGCGCGTGGCGTCCGTGCCGCGCAGGCGGATCGACGTGCCGCCGATGCCGATGCCCGTTTCGTTGGTGGCGATCATCGAGGGGGTGAGCGCCAGCACGGTCGGAATATCCGTGCCGTAGCTGTTGCGGGCGATCGCGTCGTGCGAAAGATCGGTGTAGGCCACCGGCGTGCGGGGCGTGGCGCGCGTGGCGGTGACTTCGATCTGTTGGAGGCGGTACATGCGTACCGAATCGCTCTCCTGCGCGTGGGCGGCCACTGCGGCGATGCCCGTCAGAATGGGTAGTAAAAACCTTTTCATCGAACCTTTAATTTGAGGTTAAAGAACTGAAAAGGGGTATGCGGTGTTGATTATGCGTCCCGGTCTCGGCATTACCCGTATCCGGTTCAATGGGTATAATCTCAGCCTGGAAAGTAAGGCACCCCTTTGTGAATATCGGGGGCGAAGATAGTGTTTTTCGGCGAGAACGGAAAGGAAAAATGCGGATCTTTTCGCCTGACCACGGTAAAAACGCTCGTGCGAGGCCCTTCCTCCCTGCGTTTGCCTGCGGCGGCCGGGTCGATGCGGTTCGCGCCGGACGATGCCGGATCGGGGGGGGGAAGATTGCGGATAAGCATAAAAAAACGCGCGGCAAGGAATACAACTCCCTGCCGCGCGTGCCTGCGGTCGCCGCCGTCAGTTCTCGAACCACATCTTGGTCCAGACGCCGTCGACGTGCGGAACGTTGTCGTTGACGCTGCCCTCGCGTTCGGGGTAGGGCCAGCGGTGCATGATGCCGGGGTAGAAGTTGCGGATCGACGCCGGAACTTCCAGGGCGGGATACCCCGTGCGGCGCTGGTTCGACCACGCTTCGAGCGGACGCATCATCATCTCGATGCGCTGCTGCGAAGCGATCGCTTCGAGCGCCTTGTCGTCGCCGCCGAGCGTCGAGAGCGACGGCACGCCGGCTGCGAACGAAGCGGCCGTGGCGGCGGCTACGCCGTTGTAGACGCACGACGCCTCGATACCCTTGCGGTAGGCCGCGTCGGCCTGCGCCAGATCCTTCGCTACGCCCAGACCGCGGACGTAGGCCTCGGCCACGTAGAACATGGTTTCGGCATAGGAGCAGATCACGTCGGGGTAGTCGGCGCGCAGCAGGTTATTCTTCTGGAAGACCGCCTCCGTACACAGCGACGGTTTCTCGCTGATCTCCTTGTCGGTGACGACCGAACCCTTCTCCGACGCTTCCAGCGAGATGTACTCGCCGTCGGCGTTGGCGCGGAAGTAGATCGGGATGCGCGGGTCGTCGAGCGCCTTCATCGGATCGAGTACCGTCGGGTTGGCGAAGAAGCAGTATTCGTAGTAGTCGGGATACTGCACGGTGAGCTGGTAGTTGGGGTTCTGGTTGCCCGGCGTCGTGTAGAAGGGGAAGACGAAGTCGTCGGCCGAGGAGTTCATCAGTTCGCCTCCGTCGATAATGGCCTTGATTTCGTCGCCTACGTCCTCCTTGTTGGCCAGGTACATGTAGAACTTCAATTTGAGCGAGTTGCCCAGCCGGCGCCATTTGGCCATGTCGCCGGTGTAGTAGATGTCGTACTTGTCGATCCGTTTGCTGTTCGATTCGTCGATTCCGTCCAGCGCCTCGTCCAGCAGTCCGATGACCGAATAGAAGACGTCCTTCTGCGTGTCGAATTTCGGCGTCTGCGTCCCTTCGATGTTCCATGCCTCGGAATAGGGGATGTCTCCGTAGAGCATCGACGACTCCCAGACGGTGTTGGCCAGCAGAATCTTGCATTGGGCTACGGAGTTGCTGTCGTTTTCGCCCGTGGCGAATTCGATGGCTTTGAGCAGGTTGTACCCGCAGCTCGAATAGGAGGTCACCCAGCCGTTTCCGGTGGCGTAGGTGCTGATGTTGTACATGTCGGCGCCGACGAACCAGTTGTCGGCGTCGGAGGCCACCTGTGCGGCGTAGATGATCGGGAGCCACTGGTCGCCGCCGACGCGCTTGCTGCTGTAATTGATCGCGGCGTAGTTGAACAGGTAACCCGCTTCGGTCTTGGTCGCCGCCAGTTCGTTCGAGTTGATGTCGAGCCAGTCGCCGCAGGAGTGTAATCCCAGCGAACCGCCCGTCAGCGTGAGACCGAACAGAATCTTGTTTATCAATCTTTTCATACGTCCTGCTTGTTTAGAAGGTTAATTTGATGTTGAAACCCCAGCTTCGGGTCGTGGGAATCGCCGAGTATTCGACGCCCGAACCTACGGCCGACGGGCCGAAGATGTTGGTTTCGGGATCGATGTGCGGCACGTTCGACTTCATGAGCCACAGGTTGCGGCCCTCGACGCCCAGTGCCAGCGAACCGATGAAGCAGTTCTTGAACCAGCGCTGCGGCATCTGGTAGCTGAGCACCATTTCGCGCAGTTTGACGAAGGTGGCGTCGAAGACGTTGGCCTCGGACACTTTCGAGCTGTAATTGTTCGACCAGAACTGGTAGGGCGTGATGGCCGTCGTATTCTCGGTGCCGTCCTGTTTGACGCCCTTGTCCACGATGTCCGTGCGGTTCTTTCCGATCGTCTCCTCGGCCATGCCGTTCACGCGCAGGTCGGAGACGGTACCCGAGTACATGACGCCGCCGTAACGGACGTCGATCAGGAAGCTCAGCGACAGATTCCGGTAGCGCAGCGTGTTGCTGATGCCCATCGTCCAGTCGGGCGCCACCTTGCCGAGGTTTTTCGTCGTCTCGCTGACGGCGCGCGTACCGTCGTCCTTGATGATGTAGTTGCCCTCGTCGTCGGTCATCCAGTAGGTTCCGTAGAGGCTGAACGGTTCTCCCTCCGCGGCCTTGATTTGGAGCGAGTTGAAACCGGCCGAGAGGGTGTAGCTCGTGATCGAAGGATCGAGTTTCTTGACCAGCTGGCGGTTCGACGCGAAGTTCACGTCCAGATCCCAGCTGAAATTTCTGGTCTCGACCGGTGTGAAGCCCGCCATGATCTCGACGCCCTCGTTGGTGATCGTGCCGGCGTTCTTGCGCATGTAGAAGAAGCCGGTCGAGTTGGCTACGTCCAGACGCACGATGTTCTTCGTCGTCTTGTTGTAGTAATAGGTCGCATCCAGTCGGATTCGCCCGTTGAAGAACCGCAGGTCGGTTCCTATCTCGAACGACGACTGGTTCTGCGGTTCGAGATTGGGATCGGGATAGGTGGCCGGAGCCATGTAGGCCAGCAGGCCGCCGTGCGGGATCGAGTTGTTGCCGACGTATTGCAGGAAGATCGAGCTTTCGGGCGTATAGAGGAAGTCGAGCGCGTAGGGCACCGTGTCGCTGCCGACGTTGGCGTAGCTCAGGCGCAGTTTACCGAAGCTCAGCACGTCGTTCTGCGGGATGAGTTGCGAGAAGACGAAGCCTGCGCTTACCGAGGGGTAGAAGTACGAACGGTGCGACTTGGGCATGGTCGACGACCAGTCGTTGCGGCCCGTCACGCTCAGGTAGACGATGTCCTTGTAGCCCAGGTCGATCTCGCCGTAGACACCGATCAGACGCGACTTGGCCTGGTCGTTGGTCGTGATGACGCTCTCGGCGTTGGCATACGAATAGATGTCCGCCACCAGCAGGTTCTTGGCCGTCACGTCCAGATACTTCGTGAAGTTCTGGTTGATGTTGTGGCCCAGCATCGCCTTGAACGACCAGTCTTTCCCGAAGGTGGTGTCGTAGGAGATCATCAGGTCGTTGTTGATCTGACGGTAGGTGATGTTGTTGGTGTTGAACTGTCCGTCGGGCAGGCCGACCGTTCCCCATGCGTAGATCTGCCGGCGCTGCTCCTCGAAGAAGTCGGTACCGAGGTTGTTGGTGATCGTCAGACCCTTGACAGGCTTGTAGCTGATGACGGCCGAACCGAACATGCGGTCTACCGTGCCGGTGTTCTTGTTCTTGTTCACCGTCCAGTAGAGGTTGCCCGTTTTGCCCGCCTCGTCCACGCTGGCCTGCGTTACGGTCGTACCGTCCTGCGCGTACCAGTTGTTCTTCAACCAGTTGATGTCGGTCGTGCGCGGGATCGCGTTGATCTGGTTGACCAGCACGTTCACGTCGTTCGAACCCTGTGCCGGACGGCCTTGCGAGGTCGTGTGGGCGTAGGAGAACGAGATGCGGGCTTCGAGTTTGTCGTTGAACTTGCGTCCGCCGTTGAACGATACGTTGTATTTGTCGTACTCGTTGTTGGGGATGACGCCGGTCTGGTTGTGCGCCGTCAGACCCAGACGGAAGTCGTTCTTGTCGTCGCCGCCCGATACCGCTACGCTGTTGATATAGGTATGGCCGGTCTGGTAGAAATCCTTTACGTTATTTTTGTACGCCCGCAGCTGTACGTCCTGCCCGAGGAAGTTCTTTACGGTCTGGCCCTCGATCTTGGGGCCCCAGCCGTTCTGATAACCGTAGGAGTAAGCGCCCGTCGTGGGGACGCCCTGCGCATACGAATTCTGGAAGTCGGGCAGGCGCAGCACGCTTTCGAAGCGCATCGTCGAGTTGATCGAGACGCTCGTCTGCTGGTTTTTCGAGCCTTTTTTCGTCGTGATGATTACGGCGCCGTCTTTGGCGCGTGCACCGTAAAGGGCCGTCGCGGCGGCTCCTTTGAGGACGTTGATCGATTCGATGTCGTCGCTGGCGATGTCGCCCATGCGGTTGCCCGGATCGACGGCGGCGCCGCTCAGTGCCGAACCGGCGTTGCCCGGGTCGTAGGACTGGTTGCTCACGGGCATACCGTCGATGACGAAGAGCGGCTGACCCGACGAACCGAGCGACGACTGCCCGCGGATGATGATACGCGACGATCCGCCGGCCGTACCCGAGCTCGACGAGATGTTGACGCCGGCCACCTTACCCGACAGGGCGTTGAGGACGTTGCCGTCGCGCGCCTTGGTCAGTTCGTCCGACTTGACGGTCGACACGGAGTATCCGAGCGTCTTCTCCGAACGGGTGATGCCCATGGCGGTCACCACCACGTCGTCTATCGTGTGCGAATCCTCCTTCAACGAGACGGGGATATGGGTTCGTCCGGCGACGTCGACCTGTTGCGGTTCGTAGCCGATGAAGGAGATGTTCAGTTTGGCATCTTCGGGAGCGTTGAGCGAGAAGTGTCCCGAGGCATCGGTCGTCGAACCGATCGTCGTGCCTTCGACCAGAACCGTTGCGCCTACGACTGGCGCCCCGGCCGGATCGGTCACCGTGCCCGACACCTGCTTGTTCTGTGCCGTGACGGTCGCGTCGAGACAGAGAACAGCGATTAACGAAAGTAGAATTTTGTTAATCATACGCATGATTTTTTAAGTGGGTTTTTAATCTATATACCTCTTGTGTTCGGGGCAAAGTTACGGATTATAATATTTATCGCCAAGATATTTTTAAATAAATTTAATAACTGCTTTCTGTCTACCGGAAAACCCCGTGTAACGCTTATAATTCATAATTCAGAGGGGGGGGTAATATTACGGATTGTAATGTGCTGCTTCGACCGCTGCGTTCCGTTCGGCCGGATCGGGGAGTATATCCTCCTTTTAAAGCGGTTTCAGGAGGGATCGGAGTCGGTGGAGAAAACGGAAACCGGTCGCCTTTCGGCGATTCGTGAAAAATCGTAATCGAATTCCGGAAGATTCGGCCTTCATCCGCTGTCAATACATTGATAATCTATTGTATTCCGATCTTCTCGAATCCGTTTTCCGACTTTCGAGTCCGAACGGAATGAAAAAACCGCATCCTGCGGGGATGCGGTTTTCGGGGGAGGGATCGTGCGTTCAGAACCGGTAGACGTCTTTTTGGCAGTAGAGGGTTTCGTCGTCGAGCGGTGCGGGACGGCTGTCGCCGCACAGCAGGGCGAGCTGGCCGTCGTGCCGGACGATGCGGATTTCGGGCTGCGACGTGAGGATCTCGATCGTGCGGCCCGCTGCGGGATCGTCGAGGCGTGCCGCTTCGCCCAGAATGTTCCGCCGCCACCCCTCGACGGGATAGAAACGTCCGTCGTCCGTTGCGGGCCCCTCCTGCGTGCGGAGCGTCGGCTGCCAGTCTCCCTGCCAGAAGAGTTGCGTGGTCATCGTGAAGGGTGCCGCCGTCGCCCCGCGTGCCAGATGCGTCACGGCGAACTGTCCGTCGTCGTCCAGGTCGAACAAGACGGCCAGCGCCGGTAGTCCGTCGTCGCCGGCGGGAAGCTCCATGACGATGCGGTCGGTCTCCACGCGGCTCTGCCAGATGCGTTGCCCGAAGCCGTAGCGGTTTGCGCAGAGCGTCTTGCCGCGGTCGGCGTAGTCGGCCAGCAGCGCTTCGGGCGTTTCGAAGACGGGCGTCAACGCTTCGGGCCTCCCGTCCGCCCCTGCGGCGAAGATTCCCGTCACGGCGGCGCCGGCGTTGGAGAGGCGTACCTCCCGTCCGCCGGCGCAGCGCAGCGTATAGAGCAGGATGCCTTCGCCTTCGGCCGAAGCGCCCCACAGATATTGTTCGATCTCCACTATTCGACCGGTTTGAGGTTCGCCAGCAGGGCGTCGATGCGTCGCAGCGTCTCTTCCTTGCCGATGAACGACGTGACGTCGTACATGCCCGGCCCCTTGCCTGCGCCCACGAGCGCCAGCCGCAGCGTGTTCATGATCTGCCCCATGGGGTAGCCCTTCTGCTCGATCCATGCGTGGACGATCCGCTCGGTGTTCTCCAGCGAGAAGTCGTCGATCGAGGCCAGCACCTCGCGCACCTCGCGCAGGCGGTCGGGGTTTTCGCCCTTCCAGTATTTGCGCACCTGCTTCTCCTCGTACTGGGTCGGAGCGACGAAGAAGAACGAGGTCAGCTCCCACAGATCGGTGATGAAGGTCGCGCGCTCCTTCATGATCCCTGCCGCGCGGCCCGCCACCTCGTCCGTCACCTCGATGCCGTGTGCGCGCAGGATCGGCTGGTAGAGTGCGGCCAGTTCGGCGTCGCTCTTGCGGTGCATGTACTGGGCGTTGAACCATTTGGCCTTGTCGGGCTGGAAGCGCGCGCCCGATTTCGACACACGCTCCAACGAGAAGGCGTCGATGAGCTCCTGCATCGAGAAGAGTTCCTGCTCCGTGCCCGGGTTCCAGCCCAGCAGCGCCAGCATGTTGATGAACGCCTCGGGGAAGTAACCGTCTTCGCGGTAGCCGTGCGCCGTCTCGCCCGTGGGCGACTGCCAGAAGAGCGGGAAGACGGGGAAGCCCATCTTGTCGCCGTCGCGCTTCGAGAGCTTGCCGCCGCCCGTGGGTTTGAGCAGCAGCGGCAGGTGGGCGAATTCGGGCTGCGTGGCCTCCCAGCCGAAAGCGCGGTAGAGCAGGTAGTGCAGCGGCAGCGAGGGGAGCCACTCCTCGCCGCGGATGACGTGGGTGATCTCCATCAGGTGATCGTCCACGATGTTGGCCAGATGGTAGGTCGGCAGTGCGTCGGCCGACTTGTAGAGCACCTTGTCGTCGAGCGTCGAGGTGTTGACCTCCACGTCGCCGCGGATCAGGTCGTGCATCCGCACCGTCTCGTCGGCCGGCATCTTGAAGCGGACGACCCACTGGTCGCCGCGCTCGATGCGCGCCCGCACCTCGTCGGCCGGCAGGGCGAGCGACGTGGCGAGCCGTTCGCGTACCGAGGCGTTGTAGGCGAAGGTCTCGCCGCGTTCCTCGTACTGCGCGCGCAGGGCGTTCAGCTCGTCGGCCGTGTCGAAGGCGTAGTAGGCCCAGCCCGCGTCGACGAGTTGCAGGGCGTATTTCAGGTAGATTTCGCGCCGTTCGCTCTGGCGGTAGGGGGCGTGGGGACCGCCTTGCCCGACACCCTCGTCGATATGGATGCCGCACCATTCGAGCGACTCGATGATGTAGGCTTCGGCGCCCGGGACGAAGCGCTGCGAGTCGGTATCCTCGATGCGGAGGATCATCTTGCCGCCGTGGCGGCGTGCGAACAGATAGTTGTAGAGTGCCGTGCGGACGCCGCCGATATGGAGCGGGCCCGTGGGGCTGGGGGCGAAACGCACCCGTACAGGTCTTGTCATTTCCGTGTATATAATTTAAATTCTTATACTCTCTTTTTTTCCGGTCGCGGGTCTCTCCCGCCGCGATCCACATCCGACCGTCGCCGGTCAGCGCGGCGGCGACGGTCAGCGCGAAGCAACTGCGTTCCGTCCAGTGCGAAGTCGCGATGCGGAGAATCCGTTCCGAGAGGTTCATGGCGGCACTATTTGATCCGATACTCGATGCGCATCGTGATGCGGGCCTTCTTGTGACGGCTCGCGGTGTTGAACGATCCGCCGGCCGAGAACTCCTCGTTGGCGTTGGCGCCCGTGATCTGGAAGACGCCCATGCGCGCCGAGGCTACGGCGCCGATGCCCGTTCCGGCGTTCTGCGCGATCTTCTCGGCACGCGCCCGTGCGTCGGCCGAAGCGCGTTCGATGAGCGACAGCTTCACGTCGTCGAGTTTCGTATAGTAGTAGTCGGGCTGGCGCGCCTCGATCGATACGCCCTGCGCGATGAGCGCCGAGATTTCGCGCGAGACGTTCTCCACCAGATCGACGTCCGTCGATTCGATGCTGAACTCCTGCCGCAGCGAGTACCCCGTGAAACGTTGTCCGGCGTAGTTGCCGTTGGCGCTGTATACGGTTTGGTAGGTCTTGTCGACGTTGACGAAGTTCCATACGACCTGTTTCGCGTCGATCCCCTTCGCTGCGAGGTAGTCGCTGACCTTGCGCTTGCTCTGTTCGATCCGGCGGTAGCCGTCGGCCGCCTCTGCGGCCTCGGCCGTCAGCACGCCGCTCCATACGATCAGATCCGACTCGAACTCCGTTTCGCCCAGACCGGTTACGACTACCGTGTCCTGCGAGCGGTACTTGTAGGTGTAGGCGCGTCCCAGCAGATAGGCGCTCAGAATGATGGCGATGCCGATGATCGCATACTTGATGTGTTCCCTGTTCATGATGGCGAGATATTAGGTGTTTTATTTCGTGTCGGTTTCACGGCCGGCTCGCGGAAAGATTCCGATGCGCCGGCGGATTCCGTCCTTCCGTTTCGCTCGATCAGACGTTGAAGAGGAAGTGCATGATGTCGCCGTCCTGCACGACGTACTCCTTGCCCTCGATGCCGATCTTGCCCACGTCGCGGCACGCCTTTTCGGAGCCCAGCGTCACGTAGTCGTCGTACTTGATGACTTCGGCGCGGATGAAGCCGCGTTCGAAGTCGGTGTGGATGATGCCGGCCGTCTGCGGCGCCTTCATCCCCTTGCGGAACGTCCATGCGCGCGTCTCGTCGGCACCGGTGGTGAAGAACGTTTGAAGGTCGAGCAATTTGTAGGCCGATTTGATGAGCCGCGCCACGCCCGACTCCTGCAAGCCGATCTCTTCGAGGAACATCTGCCGCTCGTCGTACTCTTCCAGTTCGGCGATGTCGGCTTCGGTCGCTGCGGCGATCACCAGCATTTCTGCCCGTTCGTCGGCGATGGCGGCGCGCACCGCCTCGGTGTAGGCATTGCCCGTCGCGGCGCTCCGTTCGTCGACGTTGCAGACGTAGAGCACCGGTTTGTCGGTCAGCAGGTTGAGATCGGCCACCAGCTTGCGGTCCTCCTTGTCCAGTTCGACGGTGCGGGCGCTGAGGCCCTGTTCGAGTACGGCCTTGTATTGCAGCAGCAGTTCGACGGTGCGCTTGGCATTCTTGTCGCCGCCCGACGTGGCCTGCTTCTGGGTCTTCGCCAGCCGGCTCTCGACGGTTTCGAGGTCTTTGAGCTGCAACTCGGTGTCGATGATTCCTTTGTCGCGCACGGGGTCTACCGAGCCGTCCACATGGGTGATGTTGCCGTTGTCGAAGCAGCGCAGCACGTGGATGATGGCGTTGGTGTTGCGGATGTTGCCCAGGAACTTGTTGCCCAGCCCCTCGCCCTTCGAGGCCCCTTTGACCAGGCCCGCGATGTCGACGATCTCGATCGTGGTCGGCACGACGCGCTTCGGGCGGTCGATTTCCGCCAGCCGGACGAGCCGTTCGTCGGGTACGGTGATGACGCCCACGTTGGGCTCGATCGTACAGAAGGGGAAATTTGCCGCCTGCGCCTTGGCGTTCGACAGGCAGTTGAACAGGGTCGATTTGCCGACGTTGGGCAGACCGACGATTCCGCATTGTAAAGCCATTGTATCTCGTTTGATGTTAAATCTTCCGGCAAAGATACGATTAAGCCGAGAGCAATGCAAATTTATTTGCGATTGCCGAGGCGGAGTATCTTCGGCGTTAGCCAAAGATACGAATAAGCGAGAGCAATGTCGAATTTATTTGAACATTGCCGAGCGGGAGGGTTTGGATGCAGTCGAAGATACACGCTTTTCCCGATGAATGCGCCCGAACGTTGGGGAGAAATCCGCTTCGGGTATCTCCCGCTGCGAATCCGCAATCTATTCGGGCAGCAGCCGTTGCCGGCGCTGTACGATTTTCCCCGTCAGCGTGATGCCCTCGATCGTAATGTCGTAGTCGGCCGGTGCATCGGAGGTGTAGAACTCGACGATGGCCTGTCCCGTATCGTCGAGCTTGACGGTCGGATTCCAGTAAAGCGTCGTGCGGTAATCGGGAACCATCGAGCGACGGGCCTTCTCCGTTGCGTATGCCGGAGCGTAGAATTCCGCAGGGGTTTGGTAACCCAATGGAGAGGCGAATCCCACATCGCGGGCGGGAAGCGTGCGGGTCGCATCGTCCAAATCTTTTCCTTTCTTTGTCGTAATCGAAATGATTCCAACTTGTCTCCAAGAAGTTGCACCCCACAATACCATGTTACTGCTTTCGATCAGATCAATTCGCTCGACAATATTCAACGGATACCAGAGGAATGAAGGAAGTTCATCATAATCCTCTCGATAATCAACATTTCTTTTCGACTCTTCTTTTGGGGATTCATCCAATGGATTATAAAATTCCTGAGCACTCATTCCTTGAGTCTTAAGCCGTTTTAGAGATCTCTCTCCCGTACCATGATATAACGAATATTCAAGCGGCTCCTCAATCAAACCATCAAGCATAAATTGAACTTTTTCCCGTCGGTAAAGAATATTCGTTCCTCGCATCAATATTCCCGGCATCCTTGCGATGAAGTCGAGGATGGTTCCGGCCCCCGATTCCTTGATCTGCTCGGCCGTCCACGTGCGTGCGGCCA
>ERZ833963.1918-NODE-1918-length-22230-cov-11.682480_pt1 | contig 22230 bp, 26 predicted proteins | sample MGYA00519693_ERZ833963 | MGnify/ENA primary metagenome ERZ833963 (study PRJEB31850, sample SAMEA3708748) | human gut metagenome | biome: human gut; feature: human-associated habitat; material: faeces | place: China | collected 2014 ... | reverse complement strand
GATTTTTATCTATGCTATCTGATGCAGATATGATATACACAAAAATAAAAGAAAAGATATGTACTCTCGAAATTCTTCGTTTTGACTAGATACTGAGAGGACATAAGATAAATAAGGAGGACATAACAATGGTTAAAAAGGGAATTAAAGGACATGGAGAAATAGTGGTAACAGCAGCACTTTCGGCTGAGAAAATGGGCAGTGGGGTAATGGATGTATTCGCAACTCCTGCCATGCTTGCACTTATGGAAAATACAGCATATAAAAGTGTTTTGCCATATCTTAATGAGGGATGTGGAACAGTCGGAACAAAAGTAGATATAGAGCATATGGCTGCATCACCAGTCGGAATGAAAGTAGAGTGTGATACGGAACTTATCGAGGTAGACGGAAGAAGACTTGTGTTCAAGGTAGAGGCATCTGATGAAAAAGGTCTTATCGGAAAAGGAACACATGAGAGATTTATTATAGAGAGTGAGAAATTCCGTGAAAAGACATACAATAAATTAAAGAAAGATGCAGAGTAATCTGTGATAGAGAACTTATTGTGGCTGAACTGTTACACATTATAAAAATTTAATAATTTTAGGTCTTGACTTAAAGTTGACTTTAAGTTGTTTAATATAACTATCAACTTAATAAACGGAGGAATAAAAATGGCAAAAAGACAAACAGCTGGTCGTGACAATTTGGGAGAATTTGCTCCTCAATTTGCGGCTTTAAATGATGATGTACTATTTGGTGAAGTTTGGAGTAAAGAAAACGAACTTTCTGCTCATGATCGTTCAATGATTACTATTGCCAGCATCATTTCAGCAGGTAACATTGAACAATTAGATGCCCATTTAAAGATTGGTAAGAAGAACGGTATCACTAAAGATGAAATCGTTGCAGAAATCACACATCTATCATTCTATGCAGGTTGGCCTAAGGCTTGGAGTGCTTTCAATCGTGCAAAAGAAATTTGGAAGGAAGATTAATTATGGCTAAAAATGAAGAATTAAAAAATGGTGGAGTTTTCCCCATCGGAGATAAGAACGTTGATTATGCTAAATACTTTATCGGACAAAGTTATTTAGATAGTTTAGTAAAACCAGAAGATAACATTGATTTTGGAATCAGTAATGTTACCTTTGAACCAGGTTGTCGTAATGACTGGCACATTCACCACAATGGTTTCCAAATTCTATTGGTTACAGGTGGCGAAGGCTGGTATCAAGAATGGGGCAAAGATGCTCAATTATTGAAACAAGGCGACGTTGTAGTCATTAAAGAAGGTGTTAAACACTGGCATGGAGCAACTAAAGACAGCTGGTTCAGTCATGTTGCTATTACTAAAGGTAATTCAGAATGGCTTGAAAAAGTTACTGATGAAGAATATGACAAATTATAAAATGAAATCGGTATCACTTTATCATTTAACCTACTGAACAAATGTAATATCATTGAAGTAGGGGTGATTTGAATGGATCAAGATTATAAAACAATCCTGAAGAGATTCAAAGATGAGGTAACGAGTGAAAATCCACTTTCAAAGGCAGAACAAGAATTGACGATTATCAGTGCTTTGACTGTTCTGCAAGATAAGGCTGATTTAAAAGAACATTTTTCAATTGCTTTGAACACAGTGTCAGTTGATTTAATTCGTGAGGTAGTTTATCAATTAAGTCCAGCTATTGGTTCAAGTAAAGTTAAAAATGCATTGAGGATATTAAATACTGTTACGAAAAAAGATGGACAACATTTTGCAATCCCAGAGGATACTTATAAAGCCGGTTTAGAATTTCAAAAACCACTTTATGGCAATGAAATTAAAGATTTAATGGCAGATTTACCAGCTAATGCTGGAAAGTTATTGCCAGAATGGTTGACTAAGAATTTCTTTGGTGATTATTACACTAGAGGTGCTTTACCAGTTAAAGACCGTGAAAGATATTTGCTGGCAGCTCTGATTACGATGAATGTCGATTTTCAAATTAAGGCGCATGCTTTAGGTAGCTTGAAGGCCGGTAATTCCGAATCAGAGTTAATCTGGACGGCTTTAACTTTGTTGCCTTATATCGGTTTTCCATTAGTAATTAATTCAGTTCAAAAGATTCATCAAGCAAATGAATAATGTAAATTAGACTGTGAAAGCAGTCTATTTTTTTACACTTTTTTTACATTAAATAGATTATATATATACATCCCCACTGCATACTATAGTCAATGACATATGTGGAGGGAAATATCGATGTCGACAATTTTGACAAATGTTTCTAAGTCTTATGATTCGGATAAAACAGTTTTAAATGACGTAACTGCTGAAATCCAAACAGGGGAATTTTTCGTAATCGTTGGTCCATCAGGTTGTGGTAAAAGTACTTTATTGCGAATGATTGCAGGATTAACTTCTATCAGCGAAGGAGAAATTCATATCGACGGTCAATTGGTTAATGATTTACCACCCAAAGATCGTAATTTAACAATGGTTTTCCAAAGTTATGCACTTTTCCCATTCTTAAGTGTTTGGGATAACGTGGCCTTTGGACTAAAAGCTCGCAAAAATACTTCTCAATCAGAAATTGAAGAACGAGTTAATGAAGCCTTAAAGATGGTTAATCTGGAAGAATTGAAGGACCGCAAGCCACGTGAATTATCAGGTGGTCAAAGACAACGTGTTGCTTTAGCTCGTGCTGTTGCTAGTGATGCTAAAATCTGTCTAATGGATGAACCTCTTTCTAACTTGGATGCTCAATTAAGAATTAAAATGCGCCAAGAAATTTATGCACTTCAAAGAAAACTTGGTTTGACTTTGATCTATGTCACTCATGATCAAGTAGAAGCAATGACAATGGCTGATCACATCATGGTATTGCACGATTCACAAGTTCAACAAATTGGTACACCAACTGAAATTTACAAACATCCAGCTAATGAATTCGTGGCTAGTTTCTTTGGAGTACCACCAATCAATCTATTGCCAGCAGTTAAAATCAATAATCAAACTATCAAAGTTAACGATGATTTTGAAATGTCTATCAACCAACAAGTTCCTGAAAGTGAATTCCAAGTTGGAATTAGACCAAATGAATTGATGCTTGAAAAAGTCGATGAACTAACAGCTAACGCAACAGTTAAGAGTGTTGAATTCCTAGGCGATGAAAAAATTGTTTATGCAAAAATGGCACATAACGATCTTGAACTTGCGGCGATTGTTGCTAGTGATGCTGAATTTAAGGCTTATGATACGATTCTAGTTTCAGCTACAGAAAAAGTATTGTTATTTAATCATGAAGGTGTCAATATTACGCAGATGGAGGCCGTAGTCAATGCTTAAGACTTCCACGACTGACGTTGTTCCAGAAAAAAATGTTCAAGCAAAACAACGTCACGGTTTTCGTTTAAATGCTAAAGATAAATATTTTGCTTCAATCTTTTTAGGTCCATCAATTTTGATTTTGGGACTATTTGTTTTCTATCCAATGTTTAAAACTCTCTATATCAGTATGTTTTTAACTAATACCTTAGGTAAAACAACAGTCTACGTTGGTTTTCAAAACTATGCTAAATTAATTACCTCGCCAGATTTCATCTCTAGTATGTGGGTCACCTTCGTCTATGTGTTAGCAGTGACGGTTTTAACGATAGCTTTAGGATTATTGTTGGCTAACTTGGCTAGTCAAAAATTACCCGGTATCAGTATTTTTAGAACGCTTTACTCAGTAACTATGGGTGTCTCCGTAGCCGTAGCTGCGATATTCTGGTTATTCATTTTTAATCCTTCAACTGGATTCTTTGCTTTATTGAGTAATTGGTTGAATTTGCCAGTTGTTAATTGGCTAACTAGTCCTACTAATGCTATGTGGGCGGTTATCATCACAACAGTTTGGATGCATTTAGGATTTACTTTCCTAATCTTGTTAGGAGCTATCGAATCAGTTCCTAGTACTTTATACGAAGCAGCTGATGTTGAAGGAGCATCTTCCAGATATCAATTTTTCCACATTACTATTCCTATGATTTCACCAACCTTATTCTTTGTTTCAACAATTACGATCATTGATGCATTCAAGAGTTTTGGTTTGATTGATTTAATCACTAAAGGTGGTCCTACTAATGCCACTAATATGTTAGTTTATCGAATTTACAAAGACGCCTTTTATAGCGGAAATTATGCTAAATCTAGTGCAGAAGCAATCATCCTAACAATTATCATTGCTTTCTTCACCTTATTGCAATTTAAATTCTTAGAGAAAAAGGTGAACTACTAATGACACAAATTGATGAAAGAGCAGCTTTGAAAAAGTTTTTTAATTATTTATTACTGATTGTTTTGGCAATAATAATTTTGGCTCCATTCTTTATTGGAATTTGGACCAGCTTTTTACCAACAATGGATATTGCTAAAGGAAACCTCTTCAGTACGAATATTTCGTTTGATAATTATGTAGCAGCTTTCACTAAGACACCAATCTTACGTTACTTATTGAATACGTTAGTGATTTCAACGATTACAATGATTGCACAATTAATTTTTTGTTCTATGAGTGCCTATGCATTTGTCTTTTTGAAATTCAAATATCGTAAGACCATCTTTACATTGTTCCTAATTACGATGATGTTACCATTTGAAGCTGAAATCATTCCTAACTTTGCAACGGTTAAGCAAATGGGCTTGTTAGATAATTACGCAGTTTTGATCGTGCCATTCTTAACTTCCGCTTTTGGGACTTTCATGCTTCGTCAATCATTCATGCAAACACCGCTTGAATTGAAGGAAGCTTCTGATATTGAAGGTTTGAATCATTTCCAATTTTACTGGAACATTGTTTTGCCTTACAACAAGATCAGCATGATAACTTTAGGAGCATACAGTTTCTTAGGTTCATGGAATCAATATCTCTGGCCAATGTTGACAACATTCAGTAACAATTCTCGAATGATTCAAAACGGTTTGAAACAATTACAATCTGAAGAGACTTTCAACGATTGGGGTATGATTCAAGCCAGTGCAGCGATTATTGTTATTCCAACTATCATCGTCTTGTTTATTGGTCAACATTACTTCAAATCAGGGATGAATGAGGGGGCAGTTAAATAATGTCTAAATATAAGAAATTAGTTATGCCATTGATTGCTGTCTTAGGAATCTTGTTAGTCGCAATTTTTGGACACAGCCTTTCTGTTAAATCAGCCGATAATCATGATCGAATTCCAATTGTTTTTTGGCATGAAATGGGTGGACCTTCAGAAGACGCCTTGGAAAAAGTGGTCGATGGGTTTAACAAGTCACAAACAAAGTACAAGGTTATTCCTAAGTATCAAGGTACTTACGATGAAGCTATCCAAAAGATTTTACAAACACACAATACAAGCACTTCACCAGCAGTTTTCCAAGCTTTTGATATTTCAACTGCTCAAATGCTTCACAGTGGTTATACAACACCAGTACAAAATTTTATTGATGAAGATAATTATGATGTAAGCAAGATTTCTTCAGTAGCTCGTGCCTTTTATGCCAATAAAGGTAAGCAACAAGCTATGCCATTTAACACTTCACAACCAGTTTTGTATTACAATGCTAGTTTATTGAAGAAGTACAATATCACACCACCACCAGTCTCACCTTCATACAGTGACATCACTAGAGTTGCCAAAGAATTGTATGAAAAGTCTCATCACAAGGTTAAAGGTATGACCGTTCAAGTTTACGGTTGGTTCTTGGAACAAGCACTAGCTAATGCCAATGCTCAATTAGCTAACAATAATGATGGACATACTGGTAATCCAACTAAGGTTTCTATCAATAATCCCGACACAGTAGAATTCTTGGAATGGATCAGAGAAAATATCAAATCTGGCGATTTCATTGACTATGGTTCAGGTGCTAGTGCTGGTGCTAATCAAACTGCCGGTTTCTTGTCTGACAAGGTTGGAATCTTCATTCAATCATCTGCAAGTATCGGTCAATTAACTAAGAACAACAAAAATGAATTAGGAATCACATACTTCCCACATCCCGATAACAAAAAAGCCAATGGTGTAGCTATCGGTGGGGCAGCACTTTGGATTTCTAATGACAAGCCAAAAGATGTTCAACGTGGAGCTTTTGAATTCATTAAATATACTTTGAAACCAGAAGTTCAAGCACAGTGGCAAAAATCTACTGGATATTTAGCTTTGAATAAAGATTCACAAAAAACATCTATTCTTAAAGATCTCTATGCTAAGAATCCTGAATCAAAAGTACCGGGTCAACAATTAGCTACTGCCAAAGCTAATTATTCAAACTCTGGTATTTTGATGGAAGGAATGCAATTAACACGTCAACTCGAAGAAATAGCTATGGAAACAGTCTACAATGGTGGCGACATCAAGAAAGCTTTAGATACCGCTGATAAGAATATCAACGATAATTTAACACAGTTGAATCGAGCTAACGGATACAAATAAAAAAGAAGCTTATCGGAGTACGATTACGCTCTGATAAGCTTCTTTGTGTTATTTAGAATTTCTACGTAGGTTAAACAAATTAGGTGGCAATGCCTGTAAGAAAGTAATTCCTAGGATCAACAGTGCACCCATTAATTCCGCAAAACTAACTTTCGTATTCAACACAGTTACTGCTAAGACCGTTGCAGTCAATGGTTCAAAAGCACTCAACATGCCCGTAGTAGCTGGAGTTAAGTAATTGAGACTTTGTAAGTAGAACAAGTAAGAAAACATTGTACCACCAGTAACAATAAAGATGATACAAATAATAGCTGTCCAATTCAACTCTGGAACGTGAGTTAAATCGGCAAATGGTGCAAAGACGATCCCACCAAGTAACATTGACCAACCAGTAACGATTCGTGCGTCAAAACGTTTTAATAATTCACGTGGCAATAGAGTGTAAGAAGCTTGACTGATACCAGCCCCAACACCCCACAGAACCGCCGCTGGCGATAGCATCAGTTGATTGATGTGTCCGTGTGTTACTAGTAAGAATGTTCCTAAAAGTGCTAAGACGATTGAAATCAAATCGATTCTTCTTGGCATTTGCAGCTTTCGCAGTGAGATATAAATAATAATGAATAATGGCCCTAAAAATTGTAAAACCGTAGCTGTTGGCGCATTGCCATATTTAATAGCCATGAAATAAGTATACTGAGCTGGCAACATTCCCAGTAGTCCAAAGGCTAGTAATTGGAAAATATAGCGTGGCTTTTTCAAAATGGCAAATAATTCTTTGGAGTCGATGAAGTAACACCAAATGACTAACATCAATCCGGCAAAGAGCAAGCGGACACCGACAATCCACTGTGTGGGGATGTTTTCTTGAGTGAATAAATATTGTGCGATACTGCCAGAAAATCCCCATAGAACTGGTCCGGTAATCGCATAGAAGAACCCTTTTTGCTTATCAGTCATGATAATCCCCCTTTCGCATAGGTCTCATGCTAACACATTAAAAATTTAATCCAATATGTCCAGTAAAAAAATATTAGTTCCTGTATAATTTTAGTTATTAAAGTAGAGAGGGGGATTTGGAATGTTAAAAATTACAGATATTCACAAGAATTTTGGCGATTTAAAGGCTTTAGATGATGTTTCGTTTGATGTTGATGATGGTCATATTTTGGGCCTGATTGGACAAAATGGTGCCGGTAAATCGACAACTTTTCACAGTATTTTGAACTTTTTGCATTATCAGGGGACTATCACTTGGAATAATCAACCAATTACTGAAGATATTTTCAATCAAATTGGTTATCTGCCCGAAGAACGTAGTTTAATGCCCAAATTGACTGTTGAACAACAGATTGTTTATTTGGCTCGTTTAAAGGGGAAAACAGCTAAAGAAATTCGTCCACAGATTGATGTTTGGTTACAAAAGTTTGCGGTCAAGGGAACTAAAAAAGATAAGATCAAAGATTTATCCAAAGGTAATCAACAAAAGGTACAGCTAATCTGCACTTTGATTCATCATCCCAGGTTGATTATTTTGGATGAGCCATTCAGTGGTCTTGATCCGGTTAACTCCGACCTCTTGAAAAAGGCCATTTTTGAGGCCAAAGATCAAGGGGCGGCGATAATCTTCTCTAGTCACGATATGGAAAATGTCGAGGAACTTTGTGACAGTTTAGTAATGCTTCGAAATGGTCAAGTAGTCTTGAAGGGTACCGTTCGCCAAGTTCGTCAGGAATTCGGTCGCACGAGAATTTTTGTCACAACCGATTGGACTAAAGAACAACTCGAACAATTGCCACACGTTGTCAAAGTTGAACCGCAGGAAGAAAAGCGTTTCGTTTTAAGATTAGATGATGAAACAGCTGGTAAGGAAATATTCGATGAGTTAACTCACGGTCAGTATATCGAAGAATTCAATCAGCAACCACCAACTTTGAACGAAATATTCCGTTTGAAAGCAGGTGCCAAAGATGAATAAATTATGGATTGTCACCCTAGAAACTTTTTGGAGACAAGTTAAGTCTTGGAGCTTTTTGACTTTGATTTTGGGACCATTTATTATGTTTGCCATTACTATCGGGGCAGGATACTTAGGTTATCAAAGTGGTGGCACGAGTTCAGAAATTGCCGTTATCAGCAATCAACCGCAACTTCGTCAAAACTTCATCAAAGAAAATAAAGATGACGTCATGAAAAAAGTTACCGATGTCAAGACTGCTAAAAAGAAAATGAATAATAATAGTCTTGCTGGATATTTACTTTTGGACATTGATAATCAAAAAATCAGCGCCAAATACGTTGGAACTAGTTCATTGAGTTCATCTTTGAAAACTAAAGTGAATAGTTATTTAGCTAAAACACAACAGCAACTAAATTTGGCCAATGCCCAACTTTCATCAGCACAAATCAAGGCTTTAGCACAACAACCGAGTTTTAAAGAAACTGTCCAAAAGAAGACAGGAACAGCTAATACAGCAAAAACCATCTCATTTTGGATCACGATCATCATGGTTTACATGATTTTGAATACTTATACGAGTATCACTGCCCAAGAAATTGCTTCTGAAAAAGGTACCAAGATTATGGAAATTATTTTCTCCAGTACGACGGCTGTGAAGTATTTCTTAGGTAAAGTTTTCGGTGTTTTATTGGTTATTCTGCTTCAAATTTTGATTTATCTTTTCGGAGGATGGGGCGCTTATATCTTTGCCCAAAATTCAGATTTGACTAAAGATATCGTCGCTCAAAATCAATCATTGATTACTTCTGTTTTGAAGAATCTCTTGAGTATCAACTTAGTATATCTCCTCTTAGGAGTGGTTATCTTTACAATTTTAGCGGCCTTCTCAGGTGCTTTAGTTGCCAAAGTAGAAGATGCAGCTAAGGCTGCTCAACCAGTAATCATGTTGAATTTATTAGCATTTTTCGTAACTTTCCCATTCCAAAACAATCTCGATTCAATCGTCGTAAAAATCCTATCCTATATACCATTTTTCTCTTCATACTTCATGCCACTAAGAATCATTAACAACGATGCCGCTGGTATAGAAATCGTCATTTCACTAGTAATTCTAGTAGCAAGCTGTATTTTGTTAGCTTGGTATATTGGTAAAATTTATCAAGGCTTGATGCTACAGACTGATGATTCTAGTTTCTGGAAGAGATTCACCCGTGGACTTTCTTATAGTAAATAACCAAAAAGGCAACCTACTAAATTAAAATAGTAGATTGCCTTTATTTATTATCTAAAAGAATAATGCGTAAGTTTTAACCGCTACGATAGCACCAAGGATTGGAGCTACAACTGGTACCCAACTGTACTTCCATTGAGAAGAACCTTTAGGATTTAAAGGTAATAGAGCATGCAAGATACGAGGACCTAAGTCACGAGCTGGATTCAAAGCAGGACCTGTTGGGCCACCGAATGAAACAACCAAACACATAACCAAGAATCCAAGACCGATAAAGTCGGCACGTGGATCAATATGGTCTGAAGTCAATGCCACAGCACCGAAGACCAAAATGAATGTTCCAATAAATTCGTTGATAAAACCGTTCAAACGACTATTTTCAGCGTCGATTGTTGAGAAAGTTCCAAGAATACTTTCAACGTTTTCTGTTTTGTTATAGTAAGGTTTGTAGGCTGCGACGATCAACATTTGACCAAAGATTGCACCTAAGAATTGAGCGATAAGGTAAGGACCAACTTCTGCCCATGGGAATTGACCATTGATAGCCAAGCCTAAAGTCATGGCCGGATTGATTTGACCACCTGAGATGGGACCGAACATCATAGCTGGTACCATAACACCGATACCATAACCAAATCCAATCAAAATCCACCCACCGTGGAATCCTTTCGTTCCTTTTAATTCAACGTTGGCAACTGAACCATTACCGAGGGCAACCATGATAGCTGTTCCGATAAATTCAGCGATACAACGTACTAACAACGTATAATGCATAATTAATACTACCCCTAAATTTAATTGATTTGGCTTATCAAGATTTTTGAAATTTAGTAAAACACGAATATTAAAATCCACTCAAAAATGGGTTAAATCATATAAATTCGTAATAATTTGTCTTTTATGAGTGAATCAAGTTCAAATTTCACATAAAAAAATTGCTCCAACAACAAGGGGCAATAATTATTAACATAAACTTCAAAATAAATCAAATGGTAAGCAACGTTTAACATTGTATCATACATTCCGAATATTTTTGGCTATTTTCAGAAAAATCAAATAGTTTTTGCTCTATAATAGAAATAATTCTAAAAGCGAGGTAGGAATATGAAAGTTCTCAGTTTAGTTAATTTAACAAAGAAACAAACGGAAAAAATTCAATCAATTTCTGGTGTAGACTTAAAAGTTATTTCTCCTAAAAAAGTCACTGCCCAAGATCTTGATGGAGTAGAAGTGCTTTATGATTGGTCCAATACTTTGAAAGACGCCGTTTTAAAGAGCAATACCTTGAACTGGATTCAAGTTGTCCGTGCTGGCGTCGACGCTTTACCTTTGCGCGAATTGAATGAGAAGGGTGTTATTTTAACTAACGGTTCTGGTGCTAATGCCATCAACATTGCTGAACAAACTTTGGCTTACATGTTGATGTTCGTTCGTCGCATGAATTATACTGCACGACGCCAAGATGCTAGAGAATGGAAACACGAAGAAGGCTATGACGAAGTTTACAATAAGACCGTCATGATCGTCGGTGTTGGTCACATTGGTAAAATGGTTGCTCAATACGCTAAGGCTTTGGGAATGAAGACAATTGGCGTTAGAAGAAGTGACAAACCAGTTGCTAATATCGATGAGATGATTTCAATGGAAGATATGAAAAAGCGTATCAATGAAGTTCATTTCGTAGTTAACGCATTGCCTGGAACTGATGATACTGTGGGATTATTTAATCAAGAAATTTTCCAACTTATGTCCAAAAAAGCTTATTACATCAATGTTGGTCGTGGTAAGACTACTAATATGGATGATTTAGTTGCTGCCCTTAAAAATGGAGAAATTGCTGGAGCTGGTCTTGATGTTACGACACCTGAACCACTTCCAAGCACTAGTCCACTTTGGGATATGGAAAATGTCATTATCACACCTCATGATGCTGGCGATAGTATTCACTATGGCGAGCGTGCCTTCAAGATTTTTAAACGTAATTTGAAATCATATGTTGAAAACGGTGAAGTAGTCGAAAACGTCGTTAACTATTCAACTGGATATTAGTTGTACTCGTTTACACGAGAAAAGTGGTTTGAGAAACTCGATGGATGTATTAAAATGTTACTAGATATATGAAAGGAAAAATGATGTTATCTAGTGACTATTTTATAGGCTTCATGTTGGTTTTCTTGTTTTGGCTTTTACTATTACTTTTGGAAATAATTTTAAACATGAGAAACACGATAATAGAATTATCTTTCTTTTCTGATGAAAAATTGAATACTTTAGATAAAAAACTCAATCAACGTTTTGGTGTTAAGTTTCAGGGACCATTTGAAATTTTGGAATTCTTGATAGTCGGATATATCGTTTATTCGATTTTGACTGACTTGAGATTTCAAGGATTTCAATTAGATGCTGTTTCATTTAATCAGATTGTGTTGTTTTCCGTAATCGTTTTGGCGGTGATAGTTGGCGATGTGATTTTGATTGCCAAGGATTTACATATTTATAAATTCATCAAGCATTCGATGACTTTATCTAAAAAAAATAATTAAAAGTTCATATTTTTATGAGCTTTTTTATTTTAGTGTCATATTATGACACCCCTCCTTTTTATAATGACTTTAGTTATTGGAGGGATAGAATATGGAAAAAAATACTGAATATAGAGCTAGTACATTTGAAGATGCACAGTCGACTTTGCAAGAAGCAAGTAGTTTGCAGGGAGATCAAAGATGGAATTCATTTAAATATGACTGGTCAATCGATAATGCTAAAAAATTGAATCAAATGTCACTAGAGGATTTGACAGAACACCTCAAGTTATTGATAGGTGCTAAGTTGTCTCTAGAGCAGCTAAGTAAATGGTTTGGTGAGGATGTTGATGAGTACACTAAATCATATAATCAAAAAATTGATGAAATAAATAATAGTTTTGATGATTTTACTTTTTTGGCTCGCCATCCAAATGAAGAAGCGTATAGGGAAAAACATAATGGTGATCTTCCTCAAACAAAGCCGATTGATTATTATCGTAGAAAATTTTCTAATTGGGTAATTGCAATTGGAATTGTTTTGCTAATGACTGCTCGCTTTAGAGGTTTAGGTGTTTTTATGCTAGTTGCAGGTATTTTGTTTCATTTTTTTGCCAAACATGGATATAAGTTTTCACAACCAGTTGCTAGTTTTAAAAATCATCTGATTGTTCAAAAGAAACAGCGTATTTTGAATGCTGATAAAAAATATTGTCAAGATAATGACTGTAGTGATGAAACCTTGAAAAGCAAATTCAAATATGAGGAAAGTCTAACACCAATCTATTCATCGTTCACTGATCAAATTAGATTAGATAAAAATCAAACTGAATATAAATTAAGCCATTATAGCGATATTGTTCAACAAAATATTCAATATTTTCCACCAATGGAAACAAAGGATATGCGTCGACTACTCAAAATTTACGAAGCTTTACTAAATGGAGTGCCAACTTGGAAAAAGCTTTGAGATATGTAGGTCAAAATGAAAAAATTGACGAAATGAAAAATACTTTGAGTGATGCAATCAAAAACGCTACGTCTGAGATTACGCAAGAAATTAAGAATGCTAAAAATGAAGTAACTTCAGAGATAAAGAAAAATAGCGAGATGCTAGATAAAGTTGCGGAAGAAACTCATCATCAAACAAATGCTATTAATTATTGGAATACTGTTCAAACTTCAATGCAAGCTTATCAAATGACAATGATGAACGAAACAAGAAAGAATACTGAAGTAATAGCCGCACAATATCAAAAATAAAAAAATTGACCAATTATACTGTGGATAGCAGTATAATTGGTCAATTTTTTTGTGAGTTTAATGTCTAATTTGTCCATCACCTTGGACCAAATATTTAGTAGTTGTTAATTCGTTAGCGCCCATAGGACCTCTAGCGTGAAGTTTTTGAGTACTGATACCAATTTCAGCTCCGAAACCGAATTGTTGGCCATCAGTAAATCTTGTTGAAGCGTTAGTATAAACGACTGCGGCATCGATTTGTTTCATGAACTTGCGACTAGCAGTGTAGTTTTCTGTGATGATTGATTCACTGTGTTTAGTGTTGTACTTATTGATATGCTTGATAGCATCGTCAATTGAGTCAACTACCTTGATAGCAATGATGTAGTCATCATATTCGGTACCCCAATCTTCTTCAGTAGCAGGGATGATGTCAGGTACGATGGCTTTAGATAAGACGTCACCACGGACTTCAACATTGTTAGCACGTAAGGCATCATAAAGATCAGGTAAGAATTCATTAGCGATGTCTTTGTGCAAAATAACCTTTTCAGCTGCGTTGCAGACAGAAGGACGTTGAACCTTGGCGTTGATGATAATTTTGAGAGCTTTTTCCAAGTCGGCATCTTTATCAACATAAATGTGGCAATTGCCGGCACCAGTTTCAATAATAGGAACTTTGGCTTTGTTGACGACCATTTTGATAAATTTGCCACTGCCACGGGGAATCAAAACGTCAATATAATCAGTCAATTCCATCATCTTTTGTGCAGTTTCGTGGCTAACGTCGTCGATTAATTGCACAGCATTAGGATTAATATCAGAATCCTTCAAGGCTTGGCGCAAAACTTCTGACAAGATGATATTAGAATTGATAGCTTCTTTACCACCACGTAAGATTACTGCGTTACCGGCTTTAAAACATAGTCCGGCAGCATCGACAGTTACGTTAGGGCGAGCTTCATAGATCATCCCGATAACACCTAGGGGAACTCGTTCTTGAGTAATGTCCAAACCAGTTGCAGTTTGCCAACCACGATCGATTTTGCCGATTGGATCTTCAAGGTCCATTACTTGGCGTAAACCGTCAGACATATCGTTGATTCGATCAGGAGTTAATAAAAGACGGTCAATCATGGCTTTTTTGATACCATTTTTCTTGGCATTTTCAACGTCTTCTTTATTAGCTTCGATAATTTTTTCTGTATTAACTACTAGAGCGTTGGCCATATTCAAAAGGGCAGTATTCTTTTTCTTAGTACCTAATTGTCCTAATTCAAAAGCAGCACTCTGAGCATTTTGACCCATTTGTTCAAGGTTCGTCATGAAATCACTCCTAAAACGCTTTTTTGATTTACCTTTAAGTATATCATTGTACAAAAAAATAGTGGACGGCTGTATCCACTATTTACGTCTAAGTATTAATTTAATTTGTTGATTATGTTGCCGTCAACGTAGTAATAAAACTACTCCAAAAATACGTGGCTGTCAACATAAATTATTGCTGATTAATATTTTTAATGATGTGATCAATCATTTCAATAAACAAGCGTTGTTCTTCATCGCTCATATCAGCAGTGGCATTTTGTTCAGCCTTTTGCCAAATTTCTTCAACTTGTTTAGCTAGAGCTGTTCCTTTAGGAGTCAAACTGACTAGGGTGATACGTTTATCCTTAGTGGATTTTTCAGTTCGAACTAGGCCACTTTTTAGCATTCGACTAATGGACTTAGCAATAGTTGAATGATCCACGCAAAGAGCGACTACTAATTGATTTTGGGCAATGCGGTCTTCCTTTAATAATTCCAATAAAATCAAATCTTGCCCTGGATAGAGACCGAGTGGGCGCATGTTTTTAGTGACTAAATTTTTGTAGCAATTGATCAAGCTGATAATGGCTTTTTCAATCGGAAAGTTTGTTTCCATATATTTCTCCTTCTAGCCACTAACTTTTGAGAACAAAGTACCAACGGGATCACCTGATAAGATATTAAAGATGACATTAGGATCTTTACCATTTGTGAGGACCATTTCTTGGTTGTGTTTCAAAATTAGTTCAGCAGCTTTGAGTTTCGTCGTCATGCCACCAGTTCCAAATTTTGTTCCGTGACCACCGGCTGCAGCAATAATGGCTGGACTGATTGTTTGAATGCTAGAAACTAGTTTAGCATCAGGAACTTTGAGTGGATTAGCTGAGTAAAAGCCATCGATATCGGATAGCATGATTAACAAGTCAGCATCAACTAAGTTAGCTACAATAGCTGAAAGTTGATCGTTGTCGCCAAATTTAGTGTGGTGATCAAGTTCTGAGACTGTTACTGTATCATTTTCGTTGACGATAGGGATAGTATTTTCCATCGACAATAATTCTTGGAAACTGTTCATCACGTTAGTGTGGCTTTCAGGATAGTCGATGATATCACGGGTAATCAGCATTTGAGCTACCGACATACCGTATTCGTGGAAAGCTTCGTTGTAAATTTGCATCAATTCGGCTTGACCGACAGCAGCCACAGCTTGTTGTTTAGAAATTTTAATCGGACGCTTGTCGATACCTAAAACTCCCATTCCTACGCCAATAGCACCGGAAGAAACTAAGACGACATCTTTGCCATCTTTTTTCAAAGTACTCAAAACGTGAGCTAATTCTTTAATGACCTTTAAATTAATTTTGCTGTTTTGACGAATCAAAGTACTAGTACCAATTTTAACGACGATTCGATCAGCAATGATGTGACGCTTATTTTGCATTTATAATTCCCTCATAAAAAAAGATTTTGACCAAATAATTATTTTCCAATACTATTAAGATAGAACAAGAGCGAGAATAAGAAAAGGGTGTATTCATGTACAAAATATTAATTATGCTTCATGACGGTGACGATTATATTCGAATGAACAAGGTTTACATAGAAAGTATGCCCGTTGCTGGCCAATATATCATCCATTCAGATGGTTTGCCATATTATGTAGAAGAAGTAACGACCTTCGTTGGTTACGTCAGCAGCAAAGGTGCTATTGCCATTGTAGTAGTACATCCAGCTGATAAAGATGCCGAAGTTAATAAATTGTACGGCGTTGATATTGCTAGAGATTTGGACGATCCTGAATATAACAAAAAGGATTAAAGATGGAGAAATTTATATTTTAATTGGTGTTAAGATTCCGTCGTCCGTACGGCCCTGAAAAACGCTGGAACGCTGCCGACACAACTTGAAACCAATCCCAAAACCGGGGATTGTTTCCAAGATTGGTCTTGTCCTAAGCGATAAATCGCTAAGGACAATTTGGCGGCTGAGCATTTTTCAGGACCTCGCTCCCGACTAGATAGTGATTTCTATCTTTATATAAATAACTTCAGAAAATTAATAGAAGATATTATTAGAATTGCAGTATATTGCTATATTTCTAGTGATATCTTCTTTTTTATATGAAGAAATATGTTTGTTATTCAAAAAGTATGTGTCTAATTTCATCTAAATAGGGGATGGACTCTAGTCGGGAGCAAAAATCCTGTGTCGGCTATGTTCCAGCCAGCCACAGAATTTTTGCGGACGACGGCATATTTAGCAATACGTCAATAATGTTTAAACATGTGAAAACGCTAACCCAAAATCGGTAAATTTAATTTAATGTATTTGAAAACAAATTACTCCTAAAAGCATATATCATGAACGTTGGTAGGATAGATAGAGATGGACAAAACAATTAACCCCCCTTTAGTTGTTTTGTCCCTTTTTTTCTCACAGCAAAAAAAATAAAGGCCTACCACTAGCCTTTACTTTTGCGAGAATTTTTTAAATCAGAGCCTACCACAAACCCTGATTTCTAAGCAGTTGAGAAGGAGTACTACTTTTCAAAAAGGATAACAATGAAAATATTGTTAGGTTAATACATCTCGCCTATATAACCATTTTAATTATAAGTCGAATATAAAAACTTTTCTACATCTAAGAAAAAATATTTTGAACAAAATAGCAATATTTTAAAAGTATAGTCCATTTCCATATAATATATTGTTGCATTTGTGAAATCGCGTGACACTGTTTAGTCATCATGTCATAATTTAATTATCAACAATTAGAGAAAAAATACTGACGGTATATAGAAAATTCAAATTGCTATAAGTATTTTATATAAAGTTGAAAACAAATCGTCTATGCCTGGGTGCATAATGAATGACGATGAATGAGAATAAAAAAAACAATTGCATATTAAGATATTCCAATAGAAGGGTGGTAACATATTGAAACAAGTCAAAGTTTCCAACGTTGAACGCGATAACTTTATTCGTTCCGTTGAAGAATCAGTTGGATCCTTCAATTTGGGCTCTGAGAGGTCGCTAATCAATTTGGTGTTTAAGCATTTGAAGTTGCTAGAATATAACGATAACTTGGAAACCGAATTGATCAACTTCCGCCGAGAGTTAATCGAATATGACATCAATACAGGTCACCGCAACAATCGTGACGTTGAAGAATTATTATTTAAAATTAAAAATAGAAATTTACCATATATCTAATATATAATGTAGGAATTTATTTTATTCCTGCATTTTTTTTATATTCATGATGATAATATTATAAACGAGGTGATAGCGTGGTAAAAATAAATCAATTTTTAATACAAGATGTTCCTATTTTAGAAGTCGAACTAAAAGAAAACCTTCACAAGCCATTGCCATTAGTTATTTTTTATCATGGATGGCGCTCTAGTAAAGAATTAGTTTTGACTCAAGCTCGTAAATTAGCACAAAAAAATATCCGTGTGGTCTTACCTGATGCTCTTAATCATGGGCAAAGACATACGGATATTTCTTCAATTCCTTCAATGACTTTTTGGAACAGTATTCAAGGTAATATTGCAGAATTCTCATTGATTCGTGATTTTTATAACGATAAGAAATTGATCAAAGATCAAAAAATTGGCGTTGGCGGATATTCAATGGGTGGTATGACGACTGGGGCTTTAATGACAGCTCACCCAGAAATTAGTGCTGCTTCCATCATTATGGGAACACCGAATTTATCAGCTTATGCCAAACTAGTTCGTGAGGATGCCAAAGCCAGAAACATTTATGTACCAAAGGATTTTGATTTATTGACGAGTTGGATCAGATACTATGATTTGAATCTTCAGCCGGAAAAAATCAATAATCGACCTTTGTTATTTTGGCATGGGACAGATGATAAAAGAATTCCTTATCAACAATCACGAAAGTTTTTTGAAAAAATTCATCCAGAAAGTTATGGGCAACAGACAGCCTTTATTACTGGTTACAAAGCGGGTCATCTAGTGGAACCACGTTTAATGGATAAAATTGCTAATTTCTTTGAGTATTACTTGGAATAGCTTTATACAAAATAAATAGGTTGATTAAACCAATGATTAGTAAAATGATAAACGCATGTTGTGTTCCGATTGCAGTGGAAACTTTGGTTGATAGAGAGTGGTTGCTTTGACTTAGGGCGATAATGGCAGAAACGATTGAAGTACCAGTAGCTCCAGCAAATTGTTGAAGGGTATTGAAAACAGCATTACCATCAGCCTGATTTTTGTCAGGGAGAAGGTTTAAACCGTCAGTCATGATATTCCCGGAAGACATTCCCATACCGCACATGTAAAGAATATAAACCCAAACAATTACAGTCGTACTTAAATTGCGACTCAAAAGGGTAAATACTAATAGTGAAATATCAGCAAAAGTTACACCGAATAAAATTGGCAAACGAGCTCCAAACTTATCCAGAATCTTACCGCCTAATGGGGCAAAGATAGCACCGACTACTCCGGCAGGTAGAACGGCCATTCCGGCAATCGTAGCACTTTGACTATTCACCAATTGAATGTAGTTAGGCAAAATAAAAGCAAAACCTAATGACAAAACTTGGAATAAGAAGAAACTCAAAACGTGACCGGAAAATTTGAGATTTTTCAAAATGGAAATATTGATCAAAGGATGCTCGATTTTTCTAGAACGAGTCACGAAGCCGATCAATCCCAAAATCCCGATGATAAATGATAGAGCAATTAAAAGATTGAAATTACTCATATTACTAAAGCCGTAAATCAAACCAGCAAAAGTAAAAATTAAATAAATCAAACTTAGTAAGTCGAATGCAGTTTTTTGTATTTGACTTTTTTGTTCGATATTTTTGATACCTAGGAAAAAGGAAATTATTAAAATAGGTACTAAAATTACGAAAATATAACGCCAACCTAAACCGCTGATTACTAAACCACCAAAAGTGGGTCCAACGGCTGGAGCTACGGCAGTAATCAAGGTACCAATTCCCATCATTAAACCGATTTTAGAAGTAGGAACATTTTCCAAAATAATATTGAACATTAAAGGTAAAGCAATTCCTGTACCCAAGCCTTGAATTGTACGTCCAAGTAAAAGGATTGGGAATATTGGTGCTATTGCATCTATTACTAAACCAAGAATAAATAATAAGTTGGCACATAGAAATAGTGATTTAGTTTTGAAATTTTTCTTCAAAAATGATGACAGGGGAACGATGATGGCAACGACTAACAAATAAATAGTCGTCATCCATTGAACAGTTGAAGTTGTGACGTTGAATTCTTTCATCAAAGTGGGAAAGGAGATATTCATCGAAGTTTCTACGATAACTCCGCAAAATGACATTAAACCGGTGGCAATGACTGCCAAAATTACTTTAAAGGGTATTTTTTGTTCTCTCATAAATAGTTAAACCTCCAAGGCATAATAGTGTAGTATTTTTTCAAATTGCTTTATTTCTGCTGCAGAGAAATTTGCCTCAAGAGTTTCTTGTTGCTTTTCCATATAGTTGTTGATGTCTTTTTCGAGCGCATGGGCTTTGTCGGTTAAGAAAACTGATCTTTGCCGAGCATCTTTTTTAGAAGGCTGACGATAGATCAAGTCTTTTTTTTCCATCCGCTGTAATAAGACAGTCGTCGTTGAACGCTGGATAAAGAATTCATTCTCAATGTCTCGTTGAAAGATTTCTTTTTCACTGTTGCGACTCAAATAATCAATAACTGACATTTGCATCCAAGTCATATCGTAGTTTTTGGCAAAATTATCAAAATTCTTAGTGATATGGTTGGTGGCAATCTTCAGCAACATATTGGTATATTTTTTTGACATATGCTTTCCTTTCTATAATTCGTTAGATGACTAACGATTATATGCTAGCGCAATTCCAAAAAATGTGCAATTTGATTTAACAATATTTATCTGTTGTCATATTATTACATTTATAAAAAGGAGTGATTCGATGGATGCAAGGGATAAATTTATTGTTGAGCATAAGGACGATTTTGAAGAGATATTGAAGAAGTTGATTGCCTTGAAAAGTATCAGTGCTACCGGTGAAGGAATTGACGAAACAGTTCAGTTTTTGCGTAATTTGTTAACAAAATTATTAGGTGCAAAGGTCGAAATCATTCCAACGGCTGGTAATCCAGTAATTTTGGCTAATATTTCCGGTAAAGAAAATAAGAATGTCTTGTTTTATGGTCACTATGATGTCATGACACCAGGAGATACGATTTATTGGGACTCAGATCCGTTTGAACTAACTAAACGAAATGGTCATTTTTATGCTCGAGGAGTTGGTGACAATAAAGGACAATTGTTGGCCCAAATCTTAGGGATGTATACTTATTTACAAATTCATCACGAATTTCCTTTTAATGTCACGTTATTTATTGAAGGTGAGGAAGAACAAGGCAGTGTCAACCTTGAACCGACGGTAAAGAAAATCGCTACAACTAAATTGCAAAAGGTTGATCAAGTCTTTGTAATGGACGGAGCGTTCAATGCTGATGGTACTCATGTATTGAGATTGGGCAATCGTGGTGTGTTCGCTTTTGAATTATCAACGACAACCGGCAGTCACGACAATCACTCGGGAAATTTGGGCAATATCATGGATAATCCTTTCGTGCAGTTGTTGAAATATTTGCATAAAATTTATGATTTTGAAACGGGTACTGTTAAATTACCGCATTTTTATGAAGGTGTAGAAAAACCAACTGAACAAGAAAAAGTTTGGATTAAACAATTGCCATACGACAAAGAATCAATTTTACAGCAATCAGGAATTAAGCATCTGGACTTTGACAAAGAAACCTACTATGAAAAATTGATGTTTGAACCTACATTTAATTTCTTCAGTGTCAAATCAGGTTATATGGAAAAAGGCGTGAAAACTATCATCCCTCATCAAGCCAGTTTAAAAGTCGATTGTCGACTAGTTGGAAAGCAATCGATTACTGCCATTAAACAGGATTTGGAAAAGGCTTTTGCTAAAGAAATCAGGGCGGGAGATTTAGAACTCAATTATTTAGGTAATATTCCACCAGAACATACAGAAGCTGATTTAACAGAAATCGAAAAGATTCAGCAAGCCATTGTCAAAGCAACCGGCAAGGCCTACATCGAACCAGTAATGCCCGGTGGTGTTCCTAATTACGTTTGGAAGGACAATTTACACGTCCCAGTTTTTACGATTCCATATGCTAATTATGATGAGCACAATCATGACTTCAATGAGAATTTAACCGAAAAAGCCTTTTATGATGGGATTAAGATTAGCTATGAATTATTAGGATTGGGATAGGTTAAGGATGCCGTCGTCCGCAAAAATCCTGTGGCTGGCTGGAACATAGCCGCCACAGGATTTTTGCTACCGACTAGATTTCAATTTCTATTTAAGTAGAATCGGACACATACTTTTTGAATAACAGCTCTATTTCTTTGTACCAATTCAAAAAAAGAAGATATTACTAAACTTGCAGCAATATACTGCAATTCCAATAATATCTTCTATTAATTTTCTGAAGTTATTTA
>ERZ833963.1915-NODE-1915-length-22267-cov-2.288673_pt1 | contig 22267 bp, 18 predicted proteins | sample MGYA00519693_ERZ833963 | MGnify/ENA primary metagenome ERZ833963 (study PRJEB31850, sample SAMEA3708748) | human gut metagenome | biome: human gut; feature: human-associated habitat; material: faeces | place: China | collected 2014 ... | reverse complement strand
CAGTTTAAAGGAGTATCTGGACATTTTCGGGAAAGACAATTTTTTTCTGGAAATTCAGGATCATGACCTTGAAGAAGAACATACTGTTAATACTGAACTGAAACGCCTGGCAAAAAAATATGATCTTGGTTTAGTGGCTACTAATGATTCTCATTATGTGAAGCGCGAAGATGCAGATGCACAGGATGTATTGCTGTGTATTCAGACAACAAGTACTGTAGATGATCCTAAAAGAATGAAATTTCCTAATGATCAATTTTATTTAAAAAGTGAAGCTGAGATGCGCGAAAAGTTCGGTGATTGTCCTGAAGCTTTAGAAAATACAGCGAAGATAGCAGAGCGCTGCAACGTGGAATTGAGTTTTGGTCATTTATTGCTGCCGGAATTCCCTATTCCAAATGGATTATCGGCAGAGGAATATTTGCGTAAGCTGTGTTTAGATGGGATGCCGGGGAGGTATCCTGAGCCGACGCAGCAGGTTTTAGATAGGCTGGAATATGAATTAGGTATTATCAATAAAATGGGCTATGACTGTTACTTTCTGATTGTTTGGGATTTTATAAGTTACAGCCGCAGAAATGATATACCTGTAGGACCTGGCCGCGGAAGTGCGGCAGGCAGTATTGTCGCTTATCTTTTAGGGATTACTAATATTGATCCGCTGAAATATGATTTGCTGTTTGAACGTTTCTTAAATCCTGAACGTGTAAGTATGCCTGATATAGATACAGATTTCTGTTATGAAAAAAGGCAGCAGGTTCTGGATTACATTATTAATCGTTATGGACAGGAGAAGGTTGCCCAGATCATAACTTTTGGTACCTTACAGGCTCGCGCGGCGGTTCGTGATGTTGGCAGAGCGTTGGAAATGCCTTACAGCATGGTGGATAATGTAGCAAAACTTATTCCGCGTGATTTGGGTATTACATTAGAGAGAGCGCTGGAGGCCAGTAATGAGCTGAGAAGTTTATATGAAAACGATGCGAACATCAAACGCCTGATTGATCTTGCTCAAAGCGTGGAAGGCATGCCGCGTAATTCAGGTACTCATGCGGCGGGAGTTGTTATTGCCCCGGATGATTTGAAAAAGTATGTGCCGCTGCAGTTGTCGAATGAAAATTTTATTACAACTGAATATGATAAAGATAAGATTGAAAGCCTCGGACTTTTAATGATGGATCTTTTAGGGCTGCGTACTTTGACAGTAATTGGTGATGCAATCAAGTTTATTTATGAAACTACTGGTGATAAACTTGATATTGATAAAATTCCTCTTGATGATGAAGCAACGTGCAGCATGCTGAGAAAGGGCGATACTCAAGGGGTATTTCAGCTTGAATCAGGCGGAATGACGAAACTGGTTATGGATTTGGGACCGGAAAGTTTTGAAGATCTTATTCCTTTAGTTGCATTGTATCGTCCTGGACCATTAGGAACGGGAATGGTAGAAGATTTTATTGCAGGACGTCATGGTGAAAAAACTGCAGAGATGCTGCATCCTTTATTGGAACCGGTTTTAAAAGATACTTTTGGCGTTATTCTTTATCAGGAACAGGTTATGCAGATCACTTCCGTTCTGGCAGGCTTCAGCCTCGGGCAGGCAGATATTCTGCGGCGGGCTATGGGCAAGAAAAAGGCTAAGGAACTGGATTCTATGCGTGAAGCCTTTATTGATGGAGCTCAACAAAAACATGGTATCAGCCCGCAGCTGAGCAGTGAAATTTTTGCTCTCCTACAGCATTTTGCCGGTTATGGGTTCAATAAATCGCACTCTGCCGCTTACGCATTGGTATCTTACCAAACACTTTGGCTGAAAACCCATTTCCCTGCTGAGTTTATGGCAGCTGTAATGACCTCGGAAATGGATAATACGGATAAAATTGTTGGCTTGTACGATGAATGTTTACGTATGGGCTTAAAAGTTACCCCACCGGATATCAATGTAGGGAAACATCATTTCAGTGTGAATGAAAATGGTGAGATTGTTTATGGTATCGGCGCCATTAAAGGTGTGGGTGAAGGTCCGATTGATGCACTGATTACCGCTCGTAATGAAGGTGGGATTTTCAGAGATTTATTTGATTTATGTGCTCGCGTTGATTTGAAAAAAATTAACCGTCGGACCTTTGAAAGTCTGATTATGTCGGGTGCATTTGATAAGTTAGGGCCACATCGTGCGGCGTTATCTAAGAATCTAGAAGATGCTCTCAAAGCTTCAGATCAGCATGCAAAAGATGAGGCCATGGGGCAAACCGATATGTTCGGTGTGCTGACAGAAACACACGAAGAAGTGGAAAATGCTTACGCTCACACGCCACCTTACACAGAAAAACAAATTTTAGATGGTGAGCGTGAAACTCTAGGTTTGTATTTAAGCAGCCATCCAGTAAGTCGTTATTTAAAAGAGCTTTCTCATTACAGTTCTACGCGATTAAAAGATCTCACGCCAAACCGCCGTGGGCAAATTAGCACTGCAGCTGGTTTGTTGGTGGCAACGCGTTTTGCAACAACGAAAAAAGGCAATCGCATCGGTATCGCAACCATTGATGACCGATCAGGGCGTTTAGACCTAACCCTATTCGGCGAAAGCTTAGACCAATTCGGCGAAAAACTACAAAAAGATACGGTTGTAGTGGTATCTGGTCAGGTGAGTTTTGACGATTTTTCTGGTGGATTAAAAATGTCTGTACGGGATTTGATGACTTTAGATGAGGCGCGTTCCCGTTATGCGAAATCTTTGGCCATCAGCTTGTCCGAGGAGCAGATTAGCCCAAGTTTTATTAAGAAACTGAAAGAAATGTTAGAACCTGTTAGTGGCGGTACTTTACCAATTAACGTATATTATCAAAGCGCAAAAGGCCGTGCGTTATTGCGTTTAGGGATTCAATGGTCGATTACACCAACGGATGAGATTCTAACAGAATTGGTGAATTTGCTCGGTGAAAATGCGGTAGAGCTAGAATTCGGTTAATATTCCAGTAAGAGTGCGGTCAAAAAATCAGTGTTTTTTAACCGCACTTTAGGCGATATAAACAAAGCGAGAGATAAAATGGAAAAAATCATTATTGATGCAGACAGATTTTTACGCACCATTTCACGTATTTCCCATGAAATTATTGAAAAGCACCAAGATTTCAATAATGTGATTTTAGTTGGGATAAAACGTCGTGGAGCAGAAATTGCAGAATTGATTCAACGTCGTATTGAAGAGTTGAATGGTGTGAGTCTTCCAATGATGGAATTGGATATCACGTTTTACCGCGATGACTTAGAGTATGTTGAACCTGAAAATCCAACTCCTGTGTATAGCGGCGCCTCCAGTTATATGAATATTCAGGGTAAAGAAGTCATTTTGATCGATGATGTGTTATTCACCGGAAGAACCATTCGCGCAGCGATGGATGCGTTAACGGATTTTGGTCGAGCAGCTAAAATTGAATTGGTGATTTTAGTGGATCGTGGACATCGTGAATTACCGATTCGGGCAGACTATGTAGGTAAAAATGTGCCGACCTCCCGTGATGAACAAGTTCAGGTGCGTACATTAAAATACGATGGTTGTTATGAAGTGGTATTATTGTCTAAATAACGATCAGCCTATTGTGAACCTTTGATAAAATTGATAATCTAACGAGCATTATCCTATTATTTTTTAAGACAACTAAAATGAAAAAATCAATGTTAAAATCTCTTTTATTTACCATGATCGGTCTGTTTACTTTTTCTCAAGTACAAGCAGAAGAACGCGTTGTGGCGACCGTAAATGGTACACCAATTTTACAAAGCCAAGTGAATGCCGTAATGGGCAAAAAAGGTAGCCAACGTGCAGCATTAGATAAGATTATTGATGATATGCTGACTGAGAAAGCGATCAAAGAATCAGGCGTAAAAGTAAACCAAGCGGAAGTAAACCGTATCGTAGAAGATATTGCGGCGAAAAATGGTTTAACTTATGGGCAATTCTTAGATGCGCTCGATTATCAAGGCATTTCCTTAAATGCATTTAAACAACAAATTTCTCGCCAAATGTTAATGGCGGGTGTGCGTAACCGTGCTATTCAAAACAGCGTAGATGTGACTCGTGAGCAAGTGGATGCATTGGGTAAACAAATGCTCGATGAAGCAAAAGCAAAAGGCACGGCACAAAAAGTGATGGGCAAAGAGTATGAAGTTCGTCATATTTTATTAAAATTAAACCCATTGCTGAACGATGCACAAGCAAAAGCAGAATTAGAACGTATTCGTAGTGAGATTATTTCTGGCAAGATGACATTTGCTGATGCGGCATTAAAATATTCTAAAGATTATTTATCTGGTGCGAATGGTGGAAGCTTAGCCTATGCTTTCCCTGAAGCTTATGTGGGCCCATTTGCAAAAATGGTTGAAACTACACCACAAGGTACCATTTCAGCACCATTTAAATCTGAATTTGGTTGGCATATCCTTGAAGTAACGGGTAGTCGAGATGGCGATAAAACAGAAGATGCCTATCGTCAAAAAGCTTACGAACAAATCGTGAATAGCCAATTACAAGAAGCAACCAAAGACTGGGTGAAAGCATTACGTAAAAATGCTGATATTCAATATTTCGATAAGTAACAGAAACCGTTAGAATAAGGGGGCATTTTTGCCCCTTTTGTCGTTTTTATAAAATGAGTGACGCATGAAAAAATTTTTTGTCTTTTTACTAATTCTTCTGCTAATTCTTGGCGGTGTTGGTTTTTGGGGTTATCAAAAACTAACGGAGTTTGTTCATACACCAGTGAATGTCACGCAAGATCAATTGCTGACAATTGAACGAGGAACTACGGGCAGTAAACTCGCTGCTTTATTAGAGCAAGAAAAAATTCTTGATCATGCGGATTTGTTGCCTTGGTTATTGAAATTACAACCTCAGCTCAACAAAGTGAAAGCGGGGACTTATTCTTTAACGGGCGTGAAAACGTTGCAAGATTTATTGGATATGATTAATTCTGGCAAGGAAGCGCAATTTAGTGTGAAGTTTATTGAAGGTAAAACGTTCAAGGAATGGCGTAAAAACCTTGAAAACGCACCGCACTTAAAACAAACCTTGCAAGGTAAAAGTGATAAAGAAATTATGGCGTTATTAGATATTCCAGCCGTTGCAAAAGCCGTTTACGAATGGAATAACATGGATGGCTGGTTGTATCCAGATACCTATAATTATACGCCAAACTCAACTGATCTTGAATTATTAAAACGTTCAACTACTCGTCTACAAAAAGTCTTGGATAAAGCATGGAGTGAACGCGATGAAAATCTCCCATTAGCGGATCCGTATCAAATGTTGATTTTGGCTTCTATTGTGGAGAAAGAAACGGGGATTGCGGCGGAGCGCCCACAAGTGGCTTCCGTATTTATTAATCGTTTAAAAGCCAATATGAAACTGCAAACTGACCCAACCGTGATTTATGGAATGGGTGAGAATTATACCGGTAATATTCGTAAGAAAGATTTAGAAACGATAACCCCGTATAATACCTATATGATTGAGGGGTTACCACCAACACCAATTGCGATGGTGAGTGAGAGTGCTTTGCAGGCTGTGGCGCATCCAGCAAAAACAGATTTTTATTATTTTGTTGCCGATGGAAGTGGCGGCCATAAATTTACTCGTAATCTGAACGAGCATAATAAAGCAGTGCAAGAATATTTACGTTGGTATCGTAGCCAACAAAAAGGAGCCAACTAATGCAAGGCAAATTTATCGTCATTGAAGGGCTGGAAGGTGCAGGTAAAAGTACCGCCATGCAAACGGTGGTGGATACATTAAAATCCCTTGGTGTAAATGATATCGTGTTTACTCGTGAGCCGGGTGGTACACCATTAGCAGAAAAATTGCGCCATTTAATTAAACATGAAACAGAAGAACCTGTTACGGATAAAGCGGAATTATTGATGCTTTATGCGGCACGAATTCAATTGGTAGAAAATGTGATTAAGCCAGCATTGGCTGAAGGTAAAATTGTGCTGGGTGATCGACATGATATGTCTTCACAGGCCTATCAAGGCGGTGGGCGTCAGTTTGACCAAACACTTATGGCGAATTTAAAAAATATGGTATTAGGCGATTTTGAGCCTGATTTTGTACTGTATTTAGACATTGATCCTGCAGAAGGGCTTGCTCGTGCTAGAGGTCGTGGTGAATTAGACCGCATTGAACAACAAGGACTCGATTTCTTCCATCGTACCCGCCAACGTTATTTGGAATTGGTGCAGAACAACCCAAAAACCGCCATTGTTAATGCAGGTCAGCCTTTGGAAAAAGTACAAGCAGACATACAAAGTGCGGTCAAAAATTGGTGGGTTTCACAAGCAAAATGAGCGAACTTTATCCTTGGTTAGTGCCTACTTATCACAAAATTAGCCAAACTTTTAGCGAAGGTTTGGGGCATCATGCATTATTGATTAAAGCTGATCAAGGTCTCGGTGCTGAAGGTTTGTTTGAGGCTTTGACAAAACGCATTATGTGTCAAACGCCAGATAATGCACCTTGTGGCCATTGTCATGCTTGTCACCTAATGGCTGCGCAAAGTCACCCAGATTTTCATGTTTTAGCCTCTCAAGAAGGCAAAGACATTGGGGTTGATCAGGTTCGGGCGATTAATGAAGTTGTCAGCCAACACGCGCAACAAAACGGCAATAAATTAGTATATATTCAAGATGCAGAACGCCTTACGGAAGCGGCAGCGAATGCATTGCTCAAAACTTTGGAAGAGCCGCGTCCGAACACGTATTTCTTATTGCAAACAGAGCCATCCTCTTCGTTGTTAGCGACTATTTACAGCCGTTGCCAAGTGTGGAATGTGCCTTTGCCAACGGAAACGGAAGCCCTAAATTGGCTTTCTTCTCAATTTCAGGCAGAAACATCTGAATTATTGACCGCACTTGCGATGAATTTAGGTCGTCCACTGTTAGCATTGGAAACACTCCAGCAAGGATTAATTGAACAACGGAAGAATTTCCTACGCCAATTTTGGCTTTTTTATCGTCGTCGTTCGCCTTTGGAAATTTTGCCTTTCTTTGAAAAAGAACGCACCGTACAGCAAGTAGATTGGATTTTAGCGTTTTTAAGCGATGCCATTAAATACAAACTCGAAATACAAAGTGGCTGGCAAACACTTGATCTTAAAACAGGTGTAACTCAATTTGCAGACGAGCAAACAGCGCTTGGGTTATTAACCGCAAATAAAATTATGCAAAAAGTACGCTCGGATTTACTCACTATCAACGGCGTTAACACAGAATTAATGTTACTAGATGGTTTGACGAAGTTAATTACCGACGTATTTAAGGACTAAATAAATTATGTTTATCGTAGATTCCCATTGCCATTTAGATGCATTGGATTATGAAAATTTACACAAAGATATTGCTGATGTTGTGGCCAAAGCCCAAGCACGAGATGTGAAGCATTTATTGGCGATTGGCGTAACATTAAGCCGTTTTGAAAAAGCTTACCCTGAGTTAGCAAAATTTCCGAATGTGTCTTTAGCTTGCGGCGTGCATCCACTAGATCTTGAAGAAGAACCTTACGATGCCGAGCGTTTATTACGTTTATCCCAAGATAAAAAAGTGATCGCAATTGGCGAAATTGGTTTGGATTATTATTACAGTGCAGATAATAAGGCATTGCAGCAAACGGTTTTTGCCGATCAAATCAGAATTGCTAATGAAGTGGATAAGCCCGTGATTATTCATACGCGTTCAGCGCCAGAAGATACCATTGCCATGTTGCGTGAGCACCATGCAGAAAAGTGCGGTGGATTAATTCATTGTTTTACGGAAACCTTAGATTTTGCGAAAAAGGCACTTGATTTAGGGTTTTATATTTCTTGTTCGGGTATTATTACCTTTAAAAATGCGGAAAGTATTCGTGAAGCTATTCGTTATGTACCAGCAGATCGTTTGTTAGTTGAAACAGATTCGCCTTACTTAGCGCCCGTGCCTTATCGTGGTAAAGAGAACCAACCTGCCTATACACGTGAAGTGTGTGAGTATGTGGCAGCGTTAAAAGGGCTGTCTATGGAAGAATTTGCACAAATTAGTACACAAAACTTCGAGCGTTTATTTAAAATTAATGTACAATAAATCATCGATTTAAATGAGAGAGTTTTATGCGTAAGTTTTTTAAATACTTTTTATTTTTAGTGGTCTTTGTTTTCCACGGCTTTATGTTCGCCGTGGTGGACTACGTTTTCCCACACTATGATGTGACACGAGTAACGGGTGTGGAAGTGAAACGTGTGGATAAAGATGGTCCGATTACAAAATCGAATCCGGCTGATGGTCCAACGCGCGATGTGTATTTTATCAATACACAAAATGATGATGGCAAAATCATGGTGTATCGTAATGAAGATACCCGTTGGGGTTTCCCGTTCTACTTTAAATTTGGTTCAGCGAACTTACAGGCTCAAGTACAAGCTTTGGGTAATGAAAACAAATTAGTGCAAATCAAGTATTACGGTTGGCGTATGACGATGTTCGATGAATATCGTAATGCGGTTTCGGTGAAAGAAATTAGTGGCGATGTGACACCAAGCCATCCGATTTTATCTTGGGTATTCTATGCTTTCTTATTAGTTACTCTTTTCCTTTCTATACAATTTGTACGCGGCTGGTTCGACAGCGAAAATTAGCGTTTCTCAAATGGGGCGTCATAGAACGCCCTAACAGATTAATAATAACATTTCTAACCTAAAAACCAGCGGTAAATTGACCGCACTTTAAAACCAATAAAGAGAACATTATGAGTTTATCTGCAGCGATTTTTATTTTAATCGTATTAATTATTGTCAGTGCAATCTTGTCATCAGCTGAGATTTCTCTCGCGGGTGCAAGACGCATTAAACTACAAACGTTAGCCAATGAAGGCAATATCAAAGCGGAGAAGGTCTTAAAATTACAGGAGCAACCTGGCCGCTTTATTACTGTGGTACAAATTGGGCTGAATATGGTGGCTATACTCGGTGGTGTAATTGGTGAAGCGACAATTAGTCTTCACTTACAGAGTTTTTTACATGAATACACCACGGCAGAATGGGTTGAGCCAGCCTCCTCTTGGATTGCTTTTTTCATGGTAACCACAACATTTGTTTTATTAGCCGATTTAATTCCGAAACGTCTCGCATTGATTAATCCTGAAGGTGTGGCGTTACGGACTATTGGCATTATGCAAGTCTTTATTTTCTTCTTAAAACCTATTGTATGGTTTTTTGATGGTCTTTCTAATATCTTCTTCCATTTAATGGGTGTATCGACTAAACGTGAAGATAACATGACTCCAGAAGACATTGTGGCGATTGTGGAGGCTGGTGCTGAAGCGGGTGTACTAAAAACACAAGAACATTATTTGATTGAAAACATCTTTGAAATGCAAGAGCGTACCGTGTCTTCAACCATGACGACTCGTGAAAACATCGTATTTTTAGACCGCACTTTTACTCGTCAGGAAGTGTTGAATACCTTATCGGCTGACTCTCATTCTAAATTAGTGATCTGTGATAATGGTTTGGACAAGATTTTAGGTTATGTGGAATCACATACTTTGTTGACGCTTTATCTTCAACAAGAAGTAGTGGATTTAACAGATAGCCGTTTATTACGTAAAGCGTTATTTATCCCGGATACGCTGTCGCTATACGAAGTATTGGAGTTATTTAAATCTACAGGTGAAGACTTTGCGATTATCGTCAATGAGTATGCTCTGGTCGTAGGCTTGATCACTTTAAACGATGTAATGAGTATTGTGATGGGCGAATTGGTTTCTAACGAAGAAGAACAAATTGTCAGCCGTGATGAAAACTCTTGGTTGATTGATGGGGCAACGCCGCTTGAAGATGTGATGCGTGCTTTAGATATTGAATCTTTCCCTGATGAAGAAAACTATGAAACTATCAGTGGTTTTATGATGTATATGTTACGAAAAATCCCGAAAAAAACCGATTTTGTCGTATACGATAAATATAAATTTGAAGTCATTGATACCGAAAACTTCAAAATTGATCAAATTTTAGTTTCGATTGTCAAAGACAACGGCGTGAGCAAAGAATCAGCGTAATGCTAAGTGCTACCTTGCTTAACCCCCCATTCTAAGTATAATTAACAGCGGTTTTAACCGCCTATAAAATAAGGAAAATTTAATGTTAAAAAAAATCTCGATATTCTTTGTTGCAGTAATGCTTGCAGGTTGTTCTTCGATTTCAGATATGACCTCTTACATTCCGTTTATGGGTAAAGACAAAAAAGTTATTAATTTAGATAAAGATAAAATCGACCAAAAATCTTACGCGGCAGCTTATGAAGCCACTGTGGCAACCTATAAAGATCGCGTAAACAAGAATTTCTTTGTCGATAATTTTGCAAGTGGTGCAAATGACTGGTATCTCGGTCGCATCGTCGTACCAATCAAACAAATTCAAGATAAACTCTACACGGGTGGGCACGACTCTGATGTGTATGCTTACTATAGCGGTGTGTTACATGCAGAAGCATTACAAACTAACTTCAGCCGTTTAAGTGCAAATTGTTGGCAAAAAGTGGATTCGCCAAGTGTGACGCAAGGGATCTACGATGCAATGCGTGATTTGCAAAAAGGCAAAGAGCGCGGTGAAAATGACGCCTACATTTCCCAAGGTAGCGAAATGCTACTCAAAGCCTGTACCGGCCAATAATCAATTTGAGCTGTTGATGAGAGACCTCATCAGCAGCTTTTCTTTTTTTAAATCATCAATGTGAAGGAGCAAGAATGTTAGAACTTTCGGAAAGCAACATTCATTTAAATGCTACGGCAACAAATAAGCTGCAAGCTATTGAAATGGCTGCAAGCGCGTTAGAGCAAGCTGGCAATGTTGAACAAGGCTATTTGCAAGGTATGCTTGGACGTGAACAACAAACCTCCACTTTTTTAGGAAATGGGATTGCAATTCCACACGGTACATTAGAAACCCGTTCAATGGTGAAAAAAACCGGTGTGCAAGTTTTCCAATTTCCACAAGGTATTGAGTGGGGAGAAGGCAATGTTGCTTATGTTGTGATTGGTATTGCTGCCCGTTCTGATGAGCATCTTGCTTTACTTCGTCAATTAACGCATGTTTTAGGTGATGAAGACACTGCGACACAGTTAGCGACATTAACAGATGTTGAAAAATTCCGTGCGATTTTGTTAGGTAAAAGCGATGCTTTTAGCCTTACTGAAGAAACATTAAGTTTAGATATTGAAACACAAAGTTTGCTCACCCTTACCGCCATCAATGCAGGTAAATTACAACAGCAAAGTGCGGTTGAAAATAGCTTTGTTTCTGAAGTGGTATCCAATTCTGCTCTACCATTAGGTAAAGGTTTATGGGTGACAGATGCCGTATCAGGTAATGTGAAAAATGCCTTAGCATTCAGTCGTGCGAAAACCATTTTTAATCATAATGGCAAAGCGGTGAAAGGCGTGTTGACGATTTCGGCGGTTAATGATCAAATCAATGAGACATTAGCGCGTTTATTGGATGATGAAGTCCAAAATATTTTATTAAGTGGTAATACGCAGCAAATTTTGACCGCACTTAATGGCGGTAAAGTGCCTGTTGCAGCTGCTCAATCTGAAGGTCAAATCGCTACGGGTGCAGTGATTGGTACCTTTACTGTTCGTAATGAACATGGCTTGCACGCTCGCCCAAGTGCGGTGCTTGTCAATGAGGTGAAAAAATACACTTCCAAGATTACGGTACAAAATCTTACTCGAGAAACTGCACCGGTTAGTGCAAAAAGTTTAATGAAAATTGTGGCATTAGGTGTCACTCAAGGTCATCGCTTACGTTTTGTTGCGGAAGGTGATGATGCGAAACAAGCTATTGAAGCCTTAGGTAAGATCATTGCGAGTGGGCTTGGCGAAAGCGTATCTGCCGTACCACCGGCTGAACCAGATACCATTGAAGTAAGCAGTGAGCATGCGCCACAAATTCACGAAGAAAACACGGGCTTACCAGCCGATGCTATTGAAGCGGTATTTATGATTCGTAATGAACACGGTTTACACGCTCGTCCAAGTGCCGTGCTTGTTAATGAAGTGAAAAAATATAATGCGTCTGTTGCGGTACAAAACTTAGATCGTGACACCCAATTAGTCAGTGCAAAAAGTTTGATGAAAATTGTGGCGCTTGGTGTCGTGAAAGGTCATCGCCTACGTTTCGTCGCGAGCGGTGAAGAAGCTCAACAAGCGATTAACGGTATTGGTGCAGTCATTGAAAGTGGTTTAGGCGAAGGTCGGGGGTAAGTGATGGCAAAAGTAGCAACAATTACCTTAAATACCGCTTATGATTTAGTTGGGCGTTTACCTCGTATTGAAATCGGCGAAGTGAATACCGTTGAAACGCTCGGTATTTTCCCTGCAGGCAAAGGCATCAATGTCGCTAAGGTATTAAAAGATTTGGGCGTAGAGGTGGCCATTGGTGGCTTCTTAGGGGAAGATAACGTCGGTGATTTTGAAACCTTATTTAAAAAACAAGGCTTGGAAGACAAATTCCATCGTGTTGCGGGCAAAACTCGTATTAACGTAAAGATTACGGAAACCGAAGCAGATGTAACAGATTTAAATTTCTTAGGCTATCAAATCACCCCAGAAGCTTGGCAGCAATTTACAGCAGATTCATTAGCGTATTGCCAAAACTTTGACATTGTCGCGGTATGTGGCAGTTTACCGCGTGGTGTGAGTCCTGAATTGTTTGCTGACTGGCTTAATCAGTTACATAAAGCTGGTGTGAAAGTCGTATTAGATAGCAGTAATGCCGCACTCACAGCGGGTTTGAAAGCCCATCCTTGGTTGGTGAAACCAAATCATCGCGAATTAGAAGCGTGGATTGGTTATCCGTTAAATTCTCTTGATGAAATTATTGCTGCATCCAAAAAACTTAAAGCAGAAGGCATTGCTAATGTGATTATTTCGATGGGGGCAAACGGTTCTTTATGGCTGAGTGAACAGGCTGTGATTCAAGCTCAACCACCTAAATGTGAAAATGTGGTGAGCACTGTAGGCGCAGGCGATTCTATGGTGGCTGGCTTAATTTACGGTATTGAAAAAGGCTTATCTCAAGCGGAAACCTTAGCGTTTGCAAGTGCTGTTTCTGCCTTTGCCGTTTCACAAAGTAATGTGGGCGTGAGTGATATCGCCTTGCTTGAGCCAATTCTGGCGAATGTCAAAATTTCTGTGATTGAAGGATAATGTAATGAATTTGTTTTTAACTCAATCTCCGCAAATTGGTGCGGCAAAAGCCTATTTACTTCGTCAAGCATTGAGCGAGGTAGCGAAAAAAGCCAATCATACTGTGGTTGAACAAGCCAAAGAGGCGGATTTAGTGATTGTTTTCGGTTCTACTTTGCCAAACTCTGTTGATCTTGTGGGCAAAAAAGTATTTTTAGCTAATGAAGACGCAGTAATTGCCTCACCAGAAGTGACGCTTACGAATGCTCTCAATCAAGCAGTGGACTATGTTCAACCGACTCAAAGTGCGGTTGGATTTAGCGGCGTTTCTGGCGTCAAAAATATTGTCGCGGTGACAGCTTGTCCGACGGGGGTCGCGCATACCTTTATGTCTGCTGAAGCCATTGAAACTTATGCGAAAAAACAAGGGTGGCAGGTAAAAGTCGAAACGCGTGGTCAAGTGGGTGCAGGTAATGAAATTACCCCTGAAGAAGTTGCTGCAGCAGATTTAGTCTTTGTTGCGGCCGATATTGATGTGCCGTTAGATAAATTCCAAGGTAAACCGATGTATCGTACTTCGACCGGTTTGGCTTTAAAGAAAACGGCACAGGAATTCGATAAGGCATTTAAAGAAGCGAAAATTTATGAAGGTGGCGCAGCAAAATCTTCTGCTAAATCAGAAGAAAGCAGCGAGAAAAAAGGCGTCTATAAACATTTGATGACAGGTGTATCGCACATGTTGCCATTGGTGGTTGCTGGTGGCTTATTAATCGCGATTTCCTTTATGTTTGGTATTGAAGCCTTCAAAGATGAAACGATTTTCCATGGTATTCCAAAAGCCTTAATGGATATCGGTGGTGGAGCGGCATTCCATCTGATGATTGCAGTATTTGCCGGCTATGTGGCCTTTTCTATAGCAGACCGTCCGGGGCTTGCGGTAGGTCTTATTGGCGGTATGTTAGCCACCACGGCGGGCGCCGGGATTTTAGGTGGTATTATCGCCGGTTTCTTAGCGGGTTATATGGTGAAAGGATTAAATGCAACCATTAAATTGCCGGCAAGTTTAACTTCCTTAAAACCGATTCTAATTCTACCGCTCTTTGGTACCTTGATTGTTGGTCTTGCCATGATTTATGTGATTAACCCTCCGGTTTCACAAATTATGACCACCTTAAGCGATTGGTTAAAATCCATGGGTGAAGTCAATGCGATGGTGTTAGGCGCGATTATCGGTGCGATGATGTGTATTGATATGGGCGGTCCAGTAAATAAAGCGGCTTATACGTTCTCCGTGGGAATGTTAGCTTCTCAAGTTCACACACCAATGGCAGCTGCCATGGCAGCCGGTATGGTGCCACCAATTGGGATGGCGATTGCAACTTGGATTGCACGCAGTAAATTTACCAGCAATCAACGTGATGCAGGTAAAGCCTCTTTTGTCTTAGGCTTGTGCTTTATCTCTGAAGGGGCATTACCGTTTGTGGCTGCTGATCCATTACGTGTGATTATTAGCTCGGTGATCGGTGGTGCAACTGCGGGTGCGATTTCAATGGCATTAAATATTTCTCTGCAAGCACCACATGGTGGTTTATTTGTGATTCCGTTTGTCTCTGAACCATTACTCTACTTAGGTGCAATTGCAACGGGGGCATTATTAACAGGCGTGGTTTATGCGGTGATTAAGCCGAAGACGACAGAATAATCGATTCTTTGATTAAAAAGTGCGGTAATTTTTAACCGCACTTTTCATTTATCAGGTATAATTACAATGATTTAGGGAGAAATTATGGATAAATACAATAAACTCCGCATTGAATGGGATTGTCGTCGAGGTATGCTTGAGCTGGATAAAATCATCATGCCTTTTTATAAAGCGCATTTTGACCAACTGACTGACGACAAAAAAGATATTTTTATTCGTTTACTTGCCGCCACGGATTTACAACTTTTTTCGTGGTTTTTTAATGGCAGTCAATCAGAAGATGCTGAAGTGCAAGCGATGGTTGAATATATCCAAGATGTGCAGAAAACGAATGTCCGTTAATTTTTTTGAAATTTTTTATACATAAGGAACTTTTCAATTTTAACTCTGTCTGATAAAGCAACAATAGCTTGCTGTCTTGAATATATGAAGGCGTGTTAGACGTAGCATAGGAGATATATGGCTGAACAGCTAACAGATCAGGCTTTGGTAGAAAGAGTGCAGCAAGGCGATAAAAAAGCCTTTAATTTATTGGTTTCTCGTTATCAAAATAAAGTAGCCGGACTTTTAACTCGCTACGTTTCTCATAACGATATTCCGGATGTTGTACAAGAATCCTTTATTAAGGCCTATCGTTCCATTGAATCCTTTCGGGGCGATAGTGCATTCTACACTTGGCTATATCGAATTGCCGTTAATACGGCAAAAAATTACTTAACGGCACAGGGGCGCCGTCCACCGAGCGAAGATATTTTGGCTGAAGATGCCGAAAGCTACGATGTGGGAACCCATCTACGTGATGTAGATACCCCTGAAAATGAAATGTTATCTAGCGAATTAGAAAAAGTGGTATTCGATACCATTCACAGTTTGCCAGAAGATTTAAGAACTGCGATTACCTTGCGTGAGCTTGAAGGGTTAAGTTACGAAGAAATCGCAGAAATAATGGATTGCCCAGTAGGCACTGTACGTTCTCGCATTTTCCGTGCTCGGGAAGTGATTGAGAACAAAATACAACCGCTTATGCAACGTTAAAATAAAGTCGGAGTTTATAAAATGCAAAAAGAGTTACTTTCAGCCTATATGGATGGAGAAGAAGTCAGTGCCGAGTTGACGGAAGAACTCTGTCAGGATAAAGATTCACAAGAATCTTGGGCGGCATATCACGCAGTAAGATCGGTTATGCGTAAAGAGTCACCAGTATTATTAGGTGCTGATTTTACAGCGAAAATGGCGGACTTAATTGAATTAGAAGAAGTAAAACACGTAGAGATTACTGTTTCTCAACCAACACCAGAAGAAGCAGATAGCTTGCCATTCGTGCAAAAATTAAAAGCATTCTTTGCACCAATGACACAAATTGCTGTGGCGGCAGGTGTGTGTTTGGTGGCAGTAGTGGGTGTACAATCGTTCAATGCAAAAAGCACCTCGGTTACACCTGAAAACCCAGTTTTACAAACTTTACCATTTAACAATTCTGTTCAAGAAGTAAGTTACAACGCTCCGACCAAAGATGTAGCCACTTCGGAACAGGTTGAGCAAAAAAATCGCCGTATTGGTACGATGTTGCAAAACTATGAATTACAGCGTCGTATGCATGCAGATAGCTTAAATGTGGGTAGCAACCAAGCGAAATAATTACAGCAATTAATCGATAATTCACCACCTTAGGCGTGGTGAATTTTTTTATGGATCAATTGATTTATTTATGAAAAAAACGTTTCTCAAATTAACCGCACTTTTAGGCTTATTCCTGTTGCCTTTTACGGCATTTGCAGAAGAGCCAATTCAGTTATTAAATAAAATGTCGCAAGCCATGCGAGATTTAAATTATGAGATTGCTTTTGTGCAAACTACACCAACGAATATGGACTCGTTCCGTTATCGCCATATTAAGCAAGGGCAAAAAGTGTATGCACAGTTGGTGACATTAGATGGCGAACAGCAAGAAATTATCCAACGTGGTAATTTAGTCAGCTATTTCCAGCCGGATTCACGTGCTTTCACGATTAACAGTGGTGAGATTGTGGATGCGCTTCCGGCAGTGATTCGTACTGATTTTAGCAAGCTGAGTCAGAATTATGATTTTATTAAACTTGGAAAAGACCGAATTGCAGGTCGATTTGTCGATACCATTCGTATTGTGCCAAAAGATGATTTTCGCTATCAATATCTCGTTTTCTTAGATGAAGAAAATGGTTTGTTATTGCGTGGTGATATGCTTGATCGAGAAGGCAAGTTACTTGATCAGTTCCGTGTCGTGACATTATATATCGATGATCGTCTACGTGGTTTGACAGATTACCTTAATAAGGTGTCAGTGCCGCCACTTTTAAATGAAAGCAAACAAGAGTCATCTCTTGCAGTCAATTGGAAAACGGATTGGTTACCTCAAGGTTTTGATTTAATTCGTCAAAATCATGATGTGATAGATGGTGAAGTAATTGAAAATGCGTTATTTAGTGACGGTCTTTTCACTTTTACACTCTATGTCAACAAAGCGGATAGCACTGCCGCAACAGAAAACACATGGAAACAAGGGGCATACACGATTTATAGTGAAGTCATGGGCGATAAAGAAATTACCTTTATCGGACAGCTTCCAATTGCCGCGGCTAAGCGAATTGTGCAAAGCGTAACATTTCTAAAATAATTCAGTAGACGTGAGAAAGTTGCTATTTTGTTTCCCCTTGCTATACTTTCTTCACCTAATGGATTTTGATAGCTAAACCCCGTCCTGCGGGGTTTTGTTTTATCAAGTGCGGTCATTTTTCTTAAGGTTTTTACAATGAATAATCCCCTTCCTCTTCTTGGCATCACGGGTTACAGCGGTAGTGGCAAAACCACATTGCTGGAAAAATTGCTTCCTCAATTAATTAAAAAAGGCCTACGTGTTTCAGTGATTAAACACAGCCATCACAACGCTCATGTGGATAAAGAAGGAAAAGACAGTTGGCGAATGAAAGAGGCAGGTTCTGTACAAGTTATTATGGCTTGTGGTAATCGTTGGGCATTAATGACAGAAACGCCTCAAGCGCCGGTTTCTTTAGCCTATTTAAGCCAACAATTTGATCGTCATTTAACAGATTTAGTTTTGGTGGAAGGATTTAAACAAGAACCTATTCCAAAGATTCTGTTGCATCGACAAGAGATGATAAAGCCTTTGCCGGAATTAGATGAAAACGTGTTGGCTTTAGCAACAGATTATTCGCTTGAAACTGACCGCACTTTATTAGATATTAATCACATTGAACAGATCGCCGAGTTTATTTATCAATGGTGGAAAAAGACGCAGTAATAGAAAGTCAGCACTATAAAGGGCTGGCTTGGGTGGCTTCCATGGCTTTGTTTATGCAAAGCTTGGATGCGACTATTTTAAATACTGCCTTACCAACTATTGCAACAGATCTACAAACCCCCGTCTTTGAAATGCAAATGGCGATTATCGCCTATTCTCTTGCCGTTGCCTTATTTATTCCTTTAACTGCTTGGGCCGCGGCTAAATTCGGTACACTCACTGTTTTCCGCTCTGCTGTTTTTACCTTTGTATTCGGCTCGGTAGCTTGTGCGATGGCCACTTCTCTCGAAACTCTTGTGCTCGCACGAATTATCCAAGGTATTGGCGGGGCATTTATGATGCCAGTTGCTCGTCTTGCGATTATTCAAACCGTACCGAAAAATCAATTAATTAATGCCTGGAATTTAATGGCAACAGCAGGACTCATTGGCCCGATTCTTGGCCCGATTTTAGGTGGTTGGCTTGTAGTGCATACTTCATGGCATTGGATTTTCTTAATCAATATTCCTATTGGCATGTTAGGCTTTTGGGCGGCGGCTAAAGTGATGGGAAATCATAAGGGTAATGCGAATAAGTTAGACTGGACGGGCTTTTTGCTCTTTGCGTTTGGTTTAGTGGGTTTAACGCTCGGGCTTGATTTACTCGGTGAAAGTCATAGTGATCGCATAACCACATACAGTGCATTAGCGATTGGTATGGCATTATTGATGGCTTATTATTTTTATGCGAAAGGTAATGATCGTGCCATTTTGCCCTTATCTCTTTTCAATACAAGGACATTCCGATTAGGCATTGCAGCCAATATCTTTATCCGTCTTTCTGGTTCGGCAGTGCCGTTTTTATTGCCATTAATGTTCCAACTTTCCTTTGGTTATTCAGCTGAAGTGTCAGGCTGGTTGCTTGCACCTATTGCTCTAATGTCCGTCGTATTTAAACGCTTTATTGGGCATATTTTAAATATCTTAGGTTATAAAACCACGTTAATTTTATCGTCACTTTTAATGGCAGGTTCAACGGTTTCTATGTCATGGCTTGATTCCTCATCATCAACAATGTGGATTATATGTAATTTGATGTGGTACGGTGCCTGTATGTCGATGATTTTTAGCTCAATTAATACACTCACCGTTGGCGATCTATCACAGGAACAAAGTGGTGCAGGTTCAACCTTATTAAGTATTGTGCAACAAGTAGGTATTGGGTTTGGTATCGCCGTAGCATCCATTATTTTAACGTTATACCGTCAATTCATTGGTAACGAAGGTGAAGCATTACAACATGCTTTCAGTTACACGTTTCTGACCACTTCTGTTTTTGCTATCGCATTAGTTTGGATATTGAGTTATTTACACAAAACAGATGGAGATCATTTGCGGAAAAAACGCTGATATTGAATAACTTAGTTTAATTTGTTATAAGAAAGATCATTTTCTTATTTTGTAAAAGTTTGATTTGCTTATATCTTAAGTAAAATTTTTATACAGGGTGGATTCAAATCTACCACAATTGATGGTTGGGTAAGCGAGAAACTTACCTTACAAAGAAAGGACAACTTATGAAACTAAAAGCGACATTAACACTTGTTGCAGCGAGTTTGTTTTTAGCTGCTTGTGATCAATCTGGTTCTGCTGCAAAAGAAACTGCGAAAGCAGAAACAGCAAAACCTTCGGGCAATAACACGTTTGTGTACTGTACGGCAAAAGCACCACTTGGCTTTAGCCCGGCATTGGTAATGGAAGGCACATCTTACAATGCGAGTTCACAACAAGTGTATAACCGCTTGGTTGAATTCAAAAAAGGTTCAACTGACCTTGAGCCAGCCTTGGCTGAAAGCTGGGATATTAGTGATGATGGTTTAACTTATACGTTCCATTTGCGTAAAGGGGTGAAATTCCATACGACAAAAGAATTTACGCCAACACGTGATTTTAATGCGGATGATGTGGTCTTTTCTTTCCAACGTCAATTAGATCCTAACCACCCTTATCACAACGTATCGAAAGGGACTTATCCGTATTTCAAAGCGATGAAATTCCCAGATTTATTAAAATCAGTTGAGAAAGTGGATGACAACACCGTTCGTATCACCTTAAATAAAAAAGATGCGACTTTCTTAGCAAGCTTGGGTATGGACTTTATTTCTATTTATTCCGCTGAATATGCTGATGCGATGCTGAAAGCGGGGAAACCAGAAACAATCGATAACAAACCGGTAGGTACAGGTCCGTTTATTTTTGTGGATTACAAAACTGACCAAGCGGCACAATACGTAGCAAATGAAACCTATTGGAAAGGTCGTACTCCGCTTGATCGTTTAGTGATTAGCATCGTACCAGATGCGACTACGCGTTATGCGAAGTTACAAGCGGGTTCTTGTGATTTAATTTTATTCCCGAACGTGGCGGATTTAGCCAAAATGAAAACTGATCCGAAAGTACAGCTTTTGGAACAAAAAGGTTTGAACGTGGCATATATCGCATTCAATACGGAAAAAGCACCGTTTGATAACGCGAAAGTACGCCAAGCATTGAACTATGCTGTAGATAAAAAAGCAATTATTGAAGCGGTTTATCAAGGTGCAGGTACGGCAGCGAAAAACCCATTACCACCAACAATTTGGAGTTATAACGACGAAATCCAAGATTATCCGTATGATCCAGAGAAAGCGAAACAGCTTTTAGCGGAAGCAGGTTATCCAAACGGTTTTGAAACGGACTTCTGGATTCAACCAGTGGTACGTGCGTCTAATCCAAATCCAAAACGTATGGCTGAACTTGTGATGGCTGACTGGGCAAAAGTTGGTGTAAAAGCAAATCCAGTAACGTTTGAATGGGCTGACTATCAAAAACGTGCTAAAGCAGGTGAATTAACGGCAGGTATCTTCGGTTGGTCAGGTGATAACGGTGATCCAGATAACTTCCTTTCTCCATTACTTGCAAGTGCTAACGCTGGCAACTCAAACTTTGCTCGTTTCAAAAATGCAGAATTTGATGCCCTATTAGATAAAGCGATTGGCTTAACCAATAAAGATGAGCGCGCAGCGCTTTATAAACAAGCACAGGTGATTTTCCACGATCAAGCACCGTGGATTCCAGTAGCGCACTCTGTTGGTTTTGCACCACTTAGCCCTCGCGTAAAAGGCTACGTACAAAGCCCATTCGGCTATGATGCGTTTTATGGCGTGAGTGTTGATGGTAAATAATTAACGGACTATACTAGCCCTTGCAGTTGCAAGGGCTTTTTGTTTTCAAGCAAAAGGAGAAAGAAAATGGACTTACATGATATTCGTGAGGATTATTGCAAACAGGCGCTTTCTCAGCATGATTGCGATCCCAATCCAATAAAACAATTTGAAAAATGGCTCAACGAAGCGATTACGGCTAAAGTAAATGAGCCGACAGGTGTTAATGTTGCGACAGTCAATGAAGACGGTCGACCAACAAGCCGTATGGTACTATTGAAAGAAGTGAACGAACAAGGTTTTGTATTTTTCACAAATTATCAAAGCCGAAAAGGTCGTGCTATAGAACATAATCCTTTCGTTGCCCTAACATTCTTTTGGCCTGAATTAGAGCGTTCTGTACGTATTGAAGGCAAAGCTGAAAAAATCTCGCCTGAACAATCAGATGAATATTTTGCGACTCGCCCTTACACCAGCCGAATTGGCGCTTGGGCCAGCGAGCAAAGTGCGGTCATTTCTAGCCACAAATCTTTATTAGCGAAAGCTGCTCTGATTGCAGCAAAACACCCATTAAACGTACCTCGTCCACCACATTGGGGCGGTTATCTTGTGATTCCTGATCGCATAGAGTTCTGGCAAGGTCGCCCAAGCCGCTTACATGACAGAATTTGTTATTTATTCAATGATGGAAAATGGGAGAGAGAGCGGTTATCACCGTAAGTGCTTTGAAATAATCCAGTTTTTGTCATCTTTAATGGAAATCTCATTGTTCTTGGTTGAATTGGGTAATAGTGGTGGCGTGGCAGGAGTTGTTTCGTTTATTGTCGTAGGCTTGCTATTACTAGTAATTGGCTATTTTGCACCGATACCAAG
>ERZ833963.1911-NODE-1911-length-22318-cov-5.714998_pt1 | contig 22318 bp, 19 predicted proteins | sample MGYA00519693_ERZ833963 | MGnify/ENA primary metagenome ERZ833963 (study PRJEB31850, sample SAMEA3708748) | human gut metagenome | biome: human gut; feature: human-associated habitat; material: faeces | place: China | collected 2014 ... | reverse complement strand
GATGCCGAGCGCGAGGTCGAGCGACAGCGACCCGGTGGAGATGGCCTCCACGTTCACGGGGATGTCGTCGCCGAGGCGCATGATGGCGCCCTTGCCGAAGTTCTTTTCGATCTGGGCGAGGGCGGTCTCGAGTGCTTTCTTCTTATCCTCCGGCTTGACGGGGCCGGAGGAAACGGGTGCGGATTTTTTCTTTTCAGCCATAGTCTTTCACCTCTAAGTATCAGATGCGGCCGACGACGACGCGCCGGATGCCGGCGGTGTCCTCAAGGGCGGTCACATCGGTGTATTTTGCGTCCTTCATCAGCGCCATGACGGCGTCTGCCTGATCCTCGCCGACCTCGAACATGAGCCAGCCGCCGGGACGAAGGATCTGCGTCCAGTGCTGCACGATGGCGCGGTAGAACATCAGCCCGTCCTCGCCGCCGTCGAGTGCGCCGAGCGGCTCATAGTCGCGCACGGAGCTGTCAAGCGTGAGGATGTCCATGCTCGCGACATAGGGGGGGTTGGATACGATGATGTCGAATGTGCCGATGCTCATCGGCGGCTTTTCGAGCGCGTCCGCCTTGAGGCAGATCGTGCGGTTCTGGCGGTTGCGGCGGAGGTTTTCCTTGCTCACGGCGAGCGCCGCGTCGCTGATGTCCACCATGACGACGCGCGCGGCCGGCAGCTCATGCGCCAGCGCGCAGCCGATGCAGCCGCTGCCGGAGCAGAGGTCGAGAATGCGGGCGTTCATCTTCCGCCCGACGAGTACCTGAAGCGCCGCATCCACGAGCACCTCGGTGTCCATGCGCGGGATGAGCACGTCGGGCGTGACCACGATCGGCAGACCGTGAAACTCCCACTCGCCGATCAGGTAGGCCAGCGGCTCGCCGGCGATGCGCCGCTGCAGCAGCGCCCGGATCTTCTGTTCGTTTTCATCGGAGGTGTACAGGCGCAGGTCGCGCACGAACTCCTCCTTCGTCTTGCCGACGGCATACGCCACCAGCAGCCGCGCCTCGAGCGCGTAGGCCTCCACACCGGCGCTCTTGAGCGCCGTGCGCGTGGCCAGATACAGATCGTTGTAGGTCTTTGGCATCTCTCTATTTCCAGTCCTTTTGTTGACGATTACCAGGTGTCGCTGCCCTTCTGCTCCGGGATGACGAGCTCCAGCGCGCGGATGGCGCACTCGATCATGCTGTCATCTGGCTCATTGGTGGTCAGACGCTGCAGCCACTTGCCCGGTGCGGACAGAATGCGCGAGCAGAGATTGTCGTGCCGGCCGACCCAGCGGTTGATCTCATAGCTGATGGACACGACGACCGGCAGCAGCAGCAGCCGCAGGCCGACGCGCACCCACGGATTGTCCCACAGGCCGACGCGCAGGCTCACGAGCGAGAACACGAGAATGCTGATGATGACGACGACGAACAGAAAGCTCGTGCCGCAGCGGGGGTGAAAGCGCGACTGCGGCCGCACGTTCTCGACCGTCAGCGGCAGGCCCTTTTCATAGCAGAAGATGGTCTTGTGCTCCGCGCCGTGGTAGGCGAACATACGCTCGACGTCCTTCATGTGCGACACGGCCCACAGATACAGCAGGAAGATGACGATGCGCAGCAGTCCCTCGAAGAGGTTGCGCACGATGGGGCTCTGGATAAAGCTCTTGGTCAGACCGGCGAGCAGCGTCGGCAGCAGGATGAACAGCAGGATCGACAGCGCGATGCCGAGCACCACGGCCGTGCCGATGATGATGTTCTTGCCCTTTTCCTCGCCGAAATGCCGCTCGATCCAGAGGTCGATTTTGCCGGGCTCCTCCTGCTCGTCCTCGGGCAGGAGGTCGGCGGAATACGTCAGCGCCTGCATGCCCTTGACCATCGAGTCAAGAAACACGACCACGCCGCGGATGAGCGGCCAGCCGAGGATCGGGTGCTTTTCCTTGACAAGGTGCAGCTCGTCGACCTTTTCGACCAGCCCGTCCTCGGTGCGGCAGACGATGGCCTGCTTTTCCGGGCCGCGCATGAGAATGCCCTCGATGAGGGCCTGTCCGCCGATGGACGTGCGGAAGGAGACATTGGTGTCGGGTTTTGCGGATCTGGTTTTGCTCATATGGTTACCTCGGTTAAAATGAATAACGGGATCAGGTGCTGCTCTCGACAGCAAACGGCAGCCGCACCGAAACGAGCGTGCCGCCGCCGGGGGCGTTGCCGATCGTCAGCGTGCCGCCGGAGCGGGTGATGATCTCATCGCACACGGCAAGGCCGATGCCGCTGCCGCGCGCCTTGTGTTTTTCGCCCTTGAAGAACTTCTCCTTCACGTGCGGCAGCTCGCTGTCCGGGATGCCGGGGCCGTGGTCTCTGAACTGTATGGTAGCAGCTTCGGTGTCCGAAAAAACGGACACCTCGATCGTTTTGCCGTCGCAGGCGTATTTTGCCGCATTGTCGAGGATGTTGAGAAACACCTGCTTGAGGCGCTCCGGGTCGCCGGGCACGAGCGGGATCTCCTCCTCGGGCGGGTTGTAGATGAGCTGCATCCCGTCCTGACGCAGCAGCTCCTGATAGGTGAAGATGGTGTCCTCAAGCTCGCTCTCGATGTCGAGCAGCTCCATGTTGAGGTTGAAGCGTCCGTCCTGAATGCGGGTGAATTCCAGCAGCTCTTCGACAAGGCTCGTCAGGCGCGCGGCCTCCTTGGCAATGATGGAGATGCCGCGGCGGGAGTCGCCCTGAATGGCGGTGTCGAACATGAGCGTCTCGCTCCAGCCGGTGATGGCGGTCAGGGGTGTGCGCAGCTCATGCGAGATGGACGAGATGAACTCCGACTGCATTTTTTCGCTGCGGCTGATCTCCTGTGACAGCTCGTTGATGGCGATCGCAAGGCGGCCGAGCTCATCGTCACGCTGCACCGGCAGCTCCGTGCCGTAGCGCCCGCCGGCGATCGCGCGTGTGACCTCGGTGATCTGCTCGACCGGGCGCGACACGCGCCGGCGAAACCACAGCGCGCAGATCGTGGCGCCGATGGCCGCCGCGAGCACGCCCAGCACGATGCCGAGCGCGGTGCTGGTGCGGCCGGTGCTCAGCCCGATGGCGGCGCCCACGGCGACGCACAGCGCCGCGTGCACGCACTGGCCGATGGCCATGCGCGAAAACAGGTCGCGGAAAAAGGCATATAGCGTCTTTGCCTTGGGTTCGGCTGCCGGGGTGGGGGTGAGGTCCTGCATGGTCTCAGTAGCCCCACTTGTAGCCGTAGCCCCAGACGGTCGTGATGTACTCGGGCTCGGTCGCATCGTCCTCGATCTTGATGCGCAGGCGGCGGATGTTCACGTCGACGATCTTGACCTCGCCGTTGTAGTCCGCGCCCCAGACGGCGTGCAGGATCTCCTCACGCGAGAGTGCGCGGCCGGGATTTTCCATGAACAGCTTCATGATCGCAAACTCCGTCTGCGTCAGGCGGATGTGGTCGCTGTTTTTATCGAGCGTGCGCGAGCGCAGGTGCAGCACGAACGGTCCGCTCGAGAGCACGTCCTCGGTGTTCTCGCTGCCGCCGATGCGGCGGTAGAGCGCGTCCACGCGCGCAAGCAGCTCAGCCGGGGAGAAGGGCTTGGTGACATAGTCGTCCGCGCCGGTCATGAGACCGGTGATCTTGTCCATCTCCTGGCTCTTGGCGCTGAGCATGAGGATGCCCATCTTCGAGCCGGTCGCGCGGATTCGGCGGCAGACCTCGAAGCCGTCGATGTCCGGCAGCATCACGTCGAGCAGGGCGACGAGCGTGTCCGGATTCTGCTTGAGCTTTTCGAGCGCCTCCTCGCCTGTGGCCGCCTCAATGGGCTCGTAACCGGACCGGCGCAGGTTGATGACGACGAAGCTGCGGATGCTGGGCTCGTCCTCAAGTACAAGAATTTTCTTCATGTATCCATGTTCCTTTCCAAAGGCGGTGTGTGGGACGCCTTTGCGGTTTGTGGCGTCTGCTTTCCGGGAAAGCAGAGATGTGCAGACATATTCATTTCAGTATATCACACTATTTACAATTGTGGTAGCAAAAAATTACGAATCGTGTTATTCTGTGACACAGGAAGTGAGGTGGGCCATATGGAGCTTTTCTGGACGCAGATCACGGACGCGCAGCCGGCGTTCCCGGCGCGCTCAAAGGCGCACGGCAGCGCATGGGGCGTGTCGCTGCTGGCATATGCGGTGCGCGCGGTCTGGGGCATCGCCCTGCCGGAGACGGCAGTGCTGCCCGGCGGCAAGCCGTATTTTCCGGCGTGCCCGCAGGTGCATTTTTCCGTCAGCCACACGCGCACGGCGGCGCTCGTGGCCGTGTCGGCTGCGCCGGTAGGCGCGGATGTGGAGCAGGTGCGCCCGCTGCATCCGGCCATGGCGCGGCGGCTCGTGCAGGCGGACTGCGGCGATCTGCAGCCGTTTGAACTCTGGACGCTGCGTGAGAGCTGGTTCAAGCTCACGGGCGCTGGCGACCTGCGCACGATCCCGTTCCGGCGTGCAGACGGGGTGCTCGTCCCGCCGGAGGCGGGGGCGCTCTGCCGTGTGTATGACGGCATTCCCGGCTGCATGGCCGCCGTGTGCTCGCTTGCCGAGCAACCGCCGGAGCGGCTGCAATTCGTGCCGCCGCGTGAGATTTGCATTTGTACTTGAAATATGCACCCGGCTGTTGTATAATCAAACGACCGCATTTGCCGGTGTGATGGAATTGGTAGACGTGCTTGACTCAAAATCAAGTGCCGCAAGGCGTGCCGGTTCGAGTCCGGCCACCGGCACCACAACGTCAGAAGAAGCCAGCATCGTTCTGTTTCCGCCTCGCGGCGAAAACTGCACGATGCTGGCTTCTTCAACATATGATGGATATTCAGTTTCGTTTGGAGAAGGATATGAGTTTCACGGATGGATTACTTATACATGGGTTATTCCCATAAAAGGTAGACCTACGAAAGGACGCTAGCCAGAATGAAGCAACACTTTATCATATACACGGGACTGGACATTATTATCCAGGAATGATTGTGCCTGAACCATATGCTACAACCTATTTTCGTCTTAAATAATATAGGATATAGGAGATGAAACGATGCTTGCATTTGATAAAAGTAATGCCAACTTGTTAAAAGAACTTTTATACAGAAGTTATGTTCATGATGCAAAGCTGGAGAGCATCAGATATGATAGTGAGGATAAATGCATAAAAATTGCATTGACCAATTCAACTTTTGGTGTTGCATACGATTTAACATTTAAAAATGTAGAAATTGCATTAGCGATCAAAGGCAAGGAATATGGAAGCTCAGAAACACTTGTTTCACTAACTGTGGAAAAAGATTTTTCGTATCTGCAGGTGTATATTCCAAAATGCGGTGCGTTTGCTCAGGACTCTCTTTACCTGTTGTTTCAGATGTTTTCTGGAGATGAATTGCATATTGTTGCGCAGGAAGTGCTTATTGAAATTATAACCGAGCAAAGGAAGCAGCTTTGAATAAGAAGTGCTGGCGGTGCATCAGCACCGCCCGCTGGGAAATGGACAAGTGATCACTATGATGCGTACAACCGTCACCACAGATCATTATCGTTGTCTGCTGTATCACGCTGCGCCGTAGCGCCTACGGCGCGTGGGGCAACTATTCCGTGCATGGTGCTGACGGCAAAAAGACTACGGATGCCACCTTCATTGGGCACATCAGTCCCCTGCGTTACCGCGGCTATTACTACGACCGCGAAACGCGCCTTTACTACCTCCAGAGCCGGTACTATGACTTTGCAAACTGCCGGTTCATTAATGCGGATGGGCAGTTATCAGTTGTGGATTTTTCGGCTGTCAATTTGTTTGCTTACTGTGGTAATAATCCTGTCAACTACATTGACCCATCTGGGCACGTTTTTATGCTGATAACAGCTGCAATTGGTGCCGTAGTAGGCGGTGTTATAGGCGGAATTACAGCATTGCAAAGGCTGTGAAATTACATATGGTGTTGTTTCGCAAAATGGATATATTCAGTTTTTACCATAGGGGAGATGCAAATGGGCCATTCTTTTGTTATGAGTACTAGGTTTAATAAATGTGATGCATCGGATTTTGGATTATTACCTCTAGCCGAAGATATGGCGTTAAGCCCCAATGATGGTTCAATTTGGGCGAAAACTGAATTGTATAATTTCGGTTGGGGAGATGAAAACGGATACTATAGGTATCCTATGCCATCTTTTGAGAAACTCTTTCATTTGGTTCTTAACAGTGCGGATGAAGAAGATATATATGGCGCGGCATCGGTTATTCTAAAGAGATATCCTGATGAACTTTTAAAACAATGTGAAGCTATCGCGGAAAATCGTGGCAGATCGGATGATTTTGGAAAATTGGTAAAAGTTTTTCGATTGGATTCACCAGTTAACAGAAGTCCGGTTCTTCGAAAGACATATGCGCAAATTCAGCAAGATTCAAGACGATGGCGGGAAATTGCTTATTTAGCCAAAGGGGTAAAATGTAAGTCGTGTCGATTGAAAAGCAGTACGTAAGCTTCAACTGCGACTTCACGGACTGGCAGTATGCGTCGGGCGTCATCATCCCGAAGCAGCGTGGCCTGATGATCAAAGACATCACGGTCTACTGCGCCTATGACTACAACGCCAACGATGCGTACTTCACGAACATCAGCCTCGTGCAGGAACCGGCGGAGACCTACAGCTATGACAGCAAGGGCAACCCCATCGCGGCAACGGACGGCAGCGCCAAGACGGCCAGCGAGTTCTTCGCCGACTCCCAGCGCCTCAAGAGCTACACCACGCCCGGCGGCGCAAAGCACCGCCCGCAGGGAAATGGATAAGTGGTCACTATGATGCGTACAACCGTCAGCACACAACCACAGATCATCATCGTTGCCTGCTGTATCACGCTACGTCTTTGTGTATATCGGCGGACGGTGCAGTAGATTTTTTCTCAAACCGGCAAAAATGACGTAGATTCGTGCTGGTGTTTTGTGTAAGATTTGCGTTGTTTTCTTCACAATGTTGTGGTAAACTACGGACATGAATTTATGAAAACGAGGGATATCTATGAAGCCACTGTCCAAAATTGCCGCAGGAGTGAGCCCGTCCGCGACGCTGGCTGTCAGCGCACTGGCGAAGAAGATGAAAGCAGAAGGGAAGGACGTTATCGGCTTTGGCGCCGGCGAGCCCGATTTTGCCACACCCGACCGCATCAGCTATGCGGGTGTGCGCGCGATCTGCGACGGAAAAACGAGATATACGCCCGCAGCCGGTATGATCGAGCTGCGTCAGGCGATTTGCGACCGCGTGAAGGCGGATTACGGTCTGGAGTATGAGCCGACGCAGGCGGTCGTTGCCAGCGGTGCAAAGCACATGGTCTATATTGCGCTGGCTGCGCTGGTTGACCCGGGCGATGAGGTGATCGTGCCGTCCCCGTACTGGGTCAGCTACTATGAAATGGTGCGTCTGTTTGGCGGTGTGCCGGTCGTTGTTGACGTCAGCGAGGAGCAGGGCTTCCAGCTTGCGCCGGAGCAGCTCGAGGCTGCCATCACGGACAAGACCAAGGCCATCATCCTCAACAACCCCTCGAATCCGACCGGTGCTGTCTATTCGAAAGAAGCGCTCAAGGCAGTCGCGGACGTCTGCGTCAAGCACGATCTGTACATCATCTCGGACGAAATTTACGATAAGCTCATCTATGACGGTGCTGTATTCACAAGCGTTCCGGCGCTCGGCAAGGAGATCAAGGAGCACACCATCCTCATCAACGGTGTCTCCAAGACCTATGCCATGACCGGCTGGCGCATCGGCTATGCGTTGTGTGCAGCGCCGATCGCAAAGGCTATGGCCAATTATCTCAGTCACTCGACCGGCGCACCGGGCACGATGTGTCAGTGCGCGGCTATTGAGGCGCTCACCGGACCCCAGGATGAGGTGGAGCAGATGCGGCAGGTGTTCGAGCAGCGCCGTGATCTGATCGTCAGCCGCATCAATGCGATGCCCGGTGTCAGCTGTCTGAAGCCGAGCGGTGCGTTCTACGTCATGATGAATCTGGAGCATATTATTGGCAAGCAGATCGACGGTCAGGTCATCGGCAGCGGTGATGATTTTGCAAAACTCCTGCTGGAAAAGAGCCTGGTCGCGGTCGTGCCGGGCAGCGGCTTTGGCGCCCCGAATTTTGTGCGCCTGAGCTATGCGATTTCGACGGAAAACATCGAGACCGGCATGGATCGTCTGGAAGCATTTTTGAACCGGCTTCAGTAAAACCGATTTTTGAGACGCGCGGTGCTCCGCGCGTCTCTTTTCTTATGCGCGGTTGACGCAAAGGTCGCAAAATGGTATTCTGAGAGCGTGTCATAAGCGCCCGTCCTCGCTGCATATTCTGTCAGGAGGGGGGGAGCGCCGTGACGAGATTGCTGTATCATCGGCTACTGGTCATACTGCTGGCCGCAATTGTGGTGTTTGGCGGCTGGTTTGCAGCTGACTGGCAGCTCCGACAGGCAGAAGCAGCCGCAAACTGGCACGAGCAAACACAGGTTCTGATCCTTGACGCCGGTCACGGCGGGGAAGACGGAGGGGCAGTGGCACCGGATGGGACTGTAGAGGCAGACATCAATCTGGAGATTGCGCTGCGTGCACGCGCCATCGCAGAGCTAACGGGCGTCAGGGTCGTCATGACGCGTGAGAGCGCGCAGATCGCATACCCGGATGACGCTGCCACGGTCGCGCAGCGGAAAAAAGCCGACCAGCACCGACGCGCCGAGTTGGTGCGTGAGATGGACAACGCAGTGCTCGTCAGCATCCACCAGAACTGCTATCCGGACAGGAAACCGTCCGGTGCGCAGGTGCTGTACGCGGCGAGCACCGGAAGCGATACGCTCGGGATACAAATGCATGACAATCTGGTCACATATCTTGACCCGCAAAACCGGCGCGTTGCGGCGCCGATCTCGGAGAAAATTTATCTCATGCACGCAGTGCAGTGCCCGGCTGTCTTGGTCGAGTGCGGCTTTCTGTCCAACGCTTCGGAATGTGCAAAGCTCAAGGACGCTGATTATCAGGCGAAGCTTGCGACCGTTATTATCGCGTCTTACTTACAATACCGGCAGTCTCTGCCGCAAACAGGAATGATCACATGAAAGCAAAATCAAGTGCAAAAACCGTCTTTTATTGCTCGGAATGCGGCAATGAGACGGCAAAATGGATGGGGCAGTGCCCGGCGTGCGGCGCGTGGAACACCCTCGTGGAAGCACCGAAAGAGCCCAAGGCGGCGCTCGGCACACGCGCCAAGCGCATCGCGCAGCCCAAGTTGATCTCGGAACTGGATGCCGAGGAGGAACTGCGGTTTTCTACAGGCATCGGTGAATTTGACCGCGTGCTCGGCGGCGGCGCCGTGCGTGGGTCGCTGGTGCTGGTCGGCGGTGCGCCCGGCATCGGCAAATCCACGCTGCTGCTGCAGCTTTGCGGCCGCATCAGCGAGCGCGAGACGATCCTCTATGTCTCCGGCGAGGAAAGCCAGCGGCAGCTGAAAATGCGCGCGCAGCGTCTCGGCGTCGATCACGGGAACATTTATGTGTTAGCCGAGACCGACTTGAACACGGTTTTAGCCACGATCGACGATCTGCAGCCGACAGTTCTGATCGTTGACTCCATTCAGACCATGTACGACGCAGAAACGGCATCAACGCCCGGCAGCATCAGTCAGGTGCGCGAGTGCACGATGCGCATCATGCGTTCGGCCAAGGACAGCGGCTACACGGCGTTTGTGGTCGGCCACATCAACAAGGAGGGCAGCATCGCAGGACCGAAGGTGCTTGAGCACATGGTCGACTGCGTGCTGTATTTTGAGGGTGACCAGAGCACGGCATATCGCATCCTGCGTGCGGCCAAAAACAGATTCGGGTCAACAAACGAGATCGGTGTCTTTGAAATGGAAGATTTCGGACTTCGAGAGGTAACAAACCCGTCTGAAATGTTACTATCCGGACGGCCGAGCAATACACCGGGCACGTGCGTTGTCGGCGTCATGGAGGGCTCACGCACGGTGCTTGCTGAGGTGCAGGCGCTGATCACGCCGTCTGGCTATAGCGGCGCGCGGCGCAACGCCAATGGCATCGACTACAACCGTGCGATGCTGCTGCTGGCTGTGCTGGAAAAGCGTGCGGGATTTTCGCTGTCGAGCTGCGATGCATACATCAACGTCGTCGGCGGCCTGCGTTTGGACGAGCCGGCAACGGATCTGGCAGTGATCCTTGCGATCGCGTCGAGTTATAAGGATCTGCCGGTTGGCAGTGATCTGGCAGCAGTTGGCGAAGTCGGTCTGTCCGGAGAGATCCGCTCGGTGAGTCATTTGAATCAGCGCCTGTCGGAGATCGCGCGGCTGGGATTCCGGCGCTGCATCATTCCGGCGCACGTGCGCGACGATGTGCAGAAGCAAAACGGTTTGGAGACGATCCCGGTCAAGAACATCCGCGAGGCGCTCAGGGCTGTATTCGGCGCGTGAAGCGGTGAAGCGGATATAGAATGAGCGAGTGAGCACGCAAAACACATTCACACACAATTGCAAATGGAGCAATCGGACTGTCAGAAAACCGCCGGAAGGCCTGAAACGGATTTTTCGGCGGTTTTCCCCTCCTCTAAATTCGGCAAAATTTTTATTTTGCCGAATTATTTGTGGATTTTGTCAATAGACACTGCCCCGCACTTCTGGTATGCTCATATCAGAAATCGAGGTGGCAGATATGGACTATACGGATGCGCCGCAGGTGCTGCGCGACTTTTTGACTTATCATGAAACGATCTGCGGTCATTCTAAGGCAACCGTCGATCAGTATTATCTCGATCTGCGGATGTTCCTGCGGTTTCTGAAGCTGGAACGTGGGCTCGTGCCGCGTGCTGCGAAGCTGGACGAGATTCCGATCTATGATATTGATGTGGTATTTCTGCGCGCTGTGACACTTACCGAAGTTTATAATTATCTAGCTTATCTGTCGCGCGACCGCATCAAGCAGCCCAACGCACACGAACCGGAATATGGTCTGAGCGCAAACGCCCGTGCACGCAAGATCGCTGCGATCCGCAGTTTCTTCAAATACCTGACGATGAAGGCAAAGCTGCTGGAGGAAAACCCCGTGCAGGATCTCGACTCCCCCAAGATTCCCAAGACGCTCCCCCACTATCTCACACTGGACGAGAGCAAACGGCTTCTGTCCGTGGTGGACGGGAAAAATAAGGAGCGAGATTATTGTATCTTATGTATTTTTCTCAACTGCGGGCTGCGTATTTCGGAACTTGTCGGTCTGAATCTGCAAGACGATCACGGTGACAGTCTGCGCATCCTCGGCAAAGGCAGCAAGGAGCGCGTGGTCTATCTCAATGATGCCTGCCGCGAGGCGCTCGACCGCTATCTGGCGGTCCGTAAAGAGATCGCGCCGCCGCGCACGACGGCGATGTTCCTCTCCAACCGGCGCACGCGCATCAGCTGTGACTCTGTGCAGGTCATGGTCAAGAAAAACCTGACGCGTGCGGGGCTGGATGCCAGCCAGTATTCGACGCACAAACTGCGGCACACAGCGGCAACACTCATGCTGCAAAACGGCGTTGACGTGCGCACGCTGCAGGAGGTGCTCGGGCATGAACATCTGAACACGACGCAGATCTATACCCATGTGGATAACGATCAGCTGCGCACAGCGGCTGCGGCAAATCCGCTGGGAGAATTCTCGCCGGACGAGAATTGGGCAGAAAAAATCTCCGATCCATGAGCGTGGGATCGGAGATTTTGTGTTTTATTCTGACTTGATCTTCGGCAAATAGTCGCGAACACGGTGGTGCTGCTTGTCAAAACCGAATGCACGGATCGCCATCAGCAGTGTACCGAGCACGGCCGCGCCGTCCAAAACGGCGGCAAACCAGAGCGTACAGTAGCCAAGCTCCGCCAACACCAGCAGCAGTACCTTCACTGCAGCGCCAATCACCAGATGCTCGCGGCAAATGCCCTCGACCCAACCGGCAGTCTCGATCGCTTCCGGCAGCAGGTACGGGTCTTGGCTCGTGAGCAGGACATCGGCATCAAACCGCTCCTCGCTTTCCTCCGGAATAACACAGACGTCGAGGTCGGCGCCCGAATGTTCCGGATGCGCCGTACAGCGACGGTCATAGTAAAGCAGCAGTTCCCCGTCATCCAGCTTTTCCACCTGCTGCGTAAGAAGCTGCTCTTTTTCTTCATTGCTGCATTTGCAGTAGAGATGATCCGCCTGAAGCTCCTTCGCGTTTTCGGATACGGAGTCATTGCTGGCATTGCTGAAGAGTGTGATGGTGTGCACGCCGAGCGCGCGCAGCTCCTTGAGCGCAGGCTTGACATCCGACTGCACGACTTCCTGCAGCAGGATCTTGCCGGCATATTGTTCTCCAACGGATACATAGACCACATATCCGTCCGAGAGGTCTGCATCAGGGATGTCCACACCCTTGAGAATCATCAGTTCACGCGTACCGACGCAGACGCGTGTCGATTCAATATACACTTCCACCCCGCTTTCGGGAATGTCCACAGCATTTGAGAGATACTCGCTGCGGATTGGACCGGTATAAGCAGCACAGATGGCGCGCGCCGTGCGGCTGCTGGAGCAGGATTCGGCATTGGCAGCCAGCTGCAGCAGCGCATCCGGCGTCAGCTGATCCGACTTTACACTGACTACCTTCGGGAGCTGATTGTCCCCCTCCCCTTCGTCGACCGCGACTGCGCGCACGGCATTGAGCGCACGCATACTGCGGCAACTGCGAAACAGCACATTGCAGCGATACGCACCATTGACAGCACTGTACCACACGAGCGGAACGGAAACAAGCAGCGCGCACGGCGTAGACAGGAACAGCGCGATCATTGCAGCGTGAATTGCCTGAGAAACAGTCGCTACCTTGAGCACACTCTCGAGCACGGCAACTAAAATCGCAATGCAGAGCCCTGCCGGTGCGAGATAGTCGATCCATTTCGGCGCGGGAAACTCTGCCGTAGAGTGGATCTCTCCGCCGACTGCATCTTTCAATGTCTTCTGTGCGTGCTGCGTCACGACCGCAATCAGAATCGTCACAAGCCGGTATACAAGCAGAAAAACAGCAGCATCCACCGGTTGTCCGACTGCCAGTGTGCCGATCACGCACACGATGATGAGCACTGCCGGCCGAAACACCTGCCGCGCAAGGATACACGAGAGCGCTGCAGCAAGATAGTCATAGCCACAGATGAGCACGGACAAAGTCAAAAGCACATAGCGCAGCGCCATGCTGTGCAAAAGCGCACCGATCACGCACAGGACGAGCGCCGCAAAGAGCCGCGCGATCAGCACAAGGCTCAGCCCCGTTTCCGGAAACAGGCGCAGCGTTTTCCAATCATAGTCCGGCCGATCCGCAGCAAAGCAGCTCGCGGACAGGCGCGTCAGAAGTTCCTGAAAATTCATGGGTATCCCCCTTGTCCAGACGGAGCGGTATGCGAACTCAGGCTTTCCCGTCGCAGCCGAGCACATCGATGATCTTATGCTTGACAAGCTGCTTGATATTCTCACGCGCGGGGCCGAGGTACTTTCTGGGGTCAAATTCCGACGGATGCTCAGCCAGATACTTGCGCACCGTTCCGGTCATGGCCAGACGCAGGTCAGAGTCAATGTTGATCTTGCATACGGACAAGCGTGCGGCCTGACGCAGCTGATCCTCCGGCACACCGATCGCACCGGGCATATTGCCGCCGAATTCATTGATCATCTGCACATATTCCTGCGGCACAGAAGACGAGCCGTGCAGCACAATCGGGAAACCAGGCAGACGCTCGGACACTTCCTCCAGAATGTCAAAGCGCAGCTGCGGCTTCGTTCCGGGTTTGAACTTATAAGCGCCGTGGCTCGTGCCAATGGCGATGGCCAGCGAATCACAGCCGGTGCGTTCAACGAACTCCTGCACATCCTCCGGGCGCGTGTAGGACGAGTCCTCAGCCTTGACCTTCACATCATCTTCAATACCGGCCAGCGTGCCAAGCTCCGCTTCGACAACGACGCCATGCGCGTGTGCATACTCCACGACCTGACGCGTCAGCGCGATATTCTCTTCAAACGGTTTGGACGAGGCGTCGATCATGACGGACGAAAATCCGTCATCCACGCAGGACTTGCACAGCTCGAACGAATCGCCATGATCCAGATGCAGACAGATCGGCAGACCGGTCTCGATCACGGCAGCCTCCACAAGCTTGACCAGATACGTGCGGTTGGCGTATTTGCGTGCACCGGAGGACACCTGCAGGATCACCGGAGCGTTGCACTCCTTTGCGGCCTCAGTGATACCCTGAATGATCTCCATGTTGTTCACATTGAACGCACCGATGGCGTAGCCGCCGGCATACGCTTTTGCAAACATTTCCTGAGAAGTAACAATCGACATTGACAAGTCAACTCTCTTTCATATAATATAAGGAACAGTGATAAAATGAATGTCCCCGATAAGGGGTTCAATTCATTTTACACATGTTTCGAGATAATATCAATAGCAGAATTCAATGTTCCCTTAAAATCTATCAATTTTGTGAATTTGTGGAGGTAAGCTATGTCCGGTATATTGAAGGGTGCGTGCATCTTTGGGCAGTCCGGAGGGCCGACTGCTGTCATCAACGCCAGCGCTTACGGTGTGCTCAAGACCGCATTGGAATCGGATGCCATCACCAATGTTTACGGCGCGGCGCACGGTATCCGCGGAGTTCTGGATGACCGTCTGTATGACATCCGTCAGGAGGATCCGGATGAGCTCCGTCTGCTGCTGCACACACCGTCGTCGGAATTGGGCTCCTGCCGTTACAAGATGGCCGACCCGGAAGCGGACGATACGGATTATCGGCGCATTCTGGAGATTTTTCAGAAATACGATGTACGCTACTTCTTCTATAACGGCGGCAATGACTCCATGGATACCTGCAATAAAATCAGCCGCTATATGCAGGCGCACGATTGGGAGTGCCGCGTGATGGGCGTGCCCAAGACGATCGACAATGACCTCTTCGGCACTGACCACTGCCCCGGCTATGCCAGTGCCGCCAAGTACATAGCGACCTCGTGCATGGAGGTCTCCAAGGACTGCCGCGTGTATGATAACGGTACGATCACGGTCATCGAGATCATGGGGCGTCATGCCGGTTGGCTGGCCGGCAGCGCTGCACTGGCGACATACTGCGGTTCCGGACCCGATCTGGTCTACCTGCCGGAGGTGGACTTTGATATGGAGCGATTCTTTGCCGATGTGCATCGTGTTTATGAGCAGAAGAACAGCGTGCTGATTGCTGTCTCCGAGGGCATCCACTATGCCGACGGCTCGTTCGTGTCCGAGGCGAAGGCCTCCGCAACAGACGGTTTCGGCCACGCGCAGCTCGGTGGTTTGGCTGCGCGTCTGGCACAGGCACTCAAAGAGCGCGAGCACGCAAAGGTCCGCGGCATCGAACTCTCGCTGCTGCAGCGCGCCGGTGCGCATCTGGCGTCTCAGACCGATATTGACGAGGCATTTGCTGCCGGTAAAACGGCGGTTGAGGCTGCCATCGCCGGCGAAACCGGCAAGATGGTCGCCCTCATGCGTGAAGTGGTCGACGGGAAATATACCTGCCGCATGGGGCTTATTCCGCTGGCCGACGTCGCAAACTACGAGAAGAAAGTGCCGGTCGAATGGATCGTCCCGGAGGGCAACAATGTCACGCAGGATTTTATTGACTATGCCCTGCCGCTCATTCAGGGTGTGCCTGAGATCCCCGTGGAAAACGGTCTCCCCCGCTATGTACGGCTGAAAAAAGTGCTTGCAAAATAAAGATCAGCAGAGCCGGTGATCATCGCCGGCTCTGTTCGTGTGTAAATCCGCTGTTCAAACAGCCCAAAGTATGCTATACTAATTTGTTATCTACTTTATTATCTACATTTCAAACGTAACGAAGGAGTTTCCCAAATGATCACTGTTGATGACCTCTCGCTGCAGTACAGCGGCGCACCGCTGTTTTCCAAGGTAAACCTGCAGTTCACCCCCGGCAATTGCTACGGCATCATCGGCGCAAACGGCGCCGGAAAATCCACATTCCTGAAGATCCTCTCCGGTCAGCTCGAGCCGAGCTCCGGCGGCGTGCATATCGATCCCAAGGCGCGAATGTCCGTGCTCAAACAGGATCAGACGATGTATGACGCCTATACCGTCATGGACACGGTGATCATGGGCAATCAGCGCCTGTATGACTGCGGCAAGGAGAAGGACGCCATCTACGCCAAGGACGAGATGACGGACGAGGACGGCATCCGCGCTTCCGAGCTTGAGGAGGAATTTGCGGATCTCGGCGGCTGGGAGGCGGAGTCTGACGCCTCGCGCATCCTGCAGGGACTGGGCGTCTCGCCGGAGTTTCATGAGACGATGATGTCCGATATGGATCCGCGCCTGAAGGTGAAGGTCCTGCTTGCGCAGGCGCTCTTCGGCCACCCGGACATCATCCTGCTCGACGAGCCGACAAACAACCTCGACCTTGCGAGCGTCGTCTGGCTGGAGGATTTTCTGATGGACTATGACGGCACTGTGCTCGTCGTGTCACATGACCGTTACTTCCTCAACAACGTCTGCACGCACATCGTCGATATCGACTACGGCAAGATCAAGATGTATGTCGGCAACTATGACTTCTGGTACGAGTCGAGCCAGCTCATGCAAAAGCTCGTCAAGGATCAGAACAAGCGCGCTGAGCAGAAGATCCAGGAGCTGCAGGCGTTCATCGCACGGTTCTCCGCCAACAAGTCAAAGTCCCGTCAGGCAACGTCCCGCCGCAAGCTGCTCGAGAAGATCGCCGTTGAGGATATGCCCGCCTCCAGCCGCCGCTATCCGTGGGTCGGCTTCAAGGCGGAGCGAGAGCCGGGCAAGGATCGCCTGTTCGTGACGGATATCAGCAAGACGGTCGACGGTGAAAAGCTGCTCAACCATGTGAGCTTCATCGTCGGCAAGGAGGACAAGATCGCCATCCTCGGTAAGAACGAGCTTGCCGTGACGATGCTCTTCAAGATCCTCATGGGCGACGAAGAACCGGATGAGGGCACGGTCAAGTGGGGCGTTTCGACCACGCAGGCTTACTTCCCCAAGGATCACAACAGCTATTTTGAAGACTGTGACTATGATCTCATCGACTGGATGCGCCAGTTCTCCGCGGATAAGCGCGAGAGCTACCTGCGCACGTTCCTCGGCCGGATGCTCTTTTCCGGCGACGACGTGTACAAGCAGGTCAAGGTCCTCTCCGGCGGCGAGAAGGTGCGCTGCATGATCTCGAAGATGATGCTCTCCGGCGCAAACTTCCTCGTCTTTGACCAGCCGACGAACCACCTTGACCTCGAAAGCATCGCAGCGCTCAATAACGGCATGGATGCTTTCCCGTATAACATTATCTTTACCAGCCACGACCACCAGCTCACGCAGACGGTCGCCAACCGCATCATTGAGATCACGCCCGACGGCATCATCGACCGCCGCTGCACGTATGACGAATATATGCACATCTCCGGTCAGGAAACGGAATAAAACCATGGAGCAGCTTGCAAAAAACCAACTGCATACCGCCGAGATCACCGGGTACACATCCGAGGGCGCCGGTGTGTGTCACATCGCCGGGCGCGCCGTGTTTGTCAAGGGCGCGCTTGTCGGCGAAACGTGGCAGGTGCGCATCCTCAAGGTCACATCTGCCGCCGTTTACGGCAAGGCGGAGCAGTGCCTGTCCCCTGCCGCTGCGCGCACAGAGCCGCCCTGCCCTGTCTACCGCACCTGCGGCGGCTGCAGCCTGCAGCACATGGATTACGGCGAGCAGCTGCGCATGAAGCGCGCGCGTGTCAACGATGCGCTCACACGTATCGGCGGCGTTTTGACACCGGTGCAGGATATCATCGGCATGGAATACCCGCTCTGCTATCGCAATAAGGCGATTTACGCCGTCGGCATGAAAGACGGCCGCGTGGTCAAGGGCTTTTACCGTGCATCCAGCCATGATGTCACGCCGGTCGAACAGTGCCTGCTCCAGCTCCCGCTCGCGGACAAGGCGGCGCAGACGGTCTGCGACTGGATGAATCTGCGTGGCATCGTCCCCTATGATGAGCAGACCGGGCGCGGCACAGTGCGCCACCTGTTTACGCGCTGTGCCATGCACACGCCCGACGCCGTGCTTTGCATCGTCTCTGCGCGCGGCTTCGGCGCGAAGACGGAGGAACTTGTTGCATACCTGCGCGAGCATTGCCCGGAACTGACCGGTATCGTGCTCGATATCAACAAGCAAAAGGGCAACGTCGTGCTCGCCGGAGATTTTTATACACTCTGGGGTTCACCGGAGCTGACCGACCGGCTCTGTGGGCTGACGTTCACGCTCTCACCGCAGGCGTTTTATCAGGTCAATCCCGTGCAGGCCGAGCGGCTGTATGAGCGCGCGGTGGAGTATGCCATCAACGCACCGACGGATCAGGTGCTTGACCTGTACTGCGGCGCAGGGACGATCAGCCTGTGTCTGGCACGAAAGGCTGCGCACGTCATCGGTGCGGAGATCGTGCCGGAGGCGATCGAGAATGCGCGCCGGAATGCAGAGAGAAACAGCATGGAAAACGTAGAGTTTCTCTGTGCGGATGCCGGTGCTGCAGCAGCAGAGCTCGCGCAGCGCGGTATCCGGCCGGACTGTATTGTGGTCGATCCTCCGCGCAAGGGTATGTACCCGGAGGCCATTGACGCGATGGTGTCCATGCAGCCGCCGCGGATCGTCTACGTCTCCTGTGATCCGGGCACGCTTGCGCGCGACGTGAAGCTGCTCACACAGCGCGGCTACGCACTCACGCAGGCGCTGGCCGTGGACATGTTCCCGCAGACGCCGCACGTGGAGACGGTGGCTCTGCTGAATAGACTATCTGAATAAGGCGGTGAAAAAATGTCCTTACCGAAGTTTAGTGAACTCTATCTGCCGTTTTTGACAACGATTCAAGATGGCGCTGTCTACTCTGTGAAAGAAGTAAGAGATCGTCTGGCATCCAGCCTTCACCTGTCGGACAATGACCTGTCACAAATGATTTCCAGCAATCGTCAGTCCGTATGGGCTTCAAGATTTGGCTGGGCAAATACATACTTGAAGAAAGCCGGTCTTGTGATCGCGCCGAAAGCCGGGCATTGTCAGATAACCGATGAAGGGAAGCGTCTTCTTAACAGCGGTGTTGATATTACGAATCATTATCTTGCGGAGCATTATCCCGACTTTGCAGCATTTCGGAAAGGGAAAAAGGTTGACATCGATCCTGCTGTACCGCCGGAAGATGATCTCTCGGAAACTCCGCCGGAGACTCTTGAGCGCGTCTATTCGATCATCAATGAGCAGCTGGCGGATGACTTACTCACCGCTATTATAGATCAAACGCCATCATTCTTTGAAACGCTTGTTGTGGATTTGATGAAAGCCATGGGATATGGTGACGGCTTCGTTACAAAGGCAACCGGTGACGGCGGAGTTGACGGTATTATTTACGAGGATAAGCTCGGATTCAACTTGATCTACATCCAGGCGAAGCGCTGGGACAAAGATTCAGTGATCGGAAAGCCGGAAATCCAGAAATTTGCCGGTGCCATGATGGGTCCTCCAAAAGTGGAGAAAGGGCTGTTCATAACGACCGCAAAGTTTTCGCAAGGTGCAATGGATTTTGCAAAAGCGCAGCATATCATTCTTGTCGATGGCGAAAAATTGACGGAACTCATGATTGAATACAATTTGGGCGTATCCGCGCAAAAAACATATCAAATCAAGCGGATCGACAGCGATTATTTTTCGAATGACTCGCAGTGATCTGCATAGCGCACGATCAAAAATAAGCTGTTTTTGCAAAACTCCTCTTGCAATGCACCAGATGTTGTGATATAGTAACTCCGTTATAATAGATGATTTCCCCTATCATGAAAGGATGAATACCATGACTACTTTGGAACTGATTCTGACGATTATCCAGCTGCTGTCCGGCCTGGCCGTGACCGTGATCGTGCTGATGCAGTCCGGCAAGAGCGCCGGCCTGTCCGGCGCCATTGCTGGCGGTGCGGAAACGTTCCTTTCCAAGGGCAAAGCCAAGACGCTCGACGCCAAGCTCGCCAAGGCGACCAAGTGGTTCGGTCTCGTCTTTGTTGTCCTGACGCTGGTGCTGACTGTGCTGATGCACAAGGGCGCATAATCACAGCAAAACAGCGAAAAAGAGCATCCCCCGAATATCTCGGGGGATGCTCTTTTTCATGTCAGGCTCAAAGCGTGATCAGTCCGGATATTCCGCACGGCTGCCGCCGATGAGCTTCGGTCTGGTGCGCGCCGCGTTGACCGCCGCCTCGCCGATCGTCTTGACCGACAGGCGCAGCGGGACTGCCACGTGCTTGAGGTGCATGCCGATCATGGTGTTGCCAATGTCGAGCCCGGCGTCAGCCTTTACGAATTCGACCGCGACCGGGTCATCCATCGCCTCATAGACGGCCGTTGCGAACGAGCCGCCCGCCTTCGGGCGCGGTCGGACGCAGACGATCTCATAGCCGAATTTCTCAGCCGCTGCGCGCTCCATGATCAGGGCGCGGTTGAGATGCTCGCAGCACTGCGCCGCAAGATAGAGACCGCGCTCGTTCAGGATCGGCAGGATCTCGTCAACCACGGCCTTTGCCGCCTCCGGCGTAGAGCCCTTACCGATCTTCTGCCCCACGATCTCACTCGAGGAGCAGCCGATCACGACCTGCTGCCCGGGTTTGAGCGCGGCTGCATCCAGCAGTTCGAGCAAAGCCGCGCGGGCTGCGCTGCGTACTTCTTCATACATAAATGGTCATCTCCAGACAGTTATTAAAATTTCTTATTTTCATTGTAGCACGCCGCGGTTGATTTGACAATCCTCTGCAAGGCGTGTATCATAAATGTGAACCAAACGTAACAGGAGGACTCTGTTTTGAAACGTATACTTGCATGTCTTCTTGCCGCAGCACTGCTCATCTGCGCCGGCTGCGGCACGAAATCCGAAAAGCCGTCCGTCAGCGGTGCTCCCTCGAAAGCGGAGACGTATTACGCTCCGCTCACCGGCGAGCAGCTGAGCGCAAAGCCGGAAAATACCCGCCCGTTTGCCGTCATGATCAATAACATTGTCTACGCGCAGCCGCAGGTCGGCATCAGCAAGGCGGACATGATCTATGAGATCCCGGCTGAGGGCGGCATCACCCGTATGATGGCGATTTTCAGCCACCTGTACGACATCGAGTCTGTCGGCAGCATCCGCAGCCTGCGCCCGTACTATCTGAGCGTTGCCCTGTCGTATGACGCCATCGTCATCCATGCCGGCGGCAGTGAGCAGGCGTACAGCGATGTGAAAACCTATAATGCCGACCACCTCGACGGTGTGCGCGACGGCAATACCAGCTCCATGTTCTACCGCGATAAGAGCCGCGGTCAGCACGGCTCGGAGCACACGCTGTTTTTCCACGGCGCGAACGTGCAGCCGCTCGTGGAGAAATATCAGTTCCGCACCGAGCACAATAGCAGCTACAAGACCGGCCTGAGCTTCGCGGACAACGCGGCGCAGCAGTGCACTGCCGACGCCGCCACCGCACAGGTGACGTTCAACACCTCCAAGAGCACGTCCTTCACGTACCACGCCGATACCGGCAAGTACACGGCCGTGCAGTATAAGGGCGACTACAAAGACGGTGCGACCGGCGAGCCTGTCCCCTTCTCCAACTTGCTCATCCTCTCGGCTGACATGAAAACGGTCGACAGCTATGGCCGCCTCGCGGTCGATCTGATCGGCAGCGGCACCGGCTACTTTGTGACCGGCGGCAAATATGTGCCGATCAAGTGGGCGCGCAGCGACATCAACAGCTGCTTTACCTATACGCTCGAGGACGGCACAGCGCTGAACCTTTCTCGCGGCACGACCTATGTCGGCGTGATCCCGACCAGCGGCGCGGATAACGGCACGCTGACGGTTTCCGGTCCGGACGAGAACGGCAAGGCAAAATCCGGTACACGCGTTGCGTTTACGGCAGTACCCGATACGGGTTACATGGTCGAAAACTGGTACGCAGACGCGGCAGGCACCACTGCCATCGGTACGGAGGAGAGCACAACCTATGTCATTGACCCGCTGACCGGCAACACCTCGGTTTACGTCCGCTTTGTGCCGATTCCGACACACACCGTCACCGTCAATATCAGCGGCAATGGCGCGGTTTCCGCCAAGGTAAACGGTGCAGACGTTGCTATTACTGGCGGCAAGCTGACCGTTCCGCACCATGCGGCGGTTGTTCTCACCGCACAGCCGAGCAGCGGCGCATATCTG
>ERZ833963.1897-NODE-1897-length-22472-cov-3.917295_pt1 | contig 22472 bp, 14 predicted proteins | sample MGYA00519693_ERZ833963 | MGnify/ENA primary metagenome ERZ833963 (study PRJEB31850, sample SAMEA3708748) | human gut metagenome | biome: human gut; feature: human-associated habitat; material: faeces | place: China | collected 2014 ... | reverse complement strand
CTTTTTACCGCCTTCAGTCTGTCAGCGTCAGTTTTTGCCCCTAAAAAAGAATCAGACTTTACGGTCGAAACTATATTATTCGTATAAGAGCTGATCGTCGAGTCAAAATTCTTAGCCGCCTGAACAGCCAGTGGTTCAGCGGTGCTTTTGAGCGTATCCTTTGCAGAAACGTTTATAAAATACACGGAAACCAAGCTGAGCAGCACCGTGATGATAAGTGCGATTGAAAGCATTGCCAAAAGCAGCTTTGAACGCAACGTTTTCATATACAGTTCCCCCTTATGAACTTGTTTTTAACGCAGCACACAACACTGCGATATTACGTGTTTATTATATCATAATTGCACAATTATTTCAAGTACCACAAGCATATTTTTTGTGAACTTATGATGCAATTAATGATATGGAGGTGAATAAAAATAGGTAAAAAGGGGGTAAATAAAATATGTACATAAGTCTAAGGATAAGAAAAAGGGTGATGCTTTGTGTTATAGCTGTGCTTTCTATGATGGCGGCGGTGGCTGTTATGCCAACCTTTGCAAAAGAAGAAAAAACAGATGGGATAAAGCTTCCGATCATAATGTATCACAGCATTGTAAAAAACGAAGATCGCAGCGGTGAGTATGTCATAACGCCTATCGAGCTTGAAAAGGATCTGCTTTATCTGAAGCAGAACGGCTACACTACTGTTTTTGTAAATGACGTTATAAGATATGTGAAGCGTGGGGGCGAGCTGCCTGAGAAGCCTATTATACTGTCCTTTGATGACGGCACTTACAACTACAGAGAATATCTTCTGCCGCTTCTTGAAAAATACGATATGAAAGCCACTGTATCTATTGTGGGGGCTTACACTGACGCTGCCTGCGAGGAGGCTGAGCCTGATCCTGCTTACTCTTATCTTGACTGGCAGGACGTTTCGGTGCTTCGTGACAGCGGTCATGTGGAGATATGCAATCACTCTTACGATATGCACAATCTTGATGGCAGGCGTGGAGTCGGTCAGCTAGAGGGGGAAAGCTACGAGGATTACCGAAAGGTATTTCTTAACGACACCACGAAGCTTCAAACGCTTTGCGATGAACACTGTGGTTTTCAGCCAAACGTTTACACCTATCCTTTCGGCATAACCTGCGAAAGTGCAAGTCGGCTCGTAAAGAACATGGGGTTTGAGGCTAGTCTTGGAGTAGAGGAAAAAATCAATATAATAAAAAAAGAAGATGAACACTGCCTTTTTGGTCTTTACAGATACAATCGCAGCGGGATCATCTCCACAGAAGAATTCATGAAAAAAGTTTTTGGAGCATAAAAAAAAGCAGCCCCTATTGGAGCCACTCTCTAAACTGAATCACCATCAGCATGTTTACATTATACTCTGGCAAGTGTCGAAATTATACTTGTTTTTGTGTGATTTTTGTAAAAAAAATGTGTATTCGTGTAAGCAGAGTGACAAATGCTGTCACAAACAGCCAAAAGCACGTTGATACGCCACTTTTGGCTGTTTATCATCTCTTTACACAGAACTTATTTATCCTTTTTGCCGCCTTTGATCTTTCCTCTTATCCAGATAATTATTACGACAAGTGCGATAACAAGGACAATAAGGACGATAGCAAGGGCTGTATTGAGCATCTTTTTATACTGGTCCATAACATTTGCGTTTTTGGACACGGCAGATGAAGTATCGGAGCTGTCTTTCTTTTGGACGGTCTGGGTCTGCTGTTCATCTCCGCCTGCTGCTCTTATTATGGTGACAGTATAGGTGGCAGTATTGCCGTCAACGTCTGTGACGGTTATGGTTCGTACATTTTCGCCCACCTGACACTCGCTTGTGCCTGTATACCATATATAATCAGAGGGGCTTGCTGTTGTTCCCTCTATCTCAACATTGGTAACGGAATTGTCAACGTTCACTGTATAGTTATAGACATTATAGGCAAAGGCAGGAGAAAGCTCGCCGTTATCCACTGTCAGGGCTGTAAGAACGCCTTTATCGGGTATGCCGTTTGAAGGTGCGGTCTTAGTGGTAGTGGTGGTGGTGGTCTTTTCGGTGGTGGTCGTGGTTTCTGTTTCAGTCTTAGTTTCCACCTTATCGCCTCCAACTGTTATGACACAATAGGCGGTAGGCGAGCCGATAAGCTCTGAATCAGGGGAATATATCTGACAGCTTTGCAGGCTTATATTTGCATTTCCTGCTGACAGACCTTTGAACGTAAAGCTGAAATCCACTTCTGAAGAGGGGGTATCAGGAAATCCGTTTACTGTAAGAACTCCTCCGCCACCTGAGGCGTTGTCGCTTGACACAAATTCTATAACGGAATCGTCATAGGCGATATTTGCCTGAACGCTTCCTATCTCTGAATCTGCGGAAAATGTCACGGACACTTCAAACTGCTGATCGGTCATGACGGGGTTTTTAGGCGGATAGAAGAAAGCCTCCCCTGTTGCATGGGCAGTGAGAGCCGTCATTGGAACTGCAAGTGCGGCTGTCAAGAGCGATGAGAATATTCTTTTTACAAGCTTTGTTTTTGTGATCATTGCTATCCCTCCCGATAACACGGATAATTATTTGGTATAAACTTTGGCTATATCAGACCACTGTCCGAAATAGGTCTTGTTCCCTGTGGCTGTATAGCTTCTCACACGGACGAAATATGTCTTTTGGCTTTTAAGATTTGTTACGGTCTTTTTGTCGGTCTTATTTGAGGTCACCTTAACTGTCTTTGCATCGCTGAAAGATATATTTTCAGCATAGGATATCTCATAGCCTGTAGCAGAGCCTTTCTGTGCATAGTCTATATAAAAGCCTTTTTTCACTGGCATAAGCTTTTGTATGGTCTGCCTTGCAGGGGTGATGACAAAAGACTTCGTTATCACTCCGCCATACGAGCCTTTTCCTGTTACTGTTACCTTAGCTGTGCCTATATTCTTATTGCGGGAATATTTCACTATATAGTCTGTGCCGTTTTTAAGGGTCTTGCCCGAATATGTGACTGTTATGCTTTGGGTGATGTTCTTGCCTGTGAAAGACTTGTTTTTTATGCCTGCGACCTTAGCTTTGGCAATATCATATTTTGCGGTGGTCACGTTCTTTGTATCAGACCATGCGCCGTTATAACGCTTGCCGCCGACTATTGTATACGAACGCACTCTTACATAATATTTCTTCCCTGCCGTCAGGTTTGAAACTGTCTTTTTATCCGTTTTGTTTGAGGATATGATCAAGGTTTTTGCACCTGCGAAGTCAGAGCGTGTACTGTACTGCAATTCATATCCCGTGGCTGAGCCTTTCTGAGCAAAGTCGATAAAAAAGCCTTTATATCTTGTTTGCAGAGATTGTATCTCCTGTTTTGCAGGATAAATGGTAAAAGTTTTTGTTATCGTACCCTGATAGTTGCCCATGAAGCTTATGATCATTTTTCCAACGCCTATTTTTGTATTTGAGCTATAGGAAACAGTATAATCATGTTCAGGAAGAAGAAATTTTCCTCCGTCTGTTACCATAACGTCAGGTATTATAGGCTTGCCTGTGTAGGAGAGCGTATCAACATAATAGACGCTTGTCAATTGGGCGGACTTTGGAAGAATGTCGAATGCTTTGGCTATAGTGCCGCTGTATCCGCCAATGCCTGTTATTATCATTTTGCCCTTGCCTGCGGCTATATTATCGGCATAGTCAATGGTATAGTCTTTATTATTTGTCAAAGTGGTATCACCATAGGAAAGCGTTATACTGCTTTGAGCAAGCTCATAGCCTGTGAATGTCATATATGTTTTAAAGCCTGATATCTCGCAGTCTTTTATAAGCTTTCTGTCGGTATAGACCGCCTGCACTGTCATATGGGATGTGACTTTTGAAAAGTCTTTATCCCAGCCTGTAAAGCGTTTGCCTTTTATGGTCGGTGCTTTGGGCGGATCGGCACTTTTGCCGTATTCTACGGTCTGAGATGACAAAACTGTGCCGTTTATATCGGTAAAATCGACCTTGCAGGTATTGGCTTTCCAGCCTGCATAAAGCGTCTTTGAGCCGTCTGAAAAGCTCACGGACGTTATAGGCTCGCTCTCAAGCTGTGAGTCGGCATACCAGCCTGTGAACTGTGCGCCCTCTTTTGTGGGGGCGGAAAGCTGTGCGGTTTCGCCCTCACCAAGCTCATCAGGGTTGAGGGGGCTGTTTTCGCCGCCATTCAGGATATAATCTATCTTTGCTTTGTCACTTGGGGTGACTTTTGCGGAAACTGTGGTGTTTTCTGTGAAAACTGTGTTGCTGTTCACAGGTTCACCTTTACGATACCAGCCGAGAGTGAAGCCCTGCTGAACGTTCACATTCGGGAACACGGCTTTGCCTGCATAGTCGGTGCAGACTTCTATGGTCTGTGCCACAGCGGAGAATGTTATCTTATGGGAAGCCTGCTCGCTATATGAGGTCTGGCGCACAAGAGTGCCGTCCATTGTCCACTTTGCGCTGTCTTTGAACTTTTCACCGTAGGTGTTCATTGCATATGCCCCTTGAGAAAGTGCATTTTTTGCGGAAAGGCTTGAAACCAGGCTATCGCTGTCATTGCTGTAACAGCCGTATGCGTTCACAACGGAAACGGCAATATCCCTGCCTCCTATAAAGGCATTTGTAATGGCGGAGCTGTTTTCCCTTAGGTTTGAAGAACACTCTGTTATGATACCGCAGGATTGTCTTCCTATGACGCCACCTGAATAGACTTCTCCTGACACTGTGCCGTCAAAGGTGCAGGCTTTTATGGCTGTTCCTTGATAAAAGCCCACTATTCCACCTGCGTAATCGCCTTTCACTATACAGTTTTTCAGGGAAATGTTATTTATCTCTGCACCATTTTTTATGTATGCGAAAAGCCCTGAATACTCCCCTGAGGAGATAACTGCGTTTTTTATAAGGTGTCCGTTGCCGTCAAAATAGCCCATGAATGGGTTTTCAGAATCGCCTACGGGTGAGATAGTTTTTCCGTCAAAGTTAAGGTCAGCTTCAAGGGTGACTAGCTTGCCCTCGAAGCTTTCACCACTGCTGACACGCTTTGCAAAGCTTTCCCACTGGTCTTCGGTGGTTATAACAAGGGTTTCGTCCTGTTCTTCTGCGGCGGAGATAAGGAGCTTTTGTGCGTTTGAGATATCGTTTTTAGAAGCGTTCTCGTCTGCAAGCACCATTCGGGCATTGTTTGCTTCCCTTTCACAGCCTGCAAATGTGCCGTACTTCGCAAGGACGCTTTCAAGTGAACTTTTATCGGGCTTTGCAGTATCGTCAGTATAAGCATAGATAAAAAGACTTCCTATGGAGTCGGTCTTATCTGCTCCAACATCAGACCAATATTTGCCGTTAAGGGAAACATAGCTTTGCCCTGACTGTGCATTTGATGTTCGGTCGCTTTCTGCAAGGAGATATCCCCTGCCGCTGTCGCCGCTGAATTTTACTGAAATGGAATATTTCTCGCCCTCTTCAAGGAGGATATCCTCGGGAAAGTCAACTGTATAAAAGCCGTTTGTGGACACTGAGCCGCTTATCTGCGTTTCAAGGACGCCTATAGGGTCGCTGTCGGAAACGTTGGTATAGACGCTTAGGGTGTAATCCGCACTGCCCGTTTTGCCCACATACATAAAGCCTGCTTTATCAAGCTTTTCATCGGCTTTAGCTGTGAAAACATTTGCACCGTAAACAGAGCCGTCGTTGCTGGCGTTCACAACATAGCCTGTCATTTTGCTGTAGTGATATGTATTATCACAGCTTTCTTCAAAGTCATAGCAGCAAAACTGTCCGAACTCGGCTTCGTCATAGGACACCCAATAGAAGCCGTCATTGTCCTGATCTGCGCCCCACGAGCCTTTCACAAGCCATGCGCCGTTATTGGCAGGCTTGTATCTGAAATTATCCTTACTGTAGTTATCGTCCCAGCCCACCACTGTGACGGAATGATTTATGATAGTGTTTTTTGAGGCATCGGGATCATAGTAGGCAGTATTGTTATGATTCATATAGCCATTTCCTGCAAAATAGCTTGCGGAAACTGCTCCAAGCTCCATTATTTTACGCTTCACCTGCGTGGTGCTTGAAAGCTCCATGACATAATTCAGCCTGTATTCGCTGACGCTTTTCTTATTATCGGAAACTATCATATTCTCTGTGCCGGATTCTAAAAACGGCTCGTAATCCTCATAGCATAGTCCCTGACCATTTGCAAGGGCGGAGGCCGCAAAGAGCCAGTTTCCCCCTGATGAGAAATCGTCTTTACCTGTGGCTGTGCCTGAATTTGAGGACAGCACCAAGGCAGGCACTGAAAATTCTGTGGAGGGGTTTTCAAGCCCCTTTTTGATAAGATCCTGTTCTGCGCAGGCAAGGGCTGAGAATGCCCAGCAAGCACCTGTTGAAGCCTGATCTTTTACTGTTGTGATCTCTCCTGAGCTTCTTGGGTCATAGGTGGATGGGAGCTTTCGGGCGGCTAGTCTTGCAGGGGACTTTATCTGATAGTCACCGTCTGTGCTTTTGGCCACGCCCTCTATCTCATAGCTATAGCCGTTATGGGTAAAGTTTACGGGAACGACTTTTATGCCGTTATCCTCGTTGGCAAGTGCAAAAGTCTGCGCCGAAAGCTGAAAAGCCAAGAGCAAAGCTGTCAAAAGCCCTGCCGCACCTTTCATTCTTCTCATGTTCCGCCCTCCTGTTTATCTCAGGTTATGGTTATCTTTCTTGTATACTCGTTTGAAATACATCTTCCGTATGCCGCTGTTTCTCTAAGTCTTACTGCGTTCTTTTCAAGGAAAGCAACACGCTTTGCATAGTCGGAGATATCCTCAAGCTTTTTCAGCGAGGTATCATACTCAAGAGTTCTGTTCTCAGCCTGCGCAAGTATGCGTGTGCCTGTGCGGTTAAAGGCAAGTATCCTGCCGTATGGCACTTGTCTGATATCGTCCTTTCTGATGCCGAGAACAAGGTGCAGGACCATTCTTCTTACTCTTGCCATGGTGATATTCTTTGACTTTATACGCTGTTCAAAGATATCCATAGTTTCAGGGCAGGAGCTTACGACAGACATAAATCTGTTGGCAAGGTGTTCGTCGCAGTCAGGTAGGGCTAGAAAATCTTCTCTTGAAGCTGTGCAGAGCTTGAAAAGCATTTCTCTGCCTGCCTGCCGGGTAAAGGACGGCTTACAGCCCTCAAAATCATATGGAACAAATTTCTGCCACTCACCGCCCTCTTTTATAAGCTCTCTTATATGAGAAGCCGAAGCAAAATCACCAGACTCTGCCTGAGAATCATGTGCAACAGCTTCACGCTTTACGGCATAAGGCACTAGCCATGGGGCTATACGCTTTGCCGCCTTTATATACTCCACTGCAAGAACGTTATTTGGTGTGGAGAATATCTCTTCGGCGGTTCTGCCATAAAGACCTATGGAGGCTTCATACATAGCCTGCGGGTAGGACTTTCCCTGAGATAAAAGTTCTCTTACCTGCTGTGAATTTTCAAGCATTGCGGATATTTCAGCTGCCTGTTCAAGGGCGTTCCTATCACCGCTTTCACAGCCGAAAGACAAGGTCGTTACCACGTCCTCCCCAAGACCTGCAAGAAGCCTTACTGCACTTCTTGCAAAGACCTCGCTGTTTGAGCATGAGAACGGGCATGGCAGTTCTATAACAAGGTCTGCACCGTTTCTTATAGCAGCCTGCGCTCTGTCATATTTTGAGAAAACAGCCGCTGAGCCACGCTGCACGCAATCGCCGCTCATTACTGCGACGATACCCTCTGCGCCAGCCTGTCTTGTGGCTTGTATCTGATATTTGTGTCCGTTATGGAACGGATTATATTCCGCAACTATTCCCGCAATTTTCATTTTTTACTCCTCTTTCTACCCTATGCATATTTTATTCCGTCTTTCAAAAGCTTACTGCGAATTATGATACTAATATGTTAAGCCCTAGTAAAAAAATTGTGCAATATGTATATTTATGAAAAAAGCTCTTGAAATTTATCATTAATATTGATATACTATAAGTATATGATATTATGGGCTTAAAGTCAAGCCCGTTATCTGACATATTATAATCGGGAGGAGATTTTTTCCAATGAAAATCTTAGTTGTAAACGCAGGTTCATCATCACTTAAATATCAGCTTCTGGATATGAAGGACGAGTCTGTTATCGCAAAGGGCAACTGCGACCGTATCGGTATCGACGGCCATGTGAGCGCAAAGACAGGCGACGGCAGACACATCGAGGAGGATTGCAATTTTCCTACTCACACTGAGGCTTTTGAAAAGCTCGTTGAGGTACTCACATCAGGCGAAACAAAGGTCATCGACTCTATGTCTGAGATATCAGCCGTTGGTCACAGAATAGTTCAGGGTGCTGAGATATTCAAGGAGACCTGCCTTGTAACAGACGAAGTTATCGACCAGATCGACTCACTGGCTGAGCTTGCACCTGTACATAACCACCCACACGCTCTTGCGCTGAGAGCCTGCAAGGCAGTTATCCCAGCAGGCACACCACAGGTAGTTGTATTCGACACTGCTTTCCACTCAACAATGCCAAGAAAGGCTTATCTCTACGGTCTGCCATACGAGTGCTACACTGATCTTCATGTAAGAAAATACGGCTTCCACGGAACATCACACAGATTCGTTTCAGGCGAGCTTGCAAGAGTAATGGGCAAGCCTATCGAGGAGCTTAAGATAGTTTCATGTCACCTTGGCAACGGCTCATCTATCACAGCTATCAACGGCGGCAAGTCTGTTGACACATCAATGGGCTTCACTCCTCTTGACGGTCTTGTAATGGGCACACGCTGCGGCTCTGTTGACCCTTCTGCTGTTGACTATGTTGAGAAGAAAATGGGTTTCACACCTGACCAGATGACAGAATACATGAACAAGAAGTCAGGATTTCTTGGTCTTTCTGGTATCGGCTCTGACAACAGAGATATTCAGGCTGCTGCAAGCGAGGGCAATGAGAGAGCGCTTATCGTAAGCGAGATATTCGCTTATCAGATCAAGAAGTTCATAGGCTCATACGCTGCTGCAATGAACGGCCTTGACGCTGTTATCTTCACAGGCGGTATCGGTGAGAACGCACCTGAGGTAAGAGCAGCTGCTTGCTCAAATCTCGATATCCTCGGTATCCACATTGACGCTGAGAAGAATCTCTGCCGTGGAATACTCAAGGAGATCTCCACTGACGATTCTAAGACAAAGGTTTACGTTATCCCAACAAACGAAGAGCTTCTCATTGCAAGAGATACTCTAGCACTTGTTACAAAGTAATATTTCAGATAACATCAAGGACGGCTTTCTTATGAGAGCCGTCCTTTTTTTTGCGCATAAAAATGGCACAGGAGAGGTTTTCCTGTGCCTTGATTTGTTTGATAAGACCGCCAATTTTCATGTATGAGCTGGCGCCCTCGACAACCCGATTTTGAGAGTGTAAAAGTTTGAATTATCACGAAGTTTTGTGGGTTGACGAAATATCGAGAAGTGGGACGTCGTATTTGTTTGAATGTACGATATTGGCTATGTACGTTTACCAGACACCATTGTATCAGGTCTTAACGCCTGAGAACTGCGTCTGATAAAGTCTGTAGTAACAGCCCTTGGCGGCGATAAGCTCCTCATGGCTACCCTGCTCTGCAACACGTCCACCGTCGATAACGACTATCTTATCGGCGTCACGGATAGTGGAAAGTCGGTGAGCGATGATAAGGGACGTTCTGTTTTTCATAAGAGCCACCATTGCAGACTGAATGTGCATCTCAGTTCTGGTATCAACCGAGGAAGTGGCTTCGTCAAGAATAAGTATCTTCGGGTCGGCAAGCACTGCTCTTGCTATGGAGAGAAGCTGACGCTGACCTTGTGAAAGGTTTGAGCCGCCCTCGGCAAGCACTGTGTCGTAACCCTCGGAAAGTCTTTCTATGAACTCGTCTGCGTTCGCAAACTTTGCCGCCGCCTTTATTTCATCAAGGGTGGCGTTTTCTCTGCCGTAGCGGATATTCTCCTCTATGGTGTCCTTAAAAAGCACTGTATCCTGCAAAACTATGGCTATGGAACGTCTGAGCTTGTCTTTCGGGATATCGTAAATGCTCTGACCATCTATGGTTATCTCACCGCTGTCAACGGGATAAAATCTTGTGAGAAGATTTACTATGGTGGTCTTGCCAGAGCCTGTTGCACCGACTATGGCTATTTTCTGACCTGCTTTTACTTCAAGATCGAGGTCTTTTAGCACCTGTTTTTCAGGAACATACGAGAAGTCGATATGCTTGAAGTCGATATCGCCTTTGACGTTTTCCACCTCAAAGTCAGCCTTGCCCTCGTCAGTTTCCTTATCAGCGTCCATGACCTCAAATATACGCTCTGCGCCAGCTATGGCTGTCTGAATGTTTGCAAACTGATTTGCAATCTCATTGATAGGACGTGAGAACTGTTTTGAATAGAGTATAAAAGCCTGAATAGTTCCCACTGTTATAAAGCCTTTTATTGCGAACCAGCCGCCGAATGCAGCGATAAGGATAAAGCCGAAATTGGATATTAAGTTCATGCAAGGGCCCATTACACCACCGAATATCTGAGCTTTTATGCCACATTTTTTCAGATTGTTGCTCATTTTCTCGAACTTGTCAACAGCGTCCTGCTCCTTGCCATAGGAAACGACCGTTCTATAGCCAACGACCATTTCTTCCACTTCACCGTTTATCTCGCCAAGAAGCACCTGCTGTTTGATGAAGTATTTCTTCATATACTTTGTGAGTAAGCCTGAAACGAATATGGTAAGGAACACTGTAGACAGTGAGATAAGGGTAAGAAGCGGTGAATACAGAAGCATTATGACAACTGTTCCCACTATGGTCAGCACGCCTGAGATGAGCGAGCCTATAGACTGAGAGATAGTTGTGGAAATGTTCTCGACGTCGTTTGTCATACGGCTCATTATATCGCCGTGGCTGTGGGTATCGAGATATTTTATAGGAAGTCTTACAAGGCTTGAGAACAAGTCTTTACGCATGGTCTTTACTGTGTACTGTGAAAGCTTTGCGGAGAATATTCCCTGCATATAGGTGAAAACAGAGGACAGGAGATAAACTGCCCCAAGTCCTATGAGCGTTTTGCCAAGCGCACCGAAGTCAACGCTTGTTTTCTTTTTCGTGAGAGTGATGCAGTCTATGGCTATCTGCTGTATTGACGGTGCGGCAAGATTGAGCAGAGTTATGATGAGCATTACACCGATAAGTGCGAAAAACAGATATCTGTTTCTGCCTATATAGCCGATAAGCTTTTTAAGGGTGTTCTTTGCGTCCTTAGGCTTTTCCATTGTGAGCCTTGCACCGTGAGGTCCGCCCGGTTTTCTTCCGCCGGGTCCCATTGGAGGCATTGGAGGCATTACACTTCACCTCCTGACGTTTTTACCTGTGAGGCGTAGATATCCTGGTATACCTCGCAGGTCTTTAATAGATTTTCATGAGTATCGCAGGCACAAAGCTTGCCGTGGTCAAGAACGGCTATCCTGTCGCATGATTTTACGCTCTGGATACGCTGTGCGATTATGATAAGGGTAGTGCCGTTCATTTTGCGGTCTATCTCCGCACGGAGCTTAGCTTCTGTGCCAAGGTCGAGGGCGGAGGTGGAATCATCAAGAATGAGGATCTCAGGTTTTTTAAGCACCGCTCTTGAGATAGAAAGCCTTTGCTTCTGACCGCCTGACAGTGAAGCTCCCTTTTCGGCTATAATACCCTCATAGCCTGCAGGTATCTTCTGAATGAACTCGTCAGCCTGAGCTGCCTGTGCGGCGGAGATGACCTCCTCATGGGTAGCGTTTTTGTCGCCCCACTTTATGTTGTCCTCAACTGTGCCTGAAAACAACTCGCTTTTTTGCAGGACTATGCCAACTTTCTTTCTAAGCTCGTCAAGCTTGCAGTCCTTGACGTTTACGCCGTCAACAAGGACTTCCCCTGCTGTGCAATCGTAAAATCTTGGAATAAGATTTACAAGTGAAGATTTTCCCGAACCAGTTGCACCTAGTATGGCAACGCTCTCGCCTGACTTTATATCAAGGGTAAGGTCTGAGATAACAGGCCTGCCCTTGGTTTCAGGATAGGAGAATGAAACGTTTTTAAAGCTCACTGTGCCCCCTGTTTTATCTGAAAGGGAAACGCTGCCGCTTTTTATAACAGGGTCAGTTTCGAGGACTTCTCTCAATCTGTTTGCAGATGCGGAAGCCTTTGCGAGGGTCTGGAACATCATAGACATCATCATTACACCATGCAAGACCTGAGTAAGATATGTGATAGCCGCCATGACCTCGCCGACCTTCATAGCTTGTGCCTGCACCTGCCAGCCGCCTATAACTATAACGGCAATAACAGACAGATTGAGTATTATCATAAGAAGCGGCTGAAGGATAGCCATAAGGGTCTGAACACGGAGGTTTGATTCCATAAGGCTTATATTTGCATCGTCAAAACGCTTTTCTTCTGTATCCTCTCTCACATAGGCTTTTACTACTCTTGCGCCTGTGACGTTCTCCTGTACCACAGAGTTTACGCTGTCAAGACGTTTTGCAACAATAGAATAGTATGGGTTTGCCTTTTTGAGAATTACTATCATCATGATTATCTCGATAGGCAGTGCACAGAGAATTATGATGCCGAACCTGACGTTCAGAGTGAGCATCATGATTATTCCGCCGAAGAACAGCAGGCTGTCACGCACCAACATTCTCAGCATGAAGTCTACCATTTGCTGGATAGCGGTTATATCCGCTGTAAGACGTGTTACCAGCGAGCCTGTGGTGAACTTGTCGGTCTGTTCAAATGAAAGACCCATGACACGCTTAAAAACGTCCACACGCAGATCTCTTGAAAAGCTTTGGGAAGCTATCCCACCGAATGCAGAAGCCGCAATTCCGCAAGCTCCGCCACCTATAAGAACAAGGAGCATGAGAAGTCCCGTTCTTATGATAAGATCCATATCCTGACCCAGCACGCCATCGTCAACTATTTTTGACATAAGCTTTGGCTGAAGCAGGTCGCCCAGCACTTCTCCCACCATGGATAGAGGTGTCAGCACCGCAAACAGTGCATAGGGCTTCAAGTATTTGCTTAGTTTTACTTTCAAAGCAGTTCCTCCTAAAATTTTATTTCAGGCTACTTATACGCAGGGGAACATTGACGGAAGATAGCAAATGCAGAGCAGTGGGCTGTCGAGGGCGCCAGCCCCTACAAAATATATGATATAACATTTTTTATGTAGTGGCGAACAGCGTTCGCCCGCATTGCTTTTGTTTTGCTAATGATCGCATCGACTTTTCACTGCTGGTGACAAGGCAGAGCCTTTGAAATCACAGCCCTAATTGTGCATTATCTCAAGTTCCTCAGAAAGTTCCTGAGCGGTCATTTTTCTGCTGAGGGAGGCTTTGTCTATCATTATGGTAACAGGCTCTTTTCCGTGGATATCGAACCAGTTGTCAGAGAAAACGCAATCTGCGGTTTTCAGGCTGAGGCAGACGCTTTTGGCGTAATTCTCGGCACAGAATGTCAGGGCGAATTTATCCTCGCTTTCTGATATGCCGTAGGTTATGGCAGGCTCTAGAAATGTAAATTCTTTCGGGCGCACAAAGAGCGTTGTGCCAAAGCTCAACACCTTGCCGTTTTCCATAATGGAATACTCAAGATATTTTTCACGAGGGTCGGTACGGTTTTTAAGCTCGTCTGAAAGGTCGATAGTGAGGACGTTTTGTGCGGTAAGAGCCGGAACGCTCACGGATTTTTCGCCGCTTTGCAGAATTTCAGCTTTGTTGTTTCTAAGCGTCCATTTTACTATGCCCTCAAAGGCTGTCATTCGCTCGTTGGATATGTTAAGAACAGGCTTTTTTCTATTGGTATCGTCGCAGGAGATAAGGCATGGAGCGTAAAAACGCTTTGCATAATAATGCAGACCTTTCCACCTGCCGAAATAGTCGATACTTGACCATGAGATAACAGGGTTTGAATCGTTCACCTGCCAATAGGCAGAGCCCATACATCTGCCTCTTGCTCTTCTCATATGCTCAACATTCGAGCGTATGCAATCCGCCTGAACGAGCTGAGAGGAATAGATGAGCTTTTTGAAATCATAAGGATATCTTACCATTTGAGCGAGATAGTACATTATTTTCTCGTTGCCCTGGACGCACTTCTGATGTGCCGCCATAACCGATGAGCAAAGGTCAAAGTCGCCCTTTGTTTCGTCGGCAAAGGCACGGCAGGTCTTTATATCAGGCAGGCTTTCAAAGCCGTATTCTGAGCAGAAGCGGTAATAAAATTCTCTGAACGCTTCGATAGGCTTGAAGTTGTGCCAAACGTCCCAATAGTGCATATCCCCTGCATGGTTTGAGGAAGCGTCCTTGAAGCCTCCCCCTGATGAAGGTGATGACGGCCAATAGAAGGTGTTTTCGCATGGGTCATAGGCTTTAAGCACCTGTGGGATAATATCCTCAAAAATGATAAGATAATCACGCTTTGCTTCCTCGTCCTTAGGAAGACCCCAATATTCCCATGCGGATTCTATCTCGTTGTTGCCACACCACAGACCAAGAGAGGGGTGGTTTCTCAGGCGGATAACGTTGTCACGAACTTCCCCACGGACAGTTTCTTCAAACTCCTCTGTGAGCAGATATGCAGAGCAGGCGAACATAAAGTCCTGCCATACTATGATACCATTCTCGTCGCAGTAGTCATAGAAATACTCGTCAGGATAATAACCGCCTCCCCACACTCTTATAAAGTTATAGTTTGCGGCCTTGCAATCTGCAAGGAGCTTTCTTGTTTTCTCCTCGTTACAGCGTGTGACTATCTGGTCTTCGGGGATATAGTTTGCACCCATGGCAAATATCTTCACGCCGTTGTTTATAAAGCAGAACTCCTCGCCCCACTGATCTTTTTCACGGCTGACAGTTAAAGTTCTAAGACCTATGCGCTGTGTATTTTTATCAGCGCAAGCGTCATTTTCATCATACAAAGTCACTGCACAGATATAGAGTGGCTGTTCGCCATAGCCGTTCACCCACCAAAGCTGAGGGTCGTTTATCACAAGCTCTGTTTCATAATATTCTGAACTTTCCTCCAGGCTTATGTCGGCTTTTGCGGCGATATTGCCCTGCGGGTCGGATATTTCCACCATAGCTTTTTTACAGCCGTGGTTTTCTATATGCAAAAGGGCTTTCAAAGTCACTTTGTTATCGGTGTGCTTTTGGCTGTAGTAAACGTCAAGTATACGTCCTGCATCTGGGACGATAAGGGATACACTGCGCCATATTCCCATATCAGGGAGCATTGGACCCCAATCCCAGCCGAACATACAATGGGCTTTTCTTATATGTGTATAGCCTGTCATGGTGGAATCAACGCCCCACAAATGACGTTTTTCGTCCATTTCTTTTATGTATCTGTTTGGCGAGGTTATTTTCACTGTGAGAGTGTTGTCCCCCTCTTTGATAATACCATGGACAGGAAACTCCCATACTCTGTGCATATTATTCACTCTGCCGAGGTGAATGCCGTTGAGACAGACATTTGCTATGGTATCAATGCCGTCAAAGTGCAGGACAGTATGCTCGCACTCCACTGCGGTCTTGTCTGCGGTGAATGTAGTTTCAAAATCGTAATCATCATCACATATCTGTGTTGAGATATACTCGTTCTCACGATAATATGGGTCTGGTATCTTTTTATAGTCAAGCAGGGTCTTATATACAGAGCATGGAACTTTGCAGTCAAAGCTCTCCTGCGTGCCTGCTTTTTTCATTTTCCAGTTATCGTTAAGGCTTACTGTTATACTCATTATTTTTCTCCTTATTTATCATGAACGCAGAAAAGGTTTGTTTCCCATGCGGGGTAATATCTTTCCTGACGGATATAGAATTTGTATCCCTTGCAAAGACTGTTTATATACAGAGGCAGGGTGATGTAATCATATGGTCTGTGATACAACGCACTGCATATTTTGGGGGCATAGCGTGAAATGGTATATTCACTGCCTTTGATAGCTTCTAGGTCTGCTCCCTCAACGTCATATTTTATATAGGTGCATTTTTTGCCTGCAAGAACGCTGTCCAGACTTCTTGCACGAACCTTTTTTCCTGCGGCATCTACTCTGCCCTGTCTGCCTGCGCCACCTGCGAAATAAAGCTCGGTATCAATACTCCATGCGGCGGCATTGTAAAGGCTTATATTGTCATTGGCTTTTAGATTTTTCAGGCATTTCTGAAAGTTTTTTCTCTCAGGTTCGAGGGCATATATTCTCTCATACTTTCCCCCTGTGCGTGAGATAAGCTCTGCAGCAGTGTCGCCTGTGTATGCTCCCAAGTCGCAGTATATCTCGTTTTCTCCAAGGGGAAGTATCTCGGTTATCTTGTCCTTATCAGTAAATATCTCACGGAGATAAGAAAGCTTACCTGTTATCTTGAAGGCTGTCAGCTTTTCAAAGGTAAGCTTTGAAATATCGTCATCAAAAAGGCGGTAAGCTTTTTCAGCCTGAGAATACATTGAGAGAAGCTTTTCCTTGCTGAAATTTTCATCGCCTGCAACGCACATTTCCGGCACTATGACCTCGCAGTTTTTTTCAATATTGTCGATACGCTCCATTATCTCAGGCAGGCTCGTCCCAAAACCAAGCACAACTGTGATATCCCCAAACTGCGCTTGCACCTGAGAGAAAGTCTGCACCTTAAACCCTCTGAAGCTTTGTCCACGGACAAAATCGTCGCTTGCAAAAACACCCGTACATTTTATGCCAAGTCTATCAAATTCATCAAGAAGCTTTTCCGCTCCATCGCCCATGCCGTATATGAATATCGGCTTTTCGCAGGCCTTGAGCCTGTCCCACGAGCTTTCAAGGGACTGAAAATATTCTTTTGAAAACATTCACACTTTCCTTTCCAAAAAAGGCTCTCACAGAAAGATCTGCGAAAGCCCCTTATTCTTATAGAACTTTATATGATATCGTCATCGATATCAAAATCATCATGATCATGGCAATGACCGCCGTCACCGCCGACCATATCTCTGCCCCTTACACGGTATCTATCACGATTTATATTGATATACTTATCAAGCTGTGCAAGCACATCTCTTGGCGCTTTTATGGACTTGACTTCCTTAATAGGCGTATCAACGTCTTTGACATTCATTACTATTGTGCCACAGCCGAACATTCTTTGTCCGAACGGCAGGACAAGCTTTTTGTCGATGACCCTATAAAGGTCAAGCTCGTCTTCCTCTATGCTGAGAAAACCTTTGCGTGTTATAAACTTATCTTCTGTGAGAAAATATCTTGTAAATGATATAGGCAGACCAAAAATCGTTCTTTTCTTATCTGTCCAAATGTAATTGATAACGTCTTTTTTCATAAAACGACGTCGCCTCCCTCAAGATGATCTATAATTTTTTACAAAGGCATCATTGCAAACTGGTGGCACAAAAAAGCTGCTGACCATGTTTTTGCAACGATCCTCCCGTATATTTTACCACGCAATAAAGCTTTTGTCAAGAAATTATCCTTTGTAAAAGCTATGTAAAAATACCGTTCATTTATATATTTCTATATCATTTCGCAAATATTAATAAATGTAAAATCACACATTTATCTTAATATTTTTTTAATCATATAGCAATCTTTGCTGGCATTTTCGACTTTTTTCTACATAAAATAAGCTTTCATAACAATGTAAAGTTGATGTAAAATATAGCAAATCGTCAATTTATTCATATAATATATTGATTTAAACGACATAAAAGCATATTTTATCAGTGTAAATTACAATATTTGCACAATTATCTCATTTTAAATTTGGTCATAACCGACATTTGTTTATTTACTATGTATAGATTATTGCGTGTTTCTTAAAACATAGTACAAAAAGCAAGAAAATTAAGTAAAAAACTTGAAATTATACCGTAAAAATGTTATACTGCAAGTGTAGTATAAAGTTAAAAAATAAAAAAATTGGAGGAAGAATTAAAATGTGTAAAAAAGACGTGATCAAAATCCTTGTCGGAAGCCTCAATCAGACTGGCATGAAGGTGGCAGACTATCTGAAAAAACAGGGTACAATGTTGCTCAGTCAGACTACAATCCACTGGAGATACAGCTTGAGGTGCTTAAAAGCAAACCTGATTTTCTGATAATTTCAGAAATAACGGAGTTTCCATACGAGCTGTGCAAGAATCTCAAAGGGGCTTGTCCTAAGCTGAAAATAATCATGCTTTCCGGCAGAAAAACCAACAATGGAAACAATGGACTTGCAAAATACGCAGACATGATAATAAAAAGTCCTCTAAGCTGTGCGGATATCAAAAACGCAATCAGAGCGCTTCAGTGTCCTGATGATTCTGCAGATCCGAACATCACAATAACACGAAGCGCTGACGAGTGGTACACCAATGGCGACATACAATCTGCTATATCCACTGTGATGAAGAGATTGTGCATAACTCCAAATTATAACGGATATGGCTACATCAAAGAGGCAATAAAAATGGCTCTTACGACAGACAAAGCCAACAGACGTGTCACAAAGGTCATTTATCCAGAGATAGCGGCGGCACATGGAGTAACCACAGTAAGCGTTGAAAGAAACATGCGCACCGCCATAAGGATCGGTTGGGAAAAGGCTCAGGACAAAGACAAAGCCGAGATATTCGGTAATTTCGCCATAAGACCTGACCACTACCCTACAAACAGCGAATTTATTTTCGTTGCCGCCGAATACATAAACAGCAAATATCCAGCGGAAAACGCATTATCAGCCACCGCTGAACATACTAGCGAAAGTACTTTATTTATCTGACAAGAAGAAAGCCGTTATGCCCACAGGCACAGCGGCTTTTTTCTATATAAACGAAACGTCCTGCAGTAAATGACAACGGGCTGCCCTGCGGACGCAGATCTTCGGCTGCGTCACCCACTGTCATACGATCACTGCAGACGCTCCGTTATCTCATTTTATGCCGACATGGTTTTTATGACACAAAAAAGCGTACCGAAAAATCGGTACGCTCAGTGTTTAAGTAAAAGCCGCCTTGCCGTCGCACAGCCGATAAACCCGCTATAAAAGCAGGGTGGGTAAAACAGCCTGAAAGCTTCACGCTCCCTTCGTCCGTTTCCGAAACGGCAAATGCGGTTTCGTTCGGGAGGTCTGCAATCCATTTCCAGAGTCTGAATCCCTTTTTAGAAGTGTTGGATTTATAATAACTGTGCTTGTTCGCACAAGGCAGGAAACTTTTTCTGTTACTTAGTATATCACAACATATCCATAATATCAATAGGTAATTTCAGCAAATCAAAGTACATAAAATTGTACATTTTACATATTGACAAGCCTATATGCTGAGATATTTTTCTTATGACAGGTGGTCGTGATCGTGACAACCGCAGCCACAGCCGCAATCATCGTCTTCGTCCTCATCGTCAAACTCGAACATTTCATCGATACGCTCCATGAACATCTGACCGATCTTCTCATACTCGTCATCATCTTCGATAGAAGCAAGTATCTCGTCATTGTTCTCGTCATACTCAGCCTTGAGTATCACAACGTCGCCTGAATCTTCAAGGGCTTCGTCACCGTTCTCATAATAAGGAGTGAGAGCATAATACTTCTCGTCACCATATTCCATTGCGTCCAACAGCTCAAAAGTCTGCTTATTACCATTTTCGTCCTCCAGCTCGTAGAGGTCCGGCAGAAACTCGTTATCCATAATTATCCTCCTAACATGATCCTGTGCGGTATATCGGCACTTTCTGAGTGGGATATATCGAAAAAATCAGAACAGAAAGACTGTTTCTGACCACCGCAACACTTTAATTATACTACACTGCAAAATCAAAGTCAAGCGCATTTTGTAAAAGTAATATTAAATATAAAATATACAAAAAAGTTGAGAAAAACTATTGACAAGTGCCAAAAGATGTGGTATAGTATAGTCAAGGAAAAACAAAGAGCCAAACAAAAGCAGACAACAGGGTTCGCTGAAACGGTCAACGGTCTGACGATACAGTAACGATTTCAGAGAGCACGGCAAAGCGAAGTAAGGCGAGAGGTTTTCCTTATATATCACAGGCAGATCGGTGGACACAGCATATACCCGACACTAGGTACACTACAGTTCAGCAGGCGGGCAGGCTCATCGGATACCTAATGAGATATGAAAGGAGCGAGTCCAATGGACGCATCAGAGATCCAGGAGAGTATCCATAGGCTCGGCAATTTCTTAAAGTAAAAAAGGATCAAGACGCAGACGAATGAGCTGACAGGAATCCAGACATATATGATTTACACAGGAAGAAATTGCAGAGCCTCATGGACTAATCACAGCACAGAGTTACTGCAATTTAAGGATACTCTCAAATTTACAATTGAATATTTTGCAACTTTTATATAAGGAGTGATCGACATGATCGGTTACAGAAGGTTTGCAAATAAAATTTAGACAGGAGTGTTTCCAATGCACAATTTCAGCTTTTCAGAGGTAAAGAAATAAACTGAAAGAGTGATTCCAATGTAAAATTTAGCTTCTGAACATAAAAAGCTCACAGAGCTATAAAAATCAAATAAATTTCGAGGAGTGGTGCATATGAAAATGCACAAAAGGAACTTGAACATGAAATAGAATGGAGTGAGTCCACCAAGAAATTTACGAGCTTAATGCTCTTACTGATTTGATTTACTGACTAAGATTTTTCTAAAGATCGTATAATATACTGAAGGAGTGGTGCGTTATGAAAATGCACTCAAGGCTTTTGAACATCTGATATTTGGAGGTGAATCCGCCAGTTACTTCAGCAAGGCTTATCTGATATGATGAGCATAGGATCTTGAAATTATGCGAAAGGCGATAATTCCAATGGAAATGTAATAAATTTCATTGACAATAAATTTCACGAAAGGTGTTAAGTCCGATGGCACGTTAAGTTTTATCTACTGAGGCATAACTTAATATTTTGAAAGGAAATAGATCCAATGGAAAGGTAATTTGCACTTAGAGATTATTTTTACCGAAAGGAAATAGATCCAATGGAATAGCTTATATTATGCGGACAGAATTTTACTGAAAGGCGTGAGTCCAAAGTACAATTTAGCATGAGTTTACGACTAGAATTTTCAGAAGGGCGTAATACCAATGGCATAATCAATATGAACGTACATACTTAACTATGTGGTGTATTCAGATATCACATAGTTAAGTTTTTTTGTGTAAGAGGTTGGACGTCGAGGACGCCGTCCCCTACAATATTCAAGAAAACAAGAAAGCACCCTGCAGTCAATGCAGAGTGCTTTTATTTTATATCATATTTTCAAGGAAAGCCACTGTCTTTGGATCGTATGTAAGATCCTGCGCTTCCATATCCTCGTCAAGCTGCCACAGCTTTGTTACTGCGAAAACTGACGATACAAAAAACGGCTGGCTGTTCAGATAGCCGAGGGTTATCTTTGCCGGAGTGTCCCCCGTCTGCTCGCTGAGCTGCTTTACCTTTGCAAGTCTTGCAAGATTAGCAGGGCCTGCATACTGTCCCTCAGGGAGATTGTTTGCAGCGTCGCCCTTTGCAAGCTTTGCAAAAAAGCCCTTTGCCTGCGGGGAGAACGCCATAACAGGAAAATCATGCTTCTTGTACCAGCGGAACTCCTTTGTATCCATACAAACAAGAGTATTGTCACCGAAAGTTTCAACGCTCGAATGTGCAAGGCTGTAGTTTATCTGACTGATCCTGATAGGCTCCATGCCGTTTTCTTCGGCAAACTTATTTGCCTCCTCTATCCTCTGAGTTGTCCAGTTTGAAACGCCTATAAAATGTATCTTTCCGCTCTCATAAAAATCATTGAGAACTGGCATTATCTCTTCCACAGGTATCTTCGGGTCGTCACGATGAAGAAAATAAATATCCACATAGTCAACGCCCAGCACTCTCAGGCTTGCTTCAAGATCCTTTGTAAGCTCTTCCCTGCTAAGACGGCTTTCGTCCATATGACCCATTTCAGGGTGACCGCCCTTTGTGGCAATACAAATTTTATCACGATTGTTTCTGGCTTTGAGCCATCTGCCTATTACGCCCTCGCTGGAGTCGTGACCATTCTCCAGCCAGTCGCAGTAAACTCTTGCGGTATCGATACACCAGCCGCCAAGCTCTACATATTTGTCGAGAAACTCAAAATACACATCGTCACAATCGTTTCTCTCAAAACCTGCCGCACCAAAAGTCAGGGCAGGGACTTTCATTTCATATCTGTCGTTTTTCAACACATAGCTTATCATACACTCTTCCCCCTTGGCATACAATTTCCTATACTATTTATCATCACTATGTCTAGTAATATATTATTATACCATATAAAAAGGACTTTTTCCACAGAATTTTGTTAAATTTTATTTTTTCATAAAAAATAACTAGTCAATACCATTACTAAAGTTATCTCCAAGACATCAGCAATT
>ERZ833963.1895-NODE-1895-length-22499-cov-9.954865_pt1 | contig 22499 bp, 17 predicted proteins | sample MGYA00519693_ERZ833963 | MGnify/ENA primary metagenome ERZ833963 (study PRJEB31850, sample SAMEA3708748) | human gut metagenome | biome: human gut; feature: human-associated habitat; material: faeces | place: China | collected 2014 ... | reverse complement strand
GAAGCTGGGGATGCAGGTCCGGGAGATGACAGCCCTGACCTGGGACCAGGTGGATCTGGACCGGGGTCTGGTGCGGCTGCCGGACCGGGACCTGGCCCTGGGCGTCACCCTGCGGCGCCTGCTGCGGGCGGCGGCGGGACGCCGGCGGCCGGGTGAGGACCCGCACGTGCTGCTGACGCCCAACTCCCGGCGGCCCTTGGACCAGCCCCGGCTGTCCAAGATGGTGCGGACCGCCCTGATCCGGGGCGGGATGGAGCACATCAGCCTGGGAGATCTCTGCCGGGAGGAGCGCCGGGAGAACGAGGACGCCCGGCTGCTGGCCTACGCCGCCGAAAAAGGCACCATCTCCCGGTCGGAGGCCATGTCGCTGCTCGGCCTGTCCAAGGTGGCGGCCTACGAGCGTCTCCGGCAGCTGGCTGAGCGGGGAAAGCTGGTGCGGGTCGGCGGCAAATACTACCCCGCCGGCCAGGTGGTGCCGCCGGAGGAGCAGTATGACGTCATCCGTACATTTCTGGAGCAGTCCGGTCCGGCCTACCGGCAGGATCTGGCGGCGCTCCTGCACGTCGGCGACAGACAGTGTGCCCTGATCCTCAAGCACATGGTGGAGGACAGGCGTCTGGTGCAGGCCGGGCAGCGGTACGCCCTTCCCATTCGTGAGGAGGTTCTGCTGTGAACGGCGCAAAAGGAGAGCGGCCCTCAGGGGCCGCTCTCTTTTTTGGCCCGCGCCGCGGCCGGAGCAGAAATCGCGTCCGTGTTATGATGGCGTGACATGGCTGTCCATGCGATTTGTGCGCCGTTTTTCAATTGGATTAAAAGGTTTGCGAAACGCTGGACACCGGCAGTTTTTTCCCGTAAATTGGCCTTGCGAACGGCGGAAGCGCCCCGCATCCGGCTCTGCGGTTGGTGTAGGCCGACACAAGTTGGTTGGCTAGCCCCCACACGAATCTCAGACCCGGCGGCAGGCATACCGGCGGACCGCAAATATTTTAAAGGAGGAGAAATCCCAAATGAAGAAGTTCCTTTCTCTGGTGCTTGCTCTGGTGATGACCATGTCTCTGGTCACTGTCAGCGCCGGTGCCAAGGACTTCACCGACAGCAGCAAGATCAACTATGACGAAGCTGTCGCCGTGATGTCCGCTGTGAAGGTCATCGATGGCTACACCGATGGTTCCTTCAATCCCTCCGCCACCCTGACCCGTGGCGCTGCTGCCAAGATCATCTGCAACCTGATCCTTGGCCCCACCACCGCATCCGCTCTGGTTACTGACGCCGCTCCCTACAGCGACGTTCCCGTCAACCACACCTTCGCTGGCTACATTGCTTACTGCCAGAAGACCGGTATCATCTCCGGTTACGCTGACGGTACCTTCAAGCCCGCCAACACCCTGACCGGCTATGCTTTCATGAAGATGCTGCTGGGCGCTCTGGGCTACAAGGCTGAGCAGGAAGGCTACACCGGCGCTAACTGGTCCATCCAGGTTGCCAAGCGCGCTCTGAACATCGGCCTGGCTGATGATCTGGTGGGCGACTTCAACGGTGTCAAGGCTGTCACTCGTGAAGAGGCTTGCCTGTATGCCTTCAACACCCTGAAGGCTACCATGGTCGAGTATGACAAGAACTCCACCGTCACCGTCGGCAACATCACCATCAAGGAGCAGTCCGACGCTAAGGAGATGGCCAACACCGGCAAGACCGATGGCAACATCGACAAGGACGGCAAGATGCAGTTCGCTGAGAAGTACTTCACCGATCTGAAGATGTTCTCCGCTACTGACGATTTCTCTCGTCCCGCTACCCAGTGGAAGATCAAGGCTGAGGAAGTCGGCAAGTACACCGACACTCCCAACCTGACCTACACCAAGGCTGTCAAGGCTGGCGACATCTACAAGGATCTGGCTCTCGGCTCCACCATTGATAAGAAGGACGTCACCGTCTACATCAACGGCGAAAAGGCTGAGGATGCTTCCGTGGCTCTGAAGAAGGGCAGCGACAGCAAGATCGGTAAGGATTATCTGGAGAAGAGCGGCAAGAAGTACAGCACTGCCAAGAACGGCGTTCTGACCGAGGTCTTCTATGATAAGGACGATGATTCTGCTATCATCACCCAGGTCGTGACCTATGTTGGCCAGATCAACAAGTCCGTGAAGGCCACCTCCTCCAAGGACGCCTATGTGGTCATCGACCAGCTGCCCATGAGCGGCGATAACGCCAACGTGATGGCTGTTCCCTCTGACCTGACCGGCAAGACCGTCTCCGGCACCCTCGAGTTCGAGACCAACGAGAGCTATGAGGACGACGCTTATGTTCTGTACACCTATTCTCAGACCGCTGACGAGGTCAAGTCCCTGGCTGTGGCCGAGAAGGTGGAAGGCTATGTTTCTCAGACCATCAACAAGTCTAATGACAAGGATGAGAACAACGGCCTGACCCTCGCTGGCACCTCCTACAAGATGTCCGCTGCTTACTCCGGTGAGGAGCTGGGCGAGATCTCCGTCAAGGAAGATCACACCGCTTACCTCGACCAGTATGGCTATGCCATCTATGTGGAAGAGGTTGAGGAGATCGGCAATTATGCTCTGCTGGTGAACGTGGCCGATAAGGGCACCTTCGTCGGCAAGAAGGCTGAGCTGGTCTTCACCGACGGCACCACCAAGGTCGTCACTGCAGAGAAGGATTACTCCAAGGTTTCCAACCTGAAGCTGGATCTGGACGGCAACGGCAAGTACGACGATGACGACCAGAAGCTCTGGGATGCTCGCGATAAGAAATCCCCCATCTCCGGCGCTCTGAAGGCTCCCGTGATCGTGACCTACAAGGTTGCTGATGACGGCGTCTACACCCTGAAGGCTGTTGCTGTCGCTAAGACTTCCTATGTGGATGCTGACAGTAAGCTGGTCATGACCAACGACAAGGCCGGTATCACTGTTCAGGCTGACACCAACAAAGAGAGCCTGAACACCTCCAAGGTCACTGCCAACAGCGCTACCCAGTTCGTGGTTGCCGATCGGTCCAAGGACGGCACCTTCGACGATTACACCGCTTACACCGGCATCAAGAGCGCTCCCTCCATTGATGCTACTTCCGGCAAGGCTGGCGTGTACTTCTACTGCAAGTCCGGCAAGATGGTCACCGTCATGTTCGTTCTGCCCAATGATAAGTGCGACGTCACCGACGACGGCAAGGACATGATCTATCTGGCTCAGGATTCCGAGTCCGATCTGTATCACGACAAGGACGGCAACTACTTCACCTATCAGGCTGTTGTCGACGGCAAGATCACCACGGTCAAGGTGGATGAGGACCATACCCCCAGCTTCCGTACCGCTTCCATTTACAAGAGCTACTCCGTCAAGGATGGCATCATCACCAAGCTGGGCGATGCGTATCCCACCTATGATGAGGCTAATAACAACACCAAGCAGTATGTCTCCGGCGTTGGTATCGACAAGACCTCCAAGGAGTACACTGTGACTTTGGACACTGTCGATAAGAAGTATGTCATCACCGTTGATGACAAGGCCGCTATCTACTATGTGGATGAAGACGGCAACATCTCCGAGTCCAGCTACAAGTCCATCTCTCAGGATGACAATGACCGTGTCTATGCCATCGTTGAGGATAACCTGGTGAAGTTCCTGGTCATCGAAGAGGTTCCCACCGAGAAGGACAACGCCAGCGGCACTGCTACCGTGACTGCTGCTGTCAACGGCGAGACCGCGACCAGCCCCATTACCGCTACCGAGGGTGACACCGTGGTTCTGACCGCCGTGGGCGAGGGTAACACCAAGTATGATACCGTCTACGCCTATCAGTGGTTCAAGGACGGCAAGAAGCTGACCGGCGAGACCGGCAAGACCCTGACCGTTTCTACCACCAAGGCCGCTGCCGCTGCTGAGTACGTCTGCAAGATCACCTTCTTCAACGACAAGGTTGACGGCAAGGATTATGTCACCACCGTGTCCAACAAGGTTTCTGTGACTGTCGAGGAGGCTCCCGTGGCCGACATGAACGTCCTGGTCAACTATGTTGAAGCCAACGGCACTGTTGTGGCTCAGGAGACCACCTCTGCCAAGGCTGCTGACGCTGTGAACGGCTATGTCACCATCAAGGCTAAGGATCCTGATGGTTACACCGTCAAGGGCCTGAAGAGCAAGATGGTTGAGTTCAAGGCCGGCGCCAACGTGACCGTTGAGTTCACTGTTGAGGCTAACTGAACCTGAATACCGGCAACGGTACGCATCAAAGCTCATTTGAGCTGAGATAAAGCAAGCCCCCGCTCTTTCGAGCGGGGGCCTGTTTTTGCTTTTATTACCGGATGCCGTAAAAGGTTACCTTTGCCCCGGCGATGGAGCCGCTGTCGGTGTCCGCTTTCAGCTGAATACCCGTTAGTGCTTCATAAGTGGTGGTGTAGGATAGCTTTTCCGCGCTCCAAAGAAGGCCGCGGACCGGACGGCTCTGGTCATACAAAGGGAAATAGAGCGCGCAGGTTTGCACGTCAGGGCCGTTATAAATGATCGGATGCACCTTTGCGTTGGCGGTTGTGAAGGAGAGGGTATAGCTGCGGCCGTCGCTTGGCTCCTGATAAACCGCCAGCACGATCGCCCAATCACTCCACTGGATGGTCAGCGGCTTGTCAGCTGAGGAACCTCCCTCTGGAAAGGGAACGGTCTGGATCAGCTGCAAACCCGCTTTTTTGCCCAGCGCCGTGTCCGCCGCCTCCCGCGCGGCCGTCTCCGCCGCCACGGCGTCGGCATTGCCTTTCAGCGCCGTGTCGATGGCGGCGTTGTCGCGGTTGAAGTCTTCCATCATGATACGGTCCGTCTTTTCCCACTGGTTTAACTGAAAATTGGCTGTTTTGTTCATAGATAACATCCTCCTGTCACACGGATGTAACTTTGGGGGCGCCGCCGTGTGCCCCCCCTGTATGAGGGGCGTTTGCTGCACGGTTTCGTGCAACGGAAGTGAAAAAACCGCCGCACCGTTCACAAATGGTTTACAAGTTTTTCATCTTCCCTTCAGATTTGGGGTGTATACTGCGTACATCAGCAGGCGAGAGAGCCGTTTCCCGGCCCCGCCGCTGATCCGAGAGAAAAAGCCATTCTTTCAAATACACCCCTACGGCCCACTGCCCGCCCGGGAGGAGTCCCAAACCGGCAGACCAACGATCCCGCCGCAGGCAAGCGGCGTGTTGATAGATCTTTTCATACATGACCTCTCCAAAGCAAGGCGGGGCGCCGGTTTTCCAAACCGACGCCCCGTTTTGCCCCGTTTTGCCCGCGAGACCTGTTGAAAAATGTCAGAACAGCCAAAGGGAGACGAGGGCGGCCAGCAGCGTGGACAGCAGGCCGTGGGTCAGCTTGCCCAGCAGGCAGGGGGCGAGGGGGAGGTCCGTGCCGTCCAGAATGGCGGCGGTCTGGCAGAGAACGGACAGCCCGCCCCATCCGGCGCACCCGGCGGTCAGCAGGAAACCGGTGCGGTCACAGGGCAGGAGGGGCGTCAGGGAGAACAGCTCCCCGCAGCCCACGGCCATAGCTGCCCATGGGCCGGGGAGGGCCGTCAGGGGCGAGATCAGCACATAGAAGAACGTGACGAAGGCGCAGACGGAGAGCATGGTCCCGGCGCTGTCCCGGACGGATGACACAAAGGCCGCTGGCAGAGAGGGGGCCTGAAAGGAAATGGCGGGGGGAACGGTTTTCCGTCCCCGGCCCAGTCCCCGGAACAGCAGCCCGGTGAGGAGGGCGGCGCAGACGTGGATCAGCCAGAGCCACAGGCCCGCCCGGACGCTGCCGAACACCCCCGCACCCAGCACACTGATGAGGAACACGGGGTTGGAGTTGTTGCAGAAGGTCAGGAGCCGCTCCGCCTCCTGCCGGGTCAGGTCCCCGGAGGCGTACAGCTCCGCCGCCGTGCGGGCGCCGATGGGATAGCCTCCTACCAGCCCCAGCAGCAGCGCGGACCCGGCGCAGCCGGGCAAGCGGAACAGGGACGCCATCAGGCCAGCCATATCGGGCGCCAGCCATTGTCCGAAGCCCAGCCGCACCAGCAGACCGGTGACGACCATGAAGGGGAACAGGGCGGGGATCACCGTCCCGGCGCAGAGGGTCAGGGCCTTGGCTGCCTCGAGTCGCAGCTGTCTGGCGTCCGCCAGAAACCAGACCAGAATCCCGCACAGGATCAGGCACACATCCGTCCGTATCCGCCGTTTCATACGCATCACCCGCTATACCCTATGCGGGGCGGGGGCGGTTCATACGGCGGGACAGGCAAGCCAGGGGGAATTTCCGCATAGAGTTCGGTGAGGTGAGAGCATGGAGAAAAAACGGGACCGGGAGCAGGGCGGTATTCTGGGCGGCGTGGCGGAGCTGTTTGACCTGCCGGTGGATGTGGTGGCGGGCCTGCCACGATTGGAGCTGATCGGGAACCGGCAGCTATATCTGGAACGCCACACGGGCCTGCTGGCTTACAGCGATACCCAGATCGACGCCAACACCGGCTTCGGCGTTCTGCGGATTCGCGGAGAACGGCTGACGCTGGTGGCCATGACGGGAGAAGAACTGCGGATCGGCGGGAAAATCAACGGCGTGGAGTGGGTGTCATGCTGAAGGAGCTCATCAACAGGGCCCGGGGACAGGTGTGGCTCCGGGTGACGTGTCCCTACCCGGAACGGGTGCTGAATCTGTGTTCCGCCCGGAAGCTGGCCTTCTGGGATCTGGAATGGGAAGGGGCGGAGACGTTTACCTGCCGCATGAGCCGGGGGGATCACCGCATCCTCAGCCGCGCGGCGGAAAAGCTGGACTGTACGATCGAAATCGTGCGGCGGGAGGGCGCACCCTACACGCTGGCAAAGCTGCGGCACCGTCAGGCCTTGGCGGCAGGCATCGCGGCGTGCGGAGCGGCGGTGCTGATCGGGTCCTTCTTCGTGTGGGATATTCAGATTGCCGGGAATGAAACGGTACCGCGGGAGGTGATCCTGCGATCCCTGGAGAAAAACGGCGTTCATCGGGGGTGCTTCGGCTTCGCCCTGAATGGGGAGGACATCCGCAACCATGTGCTGCTGGAGATCCCGGAGCTGAGCTGGGTGGCGGTGAACGTATCCGGCTGCCGGGCCAACGTAGAGGTACGGGAACGGCGGACGGCACCGAAGCCGCTGGACCGGAAAATACCGTGCAATTTAGTGGCCCGGCGGGACGGGCTGGTGCTGCGGGTGCAGGCACTGGGGGGCGTCCCTCAGGTGCTGAAGGGAATGTCGGTGACGGAGGGGCAGCTCTTGATCTCCGGCGTGGAGGACACAGGGACCTTCGGTACCCGGTTCACAGCGGGACTTGGGTCCGTGGAAGGGCGGACGTGGTACACCCTGACAGCCAACGTGCCCCTCACCGGGGCAGAAAAACGGTATACCGGACGGGAAAAGCGGCTCCATTCCGTGATTTTCGGCAGCCGCCGGATAAAATTCTTTGCAAACAGTAGCATTGACAGCGGCCAGTGTGATAAAATAACCGAGAGAACGCCGGTTCGGGTGTGCGGGATCCCGCTTCCGATCATTTGGGAGACGGAGATTGTCCGGTTTTACGAAACGGAGCCGGTGACGGTCACGCAGGCCCGGCGGCAGAAGGAGACGGGGGCGGCGCTGGAAGCGTATCTCCACAGCCTTGTGGACCCATACGGCGAGGTAACGGCCAGTCAGGTGGCCTCCCGGCTCCGGGGGGATGTCCTGACGGTGACGCTGACGGCGGAGTGCCGGGAGGAACTCGGGACGCAGGCCCCTATTTATACAGCAAATGAACCGGACGGCGCGTCCGGATAACTTTAGGAGTGATGGCATGGAACAGAGGATCAGCATTGAGCGGATGGAGCAGGCAGTCAATATTTTCGGCTCCTTTGACGAGAACATCCGCCTGCTGGAAAAGGAATTTAATGTGACGGTGACCAACCGGGACGGCGAGCTGCGGATCAGCGGCGAGGCGGAGGACGTGATGCACGCCGCCAAAGCGGTGCAGGCCATGCTGACCCTGTCCTCCCGGGGGGAGGCACTGGGGGAGCAGAACGTCCGCTATATCATCGACATGGTCCGCACCGGCAAAGAGGAGCAGATCAGCGAGTTGGCGGGGGATGTGCTGTGCATCTCCGCCAAGGGCCGCCCGGTGAAGCCGAAAACGCTGGGCCAGAAGGAATATATCGCGTCGGTGCTGAAAAATACCGTTACCATCGGCGTAGGCCCCGCCGGTACCGGCAAAACGTATCTGGCGGTGGCGGCGGCAGTGCAGGCCTTCCGGGAAAAGCAGGTGAACCGCATCATCCTCACCCGCCCCGCGGTGGAGGCCGGCGAGCGGCTGGGCTTCCTGCCCGGCGATCTGCAAAGCAAGGTGGACCCGTACCTGCGGCCACTGTATGACGCCCTGTTTGATATGCTGGGGGCGGAGACCTACCAGAAGTATCTGGAGCGGGGCAACATTGAGGTGGCGCCACTGGCCTATATGCGCGGCCGGACGCTGGATGACAGCTTCATCATTCTGGACGAGGCCCAGAACACCAGCCGGGAGCAAATGAAAATGTTCCTGACCCGTCTGGGCTTCGGTTCCAAGATCGTCATTACCGGCGACGTGACCCAGATCGACCTGCCCGATGGCAAGCCCTCCGGTCTGCGGGAGGCCATGCGGGTGCTGAAAAAGGTGGAGGGCATCGGTATCTGCGAGCTGACCAACGCCGACGTGGTGCGTCATGTGATGGTCCAGCGGATCGTGAAGGCCTATGAAGAATACGAAACTGCCAAAAACGGCGGAAAGGGGAAGAAGTAATGGCAAAACGGCACTATATTCCCATCACCGCCGACGTGCCGGAGGTGAATGAGGGCCAGCGGGCCTTTATCCGCAAGGTCATCCGCACCGCTCTGGCGGCGGAGGGAGTGGACTTCCCCTGCGAGGTGGACGTGCTGCTGACCAATGACACGAATATCCATCAGATCAATCTGGATATGCGGGAGGTAGACCGGGCCACGGATGTGCTCAGTTTCCCGGAGTTTGACCTGCAGCCCGGCGAGCTGCCCGACGGGGAGGACGCCGACCCCGGCACCGGACTGGTGCCCTTGGGGGACATGGTGATCTCCATGGAGCACGTGGCGGCGCAGGCCAAGGAGTACGGCCATTCCAACCGCCGGGAGCTGGCCTATCTGGTGGTGCACTCCGTGCTGCACCTGCTGGGGTATGACCATCTGGACGAGGGCCCCCAGAAAAAGCAGATGCGGGGGAGAGAGGAAGCCATTCTGGCGGAACTGGGGATCACCCGGGAGGACTGATATGGGAAAATTTGCGTTATATACGGTTGGGTTCGCTTTACTTGCCTGTGTGCCGGCGATACTGTTGGCAGGGATGTTCAGCGGCGGTGGGGGAGATGTCGCACCATTTTTGCTGGGGCTGCTGGCGGTGGGAGCCGTTTTGGCGGGAGCCGTCTGTCTGAAGGACAAGCTGGATCGAATGGAGGAAACGCTGAAAGCGGTGTCCAAGACCCTCCAAGAGGTCAAAACAGAATTGGAAACAGTGAAGGGACGGCAGGAAGTCGCGGAGATCAAGCTGGATACTGTGGCGGCGAAGCTGGATACGGCCCGCGATATAGATTGAGTGTGTCACACAGGCGGAGATCTGGCCATATACTGTCCTGAGGTGATGGGATGAACGTATTTCGGGACGGCGTGATCGCCTTTTTCTCCGCCGTGGGGATGACCACGGTGGTGTGGCTGCTGGCAGGAGCGGTGCTCCACGCAGGGCGGCCCACGATCCCGGGGCTTTTGCTGGTACTGCCTGTGCGGGGTGAGGCGTTAGCCTTGGAGCACGATGTCCGGGAGCTGCGCCGGGTGCGGAGCAGTCTGCCGGGTGCACGGATCGTCATTGCCGACTGCGGCCTGACGGCGGAGGCCAGGGGACTTGCCGACTATCTGGCGGAGCGGGAGGACAACGCCGCCGTGGTGGACGGGGCGGACTTCCGGCTGGACGCCGGAGACAAGAGATAAAAATGCCGGTCAGGGACCTTGTGTAAGAAGGACTGCGCTGCACCGGCACGTTAAAGAGAGGAAGTCATGGAAGAACTGATCTGCCGGGAGGGTACAGTACATAGCGTTATTTTTCAGAACGCCGAAAACGGATATACGGTCCTCCGTCTCCTCACCGAGGAGGGGGAGGTCGTTACTGTGGTGGGATGTATCCCCTGTGTGGCGCCGGGAGAGCATCTGACCATTACCGGTACCTGGGAGGTCCATCCCCAGCACGGCGAGCAGCTGAAGGCGCAGGAGCTGGAGCGGACGCTGCCGGAGGAGGAAGAGGATATCTTCGCCTACCTGTCCTCCGGCGTCTGCAAGGGCGTGGGACCCACCACCGCCCGGCGGATCGTGGACCGGTTCGGCCTGGAGACCCTGGATATTTTAGAGGCAGAGCCGGAGCGGCTTCAGGAGATCCGGGGCATTACCGCGAAAAAGGCCATGGAGATCGGAGAGCTGTTCCGTCAGCACATGGGCTTGCGGCGGCTGATGGAATTTCTATCCCGGTATCAGCTGCCGCCGGTGCTGGCCATCCGGCTGCGGCAGCAGTATGGGGACGGGGCCATCCGGGTGGTGGAGAAAAATCCCTATCTGCTGTCAGACGATGTATGCGGCGTGGATTTTTCCGTGACGGACACCATGGCGCTGTCCATGGGATTTGCAGAGGACTGCACGGAGCGCCTTGAGGCGGCCCTCACTTTTGAACTGACCTATAACGAGAATAACGGCCATGTGTTTTTGCCGAAGGACAAGCTGCTTGCCGCCACCTGCCAGCTGTTGGGCTGCGGGATCGAGCAGGTGGAAGCGGCACTGGACGCCCTGGCGGAGCATCACGCCGTGGTGGTCCAGAGAATCGCCAATGTGGAGGCGGTGTACCTGCGGCGACTGTGGGAGGCGGAGACCTCCGCCTGTACACGCCTGCTGGCGCTGCTGGAAATGGACGCCGACGAGGGCCGGTTCGCGGATCGGACCGTGGCGGAAATCGAGAAGGAACAGGGCATTACCTACGCCCCCTTGCAGCGGCAGGCGGTAGAGCTGGCGGCGAAGGTTGGCGTCATCCTGCTGACCGGCGGTCCCGGCACCGGCAAGACCACCACCGTCCGGGGCATCGTGGCCCTGTTTCAGAAAATGGGGCTGAACATCGTGCTGGCGGCCCCCACGGGCCGTGCGGCGAAGCGCATGAGCGAGCTGACGGGCATGGAGGCTCAGACGGTTCACCGGCTGCTGGGGATGACATGGAATGAGGCGGCTCATCAGGTGACCTTCCAGAAAACGGAAAAGGAGCCGCTGGAGGCCGAGGCCGTCATTGTGGACGAGATGAGCATGGTGGACGTGTCCCTGTTCTCCGCACTGCTGCGGGCGCTGCGCCCCGGCACCCGGCTGGTGCTGGTGGGCGATGCGGACCAGCTGCCCTCTGTGGGGGCGGGAAATGTGTTTTCCGACCTGATCCGCAGCAAGAAGATCGAGACTGTGTTTCTCCGGGAGGTGTTCCGGCAGGCGGAGCAGTCCGCCATCATCCGCAACGCCCACCGGGTCAATCTGGGCGAAAGCCCGGACCTGAAAGGGAACCAGGGGGATTTCTTCTTCCTTTGCCGTCGGGACGCCCAGCGGGCGGTGGCGACGGTGCTGGAACTGTGCAAGACCCGCCTGCCGGACAATATGCACATCCCGGCGGAGCAGATCCAGGTGCTGACGCCCACCCGGAAGGGGCCCTGCGGTACCATCAACCTGAACCGGCTCTTGCAGGAGGCGCTGAACCCCCGGACACCCGGCAAGCGGGAGATCCTGTGGGGGGAGCGGGTGTTCCGGGTAGGGGACCGGATCATGCAGACCCGGAATGATTACGATGTGGTCTGGCAGAAGGATGACGGCACCGTGGGTACCGGAATGTTCAACGGCGACGTGGGCCGCATCGCGGAGATCGACGCCGGGGGCGAGTGGCTGGCGCTGGACTTTGACGGCCGGAAAGCACCTTACAGCGTGGAAATGCTCAGCGAGATCGACCTGGCCTATGCCCAGACGGTCCACAAGGCCCAAGGCAGCGAGTACCGCTGCGTGGTGCTGGCGGCCATGCCCTCCGCCCCCAGCCTTATGGTCCGGGGGGTGCTGTATACGGCGCTGACCCGGGCCAGAGAGCTGCTGGTCATCGTGGGCGATGACGCGGCCATCCGCTCTATGGCGGCCAATGACCGGCAGCAGAAACGGTACTCCGGCTTGAAATGGCGGCTGTGCCACGCCGGGGATGCCAGCGAATAAAATGGATAAGAAAAAGCCGTCCGGCGGAGCTGGACGGCTTTTTTGGCGTATTTTCAGCGGTTTTCCCGGTAGAATTTCAGGGACAGCGGGATGGAGACGGCGGTGGCGATGATGGTCAGCGCCAGCAGCCCCGGCAGTGCCAGAGAAAGAACCGCGGCTGCTACGGCCTTGGCGTCATTGACCAATCCACTGAGCGCGCCTACGGAGGCGCAGATGAGGAAGGTCATCAAAAAGGTGATCCACCGGGCCTTTTCCGTGCCGAAACGAAGCATCAGAGGAATGTTGATGTCCAGCAGAACCAGTCCCACGCACAGAGCGGTCAGCGGAAGCCACAGCGGACAGTCGAAGCGCGGGAAAAACAGAGAGAGGACGCTCTGGAGCGTAAGCATGACCGCGCCGCCAGCGGCGATGCAGAGCCAGCCCAGCGCATACCGGCTGAGCACCACAGTCCGATCCGAATAGGGCAGCATCCGGGCAAAGCTGTCCCAGCGGCTCCGCTGGTCATAGGCCATGACGGAATAGGGGATCATGGCGCCGTAGACCACCGCCATGAGGTTGAGATAAAGCGTGGGGACGACGCTCCAGATGAAAAGCAGGACGAACCATACCCAAAGCTGCTTCCGCAGTATATACCAATCCTTTAAGAGCAGGGCTTTCATTGCTTTTCTCCTTTCACCAGAGCGAGGATGATGTCCTCAATGGTGGGCTTTTCCAGTTGGAAGCCCACCGGGGCCAGCTCCCGCCGCACCAGCGCCCGGACACCGCCGTAGGGCGTGGTCTCCATGGACACGATGGCTTCCGGCATGAGGGCCTCCGCTTGCTCCACTGTGTCGTTGAAGATGCCGTATTGCTCCAGAAGGGCGTCCTTTTCCTCGCAGAACAGCAGCCGCCCCTGATGGAGAAAGGCGATGTAGTCGCAGAGCTTTTCCAAATCGCTGAGAATGTGGGAGGAGATCAGGACAGAGTGGGTTTCGTCCCGGGTAAACTCATTGAAAAGCTCCAAGATCTCGTCCCGGACGATGGGGTCCAGTCCGGCGGTGGCCTCGTCCAACACCAGAAGCCGCGCCTGATGGCTGAGGGCAACGGCGATGGTGAGCTTCATCTTCATGCCCCGGGAATAGTCCTTGAAGGCGGTTTTCTCTGGCAGGGCGAAGCGCCGACAATAGGCGTCGAAGGTATCCTGCTCCCAGCGGCGGTAGGTGGCGGCCATCACATGGCCCACCTGCGGGGCGGTGAGGGTCTCAGGAAAGCACCCCTCGTCCAGCACCACGCCGATGTCCTCCTTGGCGTTCAGGAACTCCGGGGCGGAGACGTCCACGCCCAGCGCGGCGGCGGTGCCGCTGTCCGGCCGCAGCGCGCCCATGAGAATGCGGATGAGGGTCACGTCCTTCAGAGAAAACTCTCCGAAGGATTTGCTGATATGGTTCAATTCAATGGCGTTTGTCATAGAGATCCCTCCCACTTGCGGCGCAGCAGCTCCGCCAATTCCGACTCTGAAAGGCCGCAGGTCCGCGCCAGCTCTGCGGCGGCGGTCAGATGGTCCTCAAGCTGGCGGAGCGATTGCTCCCGGAACAGAGCCAGATCCGGCTCCGCCACAAAGCAGCCCTTGCCGGCCACGGTGTTGATCAGCCCTTGGGCCTCCAGTTCGTCATAGGCCCGCTTGGTGGTGATGACGGATATTTTCAGGTCCTTGGCCAGCCCACGGATGGAGGGCAGCGCATCCCCCGGCGACAGAGCGCCGGAGAGGATCTGGGCCTTGATCTGCCCGCTGATCTGATCGTAGATAGGCTGGCCACTGTTGTTTCGGATAATGAGTTCCATGGAAGTCCTCCGTTCGTACTGTACATACACAGTATATACAGTTGGCGCGAGATGTCAAGAGGAATTTTCAAAATTTTCCGTGGACGCTTCCGGGGAAGCGTGGTATACTGAGCGAAAAGAAGTACGCGGGAGGAACGAATATGAGCGATTTGGAGCGGATCGAAGCGGCGATGGAGGAAAAGGTGCGGCCTGCTCTCCGTTCCCATGGCGGTGACATTTCCATCGACCATGTGGAGGGGAAAACTGTGTATGTAAAGCTGCTGGGCCAGTGCGCGGGATGCCCCTCGGCGGACCTGACCAATGAGACCATCGTGGAGGCGGAGCTGAAGGCGGCCCTGCCGGAGCTGGTGGAAAAGGCGGTGGTGGTCCAGACTGTCAGCGATGAGCTGTGGGAGCAGGCGAAAAAGCTGCTGCGGGAGCATCATCTGTAAAAGAAAAAATAACGAAAACCCTCCCGGAAGCTGAGGTTTCCGGGAGGGCTTTTGCAAATATTGATTTATTCTACATCCTGCAGGGCGTCATAGCCCTCCTCGCCGGTGCGGACCTTCACCACGTTTTCCACATCATAGACGAAGATCTTGCCGTCGCCGATATGGCCGGTGTAGAGCACCTTCTTAGCGGTTTCAATGACGCTGCGGACAGGCACCTTGCTGACCACAATGTCCAGCTGGATCTTGGGCAGCAGGGTGGGCTCCACCTCCACGCCCAGGTAATACTCCGGCTTGCCCTTCTGGATGCCGCAGCTAAGAACGTGGCTCATGGTCATGCCGGCGATGCCCAGCTCCAGCATAGCCGTTTTCAGAGCCTCAAACTTGGATTCCTTGCAGATGATCTCCACCTTGGTGAACTTGGGGGCGGTGCCGTCGGCAGTGTCGAAGGAGGGGACACGCTTGACGGGAATGGCCTCGGCGGCGGGCACACTGCCAGTGACGGCCACGGGGGTGTCGGTCTCCACAGCGGCGGTATCCGGCAGCATAGCGAAGCCAGCATAGGCGGTGAGCAGGCCGTGCTCGGAGACATCCAGACCGGTGATTTCTTCCTCCGGCGTGACCCGCAGGCCGATGGTGTGCTTCAGGATGGCGAAGACGATGGTGATGACCACAGCCACATAGAGGATTACGGAAGCAACGCCCAGGCACTGGACGCCAAAGAAGTGGAAGCCACCGCCGTAAAAGCCCCCCTTTTCCGTGGACACGCCGGTGGCGAAGAGACCGGTGAGGATGGTGCCCAGGGCGCCGCAGACACCGTGAACGGAGATGGCGCCCACAGGGTCGTCAATCTTGGCAACCTTGTCGAAAAACTCCACGGCCAGCACGATGACCAGACCGAAGACGATGCCCATAACGGCGGCACCCAGAGGGGATACAGCGTCACACCCGGCGGTGATGCCCACCAGGCCCGCCAGAGCGGCGTTGTAGGTCATGGAGACATCCGGCTTGCCGTAGCGCAGCCAGGTGAAGATCAAGGTGGTGCAGCAGGCCACGGCAGTGCAGAGGTTGGTGTTGAAGAACACCAGACCGGCGCTGACGATCAGCTCGTCGGTGTCCATGCCTACGGTGGAGGCACCGTTGAAGCCGAACCAGCAGAACCAGAGAATGAACACGCCCAGAGCGGCAAAGGTCAGGTTGTGGCCTAAGATAGCACGGGGCTTGCCGTCCTTACCATACTTGCCGATGCGGGGGCCCAGCATCTTGGCACCGATCAGGGCGCAGACGCCGCCTACCATGTGGACACAGGTAGATCCGGCGAAGTCATGGAAGCCCAGCTCGCTGAGCCAGCCGCCGCCCCAGATCCAGTGGCCGGAAATGGGGTAGATCAAAAGGGAGATAGCGGCGGAGTAGATGCAGTAGGCGCTGAACTTGGTGCGCTCCGCCATAGCGCCGGAGACGATGGTGGCGGAGGTGGCGCAGAAGACGGTCTGGAAAATGGCGTAGGCCCACAGGGGGACGCCGGAGGGAAGGATGCTGCTGTAATCCTTCATGATCATGGGGTCAAACCAGCCGAAGAGGCCGGTGCCCGCGCCGAACATGATGCCGAAGCCGACAAGCCAGAAGCAAGGGGTGCCGATGCAGAAGTCCATCAGGTTTTTCATCAGGATATTGCCGGTGTTTTTGGCCCGGGTGAAGCCGGCCTCGCACATGGAGAAGCCCGCCTGCATGAAAAAGACCAGCGCTGCGCCCAGCAGCACCCAAATGGTGTTGACAGAACTGAATTCCATAGTTGTTTCCTCCCATTTTTGTCGTTTTCTTCCAGCGAACGGTTCTGCATATAAGAAGGCAATGGAGCCTTCCGAACGGTAAGACTCCATTGCCTTGCGTTTTGCCGGGAGACAGGAGCGGGTTAGCTTCCACTGTCCGGCAGTTATATGCAGAAAAGATCGGGGGAAGAGAGAAAGCGTCTTAGAGCATGCACTCTAAGACGCCTTTGCCTTGATGGGGGCATTATACACGGTTTGTCGGCTCTGTCAATCATACCGCGCCAATTTTGGCTGTTTTTACAAAAGCAAGACAGGGCAAACCGGGAATGTGTGTGGGTTTTCCCGTGATGTTACAGCCGGGTCACCACAGGAATGACCATGGGGCTGCGCTTGGTGTTTTTGAACAGGTAGCTGCTGACAGCGGACTTGACCGCGCCGCGGAGCTCACCGTCATCCCGGCCGCGCTTGCGGCTGCCGGTGACGCTGTCAGCGGCGTTCATGGCAACGTTTTGCAGCTCCTTCATCAGATCGCCGGATTCCTTCACATAAATGAATCCGCGGGTGATGATCTCAGGCGGGGACAGCAGCGCGCCGTCCTGCGTGGCGATGGGAAGGACCACCACCACCATGCCATCCTCTGCCAGACGCTTGCGGTCCCGCATGACTACGGCGCCCACGTCGCCCACGCCGGAGCCGTCCACATACACCTCGCCGGCGGGGACGGAGTTGGCGGACAGCTTCATGGACTTGCCGGTGATTTCAATGACGCCGCCGTTATCGGCGATGGCGATGTGATTGCGGTCCATGCCCATCTGCTGAGCCAGCTGGCAGTGGATCTGTAGCATCCGCTGCTCACCGTGGAGCGGGACGAAGAAACGGGGCTTCGTCAGGGCGTGGATGATCTTCAGTTCCTCCTGGCAGGCGTGGCCGGAGACGTGAAGCATATCCGCCCGGTCATAGACCACGGTAGCACCCTTGCGGAACAGCTCGTTGATGACACGGCCCACCGTGACCTCGTTGCCGGGAACGGCGGAGGCGGAGAGGATCACCTTGTCGCCGGCGCCGATCTCCACCTGCTTGTGGGTGGAGAAGGCCATGCGGTACAGGGCGCTCATTTCCTCGCCCTGAGAGCCGGTGGTGACGATGACCTGCTTGTTTTTGGGCAGGCCCTTGAGTTTGTTGATGTCCACCAGTGTGTTTTTGGGGACCTTCATATAGCCCAGCTCCGTGGAGACCTTCATCATGTTCTCCATGCTGCGGCCGGTAACGGCCACCTTCCGGCCGCACTGGGCGGCGGCATCCAGCACCTGCTGGACACGGTGGACGTTGGAGGCGAAGGTGGTGACGATGATACGCTCGTCGCAATTCTGGAACTGGCGCATGAAAGTGGCGCCCACCACCTTTTCGGAGGGGGTGAAGCCGGGGCGCTCTACGTTGGTAGAGTCGGCGCACAGGCACAGAACGCCTTCCTTGCCCAGTTCGCCCAGGCGGGCCAGGTCGATGACCTCCCCGTCGATGGGGGTGGAGTCGATCTTGAAGTCACCGGTATGGACGATGGTGCCCATCTTAGTGTGGATGGCGAAAGCCACGGAGTCGGCGATAGAGTGGTTCACATGGATGAACTCCACGGTGAACTTGCCCGCCCGGACGCTCTTGCCTGCCTCCACAGTGATGAGCTTGGTGGACTTCACCAGCTGGTGCTCCTCCAGCTTCAGCTTGATGAGACCGGCAGTGAAGCGGGTGCAGTAGATGGGCATGTTGATCTGCTTGAGAACGTAGGGGATGGCGCCGATGTGGTCCTCGTGGCCGTGGGTGATGAACAGGCCCCGGATCCGGGATTTGTTCTTGATGAGATAAGACACATCGGGGATCACGCAGTCGATGCCGTACATGTCATCACCGGGGAAGGCCATGCCGCAGTCCACCACGATGATTTCACCGCCGTATTCATAGGCGGTCATGTTCTTGCCGATCTCGTTGAGACCGCCAAGGGGAATGATTTTCAGTTTTTCTGCCATAGATATAGAAACTCCTTTGCTGAACGCCCTGAAAAGGGCGGAAATATGTAGGAGCTTTTCAGAGAATACGGATGACGTAAAGTGGACGCAGGCGCCTAAAGAGGCACGGCAAATAAAGACGTCCGTTGTCCGCACGGCCCCGTTTCGCCGGCGGAGGTTCGGTCACGTCTGTCCGATCTCGTATGAAAAAGCTCTATTTATTCAACCACAGGCTCTCGGGCCGCGGAAAAATACAGGTGAAATAAATAAAATGTAAGAAAACGGCAGGGAAGCCTTGCCCCCCGGTGCCAGATTTGATATAGTATAGCACAGAAAAGAGTATTTGTATACATTAAATTTTGAATGAGACGGAAATGCGCTGCAACACGGACAATATAAAGAAAATTGTTGCCGGGAGAAAGAATTTCTCGGCACCTATTGACAATTCCTGAAAATCTGCTACTGTATGCGCGTTGACATAGGACGGAGGAACCAACCATGCGGACCACCATTAAAATGATTGCGGAGCGGGCCGGTGTATCCATCGGCACAGTAGACCGGGTGCTCCATGACCGGCCTTATGTAAAGGCGGAAGTCCGGGAGCGGGTCCTGCGCGTGATGGAGGAACTGGACTATCATCCCAACCGGATGGCCAGCGCCCTGGCCACCAGCGGTACGCCCCGAAAGCTGGCGCTGGTGCAGCCGGAATGGGAAGAGGGCTTTGTGCGGGATGAAATGGATGCCGGTGCAGCCCGCTTTCTGGAGAAATACAGAGATTACAATGTATCACTGGACATCCGGAACTACCCGTCGGGGGACGAGGCGGAATGTCTGCGTTTGCTGAATGAGACGGTGGAAAACGGCGCACAGGCCGTCGCGCTGTGTGCTTCCGGCACCGAGGAGATCCGGCGGGCGCTGGAACGGTTGTCAGAGCGGGGAATCCCGGTGGCGACCTTTAACTCCGACGTGCCCGGCGGACGGCGGATCTGCTATGTGGGCGAGGACGGCCATCGGGCCGGACGGGTGGCCGGAGAGATCGCATCCTGCTTTCTGAGCCGTGGTGATGCGTTTCTGGTCATCTATGCCGATCCGAAATATACGGCGCATAAGGCCCGTGTGGACGGGTTTCTGGAGCGGCTGGCGGAGCGGGGGATCCCGGAGGAAAACGGTGTGATCGCCGCCACCCACCGGGATTATCGGAAAACGGCGGAAACGGTGGAAAGTGCATTGGCGGCGCATCCAAATTTGCGGATGGTGTATATGGCGAACCCCAGCGTCCCGGCCTGCGCGGAAGTTCTCCGGAGCCGGGGCCTGGCAGAAAAGGTCCACATCCTTTCCCACGACTGCGGCCCGGAGATCCAGGAGCTGCTGAAAAGCGGCGAGGTGGATTTTACTATCGGGCAGGATCTGGCGTATCAGCCTTATCAGGCGCTGTCTGTGCTCTTTGAGGCATTGATGGGACAGCGGCCTGACCGGGACACCTATGTGACCGCTTGCCCCATTCTCAATTCGGAGGGTATTTGACGGTAAATATGGAAAGAAACGGGGGACTGCGGTCCTCCGCTGTTTCCGGGTAAAACTGTGTACGCACACATATAAACACATAATAAGGAGCGCATGATGAAAAAGCATCGTTTACCGGCGGCTGTGCTGGCACTGGCCGCTTTGGGTTTTACGCTGGGCACCTGTGAATTTGTGATCGTGGGTATCCTGCCGGATATTGCGGCGGGGCTGAACGTATCTCTGGCCGCCGTGGGGCGGTTGGTCAGCGTATTTGCCGCCTGCTATGCGGTAGGAACGCCGTTGCTCACGGCCCTGACCGGCCGAATGGACCGCTTCCGCCTGCTGATGGGGCTGATGCTTTTGTTTCTGGGTGTGAATGTCCTGAGTATGCTGGCTCCCGGCGTGACGGTGCTGTATGCCTCCCGTGTAGTGGCGGCGCTGGTGTCCGGGACCCTCACCGCAGTGGCTATGCTGTATGCGAAGGAGGTTTCTTCCCCGGAGCAGACGGCCCGGGCCATTTCCGCCGTGTACGCGGGCTTTTCCGTGGCGGCGGTGGCGGGGGTGCCCATCGGTACAGCGGTGTGCCACGCTCTTGGCTGGCGGGCCACCTTTGGCGTGATCCTGGCAATGGGACTGGTGCTGCTGCCTGTGCTGGCCCGGCTGCTGCCGCGGGAGATCGGTGTCCCTCCGGCAGAGGGCGGCCTGCTGAACCAGTTCGCGGTGCTGCGGGACAGTCGCTGCTGGCACTGTGTTTTGATGGTGCTGTTCAGCGCTTCCGCTACCTACACGGTCTACACCTATCTGACACCGACGCTGACCGGTACGCTGGGTCTGCCGGAGACGGCGGTCAGTCCGGTCCTGCTGGGGATGGGGCTTTGCAGTGCCGCCAGCAATTTGTTTTCCGGATGCCTTGCGGAAAAAGGCGGTCTGAAGCCCCTGCCGGTGTTCTTTGCCGCGCAGGTACTGCTGTTTGCCGTGTTGCCTCTGCTGCTGGTGAATCGGTGGCTGGGATTGACAGGGCTGTTTGCCATGGGCCTGCTGATGTATCTGCTGAATACGCCGGTGCAGGTCCATTCTCTGGGATTGGCAGAGGCGGAATACCCGGCGGCAGCCAGCCTCTGCGCGTCGGTGCAGCCGGTGTCCTATAACTTCGGCATCGCTGTTGGCTCCTTTGCGGGCAGTCTGGTGCAGGATGCGGGAGCGCGCATGACAGCCTATGTAAAAGCAGAATAAAACCAATGATTGTTATGCTGGCTGAAATTGACTGAAGCAGCCGGTGAATAAGCAGAAGTTAAGAAAGGGAGATTGTGTGATGGCAGAGATGATTGCAAGGCGGCAGTTCGATCCCTTGTACATTTGGCTGGACCTGGGGTTTCTGTTGTTTTTTGCATGCCTGTTGCTGCTGCGCAAAAAGTATATGACGGTTTTGATCGGCTTGCTTGCCGGCCTGCTGTATATGGTAGTGGATTTCGGTATTTTCCACCTGGTTTGCGGCGCCCGGGAAATTTCCGGCGGCTACAGCCTTTTCTGGGTGCTGCTTTGGATGTCGATGAGCTACGGCTTTACCAATTTTGCCTGGATCTGGCTCTGGATCTCGAAGGATCACCGGCTTCTGGAATGGTCAATGCTGATATTGACATGGTGGTTCTGCTGCCCGTTGATTACCCGGACCTTCGGCGGTGGCCTTGAACCGATCACCATTCAGCGGACAACAGGCTCCTATCATGGCTATATGGCGCTTATCCTTTTGGTAGGATACCTGGGGTTGATTGTCTGGAACCTGTGGCAGAAGGAGCAAGAGACCAGGGCGCCGATCCTATGGCTGTTGGCAATCGGCATCCTGGTGCAGTTCGGCTGGGAGGCGATGCTCCTGGTGGGCGGTGTCCGCAGCGCCGGATTCAGCAGCCTGGCGGATAAGCTCTCGCCGCTGCTGGTAAATTCCCTGTTGGAGACGAACTTGGGTATGCCCTATATCTATGTCATTTTTATTCTGTACTCCAGCCGCCGTACGGAAGGGCTGCGCCGCCGCTCAGACAGGTTGACATGTTTAGCGCGTATCCGGGAGCTAAACGGGCGGCGGGTACGGGATGTACCGTCTGACGGCGGTTATTTTGCCTGAGCGGGATAATAAGCAAAAGGGCGTTTTTCCCTGTCCTTCTCATCCGATGGCTCCGAAGGCAGCGGATGAAACGGCGCCGCGCTAAAATGGATAATAGCAGCGTGAAGCACGGCGCCCCGTTTTGCCGGGAACTGATCGAGCCAGGTTCAATGGCTGCTATAAAATACATAAGCTGTTATTTTCAAAAACAGCGTGACCGCCAGAATGACGATGGACACATAAAAGGCTGTCATATTATACAGTGCGGTGGTAACCGTGGCAAAGAGCAAAAAGAGAAGAAGAATATCCAGCACCGCACCCCCGCTCTTGTCGTGCAGGTACTGCTTTCTTTCCTCCAGCTCGGTTTGCATTTGTTCTTTTAACAAGGCTTTATTTTTAAGCAGCTTCTTATAGCGGAGGATTCTGCGGAGAATGAAAAGAATGCCGCCGAAGAAGATCACCTTGCTGGTGATACCGGCAAAATTGGTCATCACCCTGGAGTCTCCGCCGGTCTCGCCGACAATGACCATGTAGATCAGCATAACGGCCAAAATTCCCCAGGACGTACGAACGCGCCATTTAATTTTATCCGTGTAGCTG
>ERZ833963.1886-NODE-1886-length-22570-cov-4.033267_pt1 | contig 22570 bp, 18 predicted proteins | sample MGYA00519693_ERZ833963 | MGnify/ENA primary metagenome ERZ833963 (study PRJEB31850, sample SAMEA3708748) | human gut metagenome | biome: human gut; feature: human-associated habitat; material: faeces | place: China | collected 2014 ... | reverse complement strand
AATAATACAGCATCGACATATTAAGTGTCTTACCAAATCTTCGCGGTCTTGTACAAAAGACAACTTGTTCATTTAATACATCTATAATTAGATTTGTTTTATCTACATAATATGCATTTTTATCAATCATTTCTTTAAAGTTTTCTATTCCTGTAGGTATTAGCTTCATATAACCATTCCCTTCAATTATGATTATACTGATATAAGCCATTATTTCTATTGGATTATTTAGTCAAAATAATTATTATTAAAATCTATTTTGGACTTGTAGTATTAATTCTAACCAAGAAAATCATTTTCAAATAAAAAAGATACGATTTCTCGTACCTTAATTTATTATTTTAACTAAAAGGCTATTTGACACCAATAATACTTTTCTATCAGATATTCATTCTTTAATTGATCAAATACCGTTTTTTTATCCTCTAACTCATATAAATAATCTTGTTTTAATTCTATAGTTTCCTTATTTATATATACAATGGTAAACATATTATTATCCTTTATGTAGTTCATGTTAATTATTTAAAAAATTTCAACATTAACAACTACATTGCCAATGCAGTTCACTTGTTGAATAACAACCAGGTTTCTTTGTGTTTTATCCTATACGATTTCTTAACCTGCGACGCTTCTAACGCTCGGATCAAGGCTAATCATGAGTATCATTATTTCAGATTGTATATTAATCTTGGACATGTATTAATATTGTCTTTATTAACTTGTCAATGTTCTCTTCAAGGAAAAAATCCCCTTATATATAAGGAGATTCAAAGAAGATTTTTTAAGCTATTTCTAAATATTATAAAGACAATTATATCACATATGTAATTCTACATTTATACTTAATGAGTCATCAAAGCATCCTGAACTTACGCTCAAAGCCCCTTCAACTTCCTCCATCTCATACTCGTCTAACCGACCTAAACATCTAATTAATCTTGATTTATCAATCGTTCTTATTTGCTTGCATATTATTATAGAATCATATTCAAGATCTTCTCGGCTGTTAATAAAGACATGTGTTGGTAAATTTTCTTTTTTCCCTACGTGAGATGTCAGTGATGCAAGTAGTGCTACTAAAATAATTTCCTGCATCATTTTGTAAAATAACTACAGGTCTTATCCCACCTTGTTCAGAACTTTGATACGGATTTAAGTCGGCTACATATATTTCACCTCTACTGATTTTTTTATCACTGCATACTCCTTTCATATAATTACAATACTATTTAGTGTTCAACTCGTATAAATATGTTAAAAAAATCTCCTTAAATATAAGGAGATTCAATAAAGCATTTTTAAGTTATGATCTTTGAATTAATCATTAATGTTATAACTATTTTTAATAACAATTATAAACAAATAAAAAAGATCATTTAAGGGGAATGATCTTCTTTATTTTTATAGGGAATTCGTGTAATAAAAAAATTAATATCTTGGGAAACTATTACTTAAAATGTAAATATATGAGATATAAATATATATGGGTTATCTCATTCTTTTACATGTTAATTTTTATTACAATTTTATTATAATGAAATATAACGAATTGAGTAGAGACAAGCATCCTAAATAAATCATTAGTATTTGTGCAATGTGCACAAATGATGTGAAGCGTTAAGCGCTTGTTTTTATTAATAAAATAATTTAAAAAAGACTGTCAACTTCATATTTGTCAACAGTCTTAAATCTCCTTAAAATAATGAGATTTATAAAACATTTTTAAGTTACGATATTTAAATTAATCATTAATGTCATAACCGTTTTTAATTAGAACTTCTTTAATTTTTTCAAGTGCTATTTTAATAGAATAGTAAACCGCAGGTATACTACAGTTTTCTTCAATAGCAATTGATTCTAGAGTCTTACATTGAACATATTTTTTTAAAATACGTTCTTTTTCTTTGACTGGTAAATCTTTAATTGTTAACTCAATAAAACTTATCAATTCTTTCAACAATATGTTTTCGTTAACATCAAAGCCTTCTTTTTCTAATTCTAAAAATGGACTTCGATCTAACGAAAAATATCCCTTATGATGATCTACTTTTCTTTTATATACTGCATCAATATGATCATATTTATTCATTGTCTCATAAACATCCTGATCAACTTCAACAAAGCAATCTTGATTATAATATTTAGGGTACATTTCTCTCAGGTTTACCCTAACTTAAGTTGACATATTATCCCTCCCTTCTTCATAAACCGAGAGAAACAACTTTCGAACTTTAAATTTTATAAAAAAAAAGCTCTAATGATTTTGGGGTCTCATTAGAGCATACTTAAGTTATTCAATTTTTAAAAGATTTATGTGTGAGTTTATCTTCTTTTTTTAATTTGTTTGTACTGAATTTTCTTCTTCTAATTTTTGTTTTTCTAATAATTTAAAGAATGGATAATATAAAACCATATCTAAGATAATTAAACCAATAACCATAATAGCAGCTTTAAAATCCATACATCCAAGAGCAGCTCCAAGTGGTGCTGGTGTTGTCCATGGTGTTTCAATAATTCCTTTTCCTACAATATGGAAGGCCATTAATCCATAAGCAATAATTGAATTGATTACTGGTACAAAGATAAATGGAATCATCATTAATGGATTTAAAACCATTGGTAACCCAAAGATAATTGGTTCATTGATATTAAAGATTGCAGGTCCAATTGATAATTTTCCTAATGTTTTTAATTCTGCTGATTTAGATCTCAACAATAAGATACAAAGTCCCATTGTTGCTCCTCCACCACCAAGTGTAATAACATATGACCAGAATGATTGAGTAAAGTAATGTACGATTGGTTGTCCAGCAGAGAATGCTGAAATATTAGCAATCAAATACATTTGCATAAATGGTAAACGGATTGGTTGAGTAATACTTGCTCCATGTAATCCAAAGAACCAGAATACTTGAGCAATCATGGTAATTAAACAAATACCAACTAATGAATCAAGTCCTGAAATTGCAGGTGCTAAAACTGTCATGATCATACTTGGTAAAAGTTGTCCGCTAAAGTTTTGTACAACTAAAGAAAGACCATAAAAAATGATTACACAAATAAATAATGGTAAAATTGCATCAAAAGATGAACTGATTGCTGGTGGAACACCTTCAGGCATTTTAATACGAATGTCTTTTTTAAACATAAAATGCATAATTTCCACACAACCTATAGCAACCAAGATTGCTGTAAAGATACCCTTGGCATCCAAATAGGTCGTTGGTATGTAATTACCAGCTAAAGATAATAAGTCTGTGGCACTTTTTCCATCAACAATAAGATTTGATGCTACTGCTGAAGTTGTTGGTGCAGATACAATTAAAAATACGGCAGTTGATACGATTGCTGAATTTAATTTTGGCATTTCGTATTCATCTGCTAAATGATAAGCAATTGCAAATGCAATAAATAACCCCATTAATGCCATTGTCATATTATAAGGTAATTGCAACATTGCTTTGTTAGCTTGCGCCCAATTATACCAACCATTTAACATATCAGAGACAAATCCCCAATTTGGCAACGTTTCTGGTTTAAAAGGTGGTGTGGAAATAATTAAACATACCCCTCCTAAAATAGATAACGGAATTGCTACTACCATTCCATCACGAATAGCTGCTAAATGTCTTTGATTCCCTAATTTGTTAGCAATTGGTACAAGTGTACGATTTGCAAGTTCATTAAATTTTTCCATGAAATTCATGAAAGTTCCCTCCCTTCTCTTGCTACAGTGAAATTATATAACTGTAACCGCTTAAAATTCTTTTGATTTCCACAACAAAAAACATCTTTCCAATTACTTGAAATCTTTTCCAAATCATGGAAATAAATTGTTTTATTTTTTTTATTTGCATTTATTTTTTTATGTTGACACTCCCTTTTTATTTTTTATAATGAAGTTGTGTGTGAGTTATATCTTCTTATAAAACAGGAGGATATATTATGAAGTTAATCATTGAAGAAAATGAACAAAAAATGAGCGAAAGTGCAATGCACATTTTACTTGGAGCAATGATGCAAGATAAAAGAGTCAACATCTCTTTAACTGCTGGACGCTCTCCTATCAATCTTTATAAGATGATGGTTCCTTATGTTAAAGACCAAGAAAAATTCAAAGACATTCAATACTATCTTTTTGATGAAGCACCTTATCAAGATAAACCATATGGCCCAAACTGGGAAGAAATGCAAGAACTATTCTTTAAAGATGCAAATATCCCTGATGAAAGAATCCATACAACAACTATGGAAAATTGGGAAACTTATGATCAAGAAATCAGAGATGCTGGTGGTATTGATGTTATGTTGATTGGACTAGGTTGGGATGGACATTTCTGCAGCAACTGTCCAAGATGTACACCTATGGATAGTTATACTTATCCAATGGATCGTAAAACAAAAAATGCAGCTAATCCAACATATCCAGCAAGAGATCATCTACCAATCACTCTATCAATGGGACCAAAAAGTCTAATGAGAGTGAAACATCTTGTAATGATTGTTACTGGTAAAGAAAAAGCTCAAATTTTAAAACAAGTGTTAGATTCACCAATTTCAGATGAACTACCAGCAACTGTTTTAAAATTACATCCTAACTTCACTGTTATCTGTGATAAAGATGCTGCATCTTTATTAAATATGGATGATTATAAAAGATTATAAAATCTTTATAGAAAGCTTCGGCTTTCTTTTTTTATTTCCAATGTTTGGAAATAATTTCTACCTTTTGGAAAAGAAAAAGTAAATAAAGCGTTCATTTGTTATAATTTTTCTATCCTGGAGGACTACTTATGAGAAAAAATAAAACAAAAAATAACAAAAGCAATAAAAACAGAAATAATATGGATATTATCGAAACACGTGTTAGAAGATTTGTAGCTATGATCATCGATTGGTATCTTACTAACATGCTGGCTGTTATCCCTATTACCTTCTATTTAAGAGGAAATGACTACTTAAAACCTTATATGTTTGATTTAACACACTATGATTTTTCTATAGGTCTTGCTTTAGGTCTTTATGGTGTTTTGATTGGTATTATTTACTATGTATTTATTCCAACATATCTTTTTAAAGGACAAACACTTGGTAAAAAAATATGTAAGATCAAAATCATTAAAGAAAATAATGAATCAATCAATTTAAAAGATATGATGTTAAGAGAACTTCTTGGAGCATCCTTACTTGAAGGTGGAATGATTATCATCCCGACCTATATAAGAAAGCTACTTCCATTATTTAAACTTACAATGATTGTTGATCCTTTAAAATATATTGCCTATGCTTTAACTATCGGTTCAATTATCTATGCTTATTTCCAAGCAAATACACAATCTTTTCATGATAAAGTAGCTAAAACTATTGTTGTTAAACAATAATTAACTATGGTATAATTATGCAAAATATACATAAAGGAGATTCTCCATGTTTAACCTAATAATTATACTTTTATCAACACTTAATGATGAACCAAAAGGTTCAAATAACTATAAAATAGCTAAATATATGATAGAAAATATGCGCGATTTAGAAGAATATTCTCTCACAGATCTAGCTCAGGCTTGCTATGTGTCAAATTCTAGTATTTCGCGCTTTTGTCGTGATATTGGACTTAAAGATTTCAATGCATTGAAAAATCAAATCGCAAAGTTTTCTGTTGAGTCTGCTCGCTTAAAAAGAAAGTTTGACTATGAAAAATATGAATCCTCATCAATGTTTCAATCATATGTAAAAAATGTTATTTCCAATTTAAATTGCTTCTTAGAAAATGATATTGAAAAACAAATCAATACACTTGTTCAAGAAATCAGTTCTTATCAGAAAATAGCCGCTTTTGGCTATATGCAATCTGAAAGTGTTGCCTGCAATTTACAGTTTGATCTGCAAACAAGTGGTAAACTTATCTTTTCTTGTTTTAATATCAAAGATCAGGCTGACTATATTACTGACGCTGATGAAAATAATCTTATTATTATTTTTTCAGAATCAGGAACCTATTTTGATCGTATTTTTCCAAGAGCCAAGCCATTCAAAAGTAACAAAAAGAAACCAAAGATATGCATGATTACTTCTGACCAGTCAATAAAATATCCATTTATCGATTTCTACATCCGTTATAACAGTAAAGGTGGCTATGCAAGTCATCCCTATCCATTACAGCTTATTTCTGATCTAATCTGTATCAAATATTCTGAAACTTTATAAATAATAAACAGGTTTACCATCGCAAACCTGTTTATTTTTATATCATAGGATCTAAAACTTTTTTTAACGAAAAAGTTTCATCTACATAATCAACAATCATTGCTGTAGCGTTATTAGGAAATTTAAAAGATTGTTGAGGTAATAATGATTTGATAAATCCATATAACGAACAGCCGTGCCCTACAATTAAAACGGTATCCTTTTCATTACAATCCTCTATGATTTCTTGAAGTGCTTCATGATGTTTTGAAATAACATCATGAATGTCTTCTCCTTCATAAGGTCTGTAATCCATATCCAAATCTTCTAACCAGTTTGGTGATTCAATATTGAGTTTTCTTACAAGTTCTGTGGATATTCCTTCAAGTATTCCAAAATTAACTTCTTTAAAACGTACTTCATAAATCGGTTCGACTTCTTTTTTACTTAGAATAATATTTGACGTTTGTACTGCCCTACCCAATGGAGATGTGTATGCCTTATCTATTTGGTATTGTTCTAGCTGCTTTGAAATACTTTCAACTTGTCTGATTCCCACTTTTGACAAAGGAGAATCACACCAACCCTGTGTCAGATTGATTTCATTAAAATGTGTCTTTCCGTGTCTTACAAATATAAATCTCATTATAACTTACCTTTAAAACTAAAACGTAAATGATGTTTTTCTTTATCTAATAAGAATTCATCATGTGTCTTAGCACCCCATGTATCATCACCAGCAACACCCATTTGTTTTTCATTGATACATAAAACCGTTTGATAAACATTTGGAAGTTCATCTTTGTGACGCGCATTTTCTAATTCATAAGGTGTATAGTGTAAAGCTGTAAATTCAAAGTCTTCACCTTTGACTGTTAATTTTGTATTTTCACCTGCAACTGATAATTCTCTGACATGCGTTCTGTTACCACATTCTTGTGGATATAAATAAGGTGTTAAATTGTCTGTTACTTGATAAGTATATTTTCCAAGAAGTGCCCCTTTGTTTCGATCAATATAGTTTTCTTCTGGACCAAATCCATAATAATTTACTTCTTCCATATCTTTATATAATTGGAAGATAAGTCCAAATACAGGCATTTCAATTTCAGAAACAACCGGTTGATAAGACATATCTACAATGATTTTACCATCACCATAGACTTCATAAACTAAATGAACCTTTTCATCTTGTAAATTTGGCAAATCATAAGCATATTCAATCTTGCAGGAACAGTCTCCTTTTGAAATACCAACAAACTCACATTTTGCATATAGACTGGCAGTTAACCATTTACCATAGCGATAACCATATTTATTTTCAACATCATTATTTGTAGCGGCTCTAAAGAAATTTGGTCTGACAGGTACTCTAATATATTCTTGTTGATGATATCTATAAGAAACCAAACCTTTTTGTTTTGAGAAAATCGCATTGAAATCTTTTCCTACAACGCCTACATTCAAATAGTCTTCAACGATATCTACATGTTTTGTTGTATGAATGTTATGTGTTTTATTTTTTACTTCATAGATATATTGTTCTTGAGCGTATATTTCATGATTCTTTTTCAAATAAACTGTTACAGTATATTCTTGGTCTTGATCATTTATTTTAAATGGATTTTCAACAACAACTGATGATAATGGTTTACAATCTACTGTCATTGTTTTGGTTTGAACAACATTACCATTGCATAACATATCCATTTGTAATTGATATTCATTTAAATTTGTAAACAGATAATTATTGTTGATATGAATATCATTTTCATCTATTCTAAAATCTACATATTGATAACAGTATTTGACTTCTTGCATCTTTGGAGTATTTGTACGATCTGCAAAAACAATACCGTTTCCACAGAAATCATAGTCACTTGGTCTTTCGCCAAAGTCCCCACCATAACATAATTTTCCATCATGGTATAATGCTTGATCGATGTAATCCCAGATGAATCCACCTTGATACAAGGAATATTTCTTTTCTAAATCAATATATTTGAATAATGCTCCATTACTGTTTCCCATAGAATGGGCGTATTCGCATAAAATAAATGGTTTATCTTGATGTTCCTTTAAGTATTTTTCAACATCAACTGCAAAAGTATACATTTGACTTTCAATGTCACTTGTTTCATTGTAGCGACGATCATGTGAAAGTCCTTCATAATGAATCAAACGAGAAGTATCTTTTTGTTTCATAAACTTAGACATTTCATAAAGATTTTTACCACCATAAGATTCATTTCCTAATGACCAAATAATAATCGAAGGATGGTTTTTATCTCTTTCATACATGGAATTGGCACGATCTAAAATAATATCTAGCCATTCAGATTTATCATCTGGTATGATATGTGTTTTATCAAAAAGTTCACTCCAAGTTCCATGTGTTTCAAGATTGACTTCATCAATGACATAAAGACCATATTCATCGCATAAATCATAAACAAATGTTTGATTTGGATAATGACATGTACGTAAGGCATTGATATTATTAGCTTTCATATTCAAGATATCTTTTTTAGTATCTTCATAAGAAACCGTTCTTCCCGTCTTAGCAGAAAATTCATGTCGGTTGACACCATGAAAAACAATTCTCTTTCCATTGATACACATGATACCATCAATAAGTTTAAATTCTCTGACACCCACATTGTATTGACTACATTCAACTAAACCCTTTTCATCCATGATTTCTACATATAATTGGTAAAGGTTTGGTTTTTCTGCTGACCATAAATGAGGATCATCGAATTCAAAATTGATTGGACTGCAACAATCTTTGCTTTCTTTTTGTCCAATAATTTCATCTTTATACTTTAAAGTATAGACTGCCTTAAATTTAGCCTCTTTTTTTACAATCATTGGCGTTACTTCAACAGTTGCATGATCATAATTTTCATTTAAATGTGTCAAAATCTTGATATCTTTTAAATGAACGTGTGGTACCATTTGAAGTTCAACATCTCTGAAAATACCTGAAAAACGCCAGAAATCTTGATCTTCTAACCAGCTTCCACTGCTGAAACGATAAACGTTAACAGCAATTTTGTTTTCTCCATTAACAATCAAATCTGTAATATTAAAACTTGAAGGTGTAAATGTGTCTTCACTGTAACCAACAAATGTTCCATTGACCCATAGAGCCATGGCTGATTCAACACCATGGAAAGTAATATAAGTATCGACATTATCTTTGATTACTGAACTGTCAAAATAAGTGACATAACTTCCAATTGGATTTTTATCAGGGAGTTCTCCAGGAATGATTTGTTGTGTTCCTGACCAAGGATAGATTTGATTGACATACATTGGTTTTCCATATCCTTGTAATTGAATATGACCAGGTACTTTGATTTCATCCCAGTGATCTACAGAATAATCTTTATTAGAAAACTCCGGTATTAATTGATTAAATCCTGTTGCATAATGAAACTTCCAGCTCCCATTTAATGAATAATTGAAACTGCTTTGTTTTTCTTTTAATTCTTTAATACTTGCATATCTATGAATCGATGCTGTTGCTCTTAAACGATTGACATTAAAAATCTTTGGATCTTTGACCCATTCATTTTTCATTTCCATTTTTCTTTCCTCCTGACTATATTATAAATTAACCCTTAAAAATAGAAATGGAACAAAGTATAATATAGAGTAAAAAAGTATAAATATGTTTTTTATTCATTATATTTCTACCTATTTATGATATAAAAAGAAAGAAGTATAATAATTATAAGCTTATATTATATAAAGTATGGAGAATATTATGAATGAATTAGAAAACTTATTAAAAGATTTATATAAAATATCAGGTTTGAATATGTCTATATTTGATTTGAACCAAAATTTATTAGCTTCTTATCCTCATAAGAAATCAAAATTTTGTAATGAATTAGAAAAAAACAACAATGCTTTTCAACATTGTATTGATTGTGATTATAAAGCTATGGAACATGTCAAAAAAACGGGTGAACTTTATATTTATAAATGTCACTTTGGTTTAAATGAAGCAATTATGCCTCTTTATTCTTATGGAAGTTTAACTGGTTATTTAATGATGGGACAGGCCGTTATAGGAACATATAGAAATTATTCTGAAATCATTGAAAAATCTAAAGAATATTTTCAAGATAAAGAAATATTAAAAAAATATATCACAGAAATTACAATTTTAAACGAGGAACAAGTTTATGCTTTTGCGAATATTTGTGATGTATGTGCAAAATACATTTCACTTACAAACCGTATCCAAGCAAAACATGATCATCTTGCCCAAGAAGTTAAACACTATATCATTGCAAACTACAATAAACAAATTACAATTGAAGAATTATGTTCTTATTTTTTCTGTAGTCGTGGAACTCTACTTAATCATTTTAAATCAAAATACAATACAACAATCCATCAATATCTTTTGGATTATCGTTTAAAAAAAGCCACAGAACTTCTTATAAATGATGAGTTAAATGTTAAAGAAATTGCCTATTTTTGTGGTTTTGAAGATCCTAATTATTTTTCTAAAGTATTTAAAAAAAGATATGGTCGATCCCCTCTAGAATTTAAAAACAATATAAATCAGTAAAAAAGCCCTTAGATTTCTCTAAGGACCTTTTTAACTTTATAATAATTTTATTCGACACCAATAATAAATGAATAAACAGGTTGTTTTCCTTCGATAATATCTACTTCTGCATCAAAGTTATCTTCAATGTAGCTTTCGATTTCTTCTACTTCTTCATCAACAACATCTTCGCCAACAAGTAAAGTAATTAATTCAGAATCTTCATCTACTAGCTTTTCTAAACATACTTTTAAAGCATCTAATTTATTTGGTTTACATGCAACGATATCTTTTTCGACTAAAGCCATGTAGTCATTTGCTTTAATTTCAACACCATCGATGTTTGTATCTTTAATCGCAAATGTTACTTGTCCAGTTTTAACATTAGCAACAGCATCTTCCATTTCAGCAATATTATCTTCCAATGAAACTTCTGGATTATACATAACACATGCTGATAATCCTTGAGGAATTGTTTTTGTTGGAATAACAATAACATTGACTTCTCCTTCTAAGATTGTAGCTGTTTGTTGAGCAGTCATTACAATATTAGAGTTATTTGGTAAGATAATAACATTTTTAGCATTTACTTCTTTAACAGCTGCAACCATATCTTCAGTAGATGGATTCATTGTTTGTCCACCACTTACAACATAATCACAATGTAATTCTAAGAATGCATCTTCTACACCTTGTCCAGCACAAACAGAAATAATAGCTGTTTCTTTAGCTTCACGTTTTTGAGGTTTGCTATCATCAACACCTACAATACTTCCTTGATTTGCTGCAGCATTTTGTAAGTTATTTGCTTGTTCTTGCATATTTTCAATTTTTAACTTCACAAATTCACCAAATCTTTGTGCTAAGTTTAAAGCTTCACCTGGTTTTAATGTATGTACGTGTACTTTAACGATATCTTCATCTTGTACAACGACGATACTGTTTCCTGGAATTCTTTCTAATTCTTTCTTTAATTGGTTTTCTGAGAATTTATCAATTAATGAAGGTTCAAGACGAACAATAAATTCTGTACAGTATCCATATCCTTCTTCACCAGATTCTAATTCAGTTCCAGCATTGACTTGACCTTCTGATTTAATATCAACAAAATCAACACGATCACCTGATAAAGCAGCCATAAATCCAGTTAAAACCAACAATAAACCTGCTCCACCACTATCAACAACACCAACTTCTTTTAATACTGGAAGTAATTCAGGTGTTCTTTCTAATGAATTTTCTGCTTCTTTAACAAAATAAGAGAAAACATCTTCAATTTCCATACCTGGTTGAGTATATTCAACGATCTTTTCACTTGATTCTCTAATAACAGTTAAAATTGTTCCTTCAACAGGTCTCATAACAGCTTTATAAGCAACTTCTGCCCCACTTTTCCAAGCATTGGCAAAAGCAACAGCATCAACACTTTCATGACCTTCTAAGCCCATTGCAAATCCTCTAAAGATTTGTGATAAGATAACACCTGAGTTACCACGTGCTCCCATTAATAAACCTTTAGATAATTTTTTAGCAATATCATAAATATTGTCACTATCCATATCTTTGATTTCTGCTGCTCCAGCATTAAAAGTCATAGACATGTTTGTTCCAGTATCCCCATCAGGTACAGGGAATACATTTAAAGCATCTATTTCAGGATGATTATTATGAAGAGTATTCGCACCACATAAAACCATCTCTTTAAATAGCTTTCCTGTAAGTATTTGCATATTTTTCCTCCACTAATCGATATTACGAAGTCCTTGAACATAAACATTAACTGCCTCAACTTTGACATCTAATGTTGATTCAACAACGTATTTCACTTTCTTTTGAACTTCAACTAAAATTTCATTAATTTTAATTCCATACCCTAAAATGATATATAAATCTAAAATTAAACCAGTTTCTCCATCACTCGCAATAATTCCTTTAGAATAATTTTCTTTCTTTAATAATTCATAAAATCCATCTTTTAATTTCTTTTGGCTAGCCATACCTACTACACCATAACATTCAGTAGCAGCTCCACCAGCTACAGTAGAAACTACATCTAAAGAAATATTTACTGATCCTAAATTTGTATTTTTTTCAATCATCAAGTTATCCTCCTTAAAATGATTTCATGTTCAAACATAATTATACCTTAAAAATATAATATTTACAAATTATAATCACTCTTTTAGTATCTTTCCAACCGCAAGCCATCATATCACATATTATTAAAAAAAAATACAAATTAACTCATTTTTATCATTATATAAAGTATTTATAATCACAAATATTGATAAAAACAGCTTTTTTGTAAAAAAATGTTTGCATTATACTATAAATAATGTTAATATAACACAGTACGTAGAACAACTACTAAAGGAGGGAAAGAACATGTCAAGAAAATGCCAAATCAGTGGTAGAGGTCCATTATCAGGAAACACTCGTTCTCATGCGTTAAACTCAAGTAGAAGAAAATGGAATGTTAACTTACAAAAAGCTACTATTTTAGTAGATGGTAAACCTACAAAAGTTAGAATTTCTGCTAAAGAGTTAAGAACATTAAGAAAAGCTGGATAATAGATGAAGACAGTACATAGTACTGTTTTTTTGTTTATAAACAACTTATTAAAAAACAAAACACCTGTAGAAAGTATAAACAATACAACAAAAGCAAAATCTTATTTTCAAAAAAAAGACATCGATCATTACCTTAAAAGCAATAAATCCGATGTCTTTTATCTTTAACTCCAAATTGACTATAAAAGTCTATAACACATTTTATTAAATCATAAATCACTATATAGCCATACATTTATATGTGTTATATAGCTTTTATTATTTAATCTTCTTTATTTCTTCTTTGAAGTGCAATATAACCCCCAGCTGTTGCCATAAGTAAAATATATGGTACAACTGACATATCATCACCAGTTTTTATATGAGAGTTATTTTTTGTTGATGATGTTTTATTGTCATCTTCTTTTTTAATACTTGTTTGTATTTGATCATTTGGTTTTAGATTTGGTTGATCATTATTTCCAGTTTGAGAAACTGTTTTTAAATTCTTAATGGCATCTTGTAGAGATGCTAAAGCTTGATCAACTTCATCTTGAGTTGTATTTTCATTTTGTAAAACATCTTTTGCATGATCTAATGCTTCTTTAAATGCTTTCCATGAATCTACCGTATAATCTTTTTCAACAAAATCATTAGTTGTTTCAATAACATTTGATAATTCTTTTTTATCTACTATTACAGGAGCATCAATTAATCCTTTAATAGCCTTATCTAAATCATCATAAGCCTTATCAACTTGTTCTTGAGTAGCATTACTATCTTCATTAACAATGATTGCTTCTAATAAAGCTTTTTCAAATCTTGACCATGATTCAATAGAATAGTTATTATTTTCTATTTCTTTTGCATCATTAATCTTATTTGTTAGTTTTTCTTTGTTTGAGGTAACTGTATCTCTTAATGCATTGATTGCATTACGTAAATTATTAGTTTCTTCAGTTACATCAACTTTTCCTTCAACATAAGATTTTTGAGCAACAATTAATGCATCAATCATTTCATTTACTGAGCCACTAGATTTACCAGTAATATTTAATGTTTCAGCTTCTAAAATCATATCTTTTAAAGTTGAATCTTCAGGTATTTCTTCTAATTCAAACTTAACTTCTGCAATTTGATACCAGAACCCCTTACCTTCAGTAAGAACAATTCTAACATATTTAGTCAATGTCTTATCAAAAGTAATAGTTTTTTCAAATGCTGAATTATCTAACGTTCCTACTGTTGTCCAATTTTTTCCATCAGTGGAGATTTGCACATCAGCACCATCAATTATATCTCCACCAGCATTTCTTGGTTGAATGATTTGGATAGAACTAATATTTATTGGACGAGTAAATGTGAATTTAACTTCTTTACCAATTTCTTGGTTGCTATTAAACCAACATTTAGTATTAATATTACCATCAATCATATTATTGTAGTTATTAGATTGATAATAAGTATCAGTTGCTGAAATAGTTGGAACTTTAGCATTAGGTTTAACTAATGATTGCTTAGCTGTTTGAATTGCATTATAAGCTTCTTTAGCTTTTTCAACAGTTAATCCTTCACTATTAAGTAATGTTTTTCCTGTAGCTACAGCATTTTTATAAGCTTGATATCCACTTGAATAGTCACTTTCATTTAATGGATATGTAACTTCAACATATAATGAATAATATTCCAATTTTACAGCTTTATTTTTAGCATCTTGTAATGCTCTTAATGCGTTATTAACAGCTAATTGTCCACTTGTTTCGTCAAAATATATTTCTTTTGCCATTGTTAATGCTTTATTATAATCAGCTACAGTTTCATTAATATATTCACTTACTGCTAATGGTTCAAATATTTCTTTTTTTAAATCAGTTTTATCACAATGTAATTGATATTTTAAAGTAATTGTCATATTACCGTTATATTTACCATCTAATGGTAAATCTGATTCAATAAAACTATATCCAAATAATTCTTTTGCTTCAAAATGATACTCACTATCATTTAGACCATAGAATACATCATCTGCAGCAATAGTCTTACCAAAATTATCAATATATTTGATAGTAACTGTTGCTGTATCTTCATCCTGGAACACTTCACCCGGAGCAGGTAAAGCCTCATTGAAGCCTGGAGTTCTTCCCAATTTATCAACAGCAGCTTTAAAAACATCATAGTCTGGTTGATTATCGTTCGCGTTCCACATCTTATAAGCTGTTGCACGTGTGCGATGATAGATTTTATCTTCTACTCTTTGTTCGCTTTCATAATTTGGATCATCACACCAAACTGCGTAAGAACCACCCATTACATATTCTGGATAAGGTTCTTCAAAAGTTTGTGCTGTTCCGGATAAGTTAGAGAATTTACCAGGATGCCATTCATTATAAATACGATCACCTTCTGGTACTGCATTAGTTTGCCACCACCTAGAAAGTACATAGTACATATAAACATCAGAATAGTTGATTACTTTGTTACCATTAGCAACAAAATCCGCTACCGATGCACAGTTTTCAGGAGCTGCCCAGTAACAAACTTCAATGTCACTATCCAATGTATAACCCTCATAATCACCAAATAATAAACCATCATTCCATGCTCTTGGAGTCATTCCGTTATCTTTAACTATCTTAGAAATATCATTAAAATATGTCATAATTTGTCCGTATTGTTCATTACTAAAACTAGAGAATTTAGCTAAGAACTCATCACCGCCAATATTAAAATGTTTACATCCCGCATCACCAAAGAATTCAATAAATTCAGTCATTAAATTTACTAAGAATTCTCTAGCTTCAGGATTTGTAAAGATATTAAAGCATTGATTTCGTCGATCATCGGTTGGGAATAGTTCTCTACAACTGTAATCAGTTGGCAGATATTGTAAAACTGCTCCCGAGTGACCTGGAGAATCTAAAGAAGGCACGATTTCAATATGATAATCATTAGCAACTTGAATAATATCTAAAATATCTTGTTTACTTAATACATCATCATATTTATATTTAAATCCTTCGATTGCATCTAGAGTATCACTTTGAATTCTAAATCCTTCATTTTCAGAAAAATGAAGTTGAACCGCATTATATTTTTGCCAAGATAAATCTTTGATTTGACGAATTATCCATTCTTTAGAGAATGGTTTACGAGCAATGTCTAAATGCATTGAACGTAATTCAACATCTGGATAATCAATAACAGTTCCTTTCTCTAATATTTTATCATTAATCTTTAACATTTGAATTACTGACATTAAACCATAATAAATACCAATTTCATCTTTAGCGGTTACTGTGATTTTATCAGTAATATCTAATTTGTAGCTTTCAGCTTTTCCTTCTAATTCAGCCACATCCTCCATTCTAACAACAATATCATTAACTACTGCATTTTCTTCTTTACCGAATACTATTATTGGGGCTTTGGATAAAACTCCAGCGGCTTCAAAATTTGAACTAGTTAATTTTAAATCTTTTAATAAAATAGTATTATTTAATGTTTTTTCATTTGCTACTACAAAAATTCGACTATTTTCAGCAAGAGTAAAATCTTGCCCCGCTTCTTTAGTATATTGTTGAACATTTGGATAAGTCATTAATGATGTTGTTGCAACATTGCCTTTAGCTAAAACTGCCTGAAAACCGACTGCTTGACAAATAATAGCAACTACCAAAAGTGCCGGTAAAACTACTTTAAGAAACTTATTCTTCGATACTTTTCCTTTCATTTTCTACTCACTTTAAATTAATAAATTAATACATATACTAGTTTTTATTAATGATGTCAATTAGGTATATAAAACCAAAAACCTTATCTAAAACTTTAATTTATGCTAATTATTATCAATTGTTTTATCAATAATAGAATATTAGTAAATTATTATAATAGAATAGTAATTCTGCTATATTTGTGAATGCCTATTTAAGCGAGTCATAAAACTATAAATAATACCCCTTAACATCAACATTAATCATTCACCAGTATTTTACGTATTATTTAAGTACTAATTTAACCCCTTTCCTAATTTTCTTTTTAAACTGCGAACATCCGTTTAAGCGCTTACATTTCTCGCTAAAAAAAGTGGTTAGGTTTAAATAAAATGACCGTATTTTTTTATAAAAACCTAACATCACATTCACTTCTATAAGAATCATATCATGATATAAATATATATTCAATAATATTTAACATATTATCCCGCTTTTTGTGATTTTTTTAACAATTAATAAAAAACATAACAAACTACTACAATTACAAAGAATTTTTTATCCATTAATAAACGCTTAAAAACTGTATTCATCCCAAAAATCCAGTTATCAATACAACTATAAAAGCCAAAAAAGTGAGATGAAACTGAACTCACCCCACTATATTTACTCGCTATTCTATCTTTTAAATCCTTTCTTAAATGATTCAAAGATAGATTCTTTTTTACTTAATTTTTGTAATTGTTCATACAATGATTTTTCTTTACTAGAAAGTTTTGTAGGAATTTTAACTTCAACCTTAACCATTTGATCTCCGTATCCGTTTCCTCTTAAATCTTTGACCCCTTTACCTTTTAATCTTAAAGTTGTTCCAGATTGTGTTCCTGCAGGAATTTTAACTTTCACGTCACCTTGTACTGTTGGTACATCTACCTCACATCCTAAAGTTGCATCAACTGAACTAATAGGAATTGTAACATAAATATTACGTCCTTCACGAATAAAGTGTGTATTGTTTCTTACACGGATTTCTACAAATAAGTCACCATTAGATCCACCATTAGATCCTCTTCCACCTTTACCAGCAACACGTAATTGTTGGCCATCATTAATACCAGCTGGAATATCTAATTGAACAGTAACTGTTTTAGTAATATATCCTTTACCATGACAGTCAGGACATTTAACTTTAATTTCTTTACCAGTACCATTACAATGTGGACATGTTGTTTGTGTTACAAATGTACCAAATGGAGATTGTTGTTGTTTAGAAACAGTTCCTGTACCATTACAATGCGAACATGTTTGTACATCGTTTGGTGTTTTTGCACCACTACCATGACAATGTGGACATTCTGCATCATAAGTTACTTTAATATCTTTTTTAACACCATTGATTGCATCCATGAAATCAATTTCTAGACGCATTAAATGATCATCACCACGACGTGGTCCATTTTGTCTTTGACGACGACTTCCCCCGCCACCAAAGAATGATCCAAAAATATCTCCTAAATCGACATCTTCAAAACCAAATCCACCAAAGCCACCGGCTCCAGCACCACCTGCACCTTGTTCAAAGGCTGCATGTCCATAACGATCATAAGCCGCTCTTTTATTATCATCAGATAAAACTTCGTAAGCTTCTTGAACTTCTTTAAATTTTTCTTCTGCATCAGGTTCTTTACAGATATCGGGATGATATTGTTTTGCTTTTTTACGGTATGCACGTTTTATTTCATCAGCGTTTGCTGTTTTTGAAATCCCTAAGACTTCATAAAAATCTCTTTTACTTGCCATAAAATCATCCTTTCTATAATACTTTTAAAAAACCAAGGAAGAACCTTGGTTTTTTAAGTGATTAGTTCTTTTCTTCGAAATCAGCATCAACAACATTATCATCATTGTTATTTGATGTTGTTTGTCCAGCACCACCATTAGGGTTTGCTTGTTGTTGTTGATAAGCATATGATGCCATTTGTTGAGCCATTTGTTCTAATTCTGACATTTTAGCTTCAAGAGTAGCCATATCATTGTTATCTAAAGCAGTTTTTAATTCAGTTTTTAATTGTTCTGCTTGTTGTTTTTGATTAGCATCAATCTTATCACCTTGTTCAGCTAAAGCTTTATCAATTTCATTGATCATTTGTTCAGCTTTATTTCTTGTTTCGATATCTTTACGTTTCTTTTCATCTTCAGCTTTATTAGCTTCAGCTTCTTTTACCATACGATCGATTTCTTCATCAGATAATCCTGTAGAGTTTTGAATAACGATTGATTGTTCTTTTTGAGTTTTTAAATCTTTAGCTTTAACATTTACGATACCGTTAACGTCAATTGAGAAAGTAACTTCGATTTGAGGTACTCCTCTTGGAGCTGGTTCGATACCATCTAATTTGAATAAACCTAATTGTTTATTATCTCTAGCCATTGATCTTTCACCTTGTAATACGTTGATATCAACAGCTGGTTGATTATCAGCAGCAGTAGAGAATACTTGTGATTTAGTAGTTGGAATTGTAGTATTTCTTTCAATCAATACTGTCATAACTCCACCCATTGTTTCAATACCTAATGATAATGGTGTAACATCTAATAATAATACGTCTTTAACATCACCAGCAATAACTCCTCCTTGAATTGCAGCCCCCATTGATACTACTTCATCAGGGTTAACAGATTTATTTGGTTCTTTACCTAATAATCTTTTAACTGATTCTTGAACGGCAGGAATACGAGTAGATCCACCAACTAATAATACTTGATGAATTTCAGTTGGATCCATACCAGCATCTTTTAATGCTTGACGTACAGGAACTTCAGTTCTTTCAACTAAATCACGAGTTAATTCATCGAATTTAGCTCTTGTTAAAGTTAATTCCAAATGTAATGGTCCACTAGCTCCAGCTGAAATGAATGGTAATGAAATTTGTGTTTGCATAGTTCCTGATAAATCTTTTTTAGCTTTTTCAGCAGCTTCTTTAATACGTTGCATTGCCATTTTATCAGCAGATAAATCAATACCTTGTTCTTTTTTGAATTCATCAATAACCCAATTCATAATTTTTTGGTCGAAGTCATCTCCACCAAGTTGGTTATCACCAGCTGTAGCTAATACTTCAAATGTACCATCAGCTAAATCTAGGATAGATACGTCAAATGTACCTCCTCCTAAGTCATATACTAGTACTTTTTGTTCTTGATCTAATTTATCAAGTCCAAATGCTAAAGCAGCAGCAGTTGGTTCGTTAATAATACGTTCAACTTCTAATCCTGCAATCTTACCAGCATCTTTAGTTGCTTGACGTTGCGCATCGTTGAAATAAGCAGGAACAGTAATAACTGCTTTAGTAACTGTTTTTCCAATAAGCTCACCCATTTTAGAATGTTTTCCAGCTCCTTCAAAATACAGCTCAGAATCTGAATTAGCAACAATTATTGTCTGGTCCGTCCCTGATCCTGTAGCAAGTCCTGTAGAATAGTTACTGCCAGCCAGCAGTTCCTGAATTGCAGCCGTCTTTGCTTCAGTACATGTAACCAATGCTCTGGCCAGCGTTCCAGGAGGCATATCTGCGTCTAGTATCAAAATAATGTTAATAGTACCCAATTTATCTGGTTTTTCCGCAGGTTTATAATAATCGGCAGGATCACCGACACGTCCTCCATTTGTTTCAATCCCGCCTGTTACTATAGCAGTAACAGTCAGTTCTTTATAAGTCAAGGATTCTATAGCCACATTTTCCATATCAGCAGCAGTTCCCATTCCAGTTACAAGCTCTGGCTCTAAGCCTATACGCTTAGCTAATATCCGCATATGTTCGGTATAAGTATCAGCTAACATCTCACATGGCATCCCTGAACCAACCTTACCATCATGGTTGAATACAGCTTTATAATTTTCATGATAACCGCCATTAAAAACCGAAGTGCTAAGTACTTTACGCGCACCCTTAAAAAACACTACGATACTTTTTTCATAACGATAAGCTGTATCGCCTGTAGAAACTGTATATAATTTCATTCTAACAACTCCCGTAAAAAAAAGTGTCCTCCTGCCCAGGCAGGAAGACACTAATGTTTTTTATTCCGATCATATCGGTCATTAATCTCAATCCTATCGCTCGTAGGTTATCCAGAGATCGAAAACGGCTGTTTCCAGGGATTAAATAAATACCCAGCGACGGGATCGCGGCTTAACGCACTTCTAACAACCAGATTATGAAATTTTAATGATGCCCACAACCGCCGGTTGCTTCACCAGCCATGATTTTTCTGTATAATTCATGTGCTTCTTCGCTACTTTTACCAGCAGCAATTGCTTTTTGAGCATGGATAACGGCACTCCTATATTTGGCATGCGGTCCATCAGCAGGTAATTTTTCAACATCTTTGATGTCAAATTCCATTACTTTTTTGAAAATATCATGAATTTCTTCAGAAGATTTGCCAGCAGCTTTAGCAGCCTCTACATGCTTCATAGCGCTTTCATAACGATGTTTGGCATGCGGAGTATTCGGCAATTCGTATTTAGGATGTTCTTTACAAGTCATTTCAATCACCTCTTAATAAATTCTTACTAGACTATATTCTTATATTAGACTATATACCAACCATATAGTCAAGCTTTTTTTATTTGTCACTGCGTTCTTCCAACTCACCTTCCATTGATAAAAACAGTTCCTGCAAAGCCTGTTTTGTTTCTGTTTTTGCATTCCATAATCCACGCTGCTCAGCTTCAAGTAACACTTCAGCAATTCTGTGCAGTGCCCAAGGGTTAACTTCCTTCATCCATTGCTGCATTTCCTTGTCTAAAGCATATTTTTCAGCATATTTTTCATACATCCAGTCTTCCATGATCTCACTGGTAGCATCCCATTGATAACTTACTGCTACATAAGTTGCTAAATCGCCAGCACCTTTATAACCATGTTTCTTCATTCCTTGAATATACTTAGGGTTTATTGCTTCTCCTCTAAACCAACGCTTAAGTTCTTCTGTAAGGCTACGCAGCTGAATCTTATTTCTATCAGAGCTATCACTTACATAGTTTTTTGGCATACTGCCTTTATAACTGCGGACAGCCGCAATCATACCGCCGCGATAATTATTATAATCATCACCACTCAACATTGAAGATTCTCTGTGATCTACATTTTGAACAGTGATGTCTATTTGTGACATTCTCTTTTTGAAGCGTTCCGGTAAATAACTGCCTTCGGAACCATCGCCATAAGCATGTGCTCCCCAACGCGTATAAACCGCAGCAAGATCGTCGACTGTTTCCCAGTTTTTGGCCTCCAAAACAGCTCCTGTCCCTGCGCCGTGTGCCCCGGGCGGATCGCCAAAAATACGGAAAGAAGCCTGCCTCCAGGCCTGCGTCTTCTCCATTCCTTCTGCTTCCAGTTCCGCACATTCTTCTAAAACATGTTTGCGCACAAAATTCATGTCCAGCGGCTCGTCTAACTCTGCTATCATTTTTACAGCATCATCCATCCATGTTACCGATGCAGGCATACTGTCTCTGAATAAACCGCTGATACGACCTGTGACATCT
>ERZ833963.1884-NODE-1884-length-22626-cov-4.915068_pt1 | contig 22626 bp, 16 predicted proteins | sample MGYA00519693_ERZ833963 | MGnify/ENA primary metagenome ERZ833963 (study PRJEB31850, sample SAMEA3708748) | human gut metagenome | biome: human gut; feature: human-associated habitat; material: faeces | place: China | collected 2014 ... | reverse complement strand
TGTGGGCTATTTTTCTTTTGGAAAGGAGCCAAAGGCGAACTTTCCTATAAAGTAAAAAATCCCCTCTGTGATTGCTCACAAAGGGGATTTTGATTTATTAGATTAAGATCATCTAAACAATAGGTAATGCCTATTTATCAGACATTTCTTTTAATCTGTTGTATTTAGCTTCTGCGTTTGCTTTAGCTTCTGCGAACAGTGCTTTAGCTCTTTCAGGGTTCTGACGAGATAATGCATTGTAACGAACTTCTCCCATGATGAAGTCTTCGTATTCTGTTGTAGGAGCTTTAGAATCTAAGTGGAATGGATTCTTTCCTTCAGCAGCTAATGCTGGGTTGAATCTGAACAGATTCCAGTATCCAGAAGTAACAGCTTTCTTTTCTTCTGTCTGAGCAATCTTCATTCCACCCTTGATACCATGGTTGATACATGGAGCGTATCCGATTACTAATGATGGTCCTGGATAAGCTTCAGCTTCAGCGATTGCTTTAACTGTCTGGTTGTAATCAGCACCCATAGCGATCTGTGCTACATATACATATCCGTAGCTCATTGCGATTGCTGCAAGGTCTTTCTTCTTAGTTCCTTTACCAGCTGCCTGGAACTGAGCGATTGCACCTAAGTTAGTAGATTTAGATGCCTGTCCACCTGTGTTAGAGTAAACTTCTGTATCGAATACGAATACGTTTACGTCTTCTCCAGATGCTAATACATGGTCAACACCACCGAATCCGATGTCGTATGCCCATCCGTCACCACCGAAGATCCACTGAGATTTCTTAGATAAGAATTCTTTCTTAGCAAGGATTTCTTTGGCAGCGTCACATCCACAAGCTTCTAATGCTGCTACTAATTTATCTGTAGCTGCTCCGTTCTTGCTTCCGTCTGCATATGTGTCTAAGTATTCAGCTGCTGCTGCTTTAACATCTGCGTTATCTGTAGATTCAGCTAATGCAACAACTTTTTCTTTTGTCTGTTCTCTTAATGTATTCTGTCCTGTGAACATACCTAAACCAAACTCTGCGTTATCTTCGAACAGTGAGTTAGCCCAAGCTGGTCCCTGTCCTTTAGCGTTTGTTGTGTATGGTGTAGCAGGTGCAGATCCACCCCAGATAGAAGAACATCCTGTTGCGTTTGCGATGTACATTCTTTCACCGAATAACTGAGTGATCAGTTTAGCGTAAGGTGTTTCACCACAACCAGCACATGCTCCTGAGAACTCAAGCAATGGCTGTCTGAACTGGCTTCCTTTAACGGAATCAGCTTTGAATTTAGCAAGTACTTCTTCTTTAGCTGGTAATTTCTGACCATAGTCATAAACTTCCTGCTGATCTCTCTGAGAATCTAATCCAGCCATTGTAAGAGCTTTTTCACCCTTCTTACCTGGACAGATGTTTACACAAGATCCGCATCCTAAACAGTCAAGAACTGTAACTGTCATAGCGAATTTGTATCCTGGCATTCCAGTCATATCAGCTGTCTTAGTAGCTGCTGGAGCTGCTGCTGCTTCTTCTTCTGTCATAGCTACTGGACGGATTGTTGCATGAGGACATACATAAGCACAGAAGTTACACTGGATACAGTTATCTGGATTCCAAGAAGGAACGTCTACTGCTACTCCACGTTTTTCAAATGCAGATGCACCTAAAGGCATATGTCCATCTACGTAAGGTACTAAATCGCTAACTTTAAGAGCGTTACCTTCCTGTCCGTTAACGTAGTTCTGTACGTTGTTGATGTAATCAACAAGAGGTTTGTTATCTCCCTTAGCTTCAACGAATAAGCTTTCTGTTTCAGCGTCAGCCCATTCAGCTGGAACTGGTACTTCAACGATAGCTTTTGCACCAGCATCGATAGCATCGTGGTTCATCTTAACGATAGCTTCACCCTTCTTGCTGTAAGAAGCTGTTGCAGCGTCTTTCATATATTTGATAGCATCTTCTTCAGGGATGATTCCTGATAATTTGAAGAATGCAGACTGTAATACAGTATTGATACGTCCACCAAGTCCGATTTCTTTACCGATCTTGATACCATCAATGATATAGAACTTAATGTTGTGTTTAGCTAAGTAAGCTTTTACCTGTCCTGGAAGATGTTCTCCAACTTCTTCTGGAGTCCAGCTGCAGTTTAACAGGAATGTTCCACCGTCTTTTAAGTCCTGAACCATGTTATATTTTGTTAAATATGGTGCACAATGGCAAGCAACAAAGTCAGCTTTGTTGATCAGGTATGTTGATTTGATTGGGTCATCTCCGAAACGTAAGTGGGACATTGTAACACCACCGGATTTCTTAGAATCATAATCAAAGTATGCCTGAGCATATTTGTCTGTATGGTCACCAATGATCTTGATAGAGTTCTTGTTAGCACCAACAGTACCGTCGGCTCCAAGTCCCCAGAATTTACAAGCTACGATGCTGTCTGGAGCTGTAACTGGAGTTTCTCCTCTTTCAAGAGATAAGTTTGTAACATCATCCACGATAGATAATGTGAATTCGTTTTTATCAACGTTTTCGAATGTAGCGATGATATCAGCTGGTGTAGTATCTTTAGAACCTAATCCATAACGTCCACCATTGATTGTGCAGCTTTCGAATTTTGTTCCTCTTAATGCATTAACAACATCAAGGTATAATGGTTCTCTTGCTCCAGGCTCTTTAGATCTGTCTAATACGTTGATAACTTTTGCTGTATCAGGGATTGCTTCTACTAATTTCTCAGCAACGAATGGTCTGTAAAGACGAACTTTAACAACACCGACTTTTTTACCCTGTTTCATTAAGTAATCGATTGTTTCGTCGATTGTTTCACAAACAGATCCCATAGCGATGATTACGCTCTCAGCGTCTTCAGCTCCATAGTAGTTGAATAATTTATAATCTGTTCCGATCTTAGCGTTAACCTGATTCATGTAATCTTCAACGATTGCAGGGAAAGCATTATATGTTGAGTTAGCTGCTTCTCTTGCCTGGAAGAAGATGTCTGGGTTCTGAGCTGATCCACGAAGAACTGGATGTTCTGGGTTTAAGCACTCAGCTCTGAATTTGTCGATTGCTTCATAATCAACCATATCTGCAAGATCATCATAATCCCACATTTCAATTTTCTGAATTTCATGAGATGTTCTGAATCCATCGAAGAAATGTAATACAGGAACACGTCCTTTAATTGTTGCTAAATGAGCTACTGCTCCTAAGTCCATAACTTCCTGAACACTAGAGCTGCAAAGCATTGCGAAACCTGTCTGACGACATGCATAAACGTCAGAGTGGTCACCAAAGATGTTCAGTGCGTGAGATGCAAGTGCACGAGCAGATACATCAAATACGCAAGGCATCTGTTCACCAGCGATCTTATACATGTTAGGGATCATTAATAACAGACCCTGAGATGCTGTATAAGTAGTTGTTAATGCACCAGCTGCTAAAGAACCATGTACAGTTCCTGCTGCTCCTCCTTCAGACTGCATTTCAACTAATTTTACAGGATGTCCGAAAATATTTTTCTTTCCCTGTGTTGCCCACTGGTCAGTTGACTCTGCCATTGGTGAGGATGGTGTAATAGGATAAATTGCTGCAGCTTCTGTAAAAGCATATGATACGTGTGCAGCGGCTGTGTTACCATCCATGGTTTTCATTTTTCTTGCCATGTTCTCTTCCTCCTAAAAAATCTCGTGTGAATATATTCACACATTGTTAATCTCTACGTCCACCTAGCATATGGGCGTAGAAAATATCACTACAACTTTCACAAGTTGCTTAAAACATAAACAAAGCTGTATACATATAACTTTTGTATACAGCTTTATTCTACATTATTTGCACAAGTTTTTAAAGAGATTTTTATGTATTTTTAGGTATTTTTTTTTGTACGCCAAAAAAATAACAATCTTTTTGAATCCTTAGTAAAATACTCAAGATTTTGAATTCGTTGTATTTGTGCTATTTGTACTATTTTTATCTTTTGTACTTGTGCTTTTCGCATTCTTATGTTCATCGAATGTTTTTGTGAAAATATGAGTTCCCTTTTTGCTTCCGTCAGTTCTATAATATAGATAATCATGTTTCTTCGGATGCATCGCAGCCTTGATCGCCGTGTCTGACGGATTACAGATTGGGCCTGCTGGCAACCCTTTCATAACGTAAGTATTATACACCGTTTTCACTTTCAGATCTTTATAATAAACTTTCTTCGCATTATATAATCCATTTGTTGTGGTATACAAAACGGTCGGATCGATCTGAAGTCTCATTTTCGCTGCAAGGCGATTCTCAATGACTCCTGCGATCATCGGACGTTCTGACATATTGCTTGCTTCACGTTCGATCATTGATGCGATCGTCATGATCTCTGCCATAGAATGCTTTCCTTTATAAGACTTCGCAAGTGCTGAATATTTCTTATCGAAATTATCAAGCATCTTCTGGATCAGATCTTCTGGTTTGGAACTTTTGTAAATCTTATAAGTATCCGGATACAGATAACCTTCTAATTTGTACTTTGTTCCCTTCTTTGGGTCAATGTCTTTAATAAAATCGTTTTTATACTGATTTGTATTCTTCGCAGCCTTTATAAATTCATCTGCTTTAAAGACTCCCTGTTTCTCTAGTCGTTTTGCTATCATATCAATGGAATATCCTTCCGGGATCATGACTGTGACGACTCTTCTTGCCTCTGCAAGTTTTCTGGCCTCTTCTGCTTTCTGCTGCCTGTAAGCCATATATTTTCTTCCAGCAAATATACCTCCTGCCACAATGACCACTAGTAAAATAATGACCCCAATGACAAACGGAACTCTGGAACGATTTCTTCTTCCACGTCTGCGCCCCCTTCTGCGCCTTCCGGAATTATGATCAAAATCTAAATATAAATCCATGATGTCCTCCCATATTTTTATTATCGCATGATTTTAAAATCATACTGTGTTCCTATGCTATTATACTCGCATTTTGTAGAAATAAAAGCTTTTTCATTAAATTTTGTTCATATTCTTAACTTTTTTGTAATTTTTGTGAAAAAATATGCATATTTTGGATTGTAACTCTTCTGGTCAAACTGCTGTACTTTTTTTAGTATTTCCATTATAATCAAAGCATAGCCGTAAGCGGCAAAAGATTATAAAATATAGAAAGGAATTTCATATTATGGCAAATCCAATTGTAACGATCACTATGGAAAATGGTGATGTAATGAAAGCAGAATTATATCCGGAGATCGCTCCAATTACTGTTGAAAACTTTGTAAATCTTGTAAAAGACGGGTTCTATGATGGTTTAACATTCCATCGTGTCATCAACGGATTTATGATCCAGGGTGGTTGCCCATTAGGTACAGGGACAGGGGGTCCTGGACATACGATCAAAGGAGAATTCAGTCAGAATGGTGTGATCAATAACTTAAAACACACTCCTGGTGTTTTATCCATGGCTCGTTCCATGATGCCTGATTCTGCTGGATCACAGTTCTTTATCATGCACAAAGCTGCCCCACATTTAGATGGACAGTATGCTGCATTCGGTAAGATTATCGAAGGAATGGATGTTGTAAATAAGATCGCTGAAGTTGCAACAGATTATTCCGATAAACCATTAGAACCACAAGTTATGAAAACTGTAACTGTGGAAGAATAATCAACTATATCCTTACAGCACAGAGCCGGACCATCAATCTTTATTTGTATCCGGCTCTTAATTTTTATAAATATTTAGATGGGGAATGATAATATGAGTGAAAACAACAAACTAATCTTTCTGGATGTCGATGCGACTTTGTACAGTAAAGAACAGCGTCTGGTTCCAGAATCTACGATCAAAGCGATCCATGAAGCACAGGAAAATGGTCATAAAGTCCTGATCAACACTGGACGACCTCTTGTTTATTTTGAAAAAGAGATTCTCGATATTGGCTGCGACGGTTATCTTTGTTCTAACGGAGTTCACATCCTTCTTGATGACGAAACGATCTATCACAAAACAGTTCCTGAAACAGTGGTCGAACAGATCAAACGGATTTGCGTAGAAAACAATATCTATGGAACCTTTGAAGGGGAAAAATGTTCTTATTTCCGCGATCATAATGTTGACTTTCATCCACATTATGGATTTATGATCACTGCTTTTGACCTTGCTCCTTATATGGCGCATGAGTTTACATGGGATCATGTTGAAAATCCTGATAAAGCCATTGTATTTACAGGTCCTGGAAGCAATGCCTCTGGTTTTGTAGATGCTTTTGACAGCATTTCTGATACCATGGATTATATTCGAATTGATGATACCCAGTATGAGATTTTATTAAAAGATCATGATAAAGGAACTGGTCTTACATATGTCGCTGATCATCTCAATATCTCTACAGATGACTGCTACGCATTTGGAGATAGTAATAACGATATCTCCATGTTTAAAGCTGCTGGCCATGGAATTGCTATGGGAAATGCCTGTGATGAGTTAAAAGAAATTGCGGAATATGTTACAGATTCCGTAAATGATGATGGGATTTATCATGCATTTAAACATTATCATTTGATTTAATATAAGAGGGGTATTGCAAGTTTTTGTTACTACTTTTGCAATTTAGAAGAAAAGCAGCTAGAAATCTTAAATTTTGATTTCTAACTGCTTTTTCTTTCAATAAATATCAGAGATTACTTTACTATTTAATTTTAATTGTAACCGTCTTGCTCTTTCCGCTTCCATCCACTGCTCTTGCTGTGATCTTCACGGATTTTTTCTTTCCAGCTTTGTATGTTGTTACAGTTCCTTTGGAAGAAACTTTCGCATATTTTGTATTGCTGCTTGACCATTTTAAAGTTCTATTTGCCCCTGAAGATGCACTTGTTTTTCCTTTCAGATATAACTTCTTACCAGCTTTTACTGATTTAACTCCAGAAATATAGACTTTCTTGACAATACCTTTCTTGACATAGATCTTATATGATGCTTTCTTACCACTTCCGTCTTTGGCTGTCGCTGTGATCGTTACTGTTTTTCCACCCATTTTCTTCTTCGTTGTAACGACACCGCTGCTGCTGACTGTTGCAACTTTGGTATTGCTTGATTTCCATGTAACACCTTTATTGTATGCGTTGGATGGTGTTACGGTCGCCTTTAATGTTACTTTCTTACCAGTTGCGATCTTGTTAGATGTTGTTGTTGTGATCGTAATCTTGCTGACTTTGATATTTTCTACTGTTACGATGCAGTACATTACATTTCCGTCAGATGTTATTGCCGTAATAATTGCTTTTCCTGCAGCCTTAGCTGTTAATTTACCTGCTGCATCAACTGTTACAACTGCTTCGTTAGAAGATGTCCATTTTACTGTTCCGATTGAAGCTGTTGCATAATCTGGTAAATATGTGATCTTCAACTGTTCTGTCTTGCCTGGATTTAATGTTACAAATGTTTTGTTTAATACAACCGCCTGTGTAGGAATCTTACCTGTTTCGTCTGTTGTGTAAACTTTGATCGTTTTTGTTGTTGTTCCAGCTTTTAATGTCAGTGTTGCCATCTGACCTTTTGTTCCGGCTTTGATCTTATCTCCTGTAATGGATACTGCTGCCAGATTAGATGATGTGATCGTGCATGCTTCTTTGCTATCTACGAATACACCTTTTGTAAACTGCTGTATTGTTAATTCCTGTCCTTCTTTTAGATACAGGCTGTCGCTTAAGAATGACATTCTTGTCGCTGTGCTTGCTGTTGTTGGCAGATATAATGATTCTAACTGTGCTTTCAGATCATTTAATGCTGTAAAATCTGTCACAGATGTTCCTCTTAGATAGAGTGTTTTTAACTGTTTTAAATTCTTTATGAAACTGATGTCTGTGATGTTTTTGTTGTTTTCGAGATCGATCTTTTCGCAATTGACTGCTTCGGATAAACCTGCTAAATCTGCATTCGTCAGATCTTTATTTTCTAAATTAATAGATTTTACATTTTTGATCTCTTCTGTTGAGATCATTCCATCGTTATTTGCATCTGCCTCTAATGCATCGTATACTTTGTAACTTGTCAGTGGAATGATATCTTTTCCTACGGCTGCTACCTGAATCTCAATCGTTGCTGTATATGTCTTTCCTGCTCTTGCTACTACCGCTTCTACCGTTGCTTTTCCTGCTGCTTTTGGTTCCAGATAGTATGTCTTTGTTCCATCCTGCGCTGTTTCTGTGCGAATATTTAAGATCTTTGCATCTTTTGATGTGATCGTTACTACATCATCTTTTTCCAGATTATTTAACTTGATCTGTTTCTTAAATGCTCCTACACTTACATTTGGATCATTTTTATCAAACTCTGGTGTTGTTGCACTTTTGGCTGTCACATTTACTGGAATTGTTGCAGATACTGTTGGTGTTGTTGTACTTTCAACTTTTAAATTCGTCGTTCCTACTTCTGCTGTATCCACTGCTTCCAGACTTATGGATCCATCTGACTGAACCTGGATTGATTTTAATTTTGCTGTTGTTCCTGCTGCTACTTCCTCAGAATACTTAACATATTTGCATCCTTTTAAGATTCCTTTTGGACGGATAGGATCATTTGTTTTGGCTCCTTTTTCTACTGTGATTGAATCTTTCTTGATCAATGCAATTCTGTCTGCTATGGAAACCTTTGTACCTTCCAGATTGATTTCCTTTAGATTCGTCATAGATTTTAATGCATCAATCTTACTTACATTTGTATTCTTGCTTAAATCTAATTTTTCACAACCAGTTGCATACTGAAGATATGCTACTTCTGCATCTGTCAGACCTTTATCAGAAAGATTGATCTCTGTCTTCGCTGCTAAGTCTGCTTTGGTAAGTGCACCTTCTTCCTTTCCACTAAATACCTGATACATCGTTTGTGAAGTAAATGGAATGATATTATCATCTTTGCTTAAATTAAATTCAAGCTGAGCACTTACTCCATCTAATGGCTTTTTATTCTTTTCAAATGTTGCTATTACAGTAACTTTTCCGCTGTCTTTTAATGCAATCGGCATATACTTCACAACTTCTGTTCCATCTGCTTGTTTGAAAGTCTTTTGTTCAATCTTTAATGCTGTTTGATCAGAAATATTGAAGTTGACTTTATCAAAGTCTTTTGCCTGAGTTCCCTGGAATTCATAATACTTGAAATTTCCTACTGTTACATTCTGGGATTCTGCCGCAAATGAAATTCCACTTGTAACTGTTGGTGTGGTTGTACCTTCCTGTGTCACCGCTGCCTGATTCCCCTGATCTGCTGTTGCCGCCATTACCGTAAATCCGTTGACCGGTATCATAGATATGCTGAGCAGACATGCTAACAGTTTCTTTCTACTCTTGCCATTTAAGTGGCTGAATACTTTCCATCCTTTTTGCATGAAATTCGTCCTCCTTTTCTTCATGTTTGAATCTGCATATTGCTTTGTTTATTATAACACTTTTTTGTGTAGAATGCATAAAAGAGTGATCAATCTGATCACTCTTTTAGCGCATTTGGGGAATTATTTAATTTTAATCGTTATAGTTGCTTTCTTTCCGCTTCCATCTGTTGCCATTGCTGTGATCTTCACTGATTTCTTTTTACCAGCTTTTAGTGCTTTGACTTTTCCTGATCCGGATACTGTTGCGTATTTTGTATTGCTGCTAGTCCATTTCAGTTTCTTATTGGCTCCTTTGGATGCGGTTACTTTGGCTTTCAGACTTAGTGTCTTTCCTGCTTTGACCGTTTTCTTTCCTGTGATCTTGATCTTCTTAACGGTTCCTTTCATGATCTTGATTTTGAACGTTGCTTTCTTTCCACGTACTTTTTTCCGTGGAATCTTAGTCTTCTTCATAAGTGAAAGCTCCCTATTAACTTATTATCCCTATTTACAATTACTATACTTTTTTAATTATACTCCTGCATTAATCTTTATTCAATGTATTTGTTCACATTTTATACACATTTTTCATGCATACAACAACAATAAAAAGACTAGGACAGTCAGTTTTGGAAGATGTATATCTATACAATCCAAAACTGACTGTCCTAGTCTTTTGTTCATTAGAGTTTTTATTTAATTATTTTTATATCTAATGCTGTGGCGCTCCATTAGGTTCCAATGTTCCTCCAACCTGTTTCTTCATTCTGAAACGGTAGAAGATGATCGTTGCTAATGTTGACACAACTAAGATTCCAACAAATACTGCAATATCCTGTCCGATCTGTCCATCCATAGATAGTGTGTGACGAAATGCGTGTACTGTATAGCTGAATGGCATATATTTGTGTAATACTGTGTAGAAGTGTGGTGCCATATCCAGTGGATATGTTCCTCCGGCTGCACCTAACTGTACAACCATGAATACTAACATGACGTAACTTCCGACACGGTTTAATAACATCTCACCAAAGCAGATCAATGACATAAATGCCATGGATGCTAAGACGGCCATTCCAAATGTTTTTCCTACATAATGTGGTTCGAGTCCATTGATTCCCATTAAAACTGCAACCATGATCACTGCCTGTGCAATGGATACTGCTGCCATGACTGTGACTTTGCTTAACCACCACTGAAGTCCACTCTTGACTTCTTCGTTTTTCTCCATTAAAGGATACATTAATGTAAATGCCATACATGCTACGAATAATCCAACGGACATCATATATGGTGCCATTGCGTGACCGTTGTTATCAACGTGTGAATATTCTACATTCTTAGCTTTTACTGGTGCTGCAAACATTTTGTTTGTCTTCTTGGTTGCCTTAATGCTGTTAACCTGATCTGCTCCTTTTTGTAAGGAATCTTTTAATGTCTTGCTTCCACTCTGAAGTGTTCCGATTCCATTTCCAAGAGTTGTAGATCCTGCTGCTAACTGACTTGATCCACTTGCGATCTGTCCAGCTCCAGATGCTAACTGTCCGGCTCCACTGTTTAATGTATTGTTGTTAGCAACTAAGGCTGCTGTTCCTGATTTCAGTGTTTTTGTTCCTTTGTAAAGTTTTGCTGTTCCTGACTTAAATGTTGGAAGTTTTGAGCTTACCTGACCAATTCCACTATTCAGCTGAGTTGCTCCGCTATTTAATGCTTTGGAGTTGTTTGTTAATGTTGTAAGTCCTGTGTTCAGACTTTCAACTCCTGCTGTGTAGTTGGCAATTCCAATCTTTAATCCGCTTGTGCTGTCGTTGATTCCAGATTCTAAGGTTGTCATTCCTGTCTGTACTTTTGTAGCACCTTCTGATAACTGAGTCAACGCCTGGATCATACCCATTGTATCCTGAGTTGTTCCCTGACGGTCTAATGTTGTTTTTACTTCATTTAAGCCTTCATACAGACCATTCATCATCGCTTTTTCATATCCAGAAAGTGTCTGGGATGATTCCGCAAGTTGCTTAGATGATTTTGCTAAAGAACTAACATATGCTTTCACTGTTGCAAGTTGCTGTTCACTACTTGCGGATTGTGCTTTTGCTGTTGTTTTTGTATCTGCTGCTTTCTGTGCATTTGTATAGGTTTCATCAACATTATTTTCGACATCAGATGCTGCACTATCTACTTCATCAATCTCAGCTAATAATGCTTTTTTATCTTCTTCGCTTAATTTATCAAGTACAGATGAATTTTTTAACTTGCTTACTTTGCTGTTTAAATCAGATACACTTGACTTTGCATTTGCTGCACTGCTTGCTGTCTTCTTCGCTGTTTCATTGTCTGCTGTCTGTGTTGATGTCTCTGATGCGGTTGATCCAGCAGAAAGCATTTGATTTAATTCATTTAATTTTGTATTAAATGCTTCTAATTGTGTATCGAAATCGCTTCGTTTGCTTATAATTCCATCTTTCTTCGCTTCATTTTCTTTTAGCTGAGTTCCAAGTCCATTGGATGTTTCTTTTGTCTGACTCAACAGATTTTTAAGGCCTGCTGATAATGTTCCAGTTCCATCTTTTAAATCCTTACTTCCACTGGATAATTTTTCAACACCTGCATTTAATGCTTTATTATTCTCTGCAAGCTGTTTGCTTCCAGCCTGTGCTGTGCTGACTCCGTTTGTATACTGGGAGATTCCTAATTTTAAGGATTTAGAACCATTGGATAACTGAGTTGCTCCTGTCTGCAGGGCTGCAACTCCATTTTTCAATGTCTTTGTTCCTGATTTTAAAGATTTTGCTCCACTGTCAACTTTGGCTACACCTGCTGTGTATGTTTTTAGTCCTACAGAAAGTGATTTTGCTCCATTCTGAAATGTTAATGTGCTGGATGCTAATTTCTTTAAATTCTGTTCGATCGTATCATTTCCAGCTTTCAGCTTCTTCGCTCCGCTTTCGATCTTTTTGGATCCATCTGCTGCTTTCTGGAAACCGCTTCCGGCTGTCTTGATCTGGTCAAATACGGTCTTTACATAAGTTTCTGTTACTTTTTCTCTGACTGACTTCTCAATCTTCGCCATGGCACTATCATCCATCTTGGATGCTACATAGTTCGTACCTGGGTTTGTCTTGTATGTCAGTTTCATCTGTTTTGGATTCTTATCCATTAATGTTGTTGCATTCTTTGAGAAATTTTCTGGAATGGAAATGATCATATAGTATTCTCCACTCTTCAATCCTTCCTCTGCTTTCTTGTCACTTACAAAATGAAAATCCAGTGATCCTGAATCTTTCAGATTCTTTACCAGATCATCTCCTACTTGTAATGTTTTTCCCTCGTAATTTACCTTCTTATCGTGATTGACTACCGCTACTGGTAATTGATCTGCATCTCCGTATGGATCCCACATGGAACCAAGGAATACAGATGTATAAATTGCAGGAATCGTAATGATCGCGATCAAAATGATAATCATCCAGGGGTTCTTTGAAATTTTCTGCCATTCTCGTTTTAACATGATCACAGCTGCTCCTTCCTTGCATTTTTATTACTTATATAGAGGTCATACCTCTTTGAATCATTGGTTATTATATGCACTTCCTTGATAAAAGTCAATAATTTATTGAACATTGGTCATTTTTTTATTTCATACATAACTTTCTTTTTCATTTATGATATATCTTTTTTCTTCTGTTCATTTTCTTTTGATTCTGTTATGATAAAAGTGCTTTTTTTATTTGAATTTTAATGGAAACGAGGAATTTTATTACATATGATACAAGATATTTATCCACATAAACTAAACAATCAATATCATCCAGATCAAAAACCAGATGCTGACAGCATTATTTTATATTTTACACAGGACGGTCTTCTTCATCGTTTATTAAAGAAAGAAGACTTAGAAGAAATGGGGCAGGAAAATCTATTTTCTCTGGATGAAATGATCTATACCGGTGATGGTAAGAAACTTGCAAGACCAACTCTTTTAAATGAGGAACATCTATTTTTATCATTCCCTAGATTAAGTGATTTTGTGAATGATACTCATGTTACAGAAGAAACTCTTACATATCTTTTCTCTGTGGATGATGACAACTACTTCTTATTAAATGAAGCTCCGGAAGAAATTCCTGAAGATTACGAATTCAATACCGTACGTGAGCTTCGCAATTTACAGATTGGTCCAAAATACCGTACATTTGCGGCGATCACTGGTTTACATCTTTATAACTGGTACCGCACGAATCGTTTTTGTGGATGCTGTGGACACAAGACTGTTCATTCTTCTACAGAACGTGCTTTAAAATGCCCATCTTGCGGTCATTTGATCTATCCAAGAATCGTGCCTGCTGTGATCGTTGGTGTTAAAAATGGTGATAAGATCCTGCTTACAAAATACCGCAAAGGATTCACTCCATTTGCATTAATTGCTGGTTTTACGGAAATTGGTGAAACTTTGGAAGAGACTGTTGCACGAGAGGTCATGGAAGAAGCTGGTATTCGTGTGAAGAATATTCAGTATTATAAATCTCAGCCTTGGGGTGTTGTCGATGACCTGCTGGCTGGCTTTTATTGTGAAGTGGATGGAGATACAGAGATTCATATGGATGCTTCAGAATTGAAACTTGCTGAATGGAAGAGCCGCGATGAGATTGAACTACAGCCGAATGATTTTAGTTTGACGAATGAGATGATGCGAGCGTTTAAAGAAGGAAAGTTCTGATTTGTAGTTTGAAGACGGAAATTATTGGTGGAATATTATAAAAAGAGATCATATGTCTGCAACCCACTTGCGTTCGGACTCCCACGTAGCTGTACTAAGCTCCTGAATGGTCTAACGACCATCCACTCGCTAAGTGCAGACGTGTTCGTACGGTTGCCGACATATGATCTCTTTTTATAATATTCAAATAATTTACGTCATTCAAACCACTATACATTGTGTATGTTAGACGGTATTGGTTGATAATTTTTGTATTTATTAACAGAAAGTAAAAGGACTTCTACAACACCGATTTATTGGAATGTTTATGAAGCGTAATAACATTACTTTCTGTTTGAAATACAATAGAAAGTATCCCTCTTTTCCCTTTGGAAGCTACTTTGGATGTCTCTTTTTCATTTAATAAAAATATTTATTTTGCTGTAGCAGTTTCTTTATGCCCACTCTTTATCTTATCATACTGTGCAAACATACCTGCAAGTAATGTTCCAGAGATTGAATGCCATACACAAGATACTGCACAGATAATTGCTGATTCTGGTGTTGATGCGAACTGGGCTGTTGTTGTTGCAAGGTTTGTTGCTAATCCAGCATTCTGCATTCCAACTTCGATAGAAATTGTTCGTTTCTTTGCTGTGTTCATTCCAGTAAGTTTTCCCGCACAATATCCAAGGAAATATCCGAAACCGTTGTGTAAAAGTACTGCAACAAAGATCACGATTCCAGACTGGAAGAATTTTGATCCCTGTGATGAGATAACTCCACCAACAACACATGCAAGTCCAAGAACTGCCACACCCGGCATGACTTTCTGAACTTCTTTGAATGCTTCATTTTTTCCTAATGCGTAGTTTAATGCAAACCCGATCGCTACTGGTACGATAACCGTTTCTATGATAGATACAAACATTGGTAATCCATGAATTGTGATCTTGGCTCCGCTTGCCAGAAAGGATACCATCAGTGGTGTCATCACTGGAGAGAGGATTGTAGATACAGTTGTCATTCCAACAGAAAATGCAACATCTCCACCGCAAAGATAGGACATAATGTTTGATGATACTCCTCCAGGACAGCATCCTACAAGAATCAGTCCAAGAGCGATTCCATCTGGCAGATTCAGTAATTTTGTAATTGCAAATGCCAGGAATGGCATGATCAGATACTGAGCGATCGCACCAATACAGATATCAAATGGTCTTTGTGCAAGAATTTTGAAATCTTCTGTTGTCAGTGTCAATCCCATACTGAACATGATGACACCAATAATGATAGACTGACTCGTGAATTTATTTGCTACTGGATCCGTGAATAATTGAAAGTTCACCCACCCCATCAACGATGGTAGGAAAAATGTAATGACTGCGATCGCGATGACAACGATAGATGTGTAGTCTGATAAAAATTTGCTTAGTTTTTGTAGTTGTTTCATATGTTACCTCCTGATGTTTCTCACCGTCCTTCGCTATAAATCAAGAAAGAATTCTGCCCAGAAGATTTTTTATTTCATAGGGGATTTCATCGAAATTTTCTATGAAATGAAATAAAAAAGCCCCTTCTCAGAAAAATCCTGAAAAGGGACGAACTAATCCGCGTTACCACCCAATTTCTGCAATAAAATTACAGCTCTTAACGTACTATCATACGCTTTCCTTATAACGGAGGATTCCGGCGAGACTTACTGGTTCAAAATATTAATGTCAAGTAATGTTCAGTCCGCATCTTAGAGATGATATCTGTTCATGAAAATGTATCTGCTCACACCAACCGCAGACTCTCTGAAACACTTGATTCAAAAACAGCGTTGTTCTCTTCAACGAATTTCGGTGAAGTTTATTTATTTAAAATATATTATAGTCCTTTGAGATAATTTGTCAAGTTTTAGTTCGATGACGGAAATTATTGGTGGAATATTATAAAAATGGTTATATGTCTGCGACGCGCTCTCGCTCGACTCACTACGCAGCTGTACTAAGCTCCTGAATGATCTTACGATCATCCACTCGCTAAGTGCAGGCGTGTTCCTACGGTCGCCGACATATAACCATTTTTATAATATTCAATAATTTCAGTTATCGAACCCACTGGTAGGGGTGTATGTTTTATTATATTGGTATTTATAATAAACACTGTCTGTCACTACAAAAATTAAAAAACGATAACACTCAACATACACACCACTTAAATTTTCCAATCTTGTAATTGTCCACACTTTAGACTTCTGATATATGATAAAAAATAAATAAACGATCGGAAGAGCAGCATTAGAATTTTGCCACGTTTTTTACGGATTCGCAGCCGGCTTGGTGCGTTGTTTGAGCCTCAAAGAGTCCTGTTTTCAATACCCTTGAAGGCGAGTTACGCAAGGAAAGCCGGCGGATCAGCGATCTGTAAAAAACGTGAGGAAAATTCTCTAGCTGCTCTTCCGATCGTTTATTTATTTTTTATCATATATTCGAAATCTACAGTTGGCCAACTACAAATTAAAAATTTATCCACAGATCTCTACAAATTTCTTAATTCTATCTACAGAAACACTTCGGTACCGATCTCCATCTTCATCGGATACCTGGAATGATACTCTCTCTCCCATTCCAGTCGCATCAACTCCCCAGCCTCTGCATGTGCTGTGTAATTGTTTGATTCCTGTTTTGTCTATGATCTTCTGGGCGTTGTTTTCGTTGACTCCACATCCTGCGATGATCTCAATCTGGTTCCCATATTTTTTCTGAAGATCTGCTAACAGATGAATTCCTTCTTCTGCGGTTGCTTCCTGTCCACTTGTCAGTAATCGATCAAATCCTAGATCGATCAGTGTTTCGATTGCCTCATATGGATCTCTTGTGCAGTCAAATGCTCTATGGAATGTTGCTTTGCGTCCTTCATTTTTTACATTTTCCAAGAATTCCTGACAACGGTTCTTATCGATTGTTCGGTCTTCATTTAAGAAACCGAAAGATACTCCATCTGTCCCATATGCTAATAGTAGCTTAAGATTCTCAAGCATCTGTTCATACTGGTAATTTGTATAGCAGAATCCCCCTGCTCTGGCTCTTACCATAGATACGATCTCAATATCGCTGTATTGTTTGATCATGATCAAGCTTCCTAAAGATGGTGTTAATCCACCTAAACTTAATGCACTGTTTAATTCTACTCTTTTAATTCCGCATTCGCTTGCCATCATGGCATCTTCGAAGCTTCCACAACATACTTCTATCATTGTTTTCCTTCCTTTACTTACAAATATTTTATGATTCCGGCATGTATTTTTTGCCTGTTTCTGTCTGGGCAAGACCTGCCTGACTGGTTTCCTTTAAAGAACATGGCAAGAGGTCTCCGACTTCTGCCATTGCATCGATCACTTCATCCAATGGAACCTTGCTTTCAATACCTGCCATTGCCATATCTGAGGCTGTGATCGCATTGACAGATCCAATGACATTTCTCTTGATACATGGTACTTCTACCAAACCACCTAATGGATCACATACCAATCCCAATAATGATTTCAAGGCAAATGCTCCTGCATCAAAAATCTGCTTTGTGCTGCCGCCACGAATGTACGTAATAGCTGTTGCTGCCATACAGGAGGCAGAACCGATCTCTGCCTGACATCCTCCTTGTGCCCCTGCGATACAGGCACGTTCTGCGATAACTTGTCCGACTCCGGCCGCAATATACATTCCTTCTAGCATCTTTGCTTCGGGTACTTTATGAAATTGTTCATATGTGATCAATACTGCTGGAAGCACCCCACATGCTCCGGCTGTCGGTGCTGCTACGATACGTTTCATACAGGCATTTGATTCACCCATTTTTAAGGCATTTGCCATGACGGTCCCGACAAATTCACCGGTCAGATTCTGCATTTTTCTAACCTCTTCCATCATCTTTTCACCGTCGCCGCCAGAAAGACCGCTTTGTGACTTTAAGTCTTTATCGTAACTTTCATTGGCATCTTTCATTGCAAGATACATACTGCTCATTTTCCCGATAGACTCTAGGCGGTCTACCTGTCGTTCTGTCATATCATCATGTAAAATTGTTTCCCATAATTGACATTCCTGTTCTTTTGCTCTTGTTTCTATCTCTTCTACGGATGCAAATCCCATACTCTAGTCCTCCTTCATCTTAGCAAGATATGTAACTTTCTGGATTCCTTCCAGACGTTCCAAAAAGTTCAGACCTTCTTCTGGTATTTCTTTGTCACATTCAATGACCATGACTGCACTTCCACCTCTGTGATCACGGTATAATTGCATCGTTGCGATATTAACCGATTTATGAGCAAGCATTGATGTTACTTCTGCTACATGTCCTGGCTGGTCGTCATTGTGTACAACTAATGTTGTATACTCCCCGCTAAAGTTTGCTTCCAGTCCATCAATCGTGCAGATCTTAATTCGTCCACCGCCTAAGGAACAGGCTACAATCTCAAGATTCCTTCCTGATTCTCCGACAAGTAATAATTTTACGCTGTTTGGATGTGCATTTTTTAATTGAATCTTTCCAATCTCAAATTTCACTCCTGATTCTTTTGCAATGTCAAAACTGTCTGGAATCCGAATGTCATCGGCTGCCATGCCAAGTAATCCTGCCACTAATGCTTTGTCTGTACCATGTCCTTTTCCTGTTGCTAGAAATGATCCATGTAATAGTATTTTAGCTTCTTTTACCGATTCTCCGAGCAGGTGCCTTGATACCTGTCCGATCCTTACAGCACCTGCTGTATGAGAGCTCGACGGTCCGACCATCACTGGTCCTACGATGTCAAATAAATTCATGTGATTTCTCCTGTCTATAAATGCCTTTCTTCTTTTGAAATGCTGTTTTGCCGTGTATCATTTTGTTTCTTGTATATAATTTACTCGTAATATATGAAAAAGGCAAGTATAGAATTTCCTATACTTGCCCTGCTTTGGAACATCTCATATTAATCTGTTAATTTTTCTTAGAAATTAAATCCTTTGATCGTTGCAAAATAATCTTCTGGTGTTTCTGCACGACGGATCATTTCTGTTGTTCCATCCTCTTTTAATAAGATTTCTGCAGATTTTAATTTACCATTATAGTTATATCCCATTGCAAATCCGTGTGCTCCTGTATCATGAATCACTAACAGATCTCCCATGTCGATCTTTGGTAATTTACGGTCGATCGCAAATTTATCGTTATTTTCACAAAGAGATCCTGTGATATCATATACATGATCTGCTGGTTCGTTTTCTTTACCCATAACTGTGATGTGATGGTACGCCCCATACATTGCAGGTCTCATTAAGTTGACTGCACATGCATCAACACCAATGTATTCTTTATGTGTATGTTTTTCATGGATTGCTTTTGTTACTAAATGTCCGTTTGGTGCAAGCATGTAACGTCCAAGTTCGGTAAAGATCTTCACATCTCCCATTCCGGCTGGTACTAATACTTCGTCATATACTTTGTGTACACCTTCACCAATGACAGCGATGTCATTACCTTCCTGATCTGGAAGGTAAGGGATTCCGACTCCACCAGATAAGTTGATAAATCCGATATGAACTCCAACTTCTTCTTTTAATTTAACTGCTAATTCAAATAACTGTTTTGCAAGTGTTGGATAGTATTCATTTGTAACTGTGTTACTTGCAAGGAAAGAATGGATTCCGAATTCTTTGACACCGAGCTCTTTTAACTGTTTGAAAGCTTCAAAGATCTGTTCTGTTGTCATTCCGTATTTTGCATCTCCTGGGTTATCCATGATATCTGTTCCTAATGCGAAAACTCCACCTGGATTGTAACGGCAGGAAATCTTTTCTGGGATTCCGGCACATTCTTTTAAGAATTCGATATGTGTAATGTCATCTAAGTTGATTGTTGCACCTAACTGTTTTGCCAAAATAAATTCTTCTGCTGGTGTATCGTTAGAAGAGAACATAATCTCGCTTCCATCGAATCCACAACGATCTGACATCATAAGTTCTGTTAAAGATGAGCAGTCTGTTCCGCATCCTTCTTCTCTTAAAATCTTTAAGATTGTTGGATTTGGTGTCGCTTTTACAGCAAAATATTCTTTAAATCCTTTATTCCATGAAAATGCTTTGTATAATCCTCTTGCTGTTTCACGGATTCCTTTTTCATCATATAAATGAAATGGTGTTGGATATTTTTTTACGATCTCATCTAACTGTTCTTTTGTTACAAATGGTACTTTTGCCATGGTGTTTGGTTCCTTTCTTCTATACTTTTTGTATATTTATTTCATTTTTAATAGTTGTATTTCATTGGCCAGTGCATCTTTAAATACTTCCACCAGATTATTGTTACTGGAATACAGGCTGGTTGCTTCGTAACGATTTGTGATCGCGCCTGTTAAAACGTCTTTGGAATCCGTGATCAATCGGATCTGTTCTTTCTTACATTCTGTCAGATAAACAGTTGCTCCTTGTAAATCAAATGGTTCATTCGTTATGATCACGACTTTCTTTCCTTCACTTACCATCTTCTCTAAGTGTTCCCGAAACATCTCCAGTCGTTCATTGTATACAGAGATATACGCACGCTCTTCTGCACAAAGCAGCATATCAATGATCTTATCGCAAATATGTTCTTCGCCTTTGATCGTCAGATACCCGCCTTCGTTCTTGCGTTTGCCCGGAAGTTCCGCGATCAGCTCTGTCTTCTTCTGTTCCAGATGCCGGATCTTATTACTGCAGAATTCTTCGATCGCTACCGGTGTGTAACGAACTGTATCTTCCTCTTGTATATAGGCTGCGCCTTTGTCTACCAAGCCTGCCAGTGCATTGTAAGCGTTCGATCTTGAGATCCCGCTTTGTTTGGCTGCCTCGTATCCGTTAAGGCTTCCTTCCAGTGTCAGTAAAATGTAAAGACTGGCTTCGTGTCTTGTAAGTCCGAATTCCATCAGACGCTCTACATTATCCATCACTTTCACCTCGTGTTCCTATCTAGGACTACTATAGTCGAATTAAAAAAGAATGTCAAGGTTTCCTTGACATTCTGAGAATTTTTCTTGAGTTTTCCTACCACTCTTCGTCTTTTCCTAGATATTGTTTCCCACCAACTGTCATGATATCAAATTCGACATATGCGATATGATCTTTGCTTTCTCCATAAATGGTATATTGTTTTTTAACATTTTGAGCATCTTTTCGAATCTGCTGCAATCTGGCATACTGTTTCGCTTCTTTTGATGAAATCGTCTTTCGTTCATTTGTTTTGGACTCTGTAAGTTTAAAATTGTAATTATCAAAATTTGTATAATACGCTTCTAGCTTCTGTCTGTCTTTTACTTTCCAAAATACCGTCTGCATCATGGCTTTATCACTTGGATCAAGAAAGACCATATCACAGCCACTGTTTGATGAAAGTGCATAAACAGGTTCTGCTGCAGCTTTCCACCAAGAAATGGTTTTGACAATCTTTTTGTCTGTCTGATTCATCGTTTCTTTCAGCCAAAATGCTGGTTTTCTGCCTTTCATAGAAGCTTCCAGATAACCAAAACTCATGGCTCCATCTCCACCGCCATCAGCTGTCTCATAACGGTCTCCGTAATATGTAAATGTTGTAATATCTAAAAATGAATCCATTTGATCATGATTCCATTGATAATATCCGATCTCTTTTTCATTCTTTGGTCCTTTTGTGATCTTGACCATATGATTCCAGCCGATCAAAACTGCTGCTATGAATGTACAGATTGTTATGATACATCCAATGATCATGACTGTTTTTTTATTTTGTTTCATTCCACTCTCCTTATGATCTTATGTAAAATCTAGCTATATGCAATTGCTGTAAGAACAAAGAATACCAACATTAGCACACTGTGAAAATATAATTTTCTTCGGTCTTCTTCTTGTGCGATCAGTCCATATGTCATAATAAACCTTAGGATAATATTGATCATCTGCAATGCATTAAATGCCTTCGTTGTTACTGTAATAGATCCTGAACCATGATCCAGTGCAAGGATAAGTCCAAAGATCAGCGTCATCAAATACATGACAATGCATTGCACATAAAAGTAAAACTTATCTTCCCAAGCAAGTTTTAAGAATACATTTCTCTCGTCTTCTGCAAAAATTGCAATAAACATAAGGTTACATAAACTTACAGATCCTATCTCTGGCTGTATAAAGATGATTATAACTGCCTGAATGATCATTAGGAGTAATGTGAACCATTGTTTTTTGATTGCTTGCATATTTTCCCTCCTCTCCCTCTTTTTCATATCTTTATTCAAAAGATATTTTTAGTATATCTGGTACGTAATTAATTGTCTATCTTTTTGTATTGACATTTATGTTTATAATTGTTAATATATTCCATGTAAATATTTTACAGTATGTTAGAGTTTCTTCTTTCGTCTGTTTGCCAATCAAATATTTATCATATCATGAGTTTATGTATCAATTAATTTATTTTCTTATCTAATAGTGCTTGCCACTCTCTGTATTTTCTAATACAATGAAAGGAGAAACTTATGAGTAAAAATAAAAAATCGCTGCAAAGATGATATGCTACCCTCATATAGGACAATGAAATATAAAAGTCCTATATGGGGGGAT